>Ga0116152_10000530_pt1 | contig 30817 bp, 24 predicted proteins | sample AD_UKC119_MetaG_FD_89894 | JGI IMG/M metagenome (GOLD analysis project Ga0116152, IMG submission 89894) | Active sludge microbial communities of municipal wastewater-treating anaerobic digesters from Hong Kong - AD_UKC119_MetaG | ecosystem: Engineered > Bioreactor > Anaerobic > Digestate... | reverse complement strand
TCACGCCCGCAGCGCGCCGGTCGCTCGAGCATGTGGGGAGCTTCGCTCCCGGCGCGCTCGCCACACCTCAACCAATGGACTATGAAAGGGCCAGACTCTCGAAATGAATGAGGGACGAGAGGGTCTCAGGTCAGAGACCCTCGAAAAGGTCTGCTCCACGCTTGGCTAACCGAAGTCCATCAGGGTCGACCAGGGACCGGAGTTTGTCTCGAAAGATCTTGACCTTTGGGCCTATGCGAAGGGCGTGGAACTGGACTTCTCACGGCCCGGAAAACCCACAGACAATGCGTTCATTGAAAGCCTGAATGGCAAGTTCAGGGCCGAATGCCTGAATGCGCATTGGTTCATGAACCTTGCCGACGCGCGCCGAAAATGCGAGTCATGGCGGGTCGAGTACAATAACCTCCGGCCGCACAGCGCGATCGGCTATGAAGTGCCGGCGACATTGATGATGAGCTCAGGACCATGCAGCCCACCTTGAGCAAATCAGCCGGGATTTTCCCGGATCAGATGGTCCAGGAACGGTGTCAAGTTCACAGGAACGGGGTCAAGTTCAAAGGCGAACGGAGTCTCCAAACAAACGGCCCGGATCAGGGGGGCTGGGTCAGAGCTTGATGCCGCCTGGTTCCTTTCGATGGGGGACGCCCGGTCCGGCTGAAGGAGTCACGAACAGGCTACAACGAAAGCCGACCGCATTCGGCACTCGGCAACTTGACGCCGATCGCCTTTGCGGCCCTAGTTAAAAAAGCCCGAAAAGTATCATGACGATCGGACCAAAGTCGGGATCAGCACCAAAGGCTTTTAGAAAGGAACCTGAACGTGGGCCAGCCGAAGGTTTCTATTATTATTATTTCATTCGACATGGCCCGGGAAGTTCCTCGTACAGTGCAATCCTTCCTCCCGCCATATCAGCAGGGAATATCGAACAACGAAGTGGAAATTATTGTTCTTGAAAATGGCTCGTCGCACCCAGTTTCCGAGGCGGACAGAGCTCAATGGCCCGACAATGTTCGGTATCTTGATATCGATACGCCGCACCCTTCGCCGGCTCGAGCCCTGAACTTTGGCGTGAGCGTCGCGAAGGGAGATATCGTATGCCCGGTGATAGACGGGGCCAGAATGGCGAGCCCCGGGCTTGTGTCAACCGCGCTTGATGCACTGCGGTATTCGTCTCATGTCTTCGCTGCCTCGGTTGGCTATCACCTAGGGGAAAAGTCTCAGCAACAAGCAGTTCTGGACGGATACAACCAAACCCTCGAGGATGAGCTGCTTGCGTCCATAAGTTGGCCGGAGAATGGTTACCGGCTCTACGAAATATGTGCACCAGCAGGTTCATCCCCAGCTACGTGGTTCGGAAGAATTAACGAATCCAATGCGCCGTTTTTGTCCAGGGCGATGTACGATAAAATTGGCGGATTCGAAGAACGGTTCAGTATCCCCGGAGGTGGATTAGTCAACCTCGATTTCTTTGATCGCGCCGTCAGCCAGTCTGATTTCGACTATTTGTTGCTCCTCGGAGAGGCGACATTTCATCAGTTTCACGGAGGCGTAACGACGTCCAAAAGCGTTCAGCTGAAAGAAGCTGATGGCGAGACAACGTGGACAAAGTATCTGCGAGAGTATGAAGCTATTCGTGGAACAGCCTATCGCCCGCCCGAGCGCTTGCCGACAATATTTGGAAAATTTCCGCCGGGCGCTTCTGGCATTGCAAAACGTGGCCTTGATTACCTGGCGGGCGCCAGTTCCTAGCGATGTATCGACAAATTCGGACATGCGAACAGTTGTATTGACCCAGCAAAAAACTGCTCAAGCCATAAAGAACAAATATGGCCATGAGTTTGAGCATTGACGACGAGATCGAACGCTGGACAGCGAAGCGTAAGCTGGCGATAGTGATGGACATCATTCAGGGCGAGACGACACTGGCAGCGCGCTTATGCAGTCTTTGATCGCTCGGTTCGTAACATTTGCCTGGGTCCGGCAGCCGTTCCTGCTTCGCTGCGAAAGTGGCTTGGTTTTGCCAGTAGGTCCTATGCGGCCTTGGTTTGCAGCTGCGGCCTTCGCCATGAGTCCATCACAAGAGATGCATAGGCCTAACGGCTTTCCGGCTAGCCCGTAGCACTTCTTGTTTTTCTTTCCGTATCCGCAGAGACACGGATCACTTCTGCTGACCTTTTCCGGTTCGGTCCTGCTCCTGGTGGTTCAGCAGACGGCTCCCGTGGAGTTCCACCACGCAGGTCGCGGTCATCCGCGAGACTTCGCAGCTTATCTGCTCATCGAGTTGGTCATAGAGTTCTGGATCTTTATTGGCTTCGCGGGCGATGGTGAAGAGGGCGATAAGCACGCCCAACGCCTCAACTGCGCGGTCATCTTCTGGTGTCCCTGGATCGTCGACTCAGTCCGGGGGCGCAAGACGACAGCGTTGCCGAAGCTTTCGGCCCAGAACTCCCAGAAGAACGTTCCGTCGATGCTTGCATCGGTTTGTCTTCTCCCAGCCATGCTACAAAATACCGGAAACTCCAAGCCGAAACGATCCAGCTTCTTTGGGGGCAGAACACGGACATCAAGCCGACTTCAAGCAAGTAATCACTTCTGTGTACTCGCCGAGTATGCCAAGGCGTCGCGCATTAAATCTGGACACTTCGACTTCGAACGGGGCCCAATACGCCAACATGTTGTGGATGTCGTAGCCATAATCGAAAGTCACAAGTGCTCCGTCTCCACTCAAAGGGTTGCCGTGTATTTCCGGCACATCCAAATGCGTAAGTGATCCATCACCTTCCTTTCGAACCCGAGGATGATGAGATGAAACCAGATGCTTGCGAATTGGAAATGTCGATATATAGACGCCTCCTGGCTTCAATGTGCGGTAGATTTCCTTGATCATCTTTCCTGGCTGGAAAACGTGCTCAAATACGTCTAAAGTAATTACAATATCGAATACTTCGTCAGCAAATGTTTGCTCTTCTAGGGATTCGTTTCGAAAGCCATCGACAATTTCGCCGAATTTGCGGTCGGGATGGAAGTGCGAACCAACATACCGCTTGCACTCCGATCCCATTTTGAACGATATGCCGCGATTTGCTGGAGATGATTCATGAATTGCAAGACTTCGCCAGCCAGGCCGGATGCGATTTAGGACGTGAGCTAAGGCACGCTCCCTTGGAACTGAGCCATTGGTGCACGACTTACATGTCAATCCACCTCGAAGCCAGCGATCTTTGGACACAAACGTTGTTGGTCTTTCGCAAATCGGGCAATCGCCATCAAAAGTTAGAATGAATTCGTCGGCCACGCGGTGTCCTCAATGTTTGTTTGATAAGGAAAATTGCATTGTTCGGAAGTGGAAAAATATTCTTCCTCAAGTGCGGTTCATCCAAAAACTAATCTTTCTCGAAAGGCGGGAATCCTCAACATTTTTTTCTCGGCTAATTCGGATGGGAAGGAAGCCGTTTTAGGTAGCAGGAATGTTGCGCGCTATGCGCGACGGTTTGTACACTCCGTCCCAAGATGCCTGCCTGAGTTCCTGCATGTCCGCCGAAGCAAAAGCCTCCCTAACAAGCCTGGCATAATCAGGGTACCTGCGAGTGACAGTATTCACAGCGCTTACGATGAGGCGTTCCTTCTCCGCACCAAAGCTCGCACTGCGTACGTGAAAGACGTAGGAATAAGGCGAAATAACATTTCGCAAGCCCACACCAATAGCGCGCATGCAAAAGTCGTTCTCTTCCCCGTATCCCCGCGGGAAGGCCTCCTCATCGAACAGGCCGATTTTGTCGAGTGCGTCGCGCCGGATGTACATACAGAAGCCGGAGCCAGTCGGGACATTGACCGGTTGCAGATGAGCCGTGTGCATAAGGATATTCCCGGCAAAATCGTCAAACGACATGTCTTCGGGTTTGGGGTTGGCTTCATTCTGTATCGGAAACGAAAAAGCCCCTGCATTGTCACTCATGGCCGTAGCTGTGGCAACCCGAGCACTCGAGTATGCTGCGCGTTTCAGGCCTGCCAGCCATCCGTCGGTCACAACGGCATCGCTGTTGAGCAACACAACATCATCCCGGTCAGCCCACTGGATGCCGATGTTGATCGTGCGCGTATATCCCTTGTTCTCGGCATTTGTGTGCAGGTGGAAATTGGGCATTTGTTCGAAAGTTGCCAGCAGCGGGGCAATACGTTCGTCTGTGCTCGCGTCGTCAAGCATTAGAATGCGGGTATTCGGAAGCGTTGCGGCCTTAGCCTTCAGGGCGTCCAGACAGGCGCGGACGGCCTCGAATGCATTGAAGACAGGAACAACGATCGTTACAGGACGCTGTGCCTCCGGAGACGGGAGCGATGCTTCAAGGGTGGACTCGATGGCTCTCCAGAGGCCGTCGGCCAATACCTCAGGCGTGTAACCCTGCAGCATGCGCGCGCGTCCTGCTTCTCCCAAGCGGGAGATCAGTTGCGGGTTGCCGCACAGCGTCCGGACATGGTCGCAAACCGCATCGATATCTAGGTAGGGGGCGAGAAGGCCTGTTTCTCCATCTTCAATGAGTTCCGGAATTGCTCCCCAGTCATAAGCGATCACTGGGCGCCTGGCTGCCTGGGCCTCGGCGACCGTGCGGCCGAAAGACTCGGCAAAATGCGACAAGCTCAAAACAACATTACCGCTGGCCATGGCTTTGGCTGGGGAGTCTGCATAGCCGGCAAAGACGACATTTGAGGGCAGACCGCCTTCTTTCAGGGCCTTCGTGTGGGCGTTTTCAGGACCGACAAGTACGAACTCTGCATCCGGGCAGGAGGTTTCGCATTTCCGCGCGACAGCAATAAAGTCAGTCAGCCCCTTTTTTGGGATGTTGCTGCTGGCCATGACAATCCGGACCCTGTCGCCGATCTCATTTGCGATATCCAACTCATCGGGGTGGATGATATTTGGCACACAGAAGGTCTTGCCATGGGCCTGAAACAGGTGCCGCGTCTCCTCGGAGTTTGCTACAATACCATCAGCGAGGTCGCTCACTTTTTCAAGGATGCTTTGGGCATCAAGACCGATTTGCTTCACCAGCCCTTCGTCACGATCCACCAACTCGCGGGCATGCACTATGGTCTTGCGGCCCAGATTCCGGGCCGCGACCAGTGGTTCGAGTAGAACGATCGTGTTTGCATAAACGAGGTCTATGCTCCGTTGAGAGATCAGTGAGCGGAAAGCTGATACAAGCCGGCTATCAGGCTCCCGATTGTCACGCCATTGAGTGTAAGGGATAATGGATACCCCACAGGATCGTTCCTGACAAAGCCTGACATAGTATGTGTGGACATCTGTCGGCAGCGCCACGATGATATTGAGGTCCAGCTTTCCGAAAGCATCAAGCACATCCAGAAAGCTGCGCTCAGCGCCGAACAATTGATGGCTCACGACATGCGCACAGACGAGAACGGTTGGCGCGCCATCCTTCCGCGAAGCGGCGCCATCGAACCATTTCGTCTGAACTCTTGCTTCAACATGCTGCTGCAACAGTGTCTCGTCGAATGGTTCCGGAGGCAAGGGGCTTTCCGAAGGTCGTACAATTGGGGAGATGGCTGACCGCAAGGCCTGCAGATATCCGCGGCCGAAACGAGTTGACGGTTCTAACATCGTGCCCTCGGCCCACTCATTCCAGGCATTAATGAAGATGAGGCTTTCGCGATCCTCATTGTGTCGGCTTTCCTGAGAGAGAATGCCCTTCAGCCAGCGGTGCAGGCGCGCGGGGGTTGAGCCGAGGAAAATCCGAGAATCGCGCGGGCGGCGGGCGGTGTTGTCCCAGCCCAGCATAACGCCGCGATGTACTGGCCATTCGTAGCCGTCTTCGAAACGTTCGAGATCCTTAAGCATGGCAGTGTCGTAGTCGAGGATCGTGCCGTTGAAATCCTTTGCTAAATCGCGCACGGCGCTGCGAGCATCCACCTTTTCCGACTCATGGGGCGGGAACAAGACGAAAGAATCCAATCCGAACTCGGAAGGGTGTCCATCCAGCGGCTCAAGACCGAACCTGACCGCACACAGATGGATTTCACCTATGCCGGCCTTGCGGCATTCGTCTCGCCACATGCGAGCAGTTTCGAGCCAGTTCGGGATGATACGGACACGGTAGACCAGAAGAACTGGTTTTCCATTGTGGCGAATATAGCGTGGGTCGCGCATGAGCTTGATGAACTCATGAATTAGCGCGCGGTTGGATTCTTCGGAATAATGCTGTTCCAGCAGAACATGCCGGTTCTGCCCATCCCAGTTGCGCGACCAGTTCTCATTGGCCCAGCAAACGCAGAATGGATAGTCCGGGATGCCGGATTCCAACATCCGTTCGATCGGCTCGTTGAGAACCTTCTTCCCATCGAACCAATAATAGTAATAGCAAAAGCCGTGCAGACCGTGTTCTTGGGCGAGATTGGCTTGTGCCAGTTGCGTTTGCGGCAATCGCAGATCGTAGAAGCCGAGATCGGCAGGTAGTTGCGGCTGGTAGTGGAACCTGAACAGCGGACGCGCCTTTGTGACGTTCGTCCACTCAGTGAATCCCTTGCCCCACCATCTATCGTTTTCGTCGATGGGGTGGAACTGAGGGAGGTAGAAGGCGATTGCCTTAATTGTACGTTCGCCAGTGGACGTTGCAAGTGGGATCGAATTGGATTTCCCGGTTTGCACCTTTACTAGGTCGGCTTCGTCGGCGATCGCGCCAATCAGCGTGACTAGCATCTGGTCGTGAGACTTGCTGTCTGCGAAGTCCTTGTCTTTGATTGAATACGCTTTTAGCTGACTAATGACCAAAGCCGGAATTCCAATGATGTTGCCCGAGGGGCGAGGTACATTGCCTTGCGGGCCCCTCCTACCAAGGCGAGCGAAGATTGTTCCGATGGCACGGCGCAGATCTGCATGATCGCCGATTGGGAAAGAATCGAACGATTCCGAAATCAGATTTCTGTTATCCGTACCAGTGGCCAGCAGCGGAGGTAGAACGACGTCAAGTTTTTGGGAGATTAGATTTCCTTTGGTGATGTTACGTATCCAAAGGACCGATTCATAGTCGGCCAACGGACCATTATTGATCAGATGCATCAGCACCTTGGATCCTGCCCAATTGCCTGGATAGGCCAACGCAAAGATGCTTGAAACCGGTGTCGCTGAGACCGGATTTGGCAAGAGTGAAATCGTGTTCGGATGCGTGACGACCACATCCGCATCTAATAGCATTGAATCCAATTGCCGCAGCACTTCGTCCAGGGCCTCATGGTCACTGGCGTTCATGACAAGGACTGCTCTGGCCTTTCGCGCAGCTGCGCGAAGGTCGAACAGATCAGGCGGCGACGAAGAACCCGTCCCGCCCCTGGATGCCTCCGACGCAAACTCGGTCCGCGATACGAAACCCCGGCCTTCCGACTTGCCGTTCGTTAGGTAATGAACCAGTGGATTGATGCTGGCGGCCGCGACATCGGGGTTGAGCTGAAAATAGCCTAATGTTGAGAATTTTGGTCCTGGATCGCGTCCCTCCGTCCAGCCGTTCGCGAGGTAGTGTTCGAGCGCATCGATGTTTGCGGCCTTAATGTCCGAATAAGTACTCAGATAGAATCCTTCGTCGAACAGTCCCGAAGCCCGAACCAGCTCATAGGTATCACTGGCAGGTTTGCCGTCGCGGGTCAGCCTAGGCTTCGGATTCCTGCCTTCCGCCTTACCATGCTTGAGGTAGTGCAGAAGGGGATTCGTCTTCAAGATCGCAACATCGGGGTATGTTGCCAAGTAGCCTTTTGCGAAAAAGTTCGGTCCGGGTTCACGCCCTTCGCGCCATCCGGATGCAAGATAGTGGTTCAGAGGATCCTGCCCGCTGTCGGCAAGATCGGGATTTTGCTCAAGATACTTTCGGCGGTCGAACAAATCCGATGCTTCGATCAGAAGCCTGTTCATGCGGTCGGTCCGATGCGACAGCCAGGAACGTGCAATCCGGATCGGAATGAGCGGCGCTAGGACTGCGCCGCCTGCCTTCCACCTGAATGATCGGGTAATCTGAGCGCGTATGTTCTGCGAGGCAACATACCGCTTGGCTAGCACATCGATTTCCTGCTTAAGCCCGCTGGATTCTGTTTTTGCCTTTGAGGCAAGTTCCTTGAGTTGTTCGCACTGCTTCCTGACATCATTCAGAGCCTCCTGCCGCTCTGCCAGATCCAATGTCAGTCGTCGAAGGCTCTCGTCCGCCTCACGAAGTTTGCCTGCATACGTCCTCGCCTTCTCTTCCATGGCTAAGATCTGTTCGGCTTGGATGCGGACCTGATTTTTCAGCTCTTGGGCTTCCTCCGCGAGAGACTTTGCGCGTGAATCAAGCGCCTTGGATTTTCGGGTTTCGAGATCCAGCTGTTTCTCGAGCTCATCCTGGACAGCTGCGCGCGCAGACGCTATGCGGATTTGATTTTTCAGCTCCTGTACTTCCTCGGCGAGAGACTTTGCTCGTGTTTCAAGCGCCTTGGATTTCCTCGCTTCCAGGCTCAGCTGCTTCTCAAGCTCAACCCGGACGCCTGCGCGTTCCGATTCAGTGCTCACCTGATGTTTCAGTGAACTGATTTCTTTCGCAAGGGACTTCAGTTGCGTCTCAAGCGCCTGCGACTTTTCTGTTTCGACAGCAAGCTGCTTCTGAAGAGTGTCTTTGGCCGCCGTCTGGCTGGCAACGTCAAGCGCCAGCTTGTCGGCGCGGTTGGCTTCCAGCTTGGCATTCTGGACTTGCTGGCGAAGGCTGCGGATTTCGGCTTCGAGTGCCTTGCGGGTTGCCTCGTCTACCTCGAAGGCAAGGAGGGTCTCGCGGCCCTGTTCCGATAGTGAGACCTTTTCATCGGGCAAGGCTCCACTTCGGAGGCACTCCCAAAGTTGTGCCTGTGCCGGTGTCAGAAGGTGATCGTATTCACGCTCGACAGTTTCCCGGCGTAGGTTTGTCAAGATACCTTGTGCGCCCCGGTCAGGATCGAGACCTTTTGTTCCTTGCGCCTCAAGATCTCCGGCCAGCTTGCTGAGCGTCCGGCTCGGATCTGAAACTAGATTATCATAATTCACAATCACGTGCCGATTGCCGGTTGAAGACCGGATCGCTGCGGCCGTGTAGGCTTCCCAGAGAGCGAGGCCGGCAGCGAGGGTGAAGCCATTGCGGTGCCGGAGCGACTTGGCGACCTCGACAGGGTGACGCACGGCCAGGATGAGCTGTGGTTGAAGAAGAACACGTTGCAGGATAGGATACAAAAAGCAGAGACGGGGCTCCTTGGCGACCCATACTCCCTCCTTGCCGGCCCCTTCGTTCAGACGCGACACGACCGCCTGCATCTCCGGCAACTTTGCCTGGACCACCGAATGGGGCACCCGCTCGGCATCAAAATTGGCAACTTTCCACCATTCTGCTCCGCAAGCATGCAGGGTCGAATCGCAAATGGCGCGCATGTCCTTGCGCTCAAAGAATCCGACCGGGTTTTCCCAATTCTTGCCCGTCAGCGCATCTTCATCTCCGACAAAGGCCCCCATTGAATTGAGCGCGGCCGTCAGCGCGGACGTGCCTGAGCGGTGCATGCCGAGAACGATGAGCTGAGCCGGTGATATTGCGGTGGGCAGGGCAGGCCTGTTTGGCTGAGTTCGCGTTTTGGACACGTTTTGCTTAAACTCCTAAATGCTGGCCCGAAATGTAACGCTAGGCTGTTCTGCAGGTGAGGTTTCCTGCTCCTAACATAAATAGAGGATATGTCAGGTAGCGACATGAATTTGCGGGAGCAAACTGCAACAATCGTATTTCGATCAACGCACTACCAAAATTAGAAATGGTTCATTTGTAGGTCATTTAGTTGAAGAAATTTCTGGTAGACATGCTTGATCTGTTCCCTGCGCCTGTAGAAGGCGCCAAAATGGGTGCTTTCTACAGCGCGCTTGATACTGCCGGGTGACAGTTTGAAGGACTTCGCATCAGCTGAGGGGATCGCAGAAAATTCGCATAGTTCTCTTGTGCGGCTGTCATGGTGAAGCATGAATGCGGGCACGCCAGAATTTAGCGCCATGATTGTGCCGTGCAGACGGGTCCCAAACACGTAGTCATATCGTTCGAGTGCCTTGGCCCAGTTGTCGACATCGAAGAACAGCTGGCAGTGCTTGTGGAAGTAGGATGAAAGTATGTGCCAATCTGGCGCCCCATAGATTTCCAGCAGCAGACGCTTCAGTCGTTCGTCGAGAAGCCCAGCCGGATCGAGCTGGGTAAGACTATACATTTCCTCTCGCTCCGACTGAATCAGCAAATCCACATCATGCGCGAAAGCGAGGCGGAAGATCTCTCGGTGAACCGATGGGGTATGGGCAAAAGGTTCGTGATCGGCCGAGAACCGGGTCGAATGCAGCAGCCCTTTTTCGAAGCGAACGTGGACCCGGTCGAACTCCCTGAAATGTCGGAAGTCGTGGCAAAGCGATGGACAGCCCGTCACTATGACATTGTCGATCCCCATGCCGTTCAGGAGGTGCTTTGTGTAACTGCCTCGCACCGAGATAGCTGCGGAGCGTGCCGATACGGCCTCGACAAATAGCCGAGTTCCCGCCGGAACTGCGATCTCGCCCGAGAAATTAGCATCCTGTGCACCCAGGCCAATCAGGACCACAGGGATTCTCAGCCGGTCGACAAGGCGTCCTAGTTCCGAGAAATCGACGAGTGGACTCAGCCAGTTAGCTGCTGGGATAATGAGTCCATCTAGCCGGTCGTTAAGCGCTTCAGGGTCAAAGGTAAAACCTACCCGTTCCTTTTCGCCTGCTATCTGGCTCCACACTGCGTTGGTGAAAAGCAGGTTGCCCGTATTCTGCCCTACCAGCCCATACAAGGATTCAAAAGATGGGGCATTCCGGGGGTCGATGCGAGGCTTAATTGAGAGAATGCCGTATCTCTTCATGGCCCTTTTGATTGCCTCGGTTGTCGGCGGCTGCGCGAAGGTGTCTGTTTTCTGCTTTTGGTTCGGATGTCAAACGTAGTTACTGTCAATAACTTGATGATCATTTGGACCATGTGGATGCAGATGAACGATCAGGTAGAGCGGCTGTGGGGTTAGAGTTCAGCCATAGTGGCTTTTGCGACATATGTGAATCTGGTGTTGTATGCGATCCCAAGTACGATTGGTTCCGCGACCATCTTCTTTGTTCGGGTTGTGGTTCTCTGCCGCGTGAGCGGGCCTTAATGACTGTGCTCAAGCAGTACTTTCCCAAGTGGCGATTTGCAAATATTCATGAATCCTCTCCAGGCGAGCGAGGCGTGTCCGAGCGGCTTGGGCGCGAGTGCCGCAAATATGAGCGTTCCTATCATTTTCACGATGTGCCCAAAGGCGCTACGCACCCGGAATTCAATGCTAGATGTGAGAACTTAGAGGCCCTGACATTTCCGGATGCATCGTTTGATCTATTTGTCACCCAGGACGTACTCGTGCACGTGCTGGATCCCGCGTCCGCACTGTGCGAGGTCAGTCGAGTCCTGAAAACCGGCGGGGCTCATGTCTTTACAGTCCCGCTTGTGAACAAGCATCAGCCCACTTCGGCCCGTGCCAAGCGGGCAGAAAGCGGTGACATTCTGCATTTTGAGGACCAACAGTACCACGGACGCCCGACCGATCAGCGGGGGCGTTGGTCGCCACAGATTGGGGTTACGATATTTCTGGCTTCGTTTGCGACGCCTGCGGCATGCCAACTCATGTGGTGACGATCGATTACATCAACCGGGGAATTAGGGCTGAGTGTATTGAAGTGCTGATCAGCCTCAAACGGTGAGGTGGCGCTGCGATGTGAATTCGTCCCTTGCTCAAAGCGGCAATTTTCTTTAGCCGCTCAACCCTGAGGAGGCGAGAAAAGTGACGTCGTTACGGAGAGGCCAATTGTTTATGTACATGCCGTTCTTCGCCCGGTCCCATTTTGATTTGGGAGTTGTTGTGCGCGACCTGTTGGCGGGTGCCCGCAGGCCCGCCCTGTGGATTGCCTTTGCCACGGACGAGATCCAGCAGCGCTATCGGCGCAGTAGGCTGGGACTCGCTTGGATCGTTATTTCCTATCTCGTTTTCGTTGCCTCCATCACGGTGTTCTTCGGTCACTTCTCCGATGTCGGGCATAGTCAATTTACGGTTTATGTCGCCGTAAATTTCGCAATCTTCACCTTTCTTTTGGGAAACGTTACAGATGGGTGTGCTGTATTCCGGGTCGCGAGAACCTGGATCAAGAGTGCGCCGCTCCCGCATTCGATATATATTTTCAAGAGCATAGCGCGCTCACTGTTCGTATTTGCGATCAACTTCCAGGTCGCCGTTGCCATTCTGTTCGGCTTTGGCTTCAGACTGCACCCGATCGCCTGGATGGCTGTGCCGGCCTTTTTCGTGCTCCTGCTCAATGTCGTGTTCGTCCAGCTTGCGTTCGGTTATTTGGCGGCGCGTGTCCAAGACATCGACCATCTCATGCAATCAGTCACGCGCGTGTTCTACTTCACCACGCCGGTGCTTTGGGTCAGAAATGAGAATGAAGCCCCGGGTCTGCGCAAGACGATCTCGGAGCTGAATCCCTTCACCCATGCACTCGAAATCTTTTCGGCACCGATCCTGGGAAAGCAACCTGATCCGCATAGCTGGGCCTATATCGGCATCTTCACAGTGGTAATGTTTGTGATAGCCCTCGTAATTGGTGGGCTGTCTCACCGCAGATTGCCTTACTGGGTCTGAGTGATGACCGCGATTGCAGACGTGAGATCCCATCCGCCCAAAAAGCCTGTTATGTCTCAGCGCCTTGGTACCGCTTTTCTTGAAGCCGAAGGTCTTGGCGTGACGTTTCGGGCGAGGGGCAATGTCCTGCACGACAGCGACGCTCCTGCCGACGGCCGTCTGGTGTGGAGCAAGTCGGGACGGCTCCGCGGCGTGAGGGCATTGCAGGACGTTTCGTTCCGCTTGTCACAGGGCGATCGGCTCGCAATCATCGGACAAAATGGGTCCGGAAAGACCACGCTTCTGCAGGTGTTGGCGGGAATTATTGCGCCGGAGGTTGGCCGGTTAACCGCCGTGGGCCGCATCACGAGCCTGATCAATATCAACTTGGGTATCCAGGTTGAAGCCACGGGGCATCGCAACATTACCCTTCGCGGTCTGGCGGCAGGCTATTCCCGTCGCGAAATCGAAGCGCGTCGACAGGAAATTGCCGACTTTTCAGAGCTGGGTGAGTTTCTGGACATGCCGATGGACGCCTACTCGGCCGGTATGCGGATGCGACTGACGTTCGCGATTGCCACCGCTTTCGAACCAGAGATCCTTATCCTGGACGAGTGGTTGAGTGCAGGCGATATCGCGTTCAAGGAAAAGGCCACGCAGCGCATGCAGAGCTTTGTCGGGCGCGCGGGCATACTCGTTCTGGCGTCGCACAGCCCTCAGCTGATCCTGGATAATTGCGATACGGCGATGTGGCTGGATGAAGGCCGGATACGCGCCTATGGCGAGGTTAGGGGCATTCTCGATCAGTACAATTCCCATTCTAAAGCAGTTCAGAAGCCAGCGGCGCGACCAGGCTGATCGAAAAGGCGCGATTGCCCGCCAATCGCCTCACCTTCCGCTCAGAATTGCTATCGCAAGCACGAAAAGAGATCAGTCGAACATGAAATTGGGTCGAGGATACAGTGGGTAAGATTGTCGTCACGGGAGGTGCCGGGTTTATCGGGTCGGCGCTGGTGCGCCATCTGGTGCTGGAGCAGGGCGCCGAAGTGCTGGTCATCGACAAGATGACCTATGCCGCCAATCGCGCCAACATCGCGCCGGCGGAAGCAACCGGACGGTGTCGGCTGATCGTCGAGGATATCTGCAACCAGAAAGCCATGACGGAGATCATTGCGCGCGAAGCGCCGCAGCAAATCCTGCATCTGGCGGCTGAGAGCCATGTCGACCGGTCGATCTCGGGCCCGAGGGATTTTGTCGAAACCAACGTGATCGGTACCTATTCCATGCTGGAAGCGGCCCGTGCGTATTGGAGCGGGTCGGCGGCGGGCGAGGTGAAGGACGCTTTCCGTTTTCTGCATGTCTCGACGGATGAGGTGTACGGCTCGCTCGGGCCGGAAGGCCTGTTCCATGAGACAACGCCCTACGATCCTTCCTCGCCCTATTCGGCGTCGAAGGCGGCTTCGGACCATCTCGCCAAGGCCTGGTTCCGTACCTATGGCCTGCCGGTCGTCGTCTCGAACTGTTCGAACAACTACGGGCCGTACCACTTCCCTGAGAAGCTGATCCCGTTGGTCATTCTCAATGCCCTGGAAGGCAAGGAACTGCCGGTCTATGGCGACGGCTCCAACATCCGCGACTGGCTGTATGTCGAGGACCACGCAAAGGCCCTGTCGCTGATCGCGACGAAGGGGCGGCTGGGGGAGACGTATAATGTCGGCGGGCGCAACGAGCGGACCAATCTTCATGTGGTCGAACGGATCTGCGACGTACTCGACCGGCTGGTGCCGGCCGGCAGACCGCGCCGCGAACTGATCAAGTTCGTGACCGATCGGCCGGGGCATGACCATCGCTACGCCATCGATGCGACAAAGCTGGAAGATGAACTCGGCTGGCGCGCCGAGGAGAATTTCGAGTCCGGTCTGGCCAAGACGGTGCGCTGGTATCTCGACAATGCCGACTGGTGGACGCCGCTGCGTAAATCTGTCTATTCCGGCGAACGGCTCGGCCTGGCCGAGCCGCAAAAAGCGTAAAGCAGGGTTCGGGTCGAATGGAACGCAGGCATGGCTGAGAAGACGATTCTCGTGGCGGGCGGGGCCGGACAGGTCGCGCGCGCGCTGGCAACCGGGCAGCCGCCGGCTGGCGTGAAGATCGTCTCGCGCGGACGGCCGGAACTCGACATCCTCGATCCGGCTTCGATTGCTGCCGCGATGGCGGATGACCGGCCGGACCTGATCGTCAACGCGGCGGCCTATACGGCCGTCGACCAGGCCGAAAGCGACGAGGCAGCGGCATTTGCGCTGAACGCTGTGGCGGCAGGCGAGCTGGCTGCGGCAGCGGCGCGAGCCGGCATACCCATCATCCATATTTCAACGGACTATGTGTTCGACGGGACCAAGCCGGAGCCGTATTCCGAAACCGATCCGGTTGCCCCGCTCGGGGTCTACGGCCGTTCCAAGCTGGCGGGCGAAGAAGCGGTCGCCGCGGCCAATCCGCTGCATGTCATCCTGCGCACGGCGTGGGTCTACAGCCCGGTCGGCAAGAATTTCGTCAAGACCATGCTGCGCGTCGGCGCGGCGCGCGAGGAACTGGGTGTGGTGCACGATCAGCGCGGCAACCCGACCAGCGCGGCTGATATTGCGGCGGGCATCCTGACAATCGCAGGGCAGATCCTGTCCGGAAGCAGCCCGGTGAAGCCTGGCATCTATCACATGACGGCAAGCGGTGAAGCGAGCTGGGCGGAGTTTGCCGAACATGTGTTCGGCTGCAGCGCGGATGCAGGCGGCCCGGTGGCGCGCGTGAAGCGCATCACCTCAGCCGAATACCCGACGCCGGTGATGCGTCCGGCCAATTCGCGGCTGGAGTGTTCCCGGCTTGCCGGCGCCTATGGCGTTGTGTTGCCGGACTGGCGGAGCAGCGCGCAGACGTGCGTCGAACAATTGGTGAAGACCGGAGACTGGAACGCATGAAGGGCATTATTCTAGCCGGGGGCAAGGGCACGCGGCTCTACCCGATCACGCGCGGCGTCTCGAAGCAGCTGCTTCCCGTTTATGACAAGCCGATGATCTTTCATCCGATCACGACGCTGATGTTTGCCGGCATCCGCGACATCCTGATCATTTCCATGCCGGATGCCCTGCCGCTGTACCGGCCCCTGCTGGGCGATGGTCGTGCCTGGGGTATGAGCTTTCAGTATGCAGAGCAGCCGGAGGCGCGGGGCCTGGCTGAGGCCTTCCTGATCGGGGCGGATTTTGTCGGCGGCAGCAAGAGCGCGCTCGCGCTCGGCGACAACATGTTCTACGGCTCCGGCCTCAGCGGGGAACTGTCAAAGGCGGGCGCGATGGGGGCGGGGGCGGAAGTCTTCGCCTGTCAGGTCAACAATCCTTCGGAGTTCGGCATCGTCGAAATCGATGAGAACGGCAACGCCCTGTCGATCGAGGAAAAGCCGAAGGCGCCGAAGAGTAACTGGGCCGTCACCGGCCTGTATTTCTATGATGAAGACGTCGTCGACATCGCCCGCGAAGTGAAGCCTTCGCCGCGGGGCGAACTCGAAATCACATCCATCAATGAGGCCTATCTGAAGCGGGGCGACCTGCGTGTGCACCGGCTTGCTCGTGGCACTGCCTGGCTCGACGCCGGCACGTTCGACGGCCTGATCCAGGCCTCGCAATTCGTCCAGACCGTCGAAAAGCGTCAGGGCATGAAGATCGCCTGTCCGGAAGAGGTCGCGTGGCGCAAGGGATTCATCGACGACGCCCAGCTGGAAAAGCTCGCCGCCGAATACAAGAACGAATACGGAGCCTATCTCAAAGGGCTTTTGACGCACTGGAGCCGCTGATCGGGGCTAGATCGGCGAGTTCCCGAACGTGGACCTTGCGCTGGCTCATGCGGAATGGATTCCAGGCCATGGCGCGGGCGAGGTGCCAAAGCGGCACGCGCATGTGTTTCCTGCTCTGGCGTCCCTTTCGGCGCATTTCCGCGGCCCCAAGCACACCGTCCCACATGCCGCGCCAGGTCTGCCGGACACGACCGGTCATGACACCGCGAACGAGGATATAGGCCGACAGGGCAGCATGTCCCGGCAGGGTGATCCAGAACAGCGGTGCCGGCATGTCCTTGGCGTAGGTCCAGATCCGGTTGCGGGAGCCATGATAGATTGAGAAATCGCTTGCGCGGCCGGACAGGCCACCACCGACATGATGAATGACGGCTTTCGGCAGGAAAACGCACGTCTCGCCGGCCAGCCGAAGACGGAAGCCGAGATCGACATCTTCGCAGAAGCAGAAATAGCTTTCGTCAAAGCCGCCATGCGCGTGAAATACATCGCGGCCGAAAACGCCGCCTGCGCCGCAGGGGCTGAAGCACTCGCCTTCTCCCGGCAGCTCGCTGGCCGGGCGTCCGAAACCGCCGCGCCAGGGCATGCCGAAGACGAGGTAGGCATCCCCGGCACCGTCCAGGATGCCCGGGTCAGCGCGGTCATATTGTGCCGAGGCAAACATCGAGGTTGTCGGATGGCGCTTCAGTCCGGCGTGGATTTCGCCGAGCCAGGCAGCGTCCGCGACTGCATCGGGATTCAACCCGACCAGCCATCTGCCCCGTGCCCTCGCCGCGGCCCGGTTCATGCCGCCGGCATAGCCGTGGTTTTCCGACTCTGCGAGCAGCACGAACCCCGGCAGATCACGCGTATCCAGCTTGTCGACCGAGCCATCGGTCGAGGCATTGTCGATCAGGATCACTTCAAAGTCGCGGAAGGTCTGGCGGGAAAGCGAATCGAGTGCGTCCTGCACATACGCACCCCCATTATAGTTCACGATCAGGACGGAAAACTCAGGAGGGGCGCTTGGCTGAAGAGTCATTCAGGTCCTGTCCTCCCAAGATAAGCCTCTGCAGACCAGCGGCAGCGCTTTGGAAGTGATCCGGCTTGTGGCGCGCAAGGTCAAGGCCGGACGTGCATCGTGCCGAATTGCCACCGAGGTACGCGAAAATAGTTTCATATGGAACTAATTTCCGAACCGGCCTATAATGGCTTTATGGACATCACAACCCCGAAGAACCGCTACCACGATGCTCCGCGCGCGGCCGATTTCACCATCGACCAGGCGTGGGACACCTACAGCGCAGCCGAGCACGACAGATGGGACCGGCTGTTCCGGCGCCAGAAGGAGGTCATGCGGGGCCGAGCCTGTAGCGCCGCGCTGAAGGCGATGGCGGCGCTGGAACTGTCGCCATCGGGCATACCGGATATGGGCCGCCTGTCGGACCGGCTGGAGAAGATTACCGGCTGGCGCGTGGTGCCGGTGGCGGAGCTGGTACCGGATGACATTTTCTTCGATCATCTGGCCAATCGCCGGTTCCCGGCAGGCGCTTTCATCCGGCCGGAAGCGGAGTTCGACTACCTGCAGGAACCGGATATTTTCCACGACATTTTCGGTCATGTGCCAATGCTGGCAGACCCGGCCTTCGCCGATTTCATGGAAGCCTATGGCAAGGGTGGCCAGCGCGCCATGGGCCTTGGCCAGCTGCACAATCTGGCGCGGCTCTACTGGTACACTGTGGAATTCGGTCTGATCCGGGAAGACGCGGGCCTTCGCATCTACGGAGCCGGCATCCTGTCCAGCCCGCAGGAGACGGTGTTCTCGCTGGAGGATGAAAGCCCGAACCGGATCGCGTTCGACGTCAAACGCCTGATGCGGACGAAATACATCATCGACGACTTCCAGCAGACCTATTTCGTCATCGACAGTTTCGAGGCCCTGCTGGACGCCTGCTATGCCGATTTCGGCTCGGTCTACTCCGAAGTGAAGGGGCTGGCCGACTACGAAGCCCACGAAATTGCGACGGATGACCACGTGATCCATCGCGGCACCCATGCCTATTTCGATAGGAAGGCCGGACACGGCTAAACTGCGGCTGCGCCGCGATATTGTCTACCGGACCGCCTTGAGGCTTGCGGCAATAGCTGTTTGGGTCTGCAATTGAACTGCGGGCGCAGCGCGATAGCCGCCCGGCCGGATCGTGCCGGAGCATCGGTGAGGACGACATGAAGATCATTGTCCTGGGTGGAGACGGGTTTTGTGGCTGGCCGACGAGCCTCCACCTTTCGCAGAAGGGGCACGATGTTGTTATCGTCGACAACCTGTCCCGCCGCAGCATCGATATCGAGCTCGAAGTATCCTCGCTCACGCCGATCCGTCCGATCGGTGAGCGCCTGAAGGTCTGGGAGGCCCTGACCGGCCGCAGGATCGCCTTCCATAATTTCACGGTGGGCGAGCATTATCATCGCCTGCTGACACTGATCGAAGAGGAGCGGCCCGACGCGATCATCCATTTCGCCGAACAGCGCGCTGCGCCCTATTCGATGAAATCGTCCCGGCACAAGCGCTATACGGTCAGCAACAACCTCAACGCCACCAATGACGTGCTCGCCGCGATCGTCGAGTCCGGACAGGACATCCACCTTGTCCATCTCGGCACGATGGGTGTGTACGGCTACGGAACGGCGGGCATGCAGATCCCCGAAGGCTACCTGAAGATCAAGGTGGAGACCGATCAGGGCGAGCACGAACAGGAAATCCTGTACCCCGCCAACCCCGGTTCGATCTATCACATGACCAAGACGCAGGATCAGCTGTTCTTCTATTTCTACAACAAGAATGACGGTGTCCGGATCACCGACCTGCATCAGGGCATCGTCTGGGGAACGCAGACGGCCGAAACCTCGATGGACGAGCGGCTGATCAACCGGTTCGACTATGATGGCGACTATGGCACCGTGTTGAATCGCTTCCTGATGCAGGCGGCGGTGAAATATCCGCTGACGGTACATGGCACCGGCGGCCAGACGCGCGCCTTCATCCATATCCGGGACACCTGCCGCTGTATCGAGCTGGCGCTCGAGCACCCGCCGAAGAAGGGTGAGCGCGTGAGCATCCTCAATCAGATGACCGAAACCCATCGTGTGCGGGATCTCGCGCAGATGATCGCCGGCCTGACCGGTGCGGACATTGCCTATGTCGCCAACCCGCGAAATGAGGCGGCGGAGAACGACCTCCACGTGTCCAACGACCGGTTCCTCGGCCTCGGCCTGAAGCCGATCACGCTGGAAGAAGGCCTGTTGGGTGAAGTCCGCGAAATTGCCCGGAAATACTCCTATCGCTGCGACACGTCGAAGATTCCCTGCGTCTCCTACTGGACCAGCGAAAAGACACCGCCCGCCGAGCCGGAGACAGGCCCTGACGGCGCGGTTGTCCACGTTTTCCGGGCGCGCCAATAGGGCAGCGGCTTCGCGGTCAGGCGCCGGCGCGGGCCATCTCCGCCTGGTGCCATGTCCAGGCATCCTCGATAATCGTCCGGATGTCGGAGCGTTCGGCGCGCCAGCCCAGCATCTCCAGCGCCTTGTCGGGCCTGGCAACGAGTTTCGAAGGATCACCCTGGCGGCGCGGGCAGAGCTTGGTGCGTATCTTCCGGCCTGTCACCGCCTCCACCGCATCGCGGATCTCGAGCACGCTGGTCCCGGTCCCCGTGCCGAGATTGATGGCGGCGCTTTCACCACCGGCCTGCAGGTGGTCGAGTGCCTTGAGGTGTGCGGAGGCAAGGTCGCAGACATGGATATAGTCGCGGATGGCCGTCCCGTCGGGCGTGTCGTAGTCGGTGCCGAACACCTGGAACTCGTAGCTGTCGGTGCCCGCTCCGCGCAGCGCGAGCGGGATGACGTGGGTCTCCGGCTCATGGCGTTCGCCGATTTCCCCGTCCGGGTCGGCCCCGGCGGCATTGAAATAGCGAAGGGCCACGGACCGCAGATTGAAGGCGGCATCGAAGTCGCGCAGCAGCCACTCCGCCATCAGCTTGGTCCGCCCGTACGGATTGATCGGATCCTGCGGGTGCGACTCGTCGATCGGTATGCGCACCGGCGGGCCATAGGTGGCGCAGGTCGAGGAGAAGACCAGGTTGCGCACATTGTGCTCCCGCATGGCGCCGAGCAGGTTGAGCGTCCCGACGACATTGTTCCGGTAGTACATTCCCGGATTCTCGACCGACTCACCGACATAGGCGAGGGCTGCGAAATGCGCGACAGCGTCCGGCCTTGTATGCGAAATCGCGCGCGACAGGGCGGCTTCGTCCAGCAGGTCGCCGACGATCAGCGATCCCCATTTGACAAAGTCACGCCAGCCCCGGGAGAGATTGTCGTAAACCACGACATTCCAGCCGGCCTCGGAAAATGCCTTGCAGCAGTGAGCGCCAACATAGCCGGCGCCTCCGGTGACAAATACAGTTCGGGTCAACGAAACGCGTTCTCCCCCGCAAATACGATGTACCGGCCCGCTCGGCGCCCACGCATGGCGCTTTCCCCATGGGGCCAACCTGATACTGCACTAATTGAAGGGGCTTGGCGATTCAAGCGAACTCGGGAAGAATCGGCTCAACCGGAGCCTTGAATGGGCGTCTGACGCGGCAAGTTACTTGCAAGCACAGGTTTCGGTCATATCGACTTGTCCCGGATTTTCTTTTCGCAAAGCCATGCATTACGTCCCTCGAATCCTCGTAACCGGCGGTGCCGGATTCATCGGCTCTTTCCTGTGCGAGCGCCTGCTCGACACCGGTGCCGAAGTCCTCTGTGTCGACAACTTCTTCACGGGCCGGCGCAGCAACGTCGCGCACCTTCTGGAGAATCCGCGCTTTGAGATCATGCGCCACGACATCACGTTTCCGCTGTTTGTCGAGGTCGACCAGATTTACAACCTCGCCTGTCCGGCGAGTCCGATCCACTACCAGCACGACCCGGTCCAGACGACCAAGACCAGTGTGCATGGCGCGATCAACATGCTGGGTCTGGCCAAGCGGGTGAAGGCCAGGATCCTTCAGGCCTCGACGTCGGAAGTCTATGGCGATCCGGACGTCCATCCGCAGCGGGAAGACTATTGGGGCAACGTGAACCCGATCGGCATCCGCTCCTGCTATGATGAAGGGAAACGCTGCGCCGAGACGCTGTTCTTCGACTACTACCGCCAGCACAAGGTGCAGATCAAAGTCGCCCGGATCTTCAACACCTATGGTCCGCGGATGCATCCGAACGATGGCCGGGTGGTATCCAACTTCATTGTGCAGGCCCTGCAGGGACGGGATATCACCATCTACGGAGACGGCAGGCAGACGCGCAGCTTCTGCTTTGTGTCGGATCTGGTCGACGGCCTGATGCGCCTGATGAACTCCGACGACGCCATCACCGGCCCGATCAACCTCGGCAATCCGGGCGAGTTCACCATGCTCGAACTGGCCGAGAAGGTGATCGAGCTGACGGGGTCCACCTCGAAGATCACCCACAAGCCGCTGCCCCAGGATGATCCCCGCAAGCGCCGGCCCGATATTACCCGCGCCAATGAGCAGCTGCAGTGGCGCCCGAAGGTGACGCTCGAGGACGGGCTCCGGCCGACGATCGAGTATTTCCGGGAAGAAATCAGGAATCTGGTCTGAGAGTCCCCCAGCGCCGCCGGCTCGCCGGTGTCGGATGGTGGGCCCGGCAGGATTCGAACCTGCGACCAAACCGTTATGAGCGGTCCGCTCTAACCAACTGAGCTACAAGCCCACCTGGCATCCGTTTAGGCGGCGGACAGCAGGCGCGCAATGGATTTGCTGAGCCTGGCGGACGTCGCCCGCGGCCGATTGCCGCCGCGATGGTTAACGTCCCGAAGAAGAGCATGTTTCTTGCAGGGGTGCGGCCATGACGCGCGTACTTGTCACCGGCGGGGCCGGCTATATCGGCACCCACACCTGCGTTGAGCTGCTCGCGCGCGGCTATGAGCCGGTCGTGGTCGACAATTTCGTCAATTCGACGCCCGAGGCGATCCGGCGCGTAAGCCGGCTCACCGGCCGCACGCTGACCTGGTATGAGGGCGACGTCCGGGACACCGGCAAGATGGCGCATCTGCTTGGCAAGCATGAATGCCGCGCCGTTATCCACTTCGCCGGTCTGAAGGCTGTCGGCGAGTCGACCGAACGCCCGCTCGACTACTACAGCGTCAACACGCTGGGCACGCACGCCCTGGCCTCGGCCATGCTGGACGCCGGCGTGCACCAGCTGGTCTTTTCCTCCAGCGCGACCGTCTATGGCGAGCCGGTCTTCCTGCCTTACACCGAATCCCATCCGCTCCAGCCGACGAGCCCGTACGGCCGCTCGAAGCAGGCCGCGGAAATGCTGCTCAATGACATCGCCGCGTCCGGCGCGATGCGCGACATCGCCATCCTGCGCTATTTCAATCCGATCGGAGCGCATCCGAGCGGCCTGATCGGGGAAGATCCGAACGATGTGCCCAACAATCTCATGCCCTATGTGGCGCAGGTTGCCGTCGGCCGTCGGCCGTTCCTGAACATCTGGGGCAATGACTACGACACACCGGACGGCACGGGCGTACGTGACTATCTCCACGTGGTCGACCTTGCCCGCGCGCATGTCCTCGCCCTCGACCGCTTCCGTCACACACATGGTCCGGTGACCCTCAATCTCGGGACAGGTCACGGCTCTTCCGTGCTGGATGTCGTCAAGGCGTTCGAAGAGGCCAGCGGCCGGCGCATCCCGCTAAGGTTCGAGCCGCGGCGAGCCGGTGATATCGCCGCTTTCTGGGCCGATCCGTCGCTCGCCGAGGAGACGCTCGGATGGAAGGCCGAGAACACGCTGGAAGACATGTGCCGCGACCAGTGGACGTGGCAAAGCCGCAACCCGCTCGGCTACGAAGCAGCCTGAGCTCACCGCGCGCCGATTGCCTCTCTCCCGGTTTGGTCGGATAGTGCCGGCTCCCGATACCAAGGAGAGTTCCATGCGCCGCTTCGTGACGCCGATTTCGTCCCTGTTCGCCCTCGCGCTGATCGTGCCGCAGGCTGCCTGCGCGCAGCTTCAGGCGATGAGCCAGGAGGCGGCGCCGGTGGCCGCCGCTTCCGTCAATCCGAATTCGATCCAGCCGGAGACGACGCTTGAGATCAATGCCGAGGCCAGCGTCAGCCGCGAGCCGGACATCGCCTACCTGTCGGCTGGCGTGCAGGTCGAGCGCAAGACGGCGGCCGAGGCCATGTCGGCGCAGGCCGAGGCGATGAATGGCGTCTTCGATGCGCTGAAAACAGCCGGCGTCGCGGCGAAGGACATGCAGACCTCCAACCTCTCACTCTGGCCGCGCTATGACTATGTCGAGCTCAGGCAGAAGGACGGGACGGTGCAGCACCAGCAGCGCCTTGCAGGCTACACGGCCTCCAATCAGCTGACGGTGAAGGTGCGCGACCTCGATAATCTCGGCGCGACGATGGACAGCCTGGTGAATGCCGGCGGCAACACGTTCAACGGCGTCAGCTTTGCCCTCGACGACGATTCCGGCGTGCAGGACGAGGCGCGCCGCAAGGCCATGGCCGACGCGCTGGCGCGGGCGAAGCTCTATGCCGATGCGGCGGGCCTGCGCGTGGTGCGGATCGTAAAGATCACCGAGGGCGGCAGCTATTCGCCGCAGCCGATGATGATGGCCCGCAAGGCCGAGGCAATGGCGATGGACGGGGCCGCCCCGACGCCCGTCGCGGGTGGTGAGGTCGAATACACGGCGAATGTGAGCGTGCTGTTCCAGCTCGGCAAATAGGCGCTCAGACGTAGCCTTCGGCCAGCAGGTCCTTCATGTCGATCAGGCCGACGGGTTTGCCCCCGTCGGTCACGAAGGCATTCGAGATGCGGTTTTCGGTGAAGCGCTTGATGACGGCGGACATGCGCTCGTCCCGCGCGATCGTTCGCGGACTGGCGGTCATCACGTCCTGCGCCGTGCCGCCCATCTTGCCGGCCAGCATGGCGCGGCGCAGGTCGCCGTCGGTGACCATGCCGACCAGGCGACCGTCGGCATCGACGATCCCGACACATCCCTTGCGGCCTTCCGAAATGCCGATGATGACTTCGTTGAAGGTCGCGCCTGACGGCATGACCGGCATCTCCTCGTGCCGGGAGTCAACATAGTCGCCTGCCGTCTGGAGGGAGCGGCCGAGCTTGCCGCCCGGGTGGCGGGAGCCGAAATCCTCGCGTGAGAAGCCACGCCGTTCCATCAGCACGATCGTGAGGGCGTCCCCGAGGGCGAGCGACATTGTGGTCGACGACGTCGGCGCGAGGCCATTGGGACACGCTTCAGTCACGGTGGGAAGCAGCAGGATCTCAGTCGAGGCACGGCCGAGCGTCGATTCGGCGGCCCGCGTCATGCCGACCAGCGGGATCGCGTTGGCCTTGCAGTACCGCAGCAGATCCACCAGTTCACGGCTCTCGCCGGTGTACGAAATCGCAATCACAACCGAGCCCGGCACGATCATGCCGAGGTCGCCATGACTGGCCTCCGTGGGGTGGAGGAAGAAGGACGGCGTGCCCGTCGAGGCGAGGCTTGCCGCAATCTTCTGCCCGATATGGCCCGATTTCCCGACGCCGGCGACAATAACATGCCTGTCGGTCGCCATGATCAGGTCGGCGACGCGGCCGATGGCATCGTCGAGGCCGGCCTCCAGCTGTTCGAGCGCGTCGCGCTCTATGCGGATGACATTCCGGGCGATGTCGAGATCATGAGTCTGGGCCACGGGCGCTGCTCCTGCAGGGTTCGCGGCGTTTTCCGGCAGTTGCCCGCGGCTGGCAACCCTACCTGTTCATCTGGCGACGCAGGTACTCGTCTGGCGTGAGGGCAGGCTGCTCGGTCAGGACCGGGGCCTGGAGCGACGGCGCGGGTTCCGCAACGGGCGCCGGGGTGACTTCGTTGACCTCCAGCACAGCAGGGCTGGCAGTGGCGGAGGTGAGCGTTGCGGGCAGCACGTCTGCGCCATCATCATCGCCATCGACATCGCCTTGCGCCGAAGGTGTGGCCATCAGGGCGGCAAGCGCCACGCCCGGGCTTTCCTTCGCGAGGATTTCCGTAATCGGCTTGCCATTCAGCATCGGCACGGCGGCGTCGTCCATGTTGCGGGGCGTCTCGAGCTCAGCGAAGGCAACGCGGGTGCGCAGGGTCGGATCGTTAGGATCGACAGGGAGGGCAAAGGAATTGAAGGCAGCTTCCATCAGTGCTTCGACATGGGAGTCGCGTGCTTTGGCGGTCGAGCCGCCCAGCATCACGGCGATCACGCGGTGTCCGTCGCGCTCTGCGGAGGCCATCAGGTTGAAGCCCGATGCGCGCGTGTAGCCGGTCTTGATGCCATCGACGCCATCCACCGTGCCAAGCAGGTTGTTGTGATTCTTGTAGGTGCGTCCGCCCCAGGTGAAGGTGAGGTCCGCGAAGTAGTGGTAATAGTCGGCATGGTCGCGCAGCATGGCCTCGGCGAGGATCGCGAGGTCGCGCGCCGTCGAAATCTGGCGCGTGTCCGGCAGGCCGGACGCGTTGACGAAATGCGTATTGGTCATGCCGAGCGACTGGGCCTTCACCGTCATCAGCTGCGCAAAGCGGCGCTCGGTGCGCCCCAGACGTTCTGCGACGACGACGGCGACGTCATTGGCCGATTTGGTGATCAGCGCATTGATCGCCTGCTTCACCGTAATCGTGGAATTCGGCTTGAGCCGCAGGTTCGACGGCGCCTGGCTGGCGGCATAGCGCGACACGGTCAGCTGGTCGTTCAGGGACAGCTCTCCGGACTTCAGCGCGTCGAACAGCATATAGAGGGTCATCACCTTGGTCAGGGATGCGGGGTAGCGTGGCTCGTCGGCGTTGCGGGCGTGCAGCACATCCTGCGTGTCTGCATCGATGACGATGGCGGCGTACTTGTCAGCGAAGGCTGAACCGGTGCCGATGCCTGTCAGGGTGACAAGCAACGATGCAACTACGACTCGGACCAGGGCTGCGAATGAACGCAGAAACATCGACGTCTCTCCCGAAATGTTAACCCCGGCGCCCCGAGGCTTAACCTAGAGTCCCCGAAATCCGTTGACTACACCTTAACGCATGGATTTCCGGATTTTCAGAAACGTGATCGCAAGCAATGCAAACTATATGCTGGACGGACATTGTTGCGCCGCACAAAAAATTGTTGCGCGCGCGAAGTCAAAAAGGTAACCTAACGTCAGGGCACGAGTCTGAGAGGAACCCCACCCATGGCCAAAGCAACGACCACAAAAACACGCGCCAAGCCGGAAGCAAGCGCTGCCAGCACGAGCGCCACGAAGATGCTTGACGAAAGCATGGAGCAGTTTTCCGGATTTGCCGGCATGTTCGGCGAGTACGCCGAGAACGGCCTCAAGGCGATGAGCGAACGCGCCTCCGGCGCGACCGAAATCATGCGCTCGCTCGGCGACCGCAACATGGAATTCTTCACCAAGACGCTGGAACAGGGCGTCGAAGCCACCCAGGCGATCACGGCGGCGAAGGACGTTCGTGAAGTGATGGAAATTCAGGCAGGATTTGCCAAGTCGATGTTTTCGGCTTATACGAAAGAGATGAACGCGCAGGCAGAGATTTGCATGTCTGCATGGCGCGACGCAGCCAAGCCCTTCATGGCCTTCGCTGCGAAATGAGGTCTCGAGTTCGGCGTCCCTCATGCGAGGCAGCCGGAATCGTAGAGTGAAGTAGATTAGGGAGAGCCGGGCCTGATTGGCCCGGTTCTTTCGTTTCGGGCCAGATCGCTCTTGGCCGCTCCGGGCCCATGTTCCCTGACCGGAAAGGATTTTTCCACCATCGGGATTGTTGCCTGATGGGGAAAGTGGCAGGGAAGCAGTCATGTCGCGCTTGCCTGAACTGATCAAGTTTGCCGCCCTGAAGCGTCCGGAACGGCCGAACAACTGGCTGGTGGCGCCGGACGGCTTTGCCGGCATGGTGAAAGTGGACGCGGCCTCGCCGGTGTTCGGGAAGACCCCCAAACAGGTTTTCGATTCGGTCATGGACCTTGTGCTGGAGCGCGAGGAGTGGCGCCTGCGTGCCTCGGACCCGGAGACGCTGAGGATTTCCTTTGTCGCCGTGACGCCGCTCATGAAGTTCAAGGATGACGTCTTCATCCAGGCCGTGCCTGTGGACGGAGCGCCCGACAAGTCACGCATCGCCGTCTATTCCGCTTCGAGGATCGGCTATTCAGACTTCGGCACCAATGCAAAACGGGTGAAGGAGCTGATCTCGCTGGTTGATGCACGCTGACCACGGCTGCATCAAAAACAGGCAAGCCCTCAATTTGCCGCGCTTCGCATCTTCAATCTGGCCCTGAACCGTATATCTTAGGAAACATGAGCAAGGGCGTTCCGTATTTCCGCATGAGCGATCCTGCCGGGCCAGGGGGTCCGGGCGGTGGCGGTCAGTCGGGAGACGACGGAACGGATTTCGACTTTGCGACGCAAACGCGCGTCCGCACCAAGAAGCCCTCGCTCTACCGCGTTCTGCTGCTCAACGACGACTACACTCCGATGGAATTCGTCGTGCACATTCTCGAACGCTTCTTCAACCGCTCGCGCGAGCAGGCGACGCGGATCATGCTTCATGTTCATCAGAAGGGCGTGGGGCTTTGCGGGGTCTACACCTATGAGGTGGCCGAAACAAAGGTCGCCCAGGTGCTGGATCTTGCAAGACGCCACGAACACCCCCTCCAATGCGTCATGGAGAAAGACGACTAGTCCCTTAGCACCCGGAAGGCTTCCACTTTGCCACGCTTGTCCCCCTCCCTGGAAACGGCTCTCGAAAAAGCCCTGACGCTCGCCTCCGAACGGGAGCATGAGTATGCGACACTCGAGCATCTCCTGCTGGCCCTCACCGAGGATGAGCACGCGAAAGAAGTGATGGGAGCGTGCAAGGTCGATCTTGAGGCGCTCCGGGCCGATCTCATCCGATACATCGATGAGGAGCTGACCAGCCTGATCGTCGAGGATGGCGACGGGCGCGTTCAGCCGACGGCCGCCTTTCAGCGCGTCGTGCAGCGCGCCATCCTGCACGTCGAAAGCTCGGGCCGCGATGAAGTGACCGGTGCGAACGTGCTGGTCTCGATCTTCTCCGAGCGCGAAAGCCACGCTGCCTACTTCCTGCAGGAGCAGGACATGACGCGCTACGACGCCGTCAACTACATCTCGCACGGCGTGGCGAAGCAGCCGGGGATGTCCCGGCCGTCCAGCCCGCGCGGCGCCGAAGCGGCGGAAGAAGATGCCGTCAAGCAGGGTCACGAGGCGCTCGACGCCTATTGCGTGAACCTCAATGCCAAGGCCCGCGCCGGCAAGATCGATCCGCTGATCGGACGCGAGCTGGAAATCAACCGCTGTATCGAGGTGCTGTGCCGCCGCAACAAGAACAATCCGATCCTTGTTGGTGATCCGGGCGTCGGCAAGACGGCGATCGCCGAGGGCCTTGCCAAGAAGATCGTCGACGGCGACGCTCCGGAGATCCTGGATGATGCAATCATCTGGTCGCTCGACATGGGCGCGCTGCTCGCCGGCACGCGCTACCGCGGTGACTTCGAGGAACGGCTGAAATCCGTGATGAAGGAACTCGAGCAGCAGGAGAAGGCGATCCTGTTCATCGACGAGATTCACACCATCATTGGCGCCGGGGCGACCTCTGGCGGCGCGATGGATGCCTCTAACCTGCTGAAGCCTGCGCTCCAGTCGGGTGGCCTGCGCTGCATGGGCTCGACCACGTTCAAGGAATACAAGCAGCATTTCGAGAAGGACCGGGCCCTGTCCCGCCGTTTCCGCAAGATCGATGTGATCGAGCCGACGGTGCCGGACACCATCAAGATCCTGACGGGGCTCAAGTCGCGGTTCGAGGACTTCCATGGTCTTCGCTATACGAACGATGCCATCAAGTCCGCCGTGGAACTGTCGGACCGTTATATCACGGACCGCAAGTTGCCGGACAAGGCGATCGACGTCATTGACGAAGCGGGCGCTGCGCAGTGGCTGCTGCCGTCGGCGAAGCGCAAGAAGACCGTCGGTGTACGGGATATCGAGGCCGTTGTGGCCAAGATTGCGCGCATCCCTCCGAAGCAGGTCTCGACCGACGATGCCGAGGCGCTGCGCTCGCTGGAGACCGATCTGAAACGCGTCGTGTACGGGCAGGACGAGGCCATCGAAGCCCTGTCGGCTTCGATCAAGCTCGCCCGTGCGGGCCTGCGCGAACCGAACAAGCCGATCGGCTCCTACCTGTTCGCCGGCCCGACCGGCGTCGGCAAGACCGAAGTCGCCAAGCAGCTCGCCTCTATCATGGGCGTCGAAATGCTGCGCTTCGACATGTCGGAATACATGGAGCGGCACACCGTCAGCCGTCTGATCGGTGCGCCTCCCGGCTATGTTGGCTATGACGAGGGCGGCCTGCTGACCGATGGCGTCGACCAGCATCCGCATTGCGTACTGCTGCTCGACGAGATCGAGAAAGCCCATCCGGATCTGTTCAACATTCTTCTGCAGGTGATGGACAACGGCTCGCTGACCGATGCGAACGGCCGCAAGGTCGACTTCCGGAACGTTGTTGTCATCATGACGACCAATGCCGGCGCCTCCGATGCGGCGAAGAACTCGATCGGCTTCGGGGCCGGCAAGAAGGACGACGAGCAGGGCGAGGCGATCAAGCGCCTGTTCACGCCGGAGTTCCGCAACCGTCTCGATGCGGTGATCACCTTCGGCGGCCTGACGCCGGAAATCATCGATCGCGTGGTCGAGAAGTTCATCCTCCAGCTCGAAGTCCAGCTGGAAGACCGCAACGTCTCCATCGAGATCACCAAGGCGGCGCGCGACTGGCTGGCCAAGCGCGGCTTCGACGCCGATATGGGTGCCCGGCCGCTGGCCCGGACCATTCAGGAACACGTCAAGAAACCGATGGCGGAAGAGTTGCTCTTCGGCGAACTGCAGAAGGGCGGCGTCGTCCATATCGACATCGACAAGGACGACGACAGCAAGCTGTCGTTCCGCTACGAGACGGAAAAGCCGAAGAAGAAGCCGAAGCGCAAGGCGAGCCCGACCGAGGAACCGGCCAGCTAGGGCCTCGCTTGCCGCGACGTTATGGGGCCGTACCTTGGGGTACGGCCCTTTTCATGCTCGCATCGCCTGCGCGCCGTGCTTATGCTCCTGCCAAAATCATTGGGAGGATGAACATGGCATCGACGGTCGAAGGACGCTGCGATCCGCGCTTTGAGGAAGTGAAGCGCGAGTTTGAGAAGAACTTTGCCGAGCGCAGCGAGGTGGGCGCAT
>Ga0116152_10000529_pt1 | contig 30836 bp, 24 predicted proteins | sample AD_UKC119_MetaG_FD_89894 | JGI IMG/M metagenome (GOLD analysis project Ga0116152, IMG submission 89894) | Active sludge microbial communities of municipal wastewater-treating anaerobic digesters from Hong Kong - AD_UKC119_MetaG | ecosystem: Engineered > Bioreactor > Anaerobic > Digestate... | reverse complement strand
GCCGATGGTACTGCGTATTAGTGGGAGAGTAGGTCGCTGCCAACTTTACTTAAGCCTGATTCCTTAACGGAGTCAGGCTTTTTTGTTGATTCATTTAAGGGAATGAAACAGGAATTTCGGTTGCTAAAGCCATTTTACCTGTTAATATTCTGAAAAAGTGGAGGGTTCGTATTTTGCACTTCGCAGCTTTTTTTAGTTTTGTGCTGTAATATTATAATTAGTTATGTCGAAGATACCTGTGAGATCTTTCCTGTTTTTCTTTTTGATGCTTTTTGCGATCTTTTTGCAGGCACAGCCCGCTATCCGATCCGGGATGGAATCACAAGATCAGGAAAAAAGTAAGACAAAGGAAGTTGCCCCTGGAGTTTCTTTATGGTACCTCGATGGTTTTGGTGCATTCAGAGATTCTACAAAGCTTGATACACTGCAGGATTACGTCCATATATTTAATCCGGTTTACAAAACTGCTTGGACAGCTACTTATCTTGGAAATTATGGTTTGCCTTCTGAGGACAATAATTTTTTTAATAGAAACTATCGAACCAGTTACTTTTTTGCACATAGCAGAGAAGCTTATATTATCACACCTTCAAAACTCAAATATTTCAATACTAATACGCCTTACACAAGGTTGGATTACACGCAAAGCGAAAATAAATCGAAAAACAATGAAACACGTTTTAATGTAATCCATTCACAAAATATAAATCCATGGTGGAATTTTACCTTTCGTGCCGATTTGGCAAAATCCGACGGGCAATATTTATATCAGTCGACGAAAAATAATTCTACAAGCATATATTCAACCTACATAAAAGATAACTGGTCTGTTCATGCAGGTTTTATCACTAACCGACTTGGAAATGACGAAAACGGTGGATTAACTTCTGATTCTTTGTTACAAGGGGGAAAAGATCCAAGGTATTGGAATGTGAATCTGAATTCTTCATCAACCAGTTTACGGAATAATTACTTTTTTTCAGACACTGAATACCGCATTGGAAAATTAATCGACACGGTTGAAACACAGAAACCACGATTTCGTCCGATTTTTGGTATCATTCACTCATTTGAGATGAACACGAACAAACATGATTTCACGGACAAAGAGAGTACCGAGGATGCTTTCTTTAGAAATAATTATTATTCCGATTATTATACAACCGATTCCATTCGGTTCCACAGGATCACCAATACTTTCCAACTGAAACAATATGCAAATGACAATAAGAAATTCAGTTTTGGGAAACGGGTATTTATCGGCTTCGAGATCGATCGTGGTTCTATGCCAGGGGAATATGTGGAAAATAGGGCACAAAAGGATTATCCTACCTGGATATTTGGCCCTGAGCCAGCTGATAGGGTAAAAGACAGTTTGGTTTTAAGAACAGATATTCATTATACAAACACTTTTATAGGCGGTGGTATTTTCCGTGAAACCGGCAGATTCTGGAAATGGAATTTTACCGGGAAATTTTATACCACAGGAAGAAACGCCGGACAAACTGAATTATCAGGGTTGATCTACAAACCTCTTCCTTTTCTGGGTGATTCGCTGGCATCTATTAGTTTTTCAGGCTCAATTGAAAATCGTGTCCCTGATTATTTCCAGGAGAATTTTATGTCGAACCACTACAAGTGGGCGCAGAATCTTAGTATGGAGCAAAGAATGATTGCAGGAGGCGTGTTTAGGATGCCTCAAAGAAACTTTGAGTTAGGTGCTAATTACGCTATTATTAATAATTTTATTTACAATGATACGCTTGGCATTCCTGACCAAACCAGTAAAGAATTATTGATTCTGTCTGCCTATATTGATAAGGATTTTCATTATCGCGGGTTGCATCTTAGAACCAGGATTTTATGGCAGAAAGCTTCTGATGAAACCTATATTCATTTGCCCGAATGGTCTGCATTTATTTCCGGATATTTTCAGTTTACCATTTCAAAAGTTATGTTGGCACAGCTTGGTTCAGATCTTCGATATAATACAAGCTATTACGCTGACGCATATTCTCCTGCAACAGGCTTGTTTTATCTTCAAAATGAGAAGAAATATGGAGATTATCCGTACATAGATGTTTATGCATCGTTACGTCTGAAACGTACACGGGTGTTCTTTAAATATATGAACGTGGGGACTAATTTTCTTGATGGAGTATATATGACTACATCGCATTATCCGATGAACAGAGCAACTTTCCGCTTAGGAGTTTCCTGGGCATTTTATGATTGAGAATTAATTCCTTCCAGCAGATCGTAAAATTCTGAAAGAATCATAGCCGTAGCTCCCCAGATAATCTCTTCATCATACTTAATACAAGGCACATCAAGGCGTCCGGTGATGGTTTCCAGTTTGATTGAATCATAAGGGGGAGTAAATCTTCTGATTGGAAAGCAAAATACTTTTTCAACCTCATTCGGATTGATATCTGTTTTCGGTCTGGATTGGAGCCATCCAACAACGGGATGAATTTGAAAACGACTGACTTCGACATAAAACTCCGATAATCTTCCAAGTATTTCTATTTGATCAACCGGTATCCCGATTTCCTCAAATGTTTCACGTATGGCAGTCTGCTCGGCTGATTCACCGGGTTCTATCTTTCCGCCTGGTAAAGCAATTTGCCCTGCATGGTGTTTCATGTGTCCGGGACGTTTAATAAGGAGTATTTTAAGCTCATTCTCTTCCATGTATAGAAGTAAAAGCACACTACTGTCTTTTACGCGACTTTTGTCCTTAGGCGTGGCTTTTAATATCCTTCCTGGTGGAAGCAACTTGTAATGTGCTGACTGCCCTGGCAGGTCCTGCTGTAATGCACGTACTATTTGATCTTTACTGAAAGTCATTTATCAAAAATATAAAAACGCCGATATTTTTGAATTAGCAAAACATTTAATCTATCTAATTTGAATCAAATTCTAAACGATGATAAAATGTATTTATGTATGCTGAATTACATTTTCAAATGATTGTATAAAAAATTAGATTGAACCAGTTCTATATGCCTTATCCGGAGATTAATATTGTTCGATTTAATCGAAACGCATTGTTTTGTCTGGAGAAATTTTACTAATCATCCAGCTTGGAATGATTAGGATAAGAAATGTAATCACAATCGTGCCGAGATTGAGAAATAAAAGATGAATGATCGAGAAATTCATAGGAACATAAGAAACGTAATAAGAAGATGGATCTAGCTTGATAACTTTAAAAATACTTTGGGTGGCAATGATGGTAATTCCAATCAGGTTTCCCCATAACATGCCTCTGCCGGTGAGAAAAACAGACAGGTAGATAAAGATTTTGCGGATGCTCCAGCCTTTACTTCCCATGGCTTTTAACACACCAATCATGGATGCACGTTCAAGAATTAATACCAGTAAGCCTGAAACCATGTTGAAGCTGGCTACAATAACCATCAAAATTAAAATAATCCAGACATTCATATCAAGGATAGATAGCCAGTCGAAAATCTGCGGATACATTTGGGTAATACTTTCTGTGCGGATTATTTCGGCATCTTTATCTCGATAGCGAATGATTATTCTATGAATTTCTTGTTCAATCTCATCCAGTTTGTCAAAGCGGTTTAAAACCACTTCAAAACCTGTGATTTGATTACTATCCCAGTCATTTAGCCTTTGAATTTGTTTAATGTCTCCCAGGATAAACATCTTGTCGAATTCTTCGAACCCTGTATTGTAGATTCCGCAAACTTCCAGTTGCAGCATTCGTGGAGTGACTTCATTCTCGTTTATAAAATAAACCACAACTTTGTCGTTCAATTCTATGCGCAGCAGGTTCGAAACGTCTTTTGAAAGTATGATTTCGTTAACGCGAGCCGAATCGTTGATTAATGGCACTCGTCCCTCTACCAGGTTTTTTTCAAAAAAGCCCCAATGAAAGTCAGTATCCACGCCTTTAAACACAATTCCCTGGATAGATTCATCTGTTTTAATCATCCCCGGTTTTGTGGCAAATGGTTGAGCATATTTTACTCCGTCAACCCGTTCTACATCACCAAGAAAAGGTTGTTTGTTTGAAATGGGTTGCGTTTCATAGGAGCTGTTCGAATCGTAATTTACAAGCTGAATATGTGAACCAAAACCGATTACTTTATTTCGGATTTCATTTTTAAAACCTGTAACGACTGCAACCGAAACGATCATTACTGCCAAACCAAGTGATATTCCGATTAAAGCGATCCGAATAATTCGCTGCGATAAATGTTTCCGGTTGGCTTTGTCAAAAAACAAACGTTTCGATATGAAGAGTTCGGTATTCATCAGGTTGAAATTACAGATTTTCGGGCAGACTTGTTTAGCTCACTGTTTCTGCTACAACTACTTCTTTTCTTCGATTGATAAATGGAAGAATCATCAAAGAAATAAGACCTATAACGATTATCATCGCTGTCATGGAAGTGTGAGCTACAAATGCAAATATGATCCCGTTTTCGTTTGAAACACCATACAACGAAAGCGCTTCTTTTGCCATAAAATGCCACGCTCCAATTCCTCCCTGTACGGGTGCAACCATGCCAAAACTTGCCAGAACAAAAGTAGTAAGGCCGGCGATGGGAGTGAGGTCCCTGGTAAAGTCAAAGGCAAAGAAAATCACGTATAACATGAAATAGTACATTATCCAAATAAAGGCAGAATGGAAATAAAACCATCCTTTCTTTTGAATACTTCGGATTGAAATAAATCCAACTTTAAAATTTTGAATGATTTCCTTAATCTTCTGGAAAAAACTCGTGTTTTGAAAAGTCCTTCGAAAAATAAAAAAGATAATGAGTAAAATCACCACTCCAATTATAAGAACCGGTGAAGTAACAACTCCGAGTATTTTTTGCTTGATTTCGGGATTTTCGTTTACAAAATGAATCATCTTTCCAAACTGTGATAAGATCACAACCCCAAGTAATATCAGCAGCGAGATCATATCCACAAGGCGCTCGGCAACAACGGTTCCCAGTAATTTGGTAAACGAAATTTTTTCGTACCTGGCGAGCACTCCACACCTCGATACTTCTCCCATGCGTGGAAATGCCAGATTCATTAAATAACCAACCATAACCGCAAGGAAAGTATTTATAAATCGGGGTTTATGGCTTACCGGTTCAATCATCAGTCCCCAGCGCAATGTTCGACTGATGTGGCTGAGCAATCCAAGAAAAAGGGAAAGCCAAACCCATTTGTAATCTACATCGTTTTTTAGAACTGATTTTATGTGTTCAATGTCCTGATCTTTGTAAATCAGCCAAAAAATAAAGGCTCCCAACGCAAAAAAGGCCAGGAACTTTAGAATTTTAATGATTGTCTTTTTCAAATCTCTTATTTTTTGAGCTTTCTTTTTGAGTGCGGTAATACTCCTTAAAAATTTACTACTTTTGAAAGCGATTGGCAAACTGCCATCAATTATAGTAAGCAAAAATATAAATTTGTTTCATAGATTTTAAAGATCATTTAGTACAATTTGAAAATGGACGATCCTGAGGGTAATGAATTTTGTAAGGCCGAAAAAAAACCTGGGTCAGCACTTTTTAACCGATCTGAATATTGCAAAAAAAATTGTTGACAGCCTGGGTGCTAATATTCCGGATGTACTGGAGATTGGCCCGGGAATGGGTGTTCTTACTCAATTTTTGCTTCAACGACCTGAATTAGAAGTGCATGTGATCGAGATCGATACCGAGTCGGTGGAATATCTAAAGAATCATTTCCCTTCTCTCAAAAATATTTATTCCGAAGATTTTCTGAAGGCTGATATTTCAAAACGTTTTACCGGGAATTTCAGTGTAATTGGAAATTTTCCCTACAATATTTCTTCACAGATATTTTTTCGAATCCTGGAATTCAGAAACCGGATTCCAGAGACAATTGGCATGGTTCAGAAGGAGGTTGCTGAGCGGATTGCATCGAAACATGGCACAAAGGTTTATGGGATAACCAGTGTTTTGTTACAGGCATTTTTTGATATTGAATACCTGTTTACTGTTTCTGAAAGTGTTTTTAATCCGCCTCCAAAGGTTAAATCAGCTGTTATCCGGTTAAGGCGAAACCAGGTTCAGGAGTTACCCTGCAACGAAGATTTGTTTATAAAAGTAGTGAAGGCTGCTTTTAATCAGCGTCGGAAAATGTTACGTAATTCATTGCGTGATCTGGATGTTGAATTACCTCCGGAGTTTGCAGAGAAAAGACCGGAACAACTATCGGTCAACGATTTTATATTGTTAACTTGTACAATCGAAAAACTCAAAAAAGAAAAAGTATGAGCTTCGAATTGATCAAAGAAAATATTGAACAGCTAAAAGAGCTGATAGAAAACGATCGGCAGGCTGAAGTTGTTCAAATAATGGACGAGCTTCATTCGGCAGATATTGCCGAGTTGATGGACGACCTGTCGATAGAAGAGGCAAAATACATTTACCTTTTGCTGGACGGTGAAAAGGCATCGGATGTTTTAATTGAGATCGACGAAGATGACCGAAGACGATTCCTGAGAGTGTTGCCTCCGGAAGTGATTGCATCGAAGTTTATCGAGCACATGGACTCGGACGACGCAGCTGATATTGTTTCTGAACTGGATGAAGATCTTCAGCGCGAGGTTTTAAACGAGATTGTTGACCAGGAACATTCCGGCGATATTGTTGATCTTCTGGAATACGACGAAGATACAGCAGGGGGTATCATGGCCAAGGAGTTGGTAAAGGTGAACGAGAACTGGAACGTGGCAACCTGCTTAAAGGAAATTGGTAAACAAGCAGAAGAGGTTGATGAGATCTTTTATATTTATGTGACCGATAATCTGGGAAAGCTGAAAGGTGTTCTTTCGTTGAAAAAGCTCATTCTAAATCATGTCAACACAAAAGTATCCAACATTTACAATTCGGATATAAAAATGGTGCAAACCGATACGAGGCAGGAAGAAGTCGCCGAGATCATGGATAAATACGACCTGGTTGCAATTCCGGTAGTTGATGATATTGGAAGACTGAAAGGAAGAATCACCTGGGATGATATTATCGATATTGTTCGTGAAGAGGCTGAGCGTGATTATCAAATGGTTTCGGGTATTACTGGTGATGTGGAATCGAGCGATAGTATTGGTTTGCTGATAAAAGCACGCTTTCCCTGGTTGCTTGTTGGTATGCTGGGAGGAATTATGAGTGCCACCATTTTGCGCACACACGGAAATTCGTTAAATCAGGTAACTCAGCTCGCATTTTTTATTCCGTTGATTGCTGCAATGGCGGGTAATGTGGGGGTTCAGTCGTCATCCATTGTAGTAAAAACAATTGCCAGCGGGGTAAAAGACATTGAGTCTCCATTGCGGAAATTATTAAAAGATGTTGTGGTTGCGCTGCTAACGGCAACCGTATTTTCAATACTGATATTTATCTATAATTATTTTACAGCTGATAATCTGTATCTGACCTATTCGGTTTCCATCTCACTTTTCATAGTGATTTTGTTTGCCTCCTTATTTGGTACGGTTATTCCTCTTATTTTGCATCGGTTTAAAATAGATCCGGCGCTTGCAACGGGGCCCTTTATTACTACTATGAATGATATGATGGGGCTATTTATTTATTTGTGGATTGTCAATGCATTTTTTCATCTCACCTAGGGGATAAGCTTTTAAATAATTTATTGCTTATCTGGTATGATATTAGATATCACGCAAGTAATTGAATAAAAACTTACAAATATTAAAATAGTTATGCTTCCAAATTACCGCAAGATCCTTCTGTCAAAGTTGGGTATTTTACTATTCTTTATCGCAAATGCCCAGGAACCTGCTCTTCGTAGCAGCATTAATCTGAATATTTTGGGATGGAGTTATGAAAAGCATCAGCAAAACGGAGGAGCAGTTTTAGCTTTTGAATGGAAACCCTTGCATTTTGTTGGTTTGGAGTTGGGTGGTGGTTATGGTTGGTTCCGCGACTATAATCTAATTCAGTATTCTGTTAGTCCCGGCGTTTTTCATGATGTTAGTCTGGACGAAATGAATGGTGATTACTGGCTGTTTCAAGGAAAGCTTAGTGGTTATCTTCCGCTTTGGAGAGATGATAATAATGTTATTAAAATTCAGCTTTTTGCAGATGTCTATGGGGGAATGAGTTCTTCAGTTCAAATGAAAGGGGAGCTAAAAATATATGAATCAGAGCTAACTAAAACTGCTTCCGGGAATAGTGAAGCACACTTTTTTCATGGTTTTGAATTCGGAATATGGGGGGCACTTTCTGAGAAAGCATCCATGAAGCTTTTTGTTGGTACGCGCAACATAAACTTTAAGGATCCTATTGAAAAAATGAATACCCATCTTGACGGTTTCCCTTTAAGTTTTGGCTCTTATGTACCGGCTGCATATATCGGAACCAGCTTGTGTTTTACAATCCCTAAAAAGAAAATGAACAATTAAGATATTACACCGAGTTAATGGCAATAACCGGATCAAGTTTGGCAGCAGCCCGTGCAGGCAGAAAACCTGCCAGGAATCCGATTACGGAGGATATCAATAATCCTTTGGTAATATTACCGGCGGTTAGAATGATGTTAAAATCTGCAACATAATGAACAACGAGCGAACCTATAAAAATCAAGATTAATCCAAAAACTCCTCCGATTACTGACAATACAATGGCTTCGAAAATAAATTGAAGAAGGATGAAATAGCGTTTCGCTCCCAGCGATTTCTGAATACCAATAATTTTTGTACGTTCTTTCACCGAAACAAACATGATATTGGCAATGCCGAAACCTCCCACCAGAATAGAAAAACCGCCAATAATAGCTCCGGCAAAATTAATTATGATAAAAAGCTGGTCAAAATTACTGGATAACTGGCTGGCCCTGTTTAAGGCGAAGTTGTTTTCTTCCAACGGTTTCAAACGACGGATGGTTCGCAATATGTTTTCAAGTTCTGCCATTAAATAATCACTGTCGATACCCGATTTAGCTTTCACACAAATGGTTTGGCCATAATTTCGATTACGGATATCTGCCAAAGAGTAAGCCGCGACATCGGAAATGTGAACGTAGCGGTCCATACTGGTTCCAAACATGTCCTGCCCGGTTTTTTTATACACTCCGATAATCCTGAAATTATGACCTTGTATTTTTATTGATCTCCCAACCGGGTTCATGTCTTTAAAAAGCTTTTGCGAAATTTCGTAGCCAATGAGCGCCACAGGCGCGCCTGATTTCATTTCCATTTCGCTGAAATACCGTCCCTTGCTAAGTTCCAGGTTCCAAACATCAAATAATCCGTATGAAGTTGGTAAAACAATCGCATTTTCCAATTTGTCGGAACCTGACTGTATGGTTCTTGAAAGCGTAAAAAGAAAAGCCGCATTTTCTACAGTATTTGCACGACGCATAATTTCTTCTGTCTCCTCAGGAGTTGCGAGTGGCCGTTTAATATATTTCCACATGGGATATTCCGTTTCACCTTCTTCCAATCCCCACGGCATTTGCATAACATATACCATTTCGCTACCCAAAGAAGAAAGACTATCCTTTATGTAATCTTCCAGCGAATCGATGACCGTAAAAACTGAAATGATGGTGAAAATGCCGATGGTAATTCCAAGTAAAGAAAGGGAAGTGCGAAGCTTATTCGCTTTTAACGAATTAAAAGCAAAAGAGAGGCTTTCGAAAATTAAGCGGATAAATAACATTCTTACTTTCCAATTTTAGGTAAAAATAGCACTTGTTTCCAAAGTAACCCATTATCCTGAAATCAAACTGCTAATCAATTAGTGTGAAAATGTAAAAAAGATTACAAATTTCATCCCCATTTCTACGCTCATATAATATTATTTTTAAAGCGGTGTTATTATAGTATGTTAAGTGTTTTTTTTATCTTTGCGTGCGAATCCGAAAAATCCAATAAATGGCTGATAATAAAAAAATTAAGACTGCTTTGGTTTCAGTCTTTCACAAAGAAAATTTAGATAAGATCATTTATAAACTGAACGACTTGGGAGTGAAGATTTTAAGTACCGGTGGTACAAAATCGTTTATTGAGTCGTTAAATGTGGAAGTGACCTCGGTTGAAAGTCTGACCGGTTATCCGTCGATATTGGGTGGAAGGGTAAAAACGTTGCATCCCAAGGTTTTTGGCGGGATTCTTTCACGCCGTGATAACCAGGGAGATGTTAGCCAGTTAACTGAATATGAGATTCCGGAAATCGACCTGGTAATTGTTGATTTGTATCCTTTTGAGGATACGGTTGCATCGGGAGCCGAAGAGCAGGATATTATTGAGAAAATTGACATTGGTGGAATTTCACTGATTCGTGCTGCTGCCAAGAATTTTAAAGACGTGGTGATTGTTCCGTCGCAAAAGGAATACGATCCGCTTTTGAGTCATCTTGAAAAAAATAATGGTGAATTTTCGGTGGAAGAACGCAAGTGGTTTGCATCTCGTGCATTCGCCGTTTCTTCGCATTACGATGCAGCTATTTACAGTTATTTTAATGCCAGTATAGAAGACGATCCAAAAGAAAGGATTAGTTTAAATGATGGTCAGGTACTTCGTTATGGCGAAAATCCACATCAATCAGCCACTTTCTATAAATTCAATAATTCAAAAGGAGAAGTTTCTTTGGCCGATGCACAAGTATTGCAGGGGAAAGCTCTTTCATATAATAACATGCTGGACGCCGATGCGGCCTGGAAATCAGCCAGCGATGCCTATCATTCAGTCACGCATTTAAAAAACAAAGTAGCAGTTTCTGTGATCAAACATTTAAATCCTTGCGGTTTGGCAGTTACTGAGAATATACTTGAATCGCTGGAATTGGCGTGGGCCGGCGATCCGATTAGCGCTTATGGTAGTATTATTTGTTTTACCAATACTGTTACTCAGGAAGTAGCCAAATGGTTTGGAAGCAAATTCGTTGAAATTCTGATCGCCCCGGCATATACTGATGGCGCATTGGACATCCTTGCTAAAAAGAAAAATCTGCGCGTTTTGGTAACACCAATTCGGGAGGCCATTGCAGGAGAAAAACTTTTCAGATCAATCAGCGGAGGGATGTTGGTACAGGACGAAGATGAAGGTTTGGATACCGAATTCAAAACAGTAACCCAAAAAGAGTTTGAAGGCTCAAAAATGAACCTGGCTCAATTTGGAACAGTTGCTTGCAAACATTTGAAAAGTAACGCGATTGCAGTGGTTACCGAAAACGAAAACGGTGCATTCTGGTTAACAGGAGCAGGGATGGGACAGCCCAACCGACTCGATAGTCTTCGTTATCTGACCATGCCACGATTTGAATTGAAAGGTGGATTGGATATTGAAAATTCTGTTCTTATTTCAGATGCTTTTTTCCCGTTCCGCGACAGTATTGAAGCTGCCAACGAATACGGAGTGAAATACATTATAGAACCAGGCGGTAGTATCCGCGATGAAGAAGTGATAGAAGCCTGCAATGAATTTGGTATTGCAATGGCATTCACGGGCAGAAGACATTTCAGACATTAATAAAAATTTTATCTTTAGCAAACTTTAACCGGACGATAAATAGAAGAATTGATGGGATTATTTTCATTTTTAACACAGGAGATTGCAATTGACCTTGGTACCGCAAACACCATTATCATTCACAATGATAAAATTGTGGTAGATGAACCGTCGATTGTGGCCATTGATCTGAAAACAGAAAAAATGGTCGCTATTGGTGAAAAAGCCAGGCAAATGCAGGGGAAGACGCATTCAAATCTGAAAACAATCCGTCCGTTGCGTGACGGGGTAATTGCAGACTTTAATGCGGCAGAGCAGATGATCAGGGGGATGATTAAAATGATTAATCCAAAGCCAAAATTGTTTTCACCTGCGCTTAAAATGGTGGTTTGTATCCCTTCTGGAAGCACTGAAGTGGAAATTCGTGCGGTACGTGACTCATCAGAACATGCCGGCGGCCGCGAAGTTTACATGATCTACGAACCTTTGGCTGCTGCTATCGGAATTGGTCTGGATGTGGAAGCGCCGGAAGGAAACATGGTAGTTGACATTGGTGGAGGTACTACTGAAATTGCGGTTATTTCGCTGGGTGGTATTGTAACCAACAAATCCATTCGTATTGCAGGAGACGATCTCACTGCCGACATTATGGAATACATGCGTCATCAGCACAATATCAAAATCGGGGAGCGTACTGCCGAAGAAATAAAAATTCATGTTGGATCGGCTTTGTCACAATTACAGGAACCACCTTCAGATTATGTAGTACAAGGGCCAAACCAAATGACAGCACTTCCGATTGAAGTTCCGGTTTCATACCAGGAAATTGCACATTGTCTCGAAAAATCGATCTCAAAAATAGAAACAGCTGTACTAAGTGCACTGGAACAAACGCCGCCCGAACTGTATGCCGACATTGTGGCAAAAGGGATTTGGCTGGCCGGTGGCGGGGCATTGCTTAAAGGCCTCGACAAACGATTGACTGACAAGATTGGAATCCCGTTCCACATTGCAGAAGATCCGTTGCGGGCCGTTGTGCGCGGTACAGGTATTGCTCTGAAAAACGTCGAAAAATTCTCGTTCCTGATCCGATAACAGTACAGGTAACAGCTAAATGCGAAGTTTATTACGATTATTGATTAAAAACTATCCGTTTCTTCTATTCCTTTTATTAGAAGTGATTTCGGTAGTTTTTATTGTCAATTACAATAGCTTTCAACGGGCCAGCTTTTTAAACTCATCCAATGCTGTTTCAGCCTCAATTTACAGTTGGTATAGTGGAGTTGTACAATATTTCAGGCTGGCAAAAGTAAACAGCGATTTAACCGCTGAGAATGCAGATCTTCGTAATAAAATAGATCAGCTGGAAATTTCACATATGGATAGTGTTTCACCTGTATTCAATAATGATTCAACCTTCCATTATATCGCAGCAAGGGTCATCAATAATTCGGTAAATAAGCAGCAAAATTACATTACGTTGAACAAAGGAAGAAAAGATGGCGTAAAACCTGATCAGGGAATTATATCGAGTAAAGGCGTGATCGGAATCATAACTAATGTTTCAGAATCATACTCGATGGGACTGACGATTTTAAATCCGCGATGGAGTGTATCAGCCAAATTAAAGAAAAGTGGTTATTATGGTTCGTTGGCGTGGAATGGACTGGATTATAAAAGAGTTGTATTGAATGAAATTCCATTCCATGTTCAGTTAACACAAGGCGATACTGTAGTTACAAGTGGCTATTCTTCGGTATTTCCGGAAGGAATTCTGATTGGAACCGTTGAAACGCTCTCGCGACCGGAAGGAGAAAACTATTATCAGATTCAGGTTTTGTTATCTGCCGATTTCAAGTCAGTAACTCATGTGGAGATTATTGAGAATTCAAAAATTGATGAAATACGAAATTTAAAAAGGGAGACAGAGAATGCAGAATCCGGTAATTAAATATTTCCTGATGTTTGTGACACTTGTTGCAGTGCAGGTTCTGTTTCTTAATCAGATTCAGTTTAGCGGATATATCAATCCCTATATCTATGTTCTGTTCATCATGCTATTGCCCTTGAATGCTCCACGTTATGCTGTATTATTGCTGTCATTTCTTATCGGCATCAGCATCGATATTTTCTCGAATACTTTGGGTATACATAGTTTTGCTTCGGTGTTTATTGCCTATTTACGTCCGGCTGTAATTCGGGTGATTACGAATCGTGAAGAAGATATGAGTGAATACCCGGGTCTGGCCCAGACCGGAATTCTGTGGTTCCTGAGTTATACTACCATTATGGTGGGTATTCATCACCTGGTACTTTTCTATATCGAAGTTTTTACCCTGAATAATTTTTTTGATACCTTTTTACGAGCGATTTTAAGTTCGTTATTTTCAATTTTTGTGATAGTTTTAAGTCAGTTTATCGTATTTAGAGATTGAGGACTGAGAAGTGAACGATTTATCGAAGAGAAGTTACATTATCATATTGATTTTTGTACTTGTGGCGCTGGTTTTTATTGGAAAGCTTCTACGGCTGCAAGTACTTGATTCTACGTATAAACAATACGCAACCAATAACGTTTTGCGTGAAGTGGTGCAGTATCCTGCACGCGGACTTATTTACGACCGTAACGGGAAACTGATGGTTTATAATAAAACGGCCTACGACCTTCTGATCACTCCCCGGGAAGTAAAACAATTTGATACCACTTTATTTTGTTCTTTGCTCGATATCACGCGTTTGGAACTGGAAGAAGGAATCCGGAAAGCGAAAGCATACTCGTGGTACAAACCTTCTATTTTGGTGAAACAAATTTCGCCTGAAAATTATGCAATCCTACAGGAACAGCTCTATAAATTCGAAGGCTTTCATTCTCAAACCAGAACTTTACGTGAGTATACCGAACCTGTGGCAGCACATGCTTTGGGATATGTTGGTGAAGTTACTGCTTCGGACATTGAAAAGGATTCGTATTATAAGTCGGGCGACTATGTCGGTATTAGTGGAATTGAAAAGACCTATGAGAATCAGTTACGGGGAACGAAAGGAGTTAAGAAAAACCTGGTTGATGTACACAACCGTATTCAGGGAAGTTACCGTAATGGACGCGAAGATACTCCGGCACAAATCGGGAGTAACCTGACAACCACTATTGATCTGGATTTACAGAAGTATGCAGAGAAACTTTTCCGTAATAAGAAAGGAGCAGTTGTTGCAATTGAACCGTCAACTGGTGAGGTACTAGCCATGTTGAGCGCTCCGCTTTACGATCCGGGATTGCTGGTTGGTCGGGTTCGTGGTAAGAATTATGCCGAATTGCTGGCTGATACTCTGAAACCATTATTTAATCGTGCTTTGCAGGCAAAATATCCACCCGGATCAACTTTTAAAACCATTAACGCTTTAATTGGCTTACAGGAGCAGGCAATTACCACCAGTACTTTGTTTACATGCTACGGGCAAGCCTCAACTCCTCTTCGTTGCACGCATGATCACGGGACAATTAATGTGGTTGGGGCTATCAGTGGTTCCTGTAATCCGTTTATGTGGAACACATTTCGTAATATAATCGGAAAAGCAAAAACTTCAGCGGAAGGTTTTGTCAAATGGCGGCATTATGTGCAGAATTTCGGTTTAGGAACAATTTTGAGCGATGATTTTGCCAATTCTCTTAAAGGCGATCTGCCTACTGAAGACTATTATAATCGGGTTTATGGAAAAGGCCATTGGACTGCTTCTACGGTGCGATCGCTGGCTATCGGACAAGGTGAGCTTGGTGCTACTCCGCTACAAATGGCAAACGTGGCAGCAATTGTTGCCAATAGAGGATTTTATTACGAACCACATGTTGTAAAAGCTATTGAAGGTGATACAATCCGCAGTTCATACAAACAAAAGCATAATGTCGAAATTGATGAAAAGTATTTTGACCCGATTATTAGCGGTATGAGTATGGTTATTAAGGGAGCATATTATATCCCGGGGTTAGAGTATTGTGGAAAAACGGGAACCATACAAAATAACCAGGGGATCGATCACGGCGCTTTCGAAGCTTTTGCTCCCAGGGAGAATCCGAAAATTGCGATTTTCGTATATGTTGAAAATAGCAAATGGGGAGCCAGTTATGCAGCTCCAATAGCAGGTTTGCTAATCGAGAAATATCTAAACGACACCATTGCCAATAACCGGCTGACTGTAGAAAGGCATATGCTGAATTCGAATCTTTTGGATCCAAATAAAATTGTAATTACAAGTGGCTCAGAGGAATAACATATGGGCAAATATCGACTGGATTACAGTTGGACTGTATTTGCTTCTCATTTTTATGGGTTGGCTAAATATCTATGCAGCTGTTTACGATGCTAACCACCAAAGCATTCTGGACGTTACTCAACGTTATGGAAAGCAGCTGATCTGGATTGGTGCAGCTTTGCTGATCGCTTTTGTGATTATGATTATTGAAACCAATTTCTATGTGTTCTTTTCCTATATTTTTTATGGAATTACTATTTTTTTATTATTGTTGGTGCTGGTAATTGGAAAAGAGATTAATGGAGCAACATCCTGGTTTTCAATTGGTGGGGTGCGGTTGCAACCGGCTGAATTTGCAAAATTTGCTACGGGTTTGGCACTGGCCCGCTACATGAGTACTTTTGATTTTTCAATTAAAAGATTGAAATCACTTTTGATGATAGCCCTGATCATTTTTACTCCGGCAGCTTTTATTATACTTCAGAACGATACCGGATCGGCTTTGGTTTATTTTGCTTTTGTTCTGGTGCTTTTTCGCGAAGGATTATCCGGATTATTCCTTTTTCTTGGAACCTTAATAGCCGTTTTATTTGTTCTGGCACTCATCGTATCCAATTTTACTTTGATCCTTATTTTGATCATTGCAGCGCTTTTAATGTACCTGATCCTGAATCCAAAAATCAATCAGTTTATCCGGATTGCCATATATTTTATCATATCTGTTGCACTGGTACTGCTTGCTAATGTGGTGCTGGGGAGCAAATATGAAATGGCAGATATGATGATAACAGGTTCTCTGCTCGGCGCAATAATCGTGCTTATATACTCATTAAGGAAAAGAATACGGAATTATACCATCATATCGCTTTTCTTTATAGGGGCTGTATTATTTACTATTTCGGTGGATTACGCATTTAATAACCTGATGGAGCCACATCAGCAGGTTCGTATTAACGAGTTGCTCGGGATAGAATCAAATCCGTACGGAGCAGGTTATCACGTTAATCAGAGTAAAATTGCCATCGGTTCAGGAGGAATGTGGGGCAAAGGTTATTTAAATGGAACGCAAACCAAGTTTAATTTCGTGCCCGAACAGGATACTGATTTTATTTTTTGCACCGTAGGAGAAGAATGGGGATTTGCCGGTACAACCCTGGTTATCGTTTTATTTATAGTCTTATTTATACGACTGGTTTTGTTGGCTGAACGACAACGATCCGTTTTTTCCCGAATTTACGGATATTCAGTAGCGGTAATTTTATTTTTCCATTTTGCGGTTAATATTGGGATGACTATCGGAATTATGCCGGTGATCGGAATTCCTTTGCCTTTTTTTAGTTATGGCGGATCATCGCTTTGGTCGTTCACCATTTTACTTTTCATTTTTATCAGGCTTGATGCCAGTCGTTTGGAGAACTTCAGAGATAGCCGGAATGTGTAGCAAAGGCTTTTAAATTGGCACTTTCCCTTATTTTTAGTACCTTCGTACGGCTTTAAGAAATCGGTGAGAATTTTATAAATTTTTATCCAGCAAACAGACTTATTACAAATTAACAGTTCTTTATAAATCCTATGGGAAAAAGAACCACTTAATTTTTATGTAAACGGATACTTTTTGTGTGTTCGGGATTTTGGCGCTTTAGGGTGTCTTATCCCATTAAAAAATTAATGAGATGATGTACAAACCTTATTCCCTCCAAAATTTCAGGGAAATACCACAAATACAGTTTCTTACAGAGGAAGAAAAACTGGAAATTCAGGTAGTAGGCACAGTGCTACCTTTTAAAACGGATAACTATGTAGTTGATGAATTAATCGACTGGTCGAATTTCAAAAAAGATCCTTTTTTCATATTAAACTTTCCCCAACGTGAAATGCTCGAGGAGACTGATTTTAAAAAAGTTGCTTCTTTGATAAAACAAAATGCAACTCGTGTCGAAATTCAGGCTGAAGTAAGAAAAATACGGATGAAGCTGAATCCGAATCCGGCAAGTCAGGAGAGTAATGTTCCTGAATTCAATGGTAAACGACTGAACGGAATTCAACATAAGTATCGCGAAATCATGTTGTTTTTTCCCACACAGGGTCAAACCTGTCATGCCTATTGCACCTTTTGTTTCCGCTGGCCGCAGTTTGCACTCAACGAATTTAAATTTGCAATGAAAGAAGCTGACCAATTGGTTGAATACCTGAAAGCAAATCCTTTTATTACAGATGTACTTTTTACTGGTGGCGATCCGGCGGTAATGAAGACAAAATTCTTCGAGCAGTATTTCAATGCACTACTTGAGGCAGATATACCAAACCTTAGAAATATCAGAATAGGAACCAAATCGCTTACTTACTGGCCTTACCGGTATACGACTGATGAAGATGCCGATGACTTACTTCGTCTTTTTGAAAAGGTAAAGAAAAGAGGAATCAATGTGGCATTGATGGCTCATTTTAATCATCCGGGAGAGTTGAAAACTCCTTCAGTAAAGGAAGCAGTGAACCGTTTGTTGAATGCAGGAGTACAAATCAGATCGCAGTCGCCCTTACTTAAACATATTAATGATCGTTCGGATATTTGGGCTGAAAACTGGAAAGAGCAAGTAAGTATGGGAATTATTCCTTACTACATGTTTATTGCCCGCGATACGGGCGCACAGGACTATTTTGCGGTTACGCTCAACCGGGCTTGGCAGATTTACAGAAGTGCGTATAACCAGGTAAGCGGAATTGCCCGAACGGTAAAAGGACCAAGCATGTCATGCAGCCCTGGCAAAGTTCAGATTGTTGGAGTATCGGAAGTTAATCGTGAAAAAGTATTTGTATTGAATTTTCTTCAGGGGCGCGACCCTGCATGGGTGGGCAAACCGTTTTTTGCGAAGTTTGACCCCAATGCGGTGTGGTTTAATGATCTTGAACCTGCGTTTGGAAAAACCGATTTCTTTTACGAACAGTCATATCTTGAGATGCTCGCATAAAAATATACCGCCCGGGTTTCCGGGCATTTTTATTTTAGGAATGTCTGTTTAAATCAATAGTGAACTCATTTTTTACAAAAGAAATGGCTTCATTCATGAACTGTTTGAAATTTGAATTCAGCTCATTGTAATTATCAAGCAGAATTTTTCTGGCTATTTCTGATTTGGAAGGGAGAGAAGAATATTTCCCCATAATCTGAATGGATTGGATAATCCCATCGATTGTTGCATACGATTCCAGACGTTTATGCTGTATCAGGAAAGGTAAAAATCCTTGCACGCGTAATGGCAATTCGGTAAAATGTGATAGCAGGACTGAATGTACATGTTTGGCGAACCAACGTAAACTTACATTGGAATATTCATCCCAGTTGCTTGCCAAAAAATGATCATAAGTAAAATCAACCAAAATCCCTGCATAATGTCCAAAATCGTTTCTGAAAAAACGCTTGGCTTCCAAATGTCTTGGGTGTTGATCAGTAAATGTGTCGATGTGTCGGTGCAGGATAATCCCTTTTGCAATTTCGTTGTGGTATTGCAGATAACGATTCCCTTTCACATAGTCGCCAATGAAATTACCAACCAGCAACTTTTCCGAATCGCCTGACAAATAAAGGTGAGCCAGATAATTCATTCGACATTATCTAACGCTTTAATTCTAAAATTGTTTTGTTGCAAATCACTCTCAAAACTTCTTTAAATTCTATTGTCGTAGAACTTTGAATGCATCTAAATATGATTATTTTTGCCTGATATTTTAGAGAGATGGGGAAAAAGATAGTAGCATTCGGAGAAATTGTCTGGGATGTTTTGCCAAATGGCAAAGTGCTTGGGGGAACGCCTTCTAATCTTGTTTTCCGTTCCAATTCTTTTGGTGAAGAAGGTCATTTGCTTTCACGCGTTGGTGATGATGAGTTGGGGGTCGAAGCTCTTGAACACCTGAGAACACTGGGGATATCCGATGAAAACGTGCAAATTGATACAGAATTTCCTACCGGGGAGGTCCATGTAACGTTTGATGAAAATGGTGAAAGCCGTTACAAAGTAAAAGAGGATGTGGCTTTCGATCATATTGAATTCACGCCGGAATCGTTGAAACTGGTACGCGATGCAGACTGTTTGTTTTTTGGTTTGCTTCCACAGCGATATGGTATTTCTAAAAACACAATCAGCGAACTGATCAAAGAATCGCCGGATTCTATCCATTTTTTCGACCTGAAACTTTTTGAACATTTTTTCGATGTGAATGTAGTAGTGAATTTTCTTTCTTCTTCGCATATCGTTCGAATAAAGGAAAAGGAAATTGATTTTTTGGCCAGTAAATTGAAAATTGAATATGCAGATACAGATCAATTTGCCAAAACTATATCATGTAAATATGCCATTGATTTGGTGATAGTAACCCGTGGAAACAGTGGTGTTTTGGCTTATCACAAAGAACAGGGCATTTTTCTGGAACCGGCTTATAAAATCGAGATGGTAGATAATATCGGTTCTGGAATGGCTTTCTCAGCTGGCTTTTTGCATTATTACCTAAACGGTGAAAGTCTTCAGAAATCACTGAGCTTCGGTAATGCAGCTGGTGCGTTCAATACAACAAAAACAGGTGCTACTACTTACTTTGATAAAAAAGAAGTGTTGCAGTTTATGAAAACTTCAAAGCAATACTCGTAATCATTTACAAAGTTTTTTCGATTAAAACAATATTCTTAAACATTCACTTTTTGGTAACTAAGAGGTGGGTTTTGCTGTTTAACTTTACAGAAATAACTTATATGTAGGCACAACCTGGCATTCTCGATTAGCATTTGAAGAAGAGATCAGTTCATTGGTTTTGTCGACTTAATAAATGACAGTATGAAATTCAGCACAAAAGAAATTGCAGCTCTTTTACTGGAGCAATTATGGAGAGAGTATATATCAAGAGTTTCGTATGCCAAGAAATACATGGAACTCGTAATGGAAAAACGAGGAAGAGTGGTAAATGATCATATTGCCTTTCGGACATTTAATACGCATACCGGAGAACAACCTGAAGGAATAAGGGCTATCAAACACATTTTAAATTATCTTGAATATAAACCCGTTGAGACTTATCACTTTAAAAAGAAACAACTTACTGCCATTCATTTTGAACATCCTGATGAAACTTTCCCCAAAATTTTTGTAAGCCAATTGGAAGTGGATCAACTTCCCAACTGGGCACAGCAAATAGTTCATGATACTGTTGTTGATACACCCTATTTGATTTCGGATAAAAGCCTTGAGTTGCTCTCTCTTCTTAAAAAGGACGGACATATGCCTAAGATTGCATCCGAGGCATTGGTTACTGATCTGGCTCAATATTTCAGAAGACCCTGGCATGCTCCCCGCAAGGAGGATGTGTTAAAGATTAACGATGTTTCGCAGTATGCTGCCTGGACTTTACTTCATGGAAATTCAGTGAACCATTTTACTGCTTTCATCAATTACCAGGATGTAAAGGAATGGCCTGATTTGGAAACCACCTGCAAAGGTTTGGAGGCAGCCGGAATACCGATGAAAGATACGATTGAAGGTGTAAAAGGAAGTAAGTTACAACAATCGGCCACACAAGCAGTAAAAGAAGACGTTGAGGTAATGGGAGAAGAAGAACTTGAAACGATACACTGGACTTATGCCTATTACGAGTTGGCTGAACGGGGTTTTATCGAAGAAAACGGTGTCCGTAAACTTTTTACCGGTTTTCTTGGCGAACAGGCAACACATTTGTTCGATATGACACAAACCCGCGAAAATTAATTACCTAAGTTGATCAGTATTTGCTGGGGACAAAAGTCATTTCGTCCATCGGAGGTCTTACATAACCTTTGCTTTCCTTTCGTTCAGGAAGAGTAATTTCTTTGGGTTCGAGTTCTTTGTAGGGAATCATCGAAAGTAAATGATGAATACAATTCAGCCGGGCCTTTTTTTTATCATCAGCATCAACTACCCACCATGGACTAATTTTGGTATCGGTATAAGCAAACATGTCATCTTTTGCTTTTGAATATTCTACAAAAAGCTCCATCGATTTAACATCCATCGGGCTTAGTTTCCAGCGTCGTGTTGGGTCGCTCATTCGCGAACGAAAACGTTTTTCCTGTTCATCCTCACTTACTGAAAACCAATACTTGATAAGGATGATTCCCGAACGGATCAGCATGCGCTCGAAGTTGGGACAGGAACGAAGAAATTCCCAGTATTCATCGTTGGTACAAAAGCCCATCACTTTTTCGACACCGGCACGGTTGTACCAGCTTCGGTCGAATAATACCATTTCTCCGGCAGCTGGTAAATGAGGAACGTAACGTTGAAAGTACCATTGTGCCTTTTCCCGTTCGGTTGGGGTACCTAACGCAACTACCCGGCAAATTCTTGGATTCAGATATTGTGTAATCCGGGCAATAGTTCCTCCTTTTCCGGCTGCATCGCGGCCTTCGAAAATGACTACCACTTTCAATCCATTTGCTTTTATCCACTCCTGGAGTTTTACCAGCTCGATTTGCAGTTTGGTAAGTTCGTGCTCGTAAAATTTATTACCCAGCTTTTTCTTTTTCGGAGATTCTTCCTGTTCCATTTCATTTGGTTTAGTCATTTCTAAAGGTAAGAAAATTATGGAAAAACGGAAGTAGAAAACAGGATGTTGGGGAGTGGAAAATATTGGAGTTGTCTTCTTGTATTAAATCAAAAGATAAGCTCCAAACAGACTGTCGGGTCCAGGATCGGTTAAAGAAAGAAAACCAGATTCCAAACGACGTCCTTTTAATCTGACCGGATGTTTTTGTTCCATTTCATTTTTGAAATCGATATACATTTTGCCGGGTTCGTACCAGGTTTTATACAATCCTTTTACTCCGGGAACTAAAAGTTGTTCAAGATAAATGGAAAGAAGTCCCATATTGTAACGTAAATTAATTTCAAGACAGGGATTGATTTTCAGCTTTCCAATTTGATCTTCATAAATTAGAGCATCCACTCCAAAATATCCTTCATAATTACGGGCAATGTCGCTTGATTCCAGAACATGAATCAGTGGCTCCACAATAATCTGGGGAACAAATTGAGCAAACGTAAGAACATCGGGATCGATAGAGTCGGGCAGGCCATTTAAATGATTGCCCAGGTAACGTCCGTTGGAATCTGCTTTGAAATTGCTAATTCCAACAAAAAATATTTTTTGCTTTTCCGCCTTGAATTGAAAAGCAATATCCAGCTTTTTATTCAGCAAGGGTTCCGCCATCGCATATCCTTGTTCTTTGATGATTCCCAGCAACTTTTCCCATACTTTCGGATGAACCGGCGTTTTGGTAATAGGTTGTAATCCCCGCCCGGAACTGCTCCACGGAGCTTTTATCATCAGGTTATTCCATTTGGCAATTAGCTTCTCAACGTCTTCTTTTTGGTAGCATACCGATGCCGTTTGATCTTTATCGATAAAATTTTCATTGGGAAATTCGAGTAACAAACGCTTTAGTATTCCCAGGCTAAACTTTTTTGAATACAACTCCCGGTATTCATCTCTCCAATTAAAAACAGGTGATTTCTTAAAGTCTTCAGAACAGTATTTTTTAAATGGAGTTAGTAATTTATGCGCAGCCGGACTCCACCCCCAGGGTTTCACCGAATTCCAACTTCTTGACAATACAACAGAATTGAGAAAAGCTTCTTTTTTCAAGATAAATTCCGGAATTTGAATTCCAAGCTTCTGAAAAAGTTCCAGGTGTTGAAGTGAAGGAATATTTTCAACAAGAACAGCATCTTTTGATGTTGCAAAAAGCATTGGCAACAGGTCGAGATCAGCTTCCATCTGTTGTAAAAGCCGATTTGCCTGCCAATTTGGCGATCCGTTACCAACAGCATATTCGCACGTAGGATTAAAGAAATAGATATCTGGCTTGACATTTAATATCATAAGTGTTCTAAGTTCGTTAAATATTTACTTAAGACTACAATGTGAAAACAGATCCTTTAAGCAAAGAAGATAAATTCGCAGCATATTTTTTGAACAATTTTATCAATAAAATGTCAAAAAAGTTAAAAAATGTTTATTTCGTCGCGGATTCTCTAAGAGGGGAAGAGATCTGATTTATGTGAGTAGATAGTAAATCTATATATTTTATACTAAATGTGAGAAACGCAAGCTGGAGTTGCAAGTTTTTTACACACGATTTGTGATTCTGGTTGCGGGGTTTTAATTACTAAAATTTAAAAGTCTATGAAAAAACTAGCGCTGCTAATTTTATGTACTTTATTAATCGGGGTACATTTTGCAAATGCACAGACAAAAAACATTTCGGGAACGGTAACAAGCGCCGAAGATGGTACTTCTATTCCCGGTGTATCTGTGTTGGTGAAAGGGACGACCATTGGTACAATTACCAATATTGATGGTCATTATGAACTTCAGGCTCCCGCAGACGCGGAAATTTTAACTTTCTCTTTCGTAGGTCTTAAGACTATTGATGTACCTATTAAAGGGGCGGTTGTAAACGTATCTATGGAATCTGACGTACTTGGTTTGGATGAGGTAGTAGTTGTAGCATACGGAACGGCAAAACGTGAGGCTATTACGGGCGCTATTTCATCAGTTGATGCGAAAGATATTGAAACACGTAACTTATCGAGCGCTGCTAGCGTTTTGGAAGGTAAATCTCCGGGAGTTCAGGTAAACAACACTTATGGTGAGCCTGGTAACGACCCTGAAATTCGAATACGTGGTTTCACATCTGTTAATGGTTCGAATGCTCCTTTGTATGTTGTAGACGGAGTTGCTTATACAGGAAGAATTTCAGATTTGAACCCTCAGGATATTGAATCAATGACTGTTTTGAAAGATGCTGCGTCTGCTGCTCTTTATGGAAACAGAGCTTCAAATGGTGTAATTATTATAACCACCAAAAAAGGGAAAAGCGGTAACCTTAATATAAACGGTAGTGCAAATTACGGAACTTTCTCCAGAGGTATTAAAGAGTTTGACCGTATGGCTCCGAATGAGTGGATGGAAACAATGTGGACCGGATATAAGAATTTTGCCGTTTCTTCATTGGATTATAATGAGGTGGATGCTGCCGCATATTCTTCTGAAAATGTTGTTGCTGATGTTATCAAAAGAAATATTTATAATAAAGCGAATAATGCGCTTTATGATTCTAACGGGAAACTTGTTAGTGGTGCGCAGGTTTTATCAGGATACAATGATTTGGATTGGAGTAAGTATTTAGAGCGCACAGGAACTCGTCAGGAATACAACTTTAGTGCAGATGCTTCAACAGAGAAATATAACTTCTATACTTCGTTGGGATATTTGAATGAAGAAGGTTATACGATTACTTCTAATATTGAACGCTTTACGGGACGAATGAATGCAAATTATACTCCCAATAAATGGTTCAAAAGTGGAATTAATCTTTCAGCAACAACGGCAAGTTCAAACTACGCGGATAATGCAACCGGAACTTATTACATAAATCCGTTTAATGCTTCACGGCATATGGCGCCGGTTTATCCGGTCTATCTTCATAATGAGGATGGTAGTTATCAGTTAGATGCAAATGGTAATCCTCAGTATGATTTAACTTCAACTTATTTGAGCAACAGACATATCGTTTATGAACTTGAAAACGATATGAATAGAAACTATCGTTCAAATTTAAAAACTCAGGCGTTTGTTACGATTTCATTCTTGAAGGACTTTGATTTCACTCTTCGTGGTGACAAAAGTGTAGTTAATTCAAAATATAAGAATTACAATAACCCTGAAGTTGGTGACGGCGCCGGTAGTAATGGTCGTTTGTATAATGAGTATTATTTGTATGATACGTTCACTTTACAACAGCAATTATACTGGAGAAAAAGTTTCAGTGCTCATAACATTGATGTATTAGCTGGCCACGAGAATTATGATTATAAATACGCTTATAACTATACTGCTAACACAGGGATTAAGGTTAAAGGGATTATTGAAAATAGTAACTTTTCCAACATGACTTCAATGGACGGTTATAATGTAACCTATAAAACCGAGAGTTATTTGGGACGTGTACGTTATAATTATGATGAGAAATATTTCGTGGATGCTTCAATTCGTAGGGATGGAAGTTCTCGTTTTGATAGTTCCAGCCGTTGGGGTAACTTTTATAGTGCAGGAGCAAGCTGGAGTATTTCAAAAGAAAACTTCATGAAGCAACTGACTTGGGTTAATAACATGAGATTTAGGGCATCATACGGTGAAGTTGGTAACGATGCAGGAGCAGGAAATTACGGATATATGGCTTTGTATTACATTAACCAGAATGGTAATGAAGGAGCATATTACCGTAACAACCTTGAGAATAAAGACTTAAAGTGGGAAACTACTACAACTCTTGATATTGCACTTGAAGGACGCTTATTTAATCGCATGAATTTTAGTATCGATTATTTTGATAAACGTTCTAAAGACCTGTTGTTTGATGTTGTTTTACCTCTATCAAATGGAGCTACAAGCGATAAGGCTGATGGTGCAACCATTACGAGGAATATCGGAACCCTTTCGAATAAAGGACTTGAACTTGCTTTTGATGTAGATGTAATTAATAAAGGTGATCTTACCTGGAATATTGGAGCAGATGCAACTTTCCTTAAAAACAAACTCATCAAATTGCCTGATCATGAAGATATTTTGAATGGGAATTACAAATATTCAGAAGGAAAAAGCATTTACGAATTTTGGCTTTATAAATTCGCAGGAGTTGATCAGATGAATGGTGATGCACTATTGTTGATTGATGATGAAAAGTATTATGTTGAGTCTACAAATCCTGAAGAAGAAAGAACAGCCATTGATGCAGACTGGGTTAGAGAAGTTAATGGTAATTACTACACAATAAATACAACCTACGCCAAAAGAGACTGGAGTGGTAGTGCTCTTCCTGATGTTTACGGTAGTGTTAATACCGGTTTAACATACAAAAACTTCACTTTTAGTGCGCTTGTTACCTATTCGATAGGAGGCAAATTGTACGATAGTTCATACCGGAATCTGATGTCTGTTTCTTCCAGTGGCGCAAACGCTATTCATAAAGACCTGGCAAATGCATGGAGTGCCGTACCTGCCGGCGTTACCGAAACTTCAGCAAACAGAATTGATCCAAATGGTATCCCACGTGTTGATATGTATTACAGTACTTATTTTAATGACATGAGTGACAGGTGGTTACATGATGCTTCGTACCTGGTAATAAAAAACATCAACGTAAGCTATAATTTGCCAAAGAAATATGTCCAGAAAATGGATATTAGTGCTTTAAGCGTTCGTTTAGGAGTTGAAAACCTGGCTACATTTACTGCAATCCAGGGATTGAACCCTCAATATAACTTTAGTGGGGGATCTGACAGAACTTTCGTAACAGCTCGCGTATTCTCGCTTGGTGTCGACATTAAGTTGTAATTTTAAAATGAAAATTAAGATGAAAAATTATTTTAAATACTTTATAGGATTTCTGGCATTCGCTGCAATGATGCAGTCATGTACAGACAATTATCTTGATACTACTCCAACTTCGAGTGCGAGTACTTCTACAGTTTTTTCTACTGTTGAACTTGCAGAAGGCGCTATCAATGGAATTAATAAGCTCATGGTTAAACAGTTCGGTGATGATTATGGGCAAGGATTTAATGGTGAGGGCACTATTAAACTGTATTATGGAGAATATCCCGGAAATAACTTTTCGAAACCTTATATGACGGGATGGTCAGTAATTTTCAACCAGGAATATCACGAACAAACTTCATCGAGATATAATAATTATCCCTGGCATTATTATTACCGGTTAATTTCGAATGCCAACATGATTATTGAGAACATTGATGCTGCAGAAGGTACTGAAACCCGGAAACAATTTGTTAAAGCACAAGCGTTAACATTTAGGGCCCATTCATACACAATGTTAATTCAATTATATGCGCAACGTTGGAAGGACACACAAGGTGAAACTCCGGGAGTTGTTCTTCGCCTAAGCAGTGACAGTGAAGATTTGCCTCTTTCTACTTCTAAGCAGGTTTACGAACAAATTTATAAAGATCTGGATGATGCAATTGCCTTGTACAAAGCATCGGGCGAAAGCAGAAACAATGGTTACGACCCTGATATTAATGTCGCTTATGCTATTTACGCCAGGGCTGCGTTAAGCAGGGAAGATTATGCTACGGCTTTAAGCAATGCTAAACTGGCTCGCGAAGGTTTTGATTTAATGTCAAACTCAGATTATGTAAACAGTGGATTTGCTGATCCAACAAGCGAATGGATCTGGTACAGTTACGGAGCATCTGATGAAACATTGTATTACTACAGCTATCAGGCGTATATTTCTTACAGTGCAAACTCTTCTGCAGGACGTACGTACCGCTCATGTATTAGCAAAGAGTTACTGGATAAAATTCCTGCAACTGACATGCGCAAAGATTTATTTATACATCCCGGATTGTGGGCTGACCAGGATCCAAATACTCCTGAGTATGACAATGATTATTTCTCACAGAATTGGGATGTAACAAATCCTTCAAATGTAAACCAGTCGTATGATATCGTTGTAAATACAACTTTTGCAAATGAAATCAGAGATTACATTGCTGCTAATTTCCCTTACGAACATTCGGCTAATGGCTATGTGTATCTTTATGAGCATTGCAAAATAGGTAGTTTTGATGCACCTGGTGTTGGAAATACTGTACATATACGTACATCTGAAATGTACTTAATTGAAGCTGAATGTTACTACAGACTTAGTCAGGAAGAAAATGCTCAAACTGCATTGGTTGAGTTGAATGCAGATAGTGGAAGAGATCCTAACTATACATGTACTAAGACAGGTGAGGATTTATTTGAAGAAATCGTGACTTATCGTGGATTAGAGCTGTGGGGTGAAGGATTTGATTGGTTTGACTACAAACGATGGGGAAAATCAATTGAACGCAAAAGTATTGCCAACGGTGGTAATTTCCATACGAATATGGCAAAAACAATTGGTCCGTCTGAATTTAATGCATGGACCTGGAAGATTCCATTGGCAGAATCTGATTATAACTCAGAAGTAAACTAGTACACTGTTGATAAAATACGAAGAGGCTTCCTTTTGGAGGCCTCTTTTTTTGTTGAATTCCGGCGAGCGCATACTGCGGCAAGCTTTGCCGCCGGGAGTAATTTTTGTGATATCGATTTCCTACACGTATGTTTCATAGAGCGGTATTGTCATATCAGGCAGTGTTGCAATGGCTGGTCTCCAAATATCAATATTGTCTCCAACACGTAGTTTCATCCCATTCCACTGCTTTGCATAGAGTACAATTCCATCTTTGGGTGCCATTACCCGGCAAGCCATCATTCCTTCTTTCAGTAACCGGTCGTGTTCGGAATATTCATTAAATTATAGTTCAATGCGTTGAATCTTCATTTTTAGTTCCAGGCGTTTTAATTCAAGATCGCGCCTTTTCTGCTCCATCATTCGCAGTGTTTTTCCCCTGTTCGAGTTTTCGGTGAGCTTTATCCAGATCCATTTCTGCTTTGCGAATTACAGAAGGTGATTCATATCCCGATTCATCCAATACAATCTGGTATTCTTCCACTTCTTCACGTGCATTAATAATTTCATCGCTCACAGTGCTTAAAGTAAGGTTAGAATCCATTTTTGCATCATCAAATTCATTGATGGCTGTTTTCAGTTCTTTCTTAGAAGTGTTCAGAACTTCTTCAACAGTTTTCTGGTCGAGTGTGGCGACATAATCACCCGAATCAACTACTGTCCCTTCTTCAACCAGATCGGTAATATTGATTTCATAGATGCGTAGCTCTCTGTCTTGCAATTGATTAGGAACTAAAATATTTTCTGAGTTTTGTGCTTCAAGCTGGCCGCTGGAATAAACCAGAATTTCAAAGGGACCTTTTTGAACGGTAACTGCGATTTCGGGCGAACGATTTTTTAAACCGGAAAAACTAAATACACAATAAATAAGACTGAAATTGTAATGATTGCAATTAGCCAGGTTTTTCGTTTCATGGAAATATTTTTCGTGTTATGGTTTATGTTTAACTAAAATTATGCCTTGACACATAATCTTCAGTAAGATCAGAAATTATGATGAAAATAGAAGGGAATTAAACTAAATTTTTAGTTTTTTAACTGATAATTCAGTTTCGATATGTTTTACAGAATATTCCGGCCTGTGCCAGTGTCATAATTAAGATTCCGATAACGGTGATCATTCCGCCAATAAGCTGGTGTTTAGCCGGCAAAGTATGGAAAAATAAAAATGCCCCGAACAAAACAAAAATGCCTTTTAAACTCTGAACAATAGACGATCGTGAGGCTTCGATATAATGGAATGAATAATAAACGGTTAAAATAGCAGTGAACTCAAGCAGGGCTCCCATTACTGTATTTCTTAGTGCAGGTACTGAATACGCAGCAGATTCTCCCAATGCAAAAAACATGATTCCTGAAAATAAAAGCATCCAAACCGAACGGTTCAGGTTCAGAATTTCCGGACTGATTTCCCGAACATACTTCTTTACAATCAGTGTGGCTGTTGTGGCAAAAATGGCGTTCAGAAATACAATTCCTGTTCCTTTAATAAAAATAGTTTGAAGTGTTGTCCCTCCGGTATAACTGATAACAAAAGCTCCGGAAAGTGCCATAAAACCGCCAAAGACTTCAATGGGGCCAAATCGTTCATTCAAAATAAAGATTCCTCCAAGCATGACCATGACCGGATACATATTTCCGAGAAAACCGGTAACGGCCGGATCAGGGATAATATGAATGGAAAGGTAGAAGAGGGTAGTGGTGAATATTTCGAGAAATCCCAGAGTTAATAAAACACGTATTTGTTTCTTGGTCAGGTGTTTGATCTGGCTAATTTTTTTGTTGAAAATGGCAAATAACAAACAGGCTATGGTCACCAGTAGATACCAAATACTTCCGAACTGAGCCAGTGGAAAAACTTCCATGGCAGCTTTACTGAAAATGTACACATTTGAATAGGCCACAGTTGCAATCAGTGCAAACAGGTAACCTTTAAAAGTGTTCGATTTAAAATCCATTTAATTGCCATTCTATTGTAATGTTGGTAAAGATAGAAAACGG
>Ga0116152_10000526_pt1 | contig 31033 bp, 28 predicted proteins | sample AD_UKC119_MetaG_FD_89894 | JGI IMG/M metagenome (GOLD analysis project Ga0116152, IMG submission 89894) | Active sludge microbial communities of municipal wastewater-treating anaerobic digesters from Hong Kong - AD_UKC119_MetaG | ecosystem: Engineered > Bioreactor > Anaerobic > Digestate... | reverse complement strand
GGTTTCCAATACGGAATCGAGTTCCCGTTTCAACATTTCCTTGGAAGTATATTCGTAAGGAGTCAGGGTGTCGGGATCAGGAATGAAATCTCCCAAAGAAGAGTCTTCTTCCTCGCCGACCGGACTTTCGAGTGAAATCGGTTCCTGAGCGACTTTCTGGATGATCTGGACCTTGTCGACCGAAATATGCATTTCCGCCGCGACTTCTTCGGGTCGGGGTTCTCTTTTCAGTTTCTGAGTGAGCGTCCTTTGAGTTCTTACGAGCTTGTTGATGGTTTCGACCATGTGGACGGGGATCCTGATCGTTCGTGCCTGATCGGCGATCGCCCGGGTGATGGCTTGACGAATCCACCATGTGGCGTAGGTTGAAAACTTAAAACCCTTGGTGTGGTCGAATTTGTAAACGGCTTTCATCAGACCCATGTTGCCTTCCTGGATAAGATCTAGGAATTGCATGCCTCTTCCGACATAGCGTTTGGCGATCGAGACAACCAGACGGAGATTGGCTTCGACCAGTTTTTTTTCGCTGAATTCGCCGCGTTTGAAGAGTTCTTCATAATCGGCCATTTCTTCGCTCGAGATAGTCTCGCCGTTTTTCACGCGTTCCTCGTATGTTTCCTTGGCTTTGCGAGCCCGGCTGATCAGGGTTGCAAGTTCGTATTCTTCGTCGTTCGAGAGAAGTTCGACCCGGCCGATCTCTTTAAGATACATTCTGACAGGATCATCAACCTTGATCGATACATTACTGTCGAATTGCTTTTCAAGCATCAATTCCTCTTCGATTTCTTTCGCATAATCAAAATCGATCAATTCCTCTTCGGGAATATCTTCATCGGAGAGTTCGTCCAAATCGACAAAATCGTCTTCTTCCGCATCTTCGTCTTCGGCTGGTTTCTCTTCCTGTTTTTCCTCATCTTCGTCGTCAATCAGTCCGTCGTCGATTTCGCCAAGATCGTTATCGTCATATAGGTCGATTCCTTCGGTTTCGAGATCGACTATGATATCTTCAAACAGTTTCGATCCCTCTTCGGCGTATTTCTTGACATCATCGATGCCGATGGATCCTTCATCCTCGTGCTGTTTGACTAATTTTGCGACTATTTCTTTTTTATCCATTTTTTATCCTTTCCCTGCGACCTTTTGAGTTCGGCGATTTGATTTACAAGTTCAATATAGCGTTCTTTCTTGTTTTCGTATGTGATCGAATTTTTCTCGTCCTCGAGTTCGGCCACCATTTCTTCGACTTTGCGATCTTTGATTGTCATGATGCAATCGGACAGTTCTTGTGACGAGTATTCGTACCCGGGGTCCAAAAGTTTACGATGAAACAACTCGTGGCGGCTTTCCGGAATCTGGGCGAACACTTCCGCGGTAATGTCGTCTTTATCCGAGGTGTCGGCAATATCAATAGCGCACCCGATGATCTCGACGTTGCCTTTTTCTTTAGCAAAGAGATCGGTTAGATTGTCGCGGATTTCCTTGCGGAAGACGGCGGATTTCAAATAGTAGTTGATCAGGATTTCCTCGGCTTTCACATAGCGATGCGTCACGGTCGAGAATTGGTTGTGGGTTTTCCTGGTGACTAGGCTCTTTTTGATTGCCTGCATCATCAGATATGATTCGTAGTCGGCTTTAATTGATGATTCGTCGACGCCGATCGTGGAAGCCATTTTTTTCAGATAGATGTCCGTGACCGTGATTGACGCTTTCTTCTGTAAGAAATCAAAAACTTTAAGTTTAAACGCTTCCGCTTCGGAAGCCTTGGAAAGATCATGTCCGTGGAGAAAGTGGAGATAGGCGAATTCGTAGATATCTATCTTATTCTTATCGATAAACTCGGCAAAAGCCTTGGCGGAATGCTTACGGACAAAATCGTCCGGATCGAGGCCTTCCGGTAATACGACAACGCTGATCTCGAATCTTTCATCCCTGAGGATGGTAATGGCTTTGCCGGTGGCGTTAAAGCCCGCCTCGTCGCCGTCGTAACAAATGACAACCTTATCCGTGTATTTTCGCAAAAGGGCCGCCTGTTGCATGGTCAACTGGGTTCCCATCGAAGCGACGGCATTCTTGACGCCGGCTTTGACGGAAGCGATGACATCCATGAAACCTTCGTAAAGAATCGCTTCGCCAGATTGTCTTATGAATGTCTGCGCCTTGTCGAGATTGTACAAGGTTTCCCCTTTTATGAAAATGTCGGTAAAGGGAGAGTTGACATATTTCGGTTCGTCTTCCTTTGCCTCATAAAGCCGTCCGCTGAATCCCAGGACTTTTCCGTAGGCGTTTTTCAGGGGAAACACGACGCGGTCGCGGAAAAGGTCGTAATATTCACCGGTGTCTTTTTTCTTTATGAGACCGAGTTCGAGCATGTCCAATTCCGTATATTTTTCCTTGAGATGCTGGTAAAGCGCATCTGATTCCTTGGGGGCGTATCCGATCTCGAAATACTGGACGGTATGAATGCCGATGCCGCGTTTGGAAAGATAAGCGAGCGGAACTTTGCCTTTTTCCGTGTTGGTGAGATACAACTGATAAAAGCGCATGGCTTCCTCGTTGATCTGGTACAAACGGTCACGGCTGACCGACGTTTCGATGTCGCCTTCCCATTTCATTTCGATATTGTATTTCTCACCCAGATATTTCAGGCTGTCGACATAGGAAATGTTCTTGTATTTCTGGATGAAAGTGATAGGATCGCCTTTGGCGCCACATCCGTAACAATGGAACCAGTTACGCTCGGGAGACACAAAAAAAGAAGGTGTCTTTTCGTTATGGAAAGGGCAAAGGCCTTTATGGTTCTTGCCGGCCGGTTGCAAGGCTACGTATTCGCCGACAACGTCGAGAATGTCAGCCGCATCCTTGATCCTGTCAACGGTGTCCTGACTGATCCTTGCCATTTCCTCACCTTCTTTTTGGTTATTTTTTATGAATCAGAATTGTTTTTTCAAATAATCCGACAATTCAGCGACGGCAATTACAACCTGACTCATGGAATCGCGGTCACGAATGGTGACGGTTCCTTCGCTTTCGGTCGTATCGTCGATTGTCACGGCATACGGAGTGCCGATGGCATCCTGGCGGCGATAACGGCGGCCGATATTGCCGGTGTCGTCATAGACGGCAGAAAAATCATTTATCAGCATGTTGAAGACTGCGTTTGATTTTTCCTGATGATATTTCTTGACGAGCGGCAGGACGGCAACCTGGTATGGAGCCAGATGCTTGTCGATTTTGAGCAGCGTCCTGGTCTCGCCGGTCGATTCTACGGTTTCTTCCGTCAGAGCGTCGTTCAGGATTGCGAGTAACAGCCTTTCGACTCCGAGCGACGGTTCGATGACATAGGGAAGATATTTCTCGTTAGTGTCGGGATCAAGATATTCCAGGTTTTCTCCGGAATTTTCCTGATGTCTTCCGAGATCGTAATCGGTACGGGAAGCGATGCCCCAGAGTTCGTCGAACCCCCAGGGGAATTGGTACAATATGTCGGTGGTGGCGTTGGAATAGAACGAAAGCTTTTCTTTCGGATGATCATGGAATCTGATATGTTCCGGATCAAGCCCCAAAGATAACAGGAATTTTTGGGCGAAATCCTTCCAGTAAGCGAACCATTCGAGTTCCGTATGCGGTTTGCAAAAGAATTCCAGTTCCATCTGTTCGAATTCCCTTGTACGGAAAACAAAGTTCCCCGGAGTAATTTCGTTACGGAAAGCCTTGCCGATCTGACCGATGCCAAATGGGATTTTCTTCCGCGATACCCTTAAGACATTTTTGAAATCAAGGAAGATTCCCTGAGCGGTTTCCGGACGCAGATATACTTGACTTTGCTCGTCCTCGATCACGCCCTGATGGGTTTTGAACATCAGATTGAACTGTCTGATGTCGGTATAATTGAAAGCGCCGCAAACAGGGCACTTCACTTTGTTATCGTTGATATATCGGAGCATTTCGTCACGGCTCCAACCGTCGGCGTCCACTTTGCCCTTCGAATGGGCTTCGATCAGCTTATCGGCCCGATGTCTCGATTTGCATTCCTTGCAATCCATGAGCGGATCTTGGAAACTCTTGACGTGTCCGGATGCTATCCAGGCGTTTGTATGCAAAATGATCCCGGAATCGAGACCGACGTTGTATGGATTCCTGGCGACGAATTTTTCCCACCAGGCTTTTTTGATGTTGTTTTTGAGTTCGACGCCTAGAGGGCCGTAGTCCCAGGAATTGGCGAGGCCGCCGTAGATTTCGGAGCCCTGGAAGATGAATCCGTATTGTTTGCAGTAGTTCACAAGTTGATCGAGTGTGTTGGCCAAATCAATCATCCTCCCAAAATGGCGCATATTACTTCAGTATAATTATATTATTATTAACTGTATTGTCAAGTTGATATATGCAAATTGAAAACAAGGGACTCAGTATCCCAGCAGTCCTTCTAGGACCTGGCGTGACTTTGTCCTCATGTTCAGGTGATATCGGTAATAGTCATCGAGAAGCCTTCTTAACCCGACTGCTGTGTCATAAGACAACAGAGGCGGTTCGGCTTCTTTGTTGATGTCGAAATAATAAAGACGCATCCATTCTCTTGCAAGTGTGAGAGGGTAACAGGATTCGCGGTAATGTTCCTGACAAAGCATTCCGCCGTCCGGCACGGAAAATCCGGCCACTTCCTTGCTTTTGCAGACGACACATTCCCTGAATTCCGGTTGAATCCCCAAAAGATATAACAACTTGCTTTCAAACATATAGGCGTAAGGAATGTAGTTGTCGCTTTCTTCCATTTTAGGAAGCAATTTTTCCATGAATCCAAACAACTTTGCATGATCGATTTCGGCATCGGCCACATTCTGAAGGATTTCAAAAAGATGCAGGGCGTAGGTATATTTTTCCAGGTTGTCTTTGATGTGGGGATAACGTGCCTTTGTTTCGATGTTTTTGGCTGTCTTCAGTCCTTTTCCTTCGCTTTTCACGTTTAAAAGGTTTAATATTTCCGCTTGGGCCAGGAATGGGCTTGTGAACTTGTTGGCTCCGTGGACGAGATAGCTTTCACGGCCCGTCGGGGTATAGACGAAAATGATCTTGCTCGTCTCTTTGTAATCCATCCTTTTGAGAACGAATCCCGTCGTTTCGGTCATGTCTAACACCTTATTTCTTTTCTGGTTTGTATCCGTATGTTTTCAGATAATGGTCTCGGTTCCGCCAGTTTGGTTCGACTTTGCAGAAAAGGTCGAGATAGACGGAACGTCCCAGTAATTCTTCGATGTCCAATCTCGCATCGGTCCCGATCTTTTTGAGCCTGGCACCGTTTTTGCCGATCACGATCGCTTTTTGGGAATCGCGCTCGACAACGATTGTCGCATCGATTCTGGTCAGTTCTTTCTTGTGTTGCATCCTTTCGATATAGACCGCTACAGCATGAGGAACTTCTTCACGGGTATTGTCCAATATTTTTTCACGGATGAATTCCTGGATCAGGAATGTCTCCGGCCGGTCGGAAAGAGCGCCGTCCGGATAATATTTCGGGCCTTCCGGCAACATGTTTTTGATGTCTTTCATAAGCAAATCGACATATTGCCCGGTCAAAGCGGAAACCGCAAAGACCCCGGCAAAAGCACATTTGTCCTTATAGGGTTTGATAGCGGCCTCAAGGCGCTGAAAATCGGTGATCGTGTCAAGCTTGTTGATAATGAGAAAAACCGGCGTTTTGATGTTTTCCAGTTTGTCCATTATCTTGAGATTGCTTTCTTTTACATCATCGTAGGCGTTGACAAAAAAAAGCACCAGATCGACAGCCTTGATCGTGCTGATGGCCGATGATGTCATATATTCGCCCAGTTTGGTCTTGGCATTGTGAATTCCGGGCGTATCGAGAAAAACCAGTTGCGATTCACTATCGTTAAAGATACCGGCGAATACGTCTCTGGTCGTTTGCGGCTTGTCCGAGGTGATTGCGATCTTCTTTTTCAGGACTTGGTTCAAAAACGTCGATTTGCCGACGTTTGGTTCGCCGATTATGGCTATAAATCCGGATTTGAACATCAGAGATCCTTTTTTGAGAAACCGAATGGCAACAATTCGGAGTTTTTGATCGTTTTGGTTTCGTTCTTGTTGTTTACCAAAATGATATCGGCATCGTCTTCCATCAATTCACGCATGACCTGGCGACAGGATCCGCAAGGGGACACGAAATAAGGATGGTCGGTGAAAATGACGATTTTTTTGATATCTTCTTTCTTGATTCCGTTGGAGTAAGCTGCGAAAAGAGCGCTTCTTTCGGCGCAGTTCGACAGACCGAAAGCGGCGTTTTCGATGTTGACGCCCTTGTAAGTATCGCCGTTTTTAAGCTCGAGAACCGCCGACACGGCGAATTTGGAATAGGGTGAATAGGAATTGACGATGTTTTCTTTCGCCATTTTGATTAGTTTGTCCATTTTGCATTACCTCTTGTATTTCGATTTTTCCAGTATCTGTTTCTGGAGGGTGAACATTTCCGTCTCGGATTCCTTGTCCAAGTGGTCGTATCCTAGGCAGTGAAGAAATCCATGTAAAGCGAGAAAAGCAAGTTCGCGGTCGAATGAATGTCCGTATTCTTCGGCCTGCGATTTGGTTTTTTCGAGCGATATGAATATGTCTCCGAGTTCTCTTTTTGTTTCGTCGTCGGGAAAACTCAGAACATCGGTCGGCCGGTCAACGTTACGGTATATCCGGTTTAGTTCGTGGATTTTCTCGTTTGTGACCATTATCACGCTGATGATTTTATATCCGCATAGCCTGGTTTCCCTGGCTGCTTTTTTCAGAATGCTACGGATTATTTCATGACATTCTTCCGGGCTGGAAGCTTCATCCACATAATTAATCCTTAGCATCTTCGAACCTCTTAATGATCGTTTGGACAAGCGGATGTCTCACGACATCGGTGTTGTCGAATGTAACGATCGCTATGTCGTTGATCTCTTTTAGGATCTCGGAAGCCCTGATCAGGCCCGACGGAACTCTTGCGGGCAAATCGCTTTGAGTGACATCGCCGGTGACGATCATTTTGGATTGGAATCCCAGCCTCGTCAGGAACAGTTTCATCTGCCCGACAGTAGTGTTCTGGGCTTCGTCCAGAATGACATATACGTTTTCCAGAGTGCGTCCCCGCATATAAGCAAGCGGAGCGATCTCGATCAAACCTTTTTCGATGTATTCTTCGGTGAGTCTCAGACCGAGCACCTCGTACATGGCGTCATACAATGGTCTGAGATAAGGATCGATCTTTTCCTTGAGATCACCGGGAAGAAAGCCCAGGTTCTCGCCAGCTTCGACAGCCGGACGGGTTAGGACGATTTTCTTGATCTTGCCTTCTTTAAGCTTTCTTAGCCCGTAGAGAACGGCAAGATAGGTTTTACCGGTACCGGCCGGTCCGATACCGAAAACGACGGTGTTTTTCTCAATAGCGTCAAGATAGGTTTTCTGACTAAGCGTTTTGGCGTAAACCGGTTTTCCCGAAAATGTTTTCACCACTTCCTGGCGACCCAGAAAAAGGGAAAGCAACTCTTCCTTCCCGGCGATATTGTACATGTGATGGATATAGATGATATCGCGCTCGTTGAACACGATGTTGCGTTTTACAAGTTGTAACAAAATATCGAAGATTCCCCTGATTTCAGAAATCTTCTCTTCGTCATCCGTATCGAGTAAAATACCCTCGTGGTTGACGTAGATATTGAATCCGTATAAACCGGATAAAATCCGGACGTATTTTTCGTTGACGCCGAACAGGGCGACCATTTCGGAAACGTTCGTCACGGGTATGTCCAGCTTGGTCAGATCTACCATCGGAATCGCATCACTCCCTTTATATAATTATACCACACAACGGGGAAAAAAAGCACTTCAACAATGTGAAGTGCTCTCGAGTCATACGCGGTGTCCGCCTTTATGCTGGCGCTGTTTGAGTTTCTTGGAAACGCTCGGTTTCAAATAATATTCCCTTTTACGGGCTTCAGCCAAGGTTCCGGCGCGTGAAACGTCTCGTTTAAAACGACGCAATGCGTCTTCGATGCTTTCGTTATCTCTTACGACGGTTTTTGCCATGTGCTTTCACCCCTTTTCTTCTTGCCAAAAAATATTATACAGGAATATTTATAAAAAGTAAACGATTTTTTTCGGGAAATTGATTTCATTTCTTGGCCAGATATGGTATTATTTCAGGTGTATGGAATCGAGGTGTTCGTATATGGATTTGCCAATGTTTTATTTTATGAATTTGGGGTTGGTCCAAATCATCATCATCGCTGTGGCAGCGATCGCATTCATCATCCTTTTGGCGGTTTTCATCAATAAAGGACGCTATGCAGCCCGCTACAAGAATTTCTACAAAAAGTTGGACCGCACCATCAACAAAAACAAGCGCTACAACGGCAACATCCTTAACGAAACCATTGTTTCCGGAAACCTGATGAGAGACGAGACCAACACGTACAAATGCCTGAACGGAAAAGGCAAGCGGATGGTCAGAAAGTACCTTGAGTACTATGTCAAGAATCTGCCGGAACTGGTATTGTTGAGAAGTTTTATATCGGCCGACAAGAAAAAAGCATCTTTTGTTCTTTTGTATCTGAATGAGATGAACAAAGTCATTTTCCGCTGGGATCGTTCCAAAAAGATTCGCAATCTGGTCAAAGGCATCAACAAGTACCAGATGCTTCTGCCGACGATCGGATTTTTGTTCGAAGTCCCGATGCAGATCAACGAAGGCGTGCCATACCGGATGACAAATCATGACAACGGCACCGTGATCAGTTACGATGTCGTCAAAGATGCCAAACATATCAAGAGAAAACAAAAGGAAAAACCGCTTTCGAAGAAACAGATCAAGGCTCAGGCCAAGATCGAAGCTTTGAAAGAAAAACGGCTCGCCAAACAGAAAAAACGTTGAATTTGTTTCTTTAAAAGATCCTCGGAAAACCGGGGATCTTTTTTATTTATTCACAAGCGAGCCGACGCTTAGAGGGTATGCTTCCCTATCCAGGATGACATCCACCTTCCGGCCGATTAAATCGTCCGAACCTTTGAAAGCCACGTGGATGTAGCCGGCGGAATGTCCCGTCAAATAATCTCCCTTCCTTCTTTCGACGATGACTTCGAGTTTTTTTCCGATCATTGCTTTTATCGCGTCTTTTGCCATTTTCTCGCCTAAAGCTATCAGACGACCGACTCTTTCTTTTTTTATGTTTCCGGGAATTTCGTCGGTCATTTTCGCCGCTACGGTTCCCGGCCGTTTGGAATATGGGAATACATGCAATTCGTTAAATCCGATCATTTCCGCAAATGTCAGCGTATCTACAAAGTCGGCTTCCGTTTCTTTAGGGAAGCCGACGATGATGTCGGTAGTCACTGACAGATCTGGCAAAGCCTTACGGATTTTATTTATCCTGTCTTTGTAATAAGCGGTGTCATATTTGCGGTTCATCAATTTCAGGATTTTGTCGGATCCGGACTGGAGAGGAATGTGAAGGTGATGCACAAAACGCTTTGAACCGGAAAGAATTTCGATCACTTCATCAGTCAGTTCATGGATTTCGATCGACGATATGCGAATCCTTGGAAGGTTATTATCACCAGCCAGTTTCCAAAGAAGCGTCGCGAAGGTCACATCTTCAATATCCTTCCCGTATCCGCCGGTATGAATTCCCGTCAGAATGATTTCCTGATGGCTTTTTGCTAGTATTTCGGCTTCTTCCATGACTTCGTCAAGCGGTTTGGAACGAACCGGTCCGCGAGCGTAAGGAATGATGCAATAGGAACAGTAATTATCGCATCCGTCCTCGATTTTCAAAAATGCCCTTTGATGATCAGAATATCCGGAAACCGCCAGATTCCCGAATTTACGACGATTTTCAACACGGTTTATACCATTGATTTTTTTGCCTTTTTCATGGTATTCATCCAGATATCCAAGCAGCTTCTCCCGATCATTCGTTCCGACAATCGCCCGCACGTTTTTTTCCGCAAGAACTTTTTCAGCTTCTAATTGGGACAAACATCCCATGACTAGGATGTCGGCATCCGGATTGTGTTTCAAAACCCGGTGAATCATCTGTCTGCTTTTGCCGGCAGCGGTGTTTGTCACAAGGCAGGTGTTGACAATATAGACATCGGCCGCTTTTGTGTCACTAACCCTTTGATAGCCTTTTTGTCTGAAAATCTCCCACAAGGCTTCGGTTTCGTAGGAATTGACTTTGCATCCCAAAGTGGTGAAGGCAACTTTTTTCATATCATCTGCCTCCTTCATACAAGAAGGCGGAAAGAACCATGATCGATGCGGTTTCGCTCCGCAGGATTCTATTTCCCAAAGTTACGAAAAAAGCTTTTTGAAGGCTAAGAAACTCCGCTTCTTCCTTCGATATGCCACCCTCCGGGCCGACAATGACGAGGATTTTTTCTTCGGGACGGATTTGTCCGATGATTTCTTTCAATGATCCGTCCGTGTCGTTTTTTTCATAACAGACGATCACCCGGTCATATGCCGGATAATCGATATCTGTGAGAATTGTAAAAGGAAGCAGTTCCGGGATATCTTTTCGCTTTGACTGTTCGGAAGCTTCTTTCAGAATCAGTTGAAACCGTTCATGCTTTCTTGATTCTTTCGTTTCGTCGATTTTGACTACCGAGCGCGAAAAAACCGTCGGGATTACAGCGCTGACGCCGAGTTCCGCCGCTTTTTCCAGAAACAGTTCGAACCGGTCCTTTTTGATCAAGGCCTGGGCGATCGTGACATTGTAGTAAGGTTCAATTATATTCAACTCTTCCGTAAGCGTCACTTCGCAGATATCCCTGGTGATCAATCCGATCACGCCCAGATAACTTTTTCCTCCCGAAATTCCGATTATAACCTGTTGCCCGGTATGGTAACGCAAAACGTCCCGGATATGATGAAGATCGGATCCGGAAAGATAACAGGTATGGTCGTGGACTTTATCGGGAAGAACGAAATACTTTTGCATATTTTTCACCGCTTCAATGATAACATAAAATCATTTTTTTGATAACAAAAAGCCGCACCAGACTGCGACTTCTGTCATTTCAGAATCCCATATTGCATAGATCTTCATATATTTTCAGATAAATTTCGGTGATGTCGGAAATACCGTCACCGGTCTTTTTGGTAAACCGGCGTCTTCTCAAATCGACTTCGTCACAATGGGAGATTCCTCTTCTTCCGTTGCTTTTATAGATGCCTCGGAAATTCCCCCACTTGACCGCACGAGGCGACAACAAGCCGTCGCTTTCTCCTTCATAGTGGCGGACAAGCAACCAAGATAACCAGAAAAAACCGTCCGAAAATATGTTTTTCATGACAAAGGCGTAACTTTGATAGTAAACCTTGTCGGAGTCCGGATTATCCAGGTTGAACTGGTTGGCCACTTTTGTGGTCAAAGAACAGACGGAACTGTACGTTTTCGGGTTTTTGTCGCCGAGGATACGAAAGAAAATATCGGTGAGAAAACAACCGAACTTGACAAGAAATTTCGGGAATTTCAATAGATGGTCGACGGTCACAGACCCATTGTGGGGCGTCGATATTGTCGTCAGGGACGCGACCTCGTCCGCATGTTTCAACGTCGATATGAGATAACGGGCTTCGATCCCGCCTTTCGAATGGGCGATGATGTTGACTTTAGCGGCACCCGTTTCCCTTAAAATTTCTTTAAGTCTCATTTCAATTTGAAGGGCGTTGGTCTCGACCGAACCGTTGGCGTCCTGGTTTCCATAGAAAACTTTGGCCCCGTATACTCCCAAAACGCCGGGAATCCTGCCCCAGTAATTGATTCTACGGAAATCCCGAAATCCCATTCCGTGTAACAAAAGTATCGGATAGATCGTTTCTTCGGCCATATAAGGTATTCCTTCCTCTAAGGTCATGTTGGTTTGAACCGCCATATCGTTATTTTATCATATCGCGTCATACCATGAAAGGCAAAACCGTCTTTTGTTTCTGTTTTATAAAAAAACGGCTCCCGCAAAGGAGCCATTTCATTTATCACATATCTTTCTGGACGACTTCGTAAGCTCTGGCAGCCCGTCCGTCCCTTAGGGTCACCACAGTCGTGTCGGTGAACTTGCTCAAGACTTCCATCTTCTGCGGCGGGGTTGCCAGGATGATCTGGACCGGCAAACGCTTGATGAATTCCATCATCGACTTGATTCTGGATGTATCCATCTTGTCGAAGACTTCGTCGAAGATGATGAGTCCGATGACATCGTGGACGTTTCCGCGTTGAGCCTGTTGGAAGAGTCTGACAAACGAGGCAAGGGTCGCGACATAGAACGGAACCTGGGTCTCGCCGCCGGATTTTTCCTTGAAAACCTTGGAATAAAGGATGACGTCGCCGGAGACGTTCTTGATCTTGATGTCGTAATCCATGTAGGTCCGGTAGTCGGTGAACTTGTTCACAGCGCCGTTGTCATTCAGGCCTTCCTGGGCCAGGTTGACGAATAGTTCCTCCAGTTGGCGCTGATATTTCATTTCAAACTCGTAATTGAAGATTTCGGAACCGCTCTTCAGGGACTCGTCTGACAACACCATGTCGTAATAGTCGCCATATTCATGAGATTTCGGGAAGATGAACTCGTAGGTATCGTCACCGAAATGGATGGTTGCGAGAGTTTCGTTGATCTTGCGGATCTCCTCCTGCGCGGCGACGATGTAACTTCTGAGTTTCGCCAGGAAGTCCTCTTTGAAGAGTTTCTCGGCAGATTCTCTCGCTTCTCTGACTTTGGCTTCGTATTTGATCAGCTCGGACTTGACCAATTTGTTGTATTCGTTTAAGTAAAGGTCCATGTATTCGAGGCCGTATTGATAGGATAGATTGTAGGTGTTGACGTATTTGAACTGTTTAGATTTGAGCGAATCCTCGAGATTGGACAGATTTCCGAGTTCGGTTTCGATCCGCTTCTGGTATTCATCGCGGACTTTCTTCTGATCGGAAGCGTTCCTGATCTCCTGGTTGTAAAGCTTGGTGGCATCGCTTTCTAAGGTAAGGTTGCCTTCGGCCGATGACTCCAATTCTTTTCTTAGGGTGTTGATTTTGGTTTCCAAGGCGAGGATCTCGTCCTGGCACTTGAGATCATCGGAAGACAGTTTTCCGTTTTCTTCATAAGCATGCCGGCGTTGATTCTGGAAGCCGCGCATTTCTTCCTTGATGCCCTCGTATTCCATACGGATCTGATTCAGGTTTTCCTTCGGAAGATTCTGCTTCTTCTCAAGCAACTCTTTTTTTCTAGTCTTCAGTTCCGGTAAGGATGCCGATGCCTCGATCAGTTTAAGATTTTCCAGAAGATTCAAGGCCTGGATGGCATTGTTTTCTTCCTGCAGGGTGTTGATCCGATCGACAAGCGTCTGATACTCGTCCTTTTTCGTTTTGGCAAGGTGGCGCCATTTTTCCAACTGCTCTTCATAGGCGCGTTTGCCGATAAACGGCTTTTCGGTGTTTCTATTCAGACTTCTGACGGTATAGGACCGGTATACCATGCCGGATTTCGTAATGGCCTGGGGATATTTCTCCAGATCGGTGACATCCTGGACCATGATCAGATTTCCGCAAATCATGTTGATGTAATGTTTGGCATCGACATTCTCGGAATCGATGATCGAGGCCAGCGATCCGGCTTGACAGGAAGTGAAATTCTGGATTTTCTTCGTGTTGACGAGACCGATGCCGTAAATATTGATGTCTTCTTTGACTTTGTTATAGATTTGGAGGGCATCGTCGAAATAACGGGGTTCCACAATCAAATTGAATCTTTGCATTCCGAGATAATCTTCGACAGTGTCGTGCCACGAACGGTCGCTGACTTCCAGTAATTCAGCCAGAATATGGACGCTTACATCCACTCCCAAACGTTCCTTGACGCCTTCTTCGATCGCTTTTTGCAATCTTCTTACCATCGGGTTGTAACGAAGTTGGTGGGAATCGAGTTCTTTCAGGGTCTGGTAGATCTCGTTAATCTCACCTACCATGTCCTGACGATTTCTTTCGAGGCTGCCGGATTCTCTCTGGTTTTCCTCGGCGATTTCCTTTACGCGTTTATCGATGTCCAAAAGCGCCAGTTTGGTTTTGTCAATCCCGTCTTTTTGCAGGTTGAAGAGGTCGATTTTCGCGAGTTCGTCGTAGACCGGTTTTTTGTATTCGGTCTTTAACTCCTTAATCAGGGCTTTCAGCTTGTCGGATTTGCGTTTGAAATAGGTGTTGATCTCTTCCTTTTCTTCTATTTGACGAGACACAGACTGGATTTCCTTGTCGTAGATCTCGCCAGCCTGAAAGCTCGAATCGGATTGCAGCATTGAATAGATTTCCTTGCTGCGGTCGTCAAGGAGTTCCAGCTGGTGGTCGATCTCATCAATCAGTTTGCGGTTTTTATCCCTGGCAACGGTGATTTTTTCCTGGGTTTTCTGTTTTTTGTCGATATCGTCTTTCGTCGCTTCGATGTCGATCAGTTTCAGAAAATATTCATAGAAGGTTTTTTGTTCTTTGTTCTTTTGGATATCGTCGTAAAGATCCTTGATTTCCTGTAGCGACGTGATCTTCTGTTTGATTATTTTAAGCGTGGCTTCCAGATCGCGATATGATTGAATGGACTCCCGGATCGGTTCGACATCCAAAACTTTTTCTTCCAACATATAATGATAGATGAAATCCTTCACGTCGGGAATCGGCTTGAAAGCCAATGCCTTCGGCAACAATGAGAAATAATTTTCATTCACCGAACCGAACTGGCTTCTGAAAGCAAGTTTTGCTTCTCTTCTGGTTGTGAAGATTCTGTCGGCTACTTTGGCTTTCTTGAATTGAAGCGTCGTCAGAATGCGGCCTTCGTCGTCCACGAAAAAGCTTTCCTCGATGGGACCATCCTTTTCATAGAAGATGCACTTGGGAGCGAGAATCTCGCCGAATGCGTCGATGACGGAACCGATCGTGAAATATGTGTTGTCCATTTCATCGAAGAATTCGAGAGCGATATGTCCGGTGACATCGCCGTTTCTCAGATATTCCTGGTTGTCGATACCGAGTTTGCACTTGACATAGCCTCTGAGGTCGCGTTTGCTTTTTTCGTTGGCCGCCAAGTTGAAGATCTGGTCGCCGGCGGTGATCACGAAAGCGATGGCATCGACAATCGTCGATTTTCCGGTCGCGTTTTGACCCGTGATCAGGGTATTGTTTTTGATATAGATGGTCTCATTGGCGAAATAATGCCAGTTGATCAGTCTAATTTTCGTCAGTTTCTTCATCTTCACTGCCTCCTTCCTGGCCGTTCATCCGGCTTATCAGGTTGAAAATATCGTTGATTTCATGGGTATCGATCGCCAACAGGACCGTGGGATAGATCACCACTTTGGTATTGCCCTGACCGATATCGCCAAGCGGTTCGATCAAGTTATACCTTTTGTAGAAACGGATGATTCTCAGTAAGTCGGTCTTGTTGATCTTCTTTTTCAACTCAAGGGCGTCGTATTTCTGATGGATCTCGTCTATTCTCACGATGACATTGTCGTTGATCGAGGTCTCCGCCAGATGCTCGTGGTAGAGAATCCTCAGAATCAGAAGCACGAGCGATTCCTCCCTTTTGAGATGCAGGAGGCTTTTGTTCTCCTGACTCATGAGCTGGATGGCTCCTTTTTCCCTGTCAAGCACAAGCTCGTAGTTGATGATGCCGAAGTATTCGTCGAAGTAATTCTTGAAGCTGAGAACAAAGTAATATTGTTCCTTGTTGTCGCGCTTGTCCCGGGCCAGAAATCCGGTCGATAGCAGTTTGTTCACTGTGTCTGAGAACATCTGCTTTTGTCCCTGGTTAAGATTTTCGTAGTTTTCCAGTATCATGATTCATACCCCCTGATTATTTCAAAGTCTTGGAGCCGGAAACGACTGTGTTCGATTTCCTTCTGGAGCGGCACGATCGAGTAATCGAGTTCATCGCCCGCATAGATTAAGATATAGAGAAGTCTCAGAATCGCCTCATCTGTCATATCCTCGCGGATAATCTCGGAGGCTTTGATGGAAGGCCTCTTTCGGAAGTACTCCATCAGATATTTCATTATCACGTCGCTTGAGAAGTCGGTTTCGAATTCCTGATAGAATTCCTCCTCCAGCTTGCTGTCCTGGGTTTCGGCGTTTTCTTGGAGATACTGGGCGTCGGCCCTTGCATATGCCCCTCTTGGCGTAAAGATCGAATTCTTGGAAATCTGCTGATGACTCGACAGGGTGAAGAGCGGTGAAATCTCCTTCAAAGCCTTTTCTGTTTTGTGCTTCTTCGCCATGTTGGCAGTGTATTTTAGAATAGCCGAGAGTTTACCGATGACATTCTCGTCGTCGTTTAGCAAAAACTTTATCTTGGCGATTGTCGTATTTACGTATACCCTGTTTTTCTCGTCAATCTCGTCGATGATTCTTTCTAGCGAGTTATATATGTCGATCATGTCGTCGATTCGTTTGTTCGCCTTGACTTTCGCCAGATCGTAATTGTTGTTCGACTTGACTAGATATTCCCTGGCGATGACTTCCATCACGACCGGATTCTGTTGCATTGCTTCAAGCCGTTTGACGATCTCCAATTTATACTTGTTGACATTGTCGGATGTCTTGAGCCGGTAATAGGCGTGATCAACCAGTTCCACTTTGTAACTCACTAGCAAGTGCACTAAATCGCGGATTTCCGATTTCTCGACGATTTGCCGGATGTAATACTTGAGGCGCGAGTCGAGTTTTCTCAGTTCCCTAACGAAGGCCACGGTGTTTTTGTAGACTTGATCTACCACCATTGCGTATTCGCCGTGCTCGTTCGTAAGCAGGCTGTAAGCCGTATAGATATACCCGCGGAATTCATGGCTGTCGTCATCGGGGCCGTAAATGGTTTCGAGACTCAGGCTTTTCAAAGCCTCAATGATCGTAATCGCGTAATCGCGGAAATTGACGATCTCGACATAGTCGTTGTCGACATCGACATCGATCCATTCGCACTCCTCGAGCCTCCTCAGTATCTGATTGGCCTTCTCGCGGTTAGATGCTTCCGTATCGATTTGTTCGTCGATGTCTATGACATACTCCTCTTGCGGATTCATGTCCAGATAATCGATGATCGCCTGCTGGGCCAGTTGCTTGTCCATCCCAAGGATCGAGCCCCTCTCATAGGCTTTGAACACCTCGAGCAGGGCATTCATGTACAAGATGCGGTTTTTTCCTGCCAGGAGATTGAAGAAATTCTCCGGGATAATTTGAAATAGTTCCATCTTCTCACTTCCTCTTTTAATCTTCCCTGGTATATTCGAACTCGCCCTCGACCAGACTGGATATCGTGCTTTCGATCTGGACCCAGTCTTTACGAAACTCGTTCAGGGAGTGTTTCCCCTCGGGGGTGATTTGATAATAACGACGGTTCATGCCCTTTTTGTTGGCTTCGCGATAGGATGATATCTTGTTGTCTTCCAAAAGTCGTTTCAGGGCGAAGTACAGGGCGGCTTCGGTGACCTGAATCTGTTGTTCACTGACGTTTTCGATGATTTTTCCGATTTCGTAACCGTAGCTGTCGAATTTGGACAAAATAGACAAAACGACATAATCAGTGAATCCCCGCATATATTCGCCGGAATTCGTCATTATCCCACCTCCTTTATATATAAGTTGTTTATGTATAAATTGTTTTTGCATAGATTGTTTATGCATAACCTGTTTATATTATACCTGCTTGAGTATCGCATGTAAAGAAAAAAATGAATTATATATAAAAAAACCGATCCTCGAAAGGATCGGCTTAGCTTGTATCATATATTACGGTTGCATGGCTCCGAAGAAAACCAGCCATGCGAGCAGGGTTTTCGCCACTAGGCTCAAAACGATGTAGGTCTTTTCTCCGTATAGATAATCCGACCATTTTCCCACTTTTTTATATTGTAGAATCATATTGAGCGGGAACAGGTTGAACATGACGAAGTAGGTTATCGTGATCGCCCACACGAACCATGGCACCATATCAAGCGAGGGATTACCGGACATGTAAAGAAAGATGACGACCCAAGGCGCGATGCCGGCTAACGAGCCATAAACGAAAGGCGACCAGTTTACTTTTTTGGTTTCATTGCTTTGGGAATTGATTTTTTCCATCAAAAGACCGAACATGTTCATCGAAGCGTTCAAGACAAAGATCAGTACAAGCGAAGCGATGTCATAAATACCGAAAAGTGTCGATATGAGCACTATCATCACTGACGAGGAAAGCGCGTATTCGAACCAACGGAATTTGTTGATATGTTTTTCTAGGTCGCGATTATAAACTTTGTTGAAAGGAACGCTGACGAGAAAATGGGCAAAAGCCGACAAAAGCAGGAAAACTGCCGTTAAGATTCCAAACGGCAACAGGAATAAATCCTTGCTCGTAACGACAAGCGTCATCTGGATCGGATCGTATGTCAGATAAAACTGCGTGATCATCGGTTTGAATTCCGCGATCGTCTGAATGACGGATGTTGCGAGAAACACCATGGCCACTCCCTGGATCAGATGCAAGGCGCCCATCAGAAGATTGAAACGACGAAGTTTGGAAATGATTGACGTTTCCATTGAATTATTCTCCTTTTATTTTTATATATAGGTATGAAAGTAACATATGCTTTGATATTCAAATTATATCATAAGATAAAGCGCCAGGCAAACAAATTGCTCGGCGCGCATGAAGTCATAATTTCTTAATCATTAAGATTTCATCCCGGAAGGATCCGTCCTTTAAGTAAAAAGCGTCCGGCTTTTTACCTGTTTTGACGAATCCTCTTTTTTCATAGAGAATCCTGGCTCGGTCGTTTCCTCCGACAAATCCTAGTTCCAGTTGTAAAACATTTTTTTCTCTGGCTATTTTTTCCATTTCTTCGAACATCATGGTGCCAATGCCCAGATTCCAGTATTTTCGCTTAAGAGCGATCGCCACGCTTGCCCGGTGTTTAATCTTCAATCGTTTATTTAACGTGAGCGTACAGTTGCCGGCGATATCGCCGTCAACTTTGCAGACGATCATCACGTTGTACTGTGATTCGTTGATGTTTCTTAGAAACGTTTCTTCCTGTTCGTTGCTTTCGTCGCATTCTTCCGGATATCGGAGAATATTGTCGGTTTCTTCGGCACATGTTTTGAGATAATCGAGCATGGATTTGGCATCTTTCGGATCCGGACTTGCCAGAACACATTCCCGGCCATCTTTCATCATTCTGGTTTTTTGTTCGAATAGCATGGCTGTCATCTCCTTCCGATGTCTTTTCTTTATTGTATCACACGCTTTTTTTCTTTTGTATACGGATACAAAAAAAGCAGTCCTTTCACAGACTGTTTTCTGGTTCATCTTGTTATTGTCACCTTTTTTAAATTTCGGGGATTATCGGGATTAAGGCCTTTCGCCTTGGCGAGATACAGCGAAAACAATTGTCCGGCTGCGGCAAACAGAAACGGCTTGGTATATTTGCCGGATTTTGGCAAAACTATTTTATCGGAAACCGGAAAATCGGCATTGTCCGTAAAAACGACAATTCTCGCTTTGGCTTCGTTCAAGCGTTTTACCATATCCTCGCTATCGGGGAATGTTTCGTCTTCTAGTGCCAGGATTATGGCAACCGATCCTTTGTCGACCAGGGCGAAAGGCCCGTGTCGGAAGTCGCTTGTCGCATAACCGAACGCGCGGACATAAGACGTTTCCTGAAGTTTCAGGGCTATTTCCAGGGCGATAGCGTCAGAAAGTCCTCTACCGATGACAAAACAATCTTCCATGTCTTCAAGTTTGGCTGCGAGCACGGCGATTTTTTGGTCGAGTTCTAAGACGTTTTCCAATAATTCGGGAAGCATTTCCATTTCCTGGGCCAGTTCAGGGGAACCTGACAACTCCTTGACAAAAAGGGCAAGCAGATACATTTCCGCAATGAAAGTTTTAGTGGCGGCCACACTCTTTTCTATGCCTGCGGACAAATCGAGGTGGTACGCGGCCTTTGTCGCCAGCGGTGATGTCGGATCGTTGGTCAGGGAAACGGTTACGGCATGTTGGTTGTTGGCGCGTTCGATGACGGCCAGGACATCCTTGGCTTCTCCGCTTTGGGAAACGCCGATCGTCAACGTATCGGAAAGATCCAGTTTGCCGTCATACATTGTCACAACGCTCGGGGCGGAAAGCGAAACCGGAATTCCCAAGACTATCTCCGACAGATATTTGAAATATACACCAGCATGATCGGAAGATCCCCTTGCGGCAAGGACAATTTTTCTGATGTTTCTTTTAGAAAATTCTTGGGCGACCGCTATGATCGTTTTAATATTTTTGTCCCGGGCGTTTTGCAGAATTTCTGGTTCCTCCCGGATTTCAATGTCCATGAAACACATGAGATATCACCTCTTTATGGCAAAAATAGCCCGAAGGCTATTTCATTTACGGCTGAAACTCGATTTGAACCGGCTCCAAGCGCTTTTGTTTGCCGGACTGTCCTCGATTTTCGCCATTTGTTCGAATAGTTTTCTTTGTTCCGCCGAAAGTTTGGAAGGCGTGACGACTGTCACGTGGACGTGTTCGTCGCCGTAAGCCTTGGTACGTACGTTCGGAGCGCCTTTTCCGCGGATGCGGAATTTGGCATCCGACTGGGTTCCGGCCGGTATTTTCAGAAGCACGTTGCCATAAGGCGTCGGTACTTCGATTTCCGCTCCTAGGGCGGCTTGGGTGAAGGTGATCGGAATATTGATGATGAGATCGTCGCCTTCGCGGGTATAGACATTAGACGGAGTGACCTCGAATACGATGTAAAGATCGCCCGAAGGTCCGCCGTTCGTTCCTTTGTTTCCAAATCCCTCGAGACGGATCTGTTGTCCGGTTTCGATTCCGGAAGGAACGTTAACCTCGATTTCCTTATTCACCCGTTCGACGCCTTCGCCGTTGCAGTTAGTGCATTTGTTGCGGATTTCTTTACCAGTTCCGTGACAGACCGGGCATGTAGCCCTGGTCTGACTGCGTCCGAACAGGGTTTGCGTCTCCATTATCACCGTTCCGGTTCCGTGACACTTGGAACATGTATGGATGTCTGACTGGCTTTGGGCACCCGTGCCATGGCAGACATGGCATTCTTCATATACGGGAATCCGGATTTTTTCCTTTTTTCCAAAAATCGATTCCTCAAAGGATATGGACATCCGTTTCTGGATATCCGAACCTTTTCTGGCTCTCGTTCTCCCGCCTTGGTTCGTACGGGACTGACCGCCGAAAAAGGCAGAGAAAATATCTCCGAAATCGAAGCCTTCGAAACCGGAACCGGAAAAACCGCCGGCGCCGCCAAATCCGCCGTTCATGCCTTGGTGTCCGAATTGATCGTATTGGGCTCTTTTCGTCTCATCCGACAAAACATCGTAGGCTTCCTGGACTTCCTTGAATTTTGCTTCGGCGTCTTTCTCGGTGGAGACGTCGGGATGGTATTTTTTTGCCAGTAAACGGTAAGCCTTCTTGATTTCTTCATCCGTGGCGTTCTTGCTTATGCCAAGTACATCGTAGTAATCGCGCTTTTCCATGTCCTCACCTCATTGACGCGACAAAAAGCAGTTGCCTGCTTTTTGTTTGATTCTGTTAATGTTTTTTTCAGACTTCCTTGTAGTCGGCATCGAAGACACCGTCATCGGAGCCGGAGTCGCCTTCATCCTGGCTGCCGCCCTGACCTTGGTCATTGCCGCCGGATGCTGGTCCTTGTTGCTGGTTTTGCTGCTCCTTGTATACTCTTTCGGAAAGTGCCTGGGTCGTCTTTTCCAAGTCGTCCTTGGCTTTTTTGATTTTTTCCAGATCGGTGCCTTTTAAAGCTTCTTCCAGCTTTTTGATTTTTTCTTCGGCGTCTTTCTTTTCGCTGTCCTTGACCTTGTCGCCAAGATCGGCGATCGCCTTGTTTGTCATGAAAATCATCTGGTCGGCTTCGTTTCTCAAGTCCGCTTCCTCACGTTTCTGGCGGTCGGATTCGGCATTGTTTTCCGCTTCTTTGACCATCCGGTCGATTTCGTCATCTGTGAGTCCGGTGCCGCTTTGGATTGTGATCGAATTGGCTTTCCCGGTCGCCATGTTTTTAGCAGATACGTTCACGATGCCGTTGGCGTCGATATCGAATTTGACTTCGATCTGCGGGATACCGCGCGGTGCCGGAGGAATGTCGCTCAGTTGGAAATGTCCTAAAGTCTTGTTGTCTCTGGCCATCGAACGTTCGCCCTGAAGCACATGGATGTCGACGGTCGGCTGATTATCGGCCGCGGTCGAGAATATCTGGGATTTCGATGTCGGGATTGTCGTGTTGCGGTCGATCAATTTAGTGAAGACGCCGCCCAAGGTTTCGATACCGAGGGAAAGCGGAGTGACGTCGAGCAACAATACATCCTTGACATCGCCTTTCAGGACTCCGCCTTGGATGGCGGCTCCCATGGCAACCACTTCGTCCGGGTTGATTGAACGGTTGGGTTCTTTATTCAAAAGTTTTCTGACTTCGTCCTGAACGGCCGGTGTTCTTGTGGATCCGCCTACCAAAAGGACTTGATCCAAATCCTTGGCAGTCAGTTTGGCATCCGCAAGGGCGCGTTTGACCGGTTCAATCGTCCGTTCGACGAGATCGTGGGTAAGTTCATTGAATTTGGCTCTAGTCAATGCTTTTTCAAGATGGACAGGGCCGGATGCCGTCATCGAAATGAACGGCAGGGAGATTTGGGCAGAGGTAATCGAGCTGAGTTCTTTCTTGGCTTTCTCGGCGCTGTCTCTCAATCTCTGGAGCGCCATTTTATCTTTCGAAAGATCGACGCCGGTTTCCTTGCGAAATTCATCCACCAACCATTCGACGATGCGCTGATCGAAATCATCGCCACCCAAATGGTTGTCTCCGGAAGTCGAAATGACTTCGAAAGTACCGTCGGAGAGTTCCAATATCGAGACATCGAAAGTGCCGCCGCCAAGGTCGTAGACCAAAACGGTTTGTTCTTTGTCTTTCTTGTCGATGCCGTAGGCAAGGGCTGCCGCTGTCGGTTCGTTGATGATTCTCTTCACATCGAGTCCGGCGATCTTGCCGGCATCTTTGGTTGCCTGACGCTGGGCGTCGTTGAAATAAGCCGGAACGGTGATGACCGCTTCTGTCACTTTTTCGCCAAGGTATGCTTCGGCGGATTCTTTGAGATTACGCAGAATCATCGCGGAGATTTCCTGTGGTGTGTAGTATTTTCCGTTGACTTCGACTTTCTGGGTTGTACCCATTTTACGTTTGATCGAATAGACGGTGTTCGGGTTAGTGATCACCTGTCTTTTGGCAACTTCGCCGACTTGAATCTCGTCGTCTTTAAACGCAACGACCGACGGGGTTGTTCTGTTTCCATCCAAATTGGGAATTACTTTTGCTTCCTTGCCTTCCATTACTGCCACGCAGGAGTTGGTTGTTCCAAGGTCAATACCGATTATTTTCATATATTATCATCCTTTCCTTATGCGACACATTCGTCGTTAGTTTCTATTTCTTCTGATTCTTTGTCTTCTTTGATTTCCGGTCTCACATTGATAACGACAAGCGCGGGTCTCAAAAGACGGTCTTTGAACATATATCCTTTCTTGACCACTTCCAGGATGACGCCTTCGGGTTTGTCGGCCTCATAGCGTTTATCAATGGCGTGTTCAAGGTTGGGATCGAAATTGTTTCCGACGACGGTGTTGTTTTGTTTGACGCCTTCATCAGACAATACTTGGAAGATGGAATCCTTGATCATCCGGAATCCCAACAAGAAATTCTTGAAGTTCAAATCCTCCGTTTTCATGGAAAGCGCTTGGTCGAAGACTTCCAAATGGTCGATCAATTTGTCCGCCACATTCATTGTCGCGTACTTGCGATCTCTTACCATCTCGTCTGTAAGCCTTTTTTTCAGGTTTTCCATTTCCGCCAGGGTTCTCAGGTATTTACCGCTCATCTCTTCCAGATCGTCCTTGGCTTTTTCCAGTTCGGCTTCCATGTTCTTTTTCTTTTTGCCGTCTTTCGGCTCTTTGGTATCTTTGCCGAAAGTTGTTTCTTCCGGTTGTTTTTCTTCTACTTCCGGAAGTTCTTTTTCTTTATCGTTTTCATCCATCTGGCATTATTCCTCCTCGTAAAGTTTGGCGATGTTCTTTGCTATGTATTTCAAAAGTGGAATCACTTTTCGATAATCCATTCTGGTCGGTCCGACAACGGAAATAGTTCCTTTTTCACCGTCTATCGTGTCATAAGTCGAAGACACGACCGTGCAATCCTTCATCGATGTAACCTGGTTCTCGGTCCCGATTTTCACGGATACGCCGTCAGAATCGGTTTCCACCAGTTTGAAGATATCATTATTCTCCACCGTTTCGATGAATTTACGCAATTTCTGGATATCATTGAATTCCGGCTGGTAAAGCATATTCGACTGACCAGTCAGATAATATCTCGTCTGGGCAAATTTCGAGAAAGCCTCAATGAACGAGTCGACGATCGATTCCCGGTATTTCAAGAGTTCCTTGATTTGGCTGTGCTGGATCTCGTAATGGAGTTTCTCGGAAACCTGGGAGATCGGCGTGTTGACAAGCATTTCGTTCAGAAGATCGATGACCTTGACCATTTCTGCGACTTCCATGTTTTCGGAAATTGTGATCTGTTTCGATTCCACGTGACCGAAATTCGTCACCACCAGGATAAGGGCCTGGGTTTCTTTCAAAGGAATCATCTGGACTTTCTTGACTTTCGAATAATAGGCTTCCGGTCCCAAGGATATTGCGGTGCAATTGGTGACCTGGCTTAAGAGGTCGATCGCTTCTTTAATCAGTTCTTCGCGTTCGATTTCCTTGTTTTCAAAAAGCTTTTCGAACTCAAAATACCCGTCGGACTCTTCATCGATGTTTCTGATGATCTTTTCGATATAGTACCTGTATCCCTGTTCGGAAGGAATCCTTCCGCTCGAGGTATGGGTCTTTTCGAGATAGCCCGCGTCTTCTAAGGCGCTCATCTCGTTACGGATAGTCGCCGATGATATCTCCATCTTGAAAGACAAAGCCTTCGAACCGACCGGCTCCGCTGTTTTTACATATTCGTCAACAATCAGTTTGAGTATGGTTTCCTGACGTTCTGTTAACATGCGACCACCTCTTTTTAGCACTCTTATCATTTGAATGCTAAGCATATTATACAGGACTGTGTTAGCAATGTCAAGAAAAGAGTGCTAATATTTTAAGGAAAAAACCGAGAGGAATACGTTTTCATAAAAAAACCGGTTTCCAGACCGGAAACCAGCAGTAAATAGTATGAATAATCAAGGCAAATATGGATTGTTTTCGATGATTTCACCGAGCCTTTTGGATTCTCCGTGTCCGGGACAAACCAAGGTTTTTCGGGAAAACGACGTTATAAGTAACTTGAGCGATTTGTTCATGGAAGCCATGCTGCCGGTATAAAGATCGGTCCGCCCGATGCCGTCGGAAAACAAAGTATCTCCCGAATACAAACGTTCGTCGATATATAACGAAGCCGAACCTGCCGTATGCCCCGGTGTATTGAGATAACGGATCACAATGTCTTCGAAAACAAGTTCTCCCTGCATACCGAACGTTTCTACCGTTTGTTCCTTCGGCAAGGAAAAATGGGAATGAAAAGCCCGGGCATAGCTGAGTCTCTCATCATAAAGAAATTGCAGATCGTTTTCCTGGATGTATACTCTCGATTTTGGAAAAGCTTCAAGAATAACGGGCAAATCCCGGATATGGTCGAAATGTCCGTGAGTAAGAAACACCGCAACTTCGATTGCTCCGGATTCTTTCAGACAATTGACGGCTTCATTGCCGTTGAAGCCCGGATCAATGACTATTGCCGCTGATTTTTTTTGCAAAACATAGGTATTCTGTAAGGCGATATTGTCATAAATGCGTTGGTGCGTCATTTTATTTCACCAGTTGCATGGCGCCATAAATACCGGCATCCGATCCAAGCGTTGCCAAAACGATTCCAGCTTTGACGTCGAAGGGACGGATATAATCCGGATAATGCCTTTTTACGCTTTGAAGCAAGTAATCGCCGGCCAGGCTGACGCCTCCGGCAAGCACGAACAGATCCGGATCGATTGTTAATGTGATGGACCCGAGCATAGCTGCTAGGTTGTCGGCGGCTTCGTCTATTGTCAACACAGCCACTTCGTCTTTTTCCTTAGCAAGATCGAATACTGTCTTGGCCGAAAAAGAATCCATGTTTCTCAGTTTGCTGGAAAGATCGGTGTTATCGAGATTATATTTTGCCAGTCTGGCGATGCCGGTAGCGGAAGCCACCGTCTCCAGACATCCCCTTTTACCGCAGTTGCAAAGAAAAGCATGTTTTTTGTCCACTACTATATGACCGAATTCCCCGCTAATTCCATCCACACCTTCATGCAGACGCCCGTCTATGATGACTCCGCCGCCGATTCCGGTTCCGAGCGTCAGCAATACGACATTACTATAACCTTTGGCGGCTCCTGCGGCGTATTCGCCCAAAGCCGCCGCCGAAGCGTCGTTTGTCACCTTTATGGCAATATCTTCGTAATTGAAATATTTATTAAGTTCAGTTTTTGGATCCGTGATTCCCCATCCGAGATTGACGCAGGTTTCAACAATATTGTTTTTCACCGGTCCCGGTACACCGAGTCCGATCCCGGCGATCGATGAAAGAAGCCAGTTTTTTTTAATGAAAACAGCGATGTCTCTCAAAATATGCGAACCGTTCTGGCTACGATCGGTAATGATGCTTCTTTTATCTAAAAGAAAGCCTTCCAGATTGAAAAGGCCGATTTTTACCGATGTTCCCCCGATGTCGATTCCTAGCAAATATTCCGGCATGTCATCTCACCTCGCTAAAAAGGCAATAAGTGGCTTTAACATAAGAAAAAGACTTCAACAAGTGAAGTCATTTCTTTTCGCGATGAAGTGTTTCCTTGCGGCAACGCGGGCAATATTTCATGACCTCCATCCGGTCGGGATGGTTCTTTTTGTTTTTGGTCATTGTGTAGTTTTCTTCCTTGCACTCGGTGCAACGCATCGTGAATTGTACTCTTACCATTTAAAAATCCTCCATTCAACTCCTTACTTATTTTATATTCTGTAAGGGAAAAATGCAAGTAAAAAAACACCAAACCGCCGTATTTTGTCATTTTTTGGGCGGTAACGGGAAAAACACGGAAGTACGATGCTTGTATTCCTCGTACTCGGGATTGCCCTCGTAATGTTTTTCCAACAAAGGAACTCCCGAAACATAAAGCAGAAGATAGGTGATGATCAGCGGACTCAAGAGCGAATACGCTCCAAAATCACTGAGAAACACACCGATGAAAAGGCCCCACCAGACGACGGTTTCGCCAAAATAATTGGGATGCCGGGAGTATTTCCACAATCCCTCTGTCATGACATGACCCCTGCTTTCCGGATTCTTACGGAATATACCGAGCTGAGCATCGCTTATCGTTTCCAAAGTCAGACCTAGTAAAGATATCGCCAATCCTATATAAGCCGTGACGACGCTTTTTTCGGAATCGGAAATAAACACCATGGTGATGGGCAAACTGACGATATAGGCAAGCAAAGCTTGAAGCAGGAAAATATTCACATAGGCTTTGAGACCGGGATGTTTGCCCTCCCATTTCTTTCTCATGTTTTGATAGCGGAAATCTTCTGGCTTGCCGTAGTTTCGCAACATGACATGGATGAAAAGCCGCAACCCCCAAAGGATGACGACGATGAAACATACCGCTTGGGAAATAAGAATATGATCGGAAGTTTGGAAGCGGTAAGCTGTCGCGAAAAAAACATAGACGACAAACCCGAAGCCCCAGGCAATGTCGACATATCCGTAATTGCCTTTCCGTTTTGCAATCAGGTAAATGATGCTGAAGTATGCGAAATAAAGAATAATTCCTCCGATAATAAGCCACATATCACTTTACCTCCCGACTGAATTCCACGGCGATTCCGACGGCGCCTGTGCCGGCGTTTGCAGCTACGATGGGCGATATTTCGGTAATGAATTCAGGTGCTTTTCCACAAAGTTTTGTAATTTTTTCAGCCATTTTTTCGGCTCTGTTTAACGCGTCGGCATGAATGATAGAATATTTGACGATCGGTGCTTTTTGTAAAAGCTTTAGAATCTTTTTTTCATTTTGTCTGATGCTAAAAGCCTTTTCCCTGATGATTCCGTGTCCGGTCCCGTCAAGGGACACGACCGGTTTTAGATTAAGAATTTTGGCGATCATACCAGTCACTTTGCCGACACGACCGCCCTTTATCATGTATTTCAGGGTTTTGACCGATACATATATTCTTGTCTTTGATCTTTTTTCTTCCAATTTCGCCATGATTTCTTCGATTTTGATTCCGTCAGAAGCCATTCTGGCGGCTTCCAGGGCCAAAAGTCCTTCGGCTCCGGAGTTCTGGAGCGAATCGAACACTTTCACCTTGGAATTTGTACCGGCGTATTTGCATAGTGCGTCATATGTCCCAGAAAGAGCGCCGGCCACTGTCACGACCAGAATGTTTTCGTAATGCTCGGACAAAAAACCAAGCAGTCTCTCGATTGTGCCAGAATCCGGTTGGGACGAGGAAAAAGTCGAGTATTTGTCCATCATCTCGTAGAATGTATCGATTTTTACCGATTGTTTGTCAAGATAGGAGATATCGTCGACTATCAGGTTCATCGGCAACATATGGATTTGGTAAGTATCCATCAGATCCTGCGGAATGTCAGCGATCGAGTCAACAACCACAACTGTTTCCGGACGATCCTTGGCCATTGCCTGTTGCTGCAATTTCATGTCGTCGATTTTTTGCCAGTTTAAGCGGCCGTAAGTACGTAAACGCAAGAATACCTGTTCGGGATTGTCGGTATGGATATGTACATGCATCTTTTCCGGTTTTCCCGAGACGATCAGCGAATCGCCGATATCGTTCAGAGCGGACTTGACAGACGACAATTCCGTTTTTCCATCCAAAATTACCGCTTCCGTACAATATCTTTTTCCCATGTCGTAATCAGGATCATAGATGATATCAAAAGAAACATCCGCTTCTTTCAGATCGGCAGATTCCCTTTCGCCTGTTTCCATGTATATGGCGACGCCTTCCCAAAATGTCGTGAAACCTTCGGCTCCGGCGTCCACAACTCCGTTTTTTTTAAGGCTTTCCAATTCGTCAGGAGTTTCTTTTAAGGCCGTTTTTGCCTGTTCGAGACTGGTCCGAAAATAGGTTTTGAAATCGGTAAGACGTTCCTTGATATCAAATGCTTTCCGCAATACAGTCAGGATGGTCCCTTCGACCGGATTCATGATGGCCTGATAGGAACGAAAAATCGCATATGATATCGCCTGGCGAAAATCCTCAAGTCTGGCTTGACGAAGATTTTTCAGTTTTTCATAAAGCCCGACAAAAAACTCGGCAAATATAATTCCGGAATTTCCACGGGATCCGTCCACCGCGGCGGTCGCAATGGAAGCGGCGGTCTCCGAAAGATCTTCCGATGATTTGGCTTTGTCGATGATTGATTGCATGAGAAATGACATGTTCGTACCGGTATCGCCATCGGGCACCGGGAACACGTTGATGGAATTCAGATATTTCTTTCGGCTGATCAGCCGGCGGGCGCCGGCTAGAAAAGCCTGATACAGGTCATTACCTTTCAGGGTTATAAGTTCCACTTGCCTTTTACCTCGCTATCAAATAAGTTACGGTTGATACAATACCACCCAAAATCATCCCCCAGGCAATATCAATCAAAACAATTTGCCACGGCCAGTCCTTCAGAGTGGCCATATTGGTCAAATCATACGTAGAATATGCAACGAAGCCAAAAAACATGCTTGCGTAAATGGCGTAATTTAGCGATTCTCTGCCAACAGCAGGGTAAATGACAAAAAATACAAGTCCCGCCACGAATACAAGATAGAAGATTATGGCTGGTATCCATTTTACCTTTCCTATATAACCGCCAAGATAACGATCATAGACTTTTTTAGCCACTACACCCAGCCACAACATGTCAATAACAAGAAAGAAACCAAGGGCAATGGCATACAGTTTGAGATATGTCATGTTTACCCCTCCTTAAATCATTCTAGCATGGATTTGTGTTTTTATAAAGAAATGTGCAATAAATAAAAGGTGCTTATATGATTTGGTAAAACAAAAAATGCTTGCATGTGCAAGCATTTTAGTTTGTTACAGTGTTCTTACTCGAAGAACGCCTTTCATTTTTTTAGAAATCTCGATGGCGGCTTCGTTTGTTTCGGCGTCAAAATCCACAACAGCGACGCCATAACCGTTCTTGGCCCGGTTTATCAGGTTTCCGAGACTGACGATGCCTTCCAAAGCCCTCGTCAGGCTGCCAAGGAATTCCTCGCTGTCTTTGTAAAGGATCTGAATGCGGTATTTGTTCTGCTTGCGTCCGGGATCAAGAGCGGGAAAGTTCACCGAGTTCTTTATTGAACCGTGTTCGACGTAACGCATTAGTTCGTCGGTTGCCATCATCGCGCAATTGTCTTCCGACTCTTCGGTGGAAGCGCCTAAATGCGGGATTGCGATCACATGATTCATATTGGCGGTTTTCGGATTGGGAAAATCGGTAACATAACTTCGGACGATTCCGCTTTCGATAGAGATGGCGAGATCGTCGTCGTTTACCAACTGGTCACGACTGAAATTTAAAAGAACGACACCCGGTTTCATGATGGCAAAAACATCTTTTGCGATCATATGGCGGGTTGAATCAAGCAATGGCAGATGTAAAGTAATATAATCGCAGGTAGCATAAATGCGGTCGAGTTCGGTCGTGAGCTCCACTTCTTTTGGCAGTTTGTCCGCATTTTCCGGTGAAAGATAAGGATCGTATCCGAGAACGGACATCCCCAGGCAGATAGCGGCTTCCGCTACTTTTCCCCCAACAGCGCCGAGACCGATGACTCCAAGCTTTTTGCCGATAATTTCGGTTCCGCCGAAGGCTGATTTGGCTTTTTCCACCGACTTGGACAAGTTG
>Ga0116152_10000525_pt1 | contig 31075 bp, 25 predicted proteins | sample AD_UKC119_MetaG_FD_89894 | JGI IMG/M metagenome (GOLD analysis project Ga0116152, IMG submission 89894) | Active sludge microbial communities of municipal wastewater-treating anaerobic digesters from Hong Kong - AD_UKC119_MetaG | ecosystem: Engineered > Bioreactor > Anaerobic > Digestate... | reverse complement strand
TCCGCTTCCATTGCCGCTCGGCGTGCCGAGGATCCGGGATTGGTCCTGGAGGCGAGGTGCACAACCGTATGACAGTCGGCCAGCAGCCGCGCGACCGTATCGGGCGCATCCTGGCTGCCACGGTGAAACATGATTTGGCCGCGTTGTCCCGCGTTACTGTTCGGCGAGAGCACATGCACTATGCGCCCAGAGCTGGCAAGAGACCGCGCCAACGCGCCGCCGAGAAATCCATGTCCAATCAGAAGAATGCCATGTCTGTCCAGCATGTAGTCAATTATCCCTGGAGTAGGCTAGTGTAAGCGGTCAGGCACCGGCGGGCGTAATCATCCCAGGTGCCGATCGTTTCTCGGATCCGGCTGCGCGCCCGTGCGGTGATTTCCGCAGCAGCCGACGGTGTTTCGGCTTCGCGAAGCGCCTCCGCCAGTTCGTCGCGGCTGTCCACCAGCCAGCCGGTCTCGCCGTGACGGATCAGATCGGCATGCGCCGGAATGCGGCTGGCGATCACAGGCAGCCCCGCCGCCATCGCCTCGATCATCACCTGCGGGCGACCCTCGTCGTGGCGGCTGAGCGTGAGCAGCCCGGCGGCGCCGGGAAACCACTGCTGGCGCAGGCTGTCTGGATTGGTCGGTCCGCCATATTCGATCCACGCCGGCAATGTGATGTTTTCCTGCATCGGGCCGAGCAGGCGCAGGCGACGATGTCGGCCGAACAGTCCCTTGCCCCAGCGCAGCAGATCGCCCAGTTTCTTGCGCGTGATGCGGGTCACCACCAGCCATTCGCGCGGCTCACCGATCTGACGCCGCACGTCGAACCATGCCGGGGCGACGCCGAACGGGTTGGGGCGGATCTCTGCGACATCGCCGAACAGTTCGGTCAATCGGGCCTGCATCCAGCCGGCATTGGGTGCCAGTACGGTTGGCCGCGTGCTGAACTTTCGGCGCAGCAGGCGTCCCATGCCGGGCAGGCGCAGCAGACCGAAATCACTGCCCAGGACGGCGACGTACAGCGGGCGGCCATCGTCCGGCAGGCCGAGCGCAAGTTGCAGCCAGTTGACATGATAGATATCCGCGCGGTTGCGCGCACAGGCCTCGCGCAGGCGCGCGAGTATGCCGCGCGCCTGGATCAGGCCGGTTGCCGGTCGGGTCCGCAGCAGGTGGGCGATGCCGCCTTCGCCGGCCATCTGGTGCAGCCAGGCGGTGTCGCCGCGTGAATTGGCGCTGCTTACGTCACCGGGAAGATGACCGGGTGGGCCCCACAGCTGGACCTGAACTTCGCCGGTCCGGTCGATCGCCGCAGCAAGGTCATAGATAAAGCGCGCTTTCCAGTCCGCACTGTCGAGCGGATAGGAGGTGGTGGCAAGCAGCACTGCCAGCTTTGACCGGGATGGCGATGGCTCAGTCATCGGTCTTGCTGCAGATGCTGGACTGTAGGGAACACGAGGTGTGCATCGTTGGTCTGGCGTTTGCCGCCCCGACCCGCGGTGCCGTCGGGGCAAAAAACCGGAATATCTCCAATTGACGCTGGGCAGGGTATCAATATTGTCGACCTGACTCACAGTTTTGCGGCGGGCGCCGGCGGCCGGCGGTCTGCCGTCGCCTCTCGGGACCGTGTTTGCCATTCGGGCAAGGGCAGTGGAATTTTTCTCCCGGTGGGCGTGGGCGCACGGCGGGCCGGCAGTTAGAATAGCGGCCATGTCAGGAAACACCATCGGAAAACTCTTCACCGTGACCTCGTTCGGCGAAAGCCACGGGATTGCGATCGGTTGCATCGTCGACGGCTGCCCGCCGGGCATGGCGCTGTCCGAGGCGGATATCCAGCCCGACCTGGACCGCCGTCGTCCGGGCACGTCGCGCCACACCACCCAGCGCCGCGAACCGGATCAGGTGCAGATACTGTCCGGTGTATTCGAGGGCACGACCACGGGGACGCCGATCGGGCTGGTGATCTTCAACCAGGACCAGCGCTCCAAGGACTACGGCGAGATTGCGCAGAAGTTCCGGCCGGGCCACGCGGACTACACCTACAACCAGAAATACGGCATCCGGGATCACCGCGGCGGGGGTCGTTCGTCGGCCCGGGAGACGGCGATGCGGGTCGCTGCCGGCGCGATTGCCAAGAAGTATCTGCGCGAGCGCTTCGGCGTCGAGGTGCGCGGATACCTGTCGGCACTCGGGCCGATCAGGCCAGACAGTTTTTCCTGGGATCCGGTCGAGGCCAACCCGTTTTTCTGGCCGGATGCAGCGCAGGTCGCCGAACTCGAGCAGTACATGGACGATCTGCGAAAGTCGGGCGATTCGGTCGGTGCCGAGGTGTCGGTCGTGGCAAGCGGTATGCCACCGGGCTGGGGTGAACCGATATTCGACCGCCTGGACGCTGATATCGCTCATGCACTGATGAGTATCAATGCCGCCAAGGGTGTCGAGATTGGCGCCGGGTTTGCCTGTGTCGCGCAGAAGGGCACGCAGCACCGTGACCAGATGACTCCCGAAGGGTTTCTGTCGAACAACGCCGGTGGCATCCTCGGCGGTATCTCGAGCGGCCAGGATGTCGTCGCGCGGGTCGCGTTCAAGCCGACCTCCAGTATCCGTCTCGGCGGCCAGACCGTGGATGTCGACGGTCATGCGACAGACGTCATCACCAAGGGCCGGCACGACCCCTGTGTCGGTATCCGGGCAACCCCGATCGCCGAGGCGATGCTGGCGATCGTGCTGCTCGATCATGCCCTGCGGCATCGTGGTCAGAATGCCGACGTCAGGTCCAACACCCCGGTGATCCCCGCCGCGCCCGGCAGCTGAGGCGGGTCGCGTGACTGCGGAAGGGCCCGCACGGCCGTATTCCTGCGGGGCGAGATGACGATGCCGTACTGGCGCCTGTCTGCTTTCTACCTGTTCTACTTCGCGCTGCTCGGTGCCCTGGTTCCCTATTGGGGGCTGTTTCTGCGGGCGCGCGGGTTCGACGCGGTCGCTATTGGCGAACTGATGGCGATTCTGATGGCGACCAAGATCGTCGCGCCGAACATCTGGGGCTGGCTGGGCGATCACCTGGGACACCGGATGCAGATCGTGCGCATGGCCTCGCTGGTCTCGGTGCTGGTGTTCAGCGCGATGTTTGTGGTCGAGGGCTTCTGGGCGATCGCCCTGGTAATGACCCTCTACAGTTTCTTCTGGAATGCCTCGCTGCCACAGTTCGAGGTCATTACCTTTACCTACCTGAAAGAGCGGGTAGCGCGATATGCGCGTATCCGCGTCTGGGGCTCGATCGGTTTTATCGCGACTGTCGTCGTCCTCGGCGTGCTGGTCGAGCATCAGGGCCCGGAGGTGATCCTGCCGTCGGTGCTCCTGATCTTTGCCGCAATCTGGTTGAGCACGCTGCTGGTGCGCGATCCGGATCCGGAACCGCATCCACAGGACCAGCCGTCGCTGGCCACCATCCTGAAACGGCCTGCGATCATCGGGTTCTTCGTCGCGGTGTTTCTGATGCAGGTGAGCCACGGCCCTTACTACGCCTTTTACTCGATCTTCATGCAGGACCACGGCTACGGCGAGACGCTCATCGGCCAGTTGTGGGCGCTGGGTGTACTGGCCGAAGTGGGGTTGTTCATGGTGATGCATCGACTGCTCGATACCTTCGGTGCGCGGCGAGTGCTTATCGCCAGCCTGGCGCTGGCCGGCGCACGTTGGCTGGTGATTGGCAACCTGGCCGAGTCATTGCCGATGTTGCTGCTTGCGCAGTTGCTGCACGCGGCCACCTTCGGGACCTTCCATGCGGCGGGCATCCACCTGGTGCATCATTATTTCCGTGGTCGCCACAAGGGCAGGGGCCAGGCGCTGTACAGTAGTGTGAGCTTCGGTGCCGGTGGTGCCGTGGGCAGTCTCGCGAGCGGTTATGCGTGGCAGGGACTGGGGCCGGCGATGAGCTACGGCGCGGCCAGCGCAATTGCCCTGCTGGGGGCCTTTGTCGCCTGGCGCTGGATAGACAGACACCATGATTACTAGATGGATGTATTGAAATGATTGCCCACACCCTTGGTGAGATTGCGCGCGAGATCGGGGCCAGCCTCGAGGGCCTGGCGGAACGTGCGGTACGCGGTATGGCGCCGCTCGATACGGCCGGGCCCGGGGAGCTGTGCTACGCCGAATCGCCCGGGCTGGTGGATAAGGTCAGGGGCAGCAACGCTGCCGGTGTGATCGTGGGTGAAGACTTTCCGGCGATTGCGGACTGCAACCTGCTGCGGGTGAAGAACCCCAAGGTCGGATTCGTGCGGGCGATGGAACTGTTTCGTCACGATGAGCGCTTCAGCGGGGTGCATGTCAGTGCGATGGTCGCCGATGACGTCGAGATCGCTGCAGACGCGGGTGTCGGGCCGCTCGCGGTCCTCGAATCCGGCGTCAGCGTGGGTCCGCGCAGCCAGGTCCGCGCCGGTGTGTTCATCGGACGCGGGGTAAGGATCGGTGCCGACTGTGACATAGGGCCGAACGCGGTGCTGTTGGACGGCACTGTGGTCGGCGACCGCTGTATCCTGCACCCGGGAGTCGTGCTCGGCTCTGACGGTTACGGTTTTCACTGGATGGGCGATCACCACCACAAGATCCCCCAACTCGGTATCGTCGTGATCGAGGACGATGTCGAGATCGGCGCCAACACCTGTATCGATCGCGCGACCCTGGGCGAGACCCGCATCGGACGCGGCAGTAAATTCGACAACCTTGTGCATATTGCACACAACAACCAGATCGGCCATCACGTGCTGCTCACCGGGCAGGTGGCCGTGGCCGGCAGCAGCCGGCTGGGAAACGGTGTGGTCGCCGGCGGTCAGGCTGGAATCGCTGATCACGTCGAGATCGGCGACGGCGTCCAGATCGGCGCGCAAAGCGGCGTCATCGGCAACCTGGCGGCCGGGGAGAAGGTCTGGGGCACGCCGGCGCGACCGATGGGGCGGGTGATGCGCGAACAGGCGGCGCTGGGCAAACTCCCGGAGCTGCTAAAGGCGGTTCGCCGCCAGGAGAAAGAACTGCAGGCATTGCGCGATCGCATCGCCTTGCTCGAGGGGCAGCAGGCAAAATGAGCTTTCGCATCCCTAGTCTCCCGACCCAAGAATGATCGAAGATAAACACGTGCAGCAAAAGGCACGCCGACCCCGCTGGTGGTTGCCGCCGCTGATCCTGCTGTTGGCCGGCGCGGCGGCCGCCACATTGATCGTCAGCAAACCGAAGCCCAAACCGGTGACAGTCGCCGAGCGTGCCTGGCTGGTGGCGGCCGAAGCCGTCGCTGCCCGGCATTACCGGCCCGGCGTGACTCTTTATGGCCGCATCGAGTCTTTGTGGTCCAGCCAGCTGACTGCGGGTGTCGCCGCGGATGTCCGGGAGGTCGCGGTGGTCGAGGGCGATCGTGTCGCCAAAGGGCAGGTGCTGGTGCGCCTGGACGATCGCGATGCCCGCCTGCAACTGCTGCAGCGGGAGGCGGAACTGCGCCAGGCAGAGGCGCGGATCGCAGCCGAGCAGCTGCGTCACGAAGCGAATCTTGAGACCCTGCCGCGTGAGCGTCAGCTGTTGGCGCTGACCCGCGGTGAGGTGGCGCGACTGCAGGATCTGGTCACCAAGAAAGTCGGTGCACAGTCACAACTCGACACCGCCCGTCAGGCGGTGGAAAAGCAGGCGATCGCACTGTCGGCACGGCAGCAGGCGGTCGACGAGCACCCGTCTCGCCTGGCCGAGGTCGAAGGCGTTCGGGCAAGGGCGGCGGCGCTGCGTGACCAGGCGATACTGGAGGTCGAGCGCTGCGAGGTACGGGCACCTTTCAACGGTCGGATCGTCGAGGTCATGGTGTCGCCGGGTCGGCGCACGCGGGTCGGTGATCCACTGATCGACCTGTTTGATACCGATGCGCTGGTGCTGCGTGCACAGTTGCCGGCACGGCATCTGCCGGTGGTCCGTGCCGCGCGCGCGGCCGGTGAGCCGCTGATCGTGCATGGCGAGATAGACGGGGTCTCAATCAGCGGCGAACTGCGCAGCCTGGCGGGTGAGGCGACCAGCGGCACCGGCGGGGTCGATGGTTTGTTTACCGTCACGACCGGTGCGGACGAGGTCAGCCAGGGGCGGTTCGTGCGCCTCGAACTGGCGTTGCCCGAAGCCGGTGGCCTGATCGCTTTGCCGCACGAGGCGCTGTATGGCACCGACAGGATCTACACGATCGATGAGCAGAGCCGGATGCGTCCGCAGCGCGTCGAACGTGTCGGCGAGTGGCGTGACCCCGAGGGCGATATCCGTGTCCTGGTGCGTGCTGTCGATCTGCCCGATGGGGCAAGGGTCGTGACCACACAGCTTCCGGCGGCCCTGGATGGTCTGCTGGTGCGCGTGGCTGGTGAGGGCTGAGGCGTGGCTTTCGCGCACCGCAACGATTTTGTCGGGATCTTCGCCCAGCACAAGGTGGCCGCCAATCTGCTGATGGTGGTCATGCTGCTGGCAGGTGTGTGGGGACTGGCCAACCTGAACGTGCAATTCTTCCCCAATTTCGAGGTCGAGGTGGTCAGTGTCCGGACTGTCTGGTCGGGTGCCTCGGCCGAAGACGTCGAGCGTTCGATCACCGTGCCGCTGGAGCAGACGTTGCGCACCACCGACGGCCTCGACAAGATGACGTCGACGTCCAGCCAGGGCCTGAGCCTGATCAACCTGGAGTTCCCCGAAGGCACGGATATGGGGGCGGCGACCAACCGCGTCGAGGAGTTGGTCAACGCCGTACGTAACCTGCCGGCGGAAGCGGAGGCGACAGAGGTCAGCCATATGCTGCGCTACGAACCGGTGGCACGCCTGTTGGTACATGGGCCACCGGATATCCGCGAGCTGCGTCCGCTGGTGCGGCGTATCGAGCGCGAGCTGCTCGATCGCGGCATCGCGAAGGTCGACATCACCGGGCTGCCGGAAGATGAACTGGCGATTCAGGTGCCGCAGGCCACCCTCGAAGACCTTGGACTCTCATTGCGCCAGGTGGCCACGCGGATCGCCTCCGAGTCGCGTGATCTGCCGGCCGGCACGGTCGGCCGCGACGACGTGGGACGCGAGGTGCGCACCCTGAACCAGCGCCGCAGTGAGCTCGAGTTCGAGCAGCTGGTGTTGATCGCTGATCGCGACGGCCGGCTGGTGCGCGTGGGCGATATCGCCCAGGTCGAACGGCGCCCCCGGCCGAATCAGGTCGAGATGACGTTTCAGGGCGCGCCCACAGTCGAATTGCACCTGATGCGATCCGCGACGTCGGACTCACTGGTGTCGGCGCGGATCATGCAGGAATGGCTGGCGGAGGCCGCCCATCGGTATCCGCCGGACGTTTCGATCACCGTCTACGACGAGAGCTGGACGCTGATCAAGGACCGGATCAACCTGCTGTTGCGCAACGGCCTCAGCGGTCTGGCACTGGTGGTGGCGATCCTGTTCCTGTTTCTCAACGGGCGTGTCGCTTTCTGGGTCGCGGTCGGCATCCCGGTCTCCTTCATGGCGACCCTGGGGATCGTGTACGTCGCCGGCGGGAGCATCAATATGATCTCGTTGTTCGCGCTGATCATGGCACTCGGCATCATCGTTGACGATGCCATCGTGGTCGGCGAGGACGCACTGACGCATTTCCAGACCGGCGAGGGCTCGCTGGAAGCGGCGGAGGGCGGCGCGCGGCGCATGCTGGCCCCGGTGATGTCGTCGTCGCTGACGACGATCGCCGCATTCATCCCGCTATTCGCAATCTCCGGCTTCATCGGCAAGTTCCTTGGGGATATCCCGTTCGTCATCGTGTGCGTGATCATCGCGTCGTTGATTGAGAGCTTCCTGATCCTGCCGGGTCATCTGCGGCACAGTTTCAAGGGACTGCGGCATGCAGAAGCGAGGCCGATGCGAGAGCGCCTGGACCGGGGTTTCAATCGTTTCCGTGATCATTTCTTCAGGCCGGTGGTGACCTGGGCGGTGCACAACCGCATGGCTGTGATCGCGATCGCGTTGGCGTTCGTCATCGTGCTTTTCGGCCTGCTGCGCGGTGGCCGCATCGGTTTCGCCTTCTTTCCCAACGTCGAGGGCAACGTGGTGGTGGCCAGTGCCACCTTCGTGGCAGGCACGCCGCCCGAACGTGTGCGCTCGTTCATCGCCGACGTCGAGGCTGCACTGTACGAGACCAATGAGGGTTTCGGCGGCGGCCTTGTGACGGTGACCAATGTCGCGACCGGGCGGGGATACTTTTCGAGTGGCCGGCAGGAGCAGCAGGGTGAGCAGTTCGCCTCGGTAACCGTGGAACTGATCCCGTCGGATCAGCGTGAGGTACGTAACGAGGTCTTTATCGCCGATTGGGAAAAGCGCTTGAGAAAGCCGCCCGGACTGGAATACCTGACTATCACCTCGCGTACCGGTGGTCATCCGGGGCGCGACCTGGAGGTGCGCCTAAGCGGACAGGATGCCAACGCCCTGAAACAGGCCGCACTGGAGCTGTCCGACTCGCTGGCCGCGATCCCCGGGGTGCTGGCGATCGAGGATGACATGCCCTACGGACAGCAGCAGCTGGTGTTTCGTCTCAGTCCGCTGGGCGAGTCGCTGGGTCTGAGTGTGGAGGATGTCGGCCGGCAGTTGCGCGGTGCTTTTGACGGCGAATTGGCACAGATATTCAACGAGGCTGACGAAGAGGTCGAGGTTCGGGTGATGTTGCCCGACACTGAGCGCCACCGCCTGAGTGCACTCGAGGACTTCAGCGCATTTCTGCCGAACGGCCAGACGGTGCCGCTGCTGTCGGTGGTCGACTTGGAGGAACGGCGCGGCTTCAAGGCGGTGCGTCACGCCGAGGGCCGGCTCGCGGTCACTGTGTACGCCGACGTCAACAAGAAGACCGCCAATGCCAATGCGGTACGGGCGCAACTACGGGAGAGCCTGCTGCCAGGCCTGGTCGAGCAGTACGGCCTGAGTTGGGAATTTACCGGGCGCGCGGAAGACCAGCGTGAGACCGCCGGCGACATGCAGCGTGGTGCCCTGTTCGCGTTGGCGATGATCTACATCGTCCTTGCCTGGGTGTTCGGCTCCTATGGCTGGCCGCTGGTGGTGATGGCGATCATTCCGTTCGGCGTCGTTGGCGCGCTGTTTGGACACTATCTGATGGGTATCACCCCGACCATTCTTTCTATGTTCGGTCTGTTTGCGCTGTCAGGCATCGTGGTCAACGACTCGATCATCCTGGTGGTGTTCTACAAGCAGCTGCGCGAAAAGGGCATGGGGGTGAAGGAAGCCATCGTCGAGGCCGCCTGCCAACGTCTGCGTGCGGTGCTGTTGACCTCGCTGACCACGATTGCCGGCCTGCTGCCACTGTTGTTCGAGACCTCGCTACAGGCGCAGTTTCTGATCCCCATGGCGGTGTCGATATCGTTCGGCCTGGCGTTTGCGACCTTCCTGGTGCTGCTGCTGGTGCCGACATTGCTGGCCGGGTTGGAAGGCGCACGCCTGCGTCTTTCAGGCGAGGTCGCGCGGTCGACGGTTTGATCGGTTTCGATTGGCCAGGGTGGCTCCTAAGGGGGGGTGCGGGGCTGCAGGAGCCGAGCCCTCTCGGCGATTCATCTAGCGATTCAACCCCCGATGCAGACCCTGATCATCTCGGTCCCCGCATTGGAAAGGCTGCGTTTCTTATGGGTGACAGCGCCGAGTCGACGACTCAGGGCGAACCCGTCGACGCGCACTTCGTGCACTTTCGCGTCCAGCACGGTTGCCGGCAACAGGCTCCAACCCAGGCCCGTGGCCACCAGCATGTGCAGTGTCTCCAGGTAATTCGTCGCCATTGCCACCTTCAGTTCGACACCGGCGATGCGTACGGCATCTTCGAGGATCCCTCTGGTGTAGGTCGTGGTGCCGGGCAGCACCGCGGGGTAGGCGATCAGTTCCTGCAGCGACACCTGTTCGCGATCGGCGAGCGGATGATCCAGGCCGACCATGAAGGCGAGGGGATCGTCCCAGATGGTCTGCAGCCGCAGCATCGGCGGTGTCGCCGGCGGAAGGGTGACGATTGCCAGCTCGAGATCACCGGTCTCGACCGCGCGGCACGCCGCTTCCGAGTCCATGAAACGGATATCCAGATCGACCCCGGGGAACAGTTCGGTGTAGCGCTTGAGGGGCGCGGGAAGCCGGTGCAGGCCGATGTGGTGACTCGTGCCCATCGCCAGACGGCCGCGTACCTCGCCCGACAGGTCGCTGACCACGCGCTTCAACTCCCGCGCATCGTTGATCAGGCGCCGTGCCCGTGGCAGCAGGGCGGCCCCGGTGGCGGTCAGCGAGACCCGCCGACCGATACGGTCGAACAGGCGGGTGTCCAATTCCGTCTCCAGCAGTGCGACGCGTTTGCTGACCGCCGGTTGGGTCAGAAAAAGTGTCTCCGCTGCCTCGGAGAAGGACTGGTGATCGGCGACTTCAACGAAGGCCTGCAGGGCGGCGATTTCCATTATTCCAGTCAAGAATCCACAAAATGAAAAACATGAATTTGTGTTATTCATAATAGGCGCTATTTTTAGCAGCGTCAGCAACAGGAAAGGCGCCATGAAAGCCAAGACGCTCTACGACAAGTTGTGGGAATCGCATGTGGTGCGGGAAGAGCCGGATGGTACCGCGCTCCTTTATATAGATCGTCATCTGGTGCACGAGGTGACCTCGCCGCAGGCCTTCGAGGGCTTGCGCCTGGCCCATCGGCCTGTGTGGCGGGCATCGGCGAACCTGGCGACCGCCGATCACAATGTCCCGACGACCGATCGCAGCAGCGGTATTGCCGACCCGGTGTCCCGGGTGCAGGTCGAGACGCTGGATCAGAACTGTGCCGATTTCCAGATCGTGGAATTCGGGATGAATGATCCGCGGCAGGGGATCGTGCATGTGATGGGTCCGGAGCAGGGCGCCACCCTGCCCGGAATGACGGTCGTGTGTGGTGATTCGCATACCTCGACGCACGGCGCCTTCGGTGCGCTGGCACACGGTATCGGCACCTCGGAGGTCGAGCATGTACTGGCGACCCAGTGCCTGATCCAGAAGAAGTCCAGATCGATGCTGGTGGTGGTCGACGGGCCGGCCGGGCCTGGCGTCACCGCGAAGGATATCGTGCTGGCGATCATCGGACGCATTGGCACTGCCGGTGGCACCGGTTACGCCATCGAGTTCAGCGGCCAGGCGATTCGCGATCTGTCGATCGAGGGGCGCATGACCGTGTGCAATATGGCGATCGAGGCGGGTGCAAGGGCGGGATTCGTCGCCGTCGACGACAAGACCATCGAGTACGTCAGGGGCCGCCCGTTCTCACCCTCGGCACAACACTGGGACCAGGCGGTCGCCTATTGGCAGACCCTGCACAGTGATGACGGTGCGGAATTCGACGAAGTCGTGGTAATCCCTGCGGCAGAGATCCTGCCCCAGGTCACCTGGGGGACCTCGCCCGAGATGGTGTCGCCGGTGTCGGACAAGGTGCCGGATCCACGCGACGAGGCAGACCCGGTCAAGGCCGACGGGATGCGCCGTGCATTGAGTTACATGGGGCTCGAGGCCGGTACGCCGATTACGCAGATCCGTCTGGACAAGGTTTTCATCGGCTCGTGCACCAATTCACGGATCGAGGACCTGCGTGCGGCGGCGGCGGTCGCGCGTGGGCGCAGGGTCGCCGAAAGTATCAAACAGGCACTGGTGGTGCCGGGTTCCGGCCTGGTCAAGGCCCAGGCCGAGCAGGAGGGTCTGCACAGGGTGTTCATCGACGCCGGGTTTGAATGGCGTGAGCCGGGATGCTCGATGTGTCTGGCGATGAACGCAGACCGACTGGAACCGGGCGAACGCTGCGCTTCGACCTCGAACCGCAATTTCGAGGGGCGGCAGGGCAAAGGCGGACGCACCCACCTGGTGAGTCCTGCCATGGCGGCTGCGGCGGCGATCGCCGGCCATTTCGTTGACATTCGTGATCTTCAGGTATGACCGAGGTGATGATGAAACAGCTGATCTTATTGAGTGCGTTGGTGGTCCTGCTTCTGGGGGCGGTGGGGTGCGAGACCATCAAGGGGGCCGGCCGTGATATCACCAATGCCGGAGAGGCCATCGAAGACGCCGTGAGGTAGATATGGACAAGTTTCGGACATTTACCGGCATCGTGTGCCCGCTGGATCGGTCAAACGTGGATACCGACGCGATCATCCCGAAGCAGTTCCTGAAGTCGATAAAACGTACCGGGTTCGGACCCAATCTGTTCGACGAGTGGCGCTACCTGGATCACGGTGAGCCTGGCATGGACAACAGCACGCGGCCCCGCAATCCGGATTTCGTGTTGAACGATCCGCGCTACGCCGGGGCCAGCATACTGTTGACGCGTGAGAATTTCGGCTGCGGGTCATCGCGTGAGCACGCACCATGGGCGCTGGCGGATTACGGTTTCAAGGTGATCATTGCGCCAAGCTATGCCGACATCTTTTTCAACAACAGTTTCAAGAACGGCCTGTTGCCGATCGTGCTGAATGCGGCCACCGTCGATCAGCTGTTCGAACAGGCCAACAGCAGTCATGCCCTCGAGCTGACTGTCGATCTCGACGCGCAGCAGATTCGCGCCGGCGACGCGGCACCGATCGGTTTTGATGTCGACGCGTTTCGCAAGCACTGCCTGCTCGAGGGCCTCGACGATATCGGGCTCACACTGCAGCATGTCGATGACATACGGGCCTATGAAGCGCGCCGCCGGCAACAGGCCCCGTGGCTGTTCGAGTGAGGGCGGCACGGTTGGCGGGTTCTTTTTTTGTTTTCAACCGGAGGGAGACGAAGGACACGGTTGGTGCGCGGTTGGCGGCCCCTGGTGGCCCTGCGCTCGTTGCGTCCTTTGCAGATTGCACCCATGACTAAACGTATATTGGTATTGCCGGGTGACGGCATCGGCCCGGAAATCGTCGCCGAGGCGGTCAAGGTGCTGGACCATCTGGCCGGCGAAGGGCTGGACGTCGAGCTCGACGAAGGTCTGATTGGCGGTGCGGCCTATGACGCGGCCGGTTCGCCGCTGCCGGAGAGTTCGCTGGCGATGGCGCGCGAGGCGGATGCGGTATTGCTCGGTGCCGTCGGCGGGCCCAAGTGGGAGCCGCTCGACATCGCGGTGCGGCCGGAAAAAGGCCTTCTGGGACTGCGCGCCGGGCTGGGTCTGTTCTCCAACCTGCGGCCGGCAATCCTGTACCCGCAACTCGCCGGTGCCTCCAGCCTGCGCCCGGAGATCGTTTCCGGCCTCGACATCATGATCGTGCGCGAACTCACCGGTGGGATCTATTTCGGTCAGCCACGCGGCATCCGCACGCTGGAGAACGGTGAGCGGCAGGGCTTCAACACCCTGGTGTACGCCGAGCATGAAATCGAGCGCATCGTGCGTTCGGCGTGCGAGATCGCCATGAAACGGGGCAAGCGGGTGTGCTCTGTGGACAAGGCCAATGTCCTGGAGTGCACCGAGCTGTGGCGCGAAGTGGCGACGCGCGTGGTCAAAACGGAATACCCGCAGATCGAGTTGTCGCACATGTACGTCGACAATGCGGCGATGCAGTTGGTGAAGTGGCCGAAGCAGTTCGATGTGATGGTTACCACGAATATGTTCGGCGACATCCTGTCCGATGCGGCAGCGATGCTCACCGGCTCGATCGGCATGCTGCCGTCGGCCTCATTGAACGAAAAGGGCCAGGGCATGTACGAGCCTATCCATGGCTCCGCACCTGACATCGCCGGAAAGGGCATCGCGAACCCGCTGGCAACCATCCTCTCGGTGGCGATGATGCTGCGCTACAGCCTCGACGAGACCGCGATGGCCGACCGGATCGAGAACGCCGTTGTTGCGGTACTCGACAAGGGGCTGCGGACACCCGATATCATGTCCGAGGGCATGACCGAGGTGAATTGCGTGGGGATGGGCGACGCAGTGGTCGCGGCACTTTGATCGCCTGGCGGCCCGCTATGGCGAATGATTCGAAATTGAGATCGTAACGATGAAAAAAGTCGGTTTTGTAGGTTGGCGGGGCATGGTCGGTTCGGTGCTGATGGACCGGATGCGCGAAGAGAATGATTTCGCGCTCATTGACGAACCGGTGTTCTTCACCACGTCGCAGACGGGGCAACCGGGGCCGGATGTTGGCAAGCCGGTAGCTGCGCTACAGGACGCGACTGACATCGCCGCACTGAGCCAGATGGATGCCATCGTTACCTGCCAGGGCGGCGACTATACCAAGCAGGTGTTTGCCGGGTTGCGCAAGTCGGGATGGCAGGGCTACTGGATCGACGCCGCCTCGGCGCTGCGCATGGACAAGGACGCGGTGATCATTCTCGACCCGGTAAACCTGCCGGTCATTCAGCGGGCGCTGGCGGACGGCCGGAAGGACTTCATCGGCGGCAACTGCACAGTCAGCCTGATGCTGATGGCGCTGGGCGGCCTGTTCAACGCTGACCTGGTCGAGTGGGCAACCTCGATGACCTACCAGGCAGCCTCCGGCGCAGGCGCCAAGAACATGCGCGAACTGCTGGGCCAGATGGGCGTGCTGCAGCACAGCGTGTCGGATCTGCTCGCAGATCCTGCGTCGGCGATCCTCGATATCGATCGCAAGGTGACGCAGACGCTGCGCGGTGCCGAATACCCGACCGAAAACTTCGGTGTGCCGCTGGCCGGAAGCCTGATCCCCTGGATCGACGTGGCACTGGAAAATGGCCAGAGCAAGGAGGAATGGAAGGGTTTTGCCGAGACCAACAAGATCCTCGGTCGCAGCGCCAACCCGGTACCGATCGACGGGACCTGTGTGCGTATCGGGGCGATGCGCTGCCACAGCCAGGCATTGACGATCAAGCTCAAGAAGGATGTGCCGATCGATGAGATCGAGCAGATGCTGGACGAGGCGAACCCCTGGTCCAAAGTCGTGCCCAACGACCGCGCGGCGAGTATCCGTGATTTGACACCCGCCAGCGTCACCGGGACATTGACGGTGCCCGTCGGCCGTCTGCGCAAGATGAATCTCGGCAACGAGTTTCTGAACGCGTTCACGGTCGGCGATCAGCTCCTGTGGGGCGCGGCGGAACCGCTGCGCCGAATGCTGCGGATACTGCTTGAGCGGTGACGTCGTTCACAGCTTTGGTCGATTGGATGAAAAAAAGCCCCGGAGACATTTCAGTCCCGGGGCTTTTTGCCGCTAGTAGCGTTGGTAGGAAACCTTGACTCGGCTATAGTAAGCCGAAATAAATTCTTCGGTTCTTGGTTGCAACCACCGGTTTCGGATTGACCGGGCAGCTACGAAATCGGGGCGACGAGGCACCTGAGGGAGGATCCATGGTCCGCAAGTTGGCTTTGGCGGTTTCACTCGCATTGGGGACCGTGAGTGTTCCTGTTCATGCACTCGGTCTGGGCGAACTCAGCTCGAAATCGGGATTGAATCAGAATTTCAGCGGTGACATCACGCTGCTTTCGGTGCAGGCGGAAGAGCTCGACTCGGTTCGAGTCAAGCTGGCTGACCCCGACGCCTTCGAGCGTGCCGGCGTGGAGCGACCGTTCTACCTGTCGCTGCTCAAGTTCGAACCCACACTTACGGCAAAGGGTGCGACGGTCATCCGCGTGACCTCGGAATTCCCGATCCGCGAGCCTTTTCTGAATTTTCTGCTCGAAGTGAACTGGCCGAACGGCCGACTGCTGCGCGAATACACGGTATTGCTCGATCCGCCGACCACGACCATGCGTCGTCCACCCCAGGTAGCGCCGGCAGCGCAGACGCGCAGCGCTGCTCCGGTGCCAGCGGCTGCACCGCCCCGGCCTGCCGCAGCGCCGGCCAAAACGACAGGCCAGGTACAGCCTGTGGCGGCGGGTGGTGGTACCGAGTACGGCCCTGTCAAGTCCAATGACACAGCGTGGAGTATCGCCAAGCAGCTGCGGCCACGTGGTGTAAGCATGGAGCAGATGATGATCGCGCTGCTCAATGCCAATCCCAATGCCTTTGTCGACGGCAATATCAACCGTCTGCGCAAGGGCCAGATCCTGCGGGTACCAAGCGCCGCCGAGATCCAGGAGTTGAGTCGCGCGCAGGCCAGACAGGCCTACCGTGAGCAGCAGGATGCCTGGCTCGCGCAACGCAATGAGAAATTGCAGCGCGCCGCCGAACAGACGGTGGCCGACGTGACGCCGGCAGGCGCCGATGCGGCGGCAACGGATGCACAGGACCAGTTGCGGATCGCCACTGCACGCCCCGAAGGCGAGGGCGAAGCGGGTGCAGGTGACGACAACGCCACGGCAACGACCTCTTCCAGTGACCTGAGTGCGCGTTTGATCGCGGCACGTGAAAATGCGGAGACCTCGCGGCAGGAGGCCGAGACCCTGCGCTCCCAGGTCGACGACCTGCAGGAGCGGTTGCAGAACATGCAGAAGCTGCTGACGCTGAAGGACGATCAACTTGCGCAGCTGCAGGACCGCGTGGTCAGTGAGGAAGCCGAGGTGCCCGCTGCGCAGGCGCCGGCCGAAGCCGATGCAGCCGAGGTCGCATTGGCCAATCAGGTGGATCTGCAGGCCGCCGATGTGACCGCCGCGGAAGTGGCGCAGGCGGTGGATCAGGCGGTGGCAGAAATGACGGGCGCGGCGGATGCCCCGGCGGGCGAGTACAGGATTCAGGAAATCCCACCGCAAATCGATGCGGATCGCATTGTGATGGGCGGGAAAGCCGAGGCGCCGAGTGCGCTGGGTATTCCCCCACAGGTCGACCCCGACCGCATAGTGATGGGTGGGAGTGCCGGGGCACCGGTTGCTGAGCAGATGGTGCCAGAGGTGGAACCGGCTCCGACAGTCGAGGTGTCGCCTGCCGTGGCGACTGATACGGCCGTGGATGCGGCACAGGCATCATCCGAGTCGAATGTCGTCGTGATCGAAGGCGCCACGGAAACGGGCCGGGCTGGAGTGCCGGTCACGGCAGTGCCGGCCGAACCTGCGGTCGCCGCCGACCAGCCGGCCGCAGTCGAGCCATCTGTCGAACCGACCGCGCCCGCGGCGGTGCCGGGCGGAATTTTCAATCTGCCCAAGCCGCTGGCGAACATGATCGAGCAGAACATTGTGCCGATCGCAGCCGGTGGTATCACGCTGTTGGCACTGATCGGATGGTTGGCCACGCGGGGACGCCGTCGGCCCGCCAGCGGACCTGGCGCCGCACAGGCGGCCCTGGCGAGCAGCGATCAGGAGCTGCCGGCAGTGGATCAACCGGCACTGGATGCCGCGGCACTCGACGAATTGCCCGACAGTTCCTTCCTCGATGAGTTCTCACCGAGTGATATCGATGCACTGCACGACGAGACCGGTGAGGTGGACCCGGTATCGGAGGCAGACGTATATATCGCCTATGGCCGATATCAGCAGGCGGAGGATCTGCTGCGGCAGGCGATGGAGCGTGACCCCGATCGTCTCGCACTGAAGCACAAACTGCTCGAGGTCCACTACGCCACGCGAAATGCAGAGACCTTCAGTGCGCTTGCACAGGAAATGGTCGATGCAGGGCAGGATTCGGTGGACGAGGATGCCTGGGCCAGGGCGCTGGACATGGGACGTGAGCTTTCACCGGACAACCCGCTGTTTGCCCAGGCGTCCGGTCGGCGTGGCGCCAAACTGGCTGGCCTGGCCGCGGCGGCTGCAGCCGGGGCGGCTGCCAAGGCCGTGGACGACGACACCCTGTCGCTGGACGATCTGGAGTTGTCTGAGCTGACTGCGGCCTATGATGAAGACAACACAGGGTCCGACGACCTGGAGGCGCCTTCGGAAGTCTCGATCCTGCTCGATCTCGACGAGGCGTCGAGCCTGAGCGAGTCGACGATGCCGGAGATGCCGGCCAGCATCTCGCTGGACGAGCTCGATTCCCTCGACTTCGCCCTGCCGGAGGCCGACAAGGCGGACACCGCCAGATCCGAGCCGGTTGAAGAAGACAGTGTCAGCGATTCGTTCAACCTCGACAGCATGATGGCCCAGGCCGAGGCAGCGGTGGATTCCGACGAGTCGACTCTCAGCCTCGATTCCGAATTCAGTGCCGACGAACTGCAGGCGCAGCTCGACGAATTGAGTGACCTTTCGGTGCTCGATTCCGATCTCGACGAACAGCCGGAAACCACGCCTTCAGCGGTGGCACCCGGCGGGAGCATGGGTCTCGTCTACGAAGATACCTCGGGTGCGACCGAAGGTCTGGATCAGCCGATCAGCCTCGACGAGTCGGTCGATGCAGACGAAGCAGAGGAGGTCGGTGCGGAAATCCTCGACTTCGGCTCGGCCGTCGATGCAGACGATGCGGGCGGCGAGGACGATATCACCACCAAACTCGACCTTGCGCGCGCCTACGTCGAGATGGGCGATCAGGATGGTGCACGCAGTATCCTCGAGGAGGTCCTTGGCGAGGGTAATGACGAGCAGAAGGGCAATGCCGAGAAGCTGCTGTCGCAGCTGGGATGAGCTACTGGGACGAGCTGTCGGGATAATGCAATAATCGTCAGAACTTGATTGGACGGGGCGCCGGCAGGCGCCCTTGTTTTTTATGCGAATCGCTCTGGGTATCGAATACGACGGCAGCGCCTTCAAAGGCTGGCAGGTGCAGCGGCACGACGTCAGTACGGTTCAGGCGGCGGTCGAGGCGGCTTTGACCAGGGTTGCGGCGCATCCGGTGCGGGTGGTCTGTGCCGGACGCACCGATACAGGTGTGCACGCGGTGGGCCAGGTGGTGCACTTCGACACTGTGGCGCAACGCGATCCGCGTAACTGGGTGCTGGGCGCCAATGTGAACCTTCCGCCAACCGTGGCGGTCTCCTGGGCCCAGTCCGTGGATGAAGCCTTTCATGCGCGCTTTTCCGCGATTTCACGCCGTTACCGCTACCTGATTCTGGAACGCCCGGCGCGCAGCAGTCTGCTGGCGGGGCGCGCGACCTGGTCGCACCGGCCACTTGATTCGGACACGATGCACTTGGCGGGTCAGGCGTTGGTCGGTACCCATGACTTCTCCAGCTATCGGGCGCTGGGTTGCCAGGCGAAGAGCCCGGTGCGCACCCTGCACAGTCTGGATGTCGTGCGGCGGGGTGACCTGATCGAAATAGGGGTCCATGCCAACGCCTTTCTGCACCACATGATCCGCAATATCGCCGGGGTGTTGCTGGCGATCGGGCGGGCGGAACGTCCGGTGGAGTGGGCTGGCGAGGTCCTGGCGCTGCGGGATCGCACGCTCGGTGGCGTGACGGCGCCGCCGGACGGCCTTTACTTCGAGCGCGTGTGGTACCCGGACGAGTTTTCGATTCCGGCGCCGTCGACTTTCCCCCTGTTCGCCTGATGCGGACAATCCTTCGTTCGCGTCGCGGCAAATCGCGGGCCGATTGCTGCATAATGCGACGCCATGCGAACCCGGGTTAAAATCTGTGGCATCACACGTGAACAGGATGCATTGCTGGCCGCCGAATGCGGTGCCGATGCCATCGGCCTGGTTTTTTATCCGCCCAGTCCAAGGGTTGTCAGTGTGGAGCGTGCAGCAGCCATCGTCCGCCAGCTGCCGCCGTTCGTGACGACGGTCGGGCTGTTCGTCAACGCGGAGGCGGAACTGATCGCGCGGGTCGTCGATGAAGTGGGTGTCGATCTGCTGCAGTTTCACGGCCAGGAGTGTCCCGACTATTGCACACAGCACCGGCGTCCGTGGATCCGTGCTGTAAGCATGAAACCGGACACCGATCTTGCCGGGATGCAGCGACAGTTCTCCGCAGGCCGTGGGTTGTTGCTGGATGCGTACCGGCCGGGCATCCCCGGCGGGACGGGCGAAACCTTCGACTGGGATCGTATCCCCACCACGTTGGGGCCACGCATCGTGCTCGCCGGTGGGCTGACCCCGGACAATGTGGCGGATGCGGTGCGCCGGGTCCGGCCCTATGGCGTCGATGTCAGCGGTGGGGTCGAGGCCGCGAAGGGCATCAAGGACCCGCAAAAGATCAAGGCCTTCATCGAAGAGGTATCAAGTGCAGAACAATGAGATGCGTCTGACGGATCTGCCGGACGAAAACGGCCATTTTGGCCCATACGGTGGCATTTTCGTCGCCGAGACCCTGATGGAGCCGCTGGACCAATTGCGCGTCGCGTACCAGAAGTACCTGAAGGATCCGGCGTTTATCGCCAAACTCGATGCCGATCTGCAGCACTATGTCGGCCGGCCGTCGCCGATCTACCACGCAGAACGCCTGAGTCGCGAACTCGGCGGCGCGCAGATCTACCTCAAGCGTGAAGACCTCAATCACACGGGCGCACACAAGATCAACAACACGGTCGGACAGGCGCTGCTCGCCAAACGGATGGGCAAGACGCGCATCATTGCCGAAACCGGTGCGGGTCAGCATGGCGTTGCCTCTGCGACGGTGGCGGCCAGGCTCGGTCTGGAATGTGTCGTGTACATGGGGGAGGTCGACGTTGCACGGCAGGAGGCCAATGTCTATCGCATGCGACTGCTTGGCGCCGAGGTGCGCTCTGTCTCGTCCGGCTCGAAGACACTCAAGGATGCGCTGAACGAGGCGATGCGCGATTGGGTGACCAATGTCGACAACACCTTCTACATCATCGGCACGGTTGCAGGCCCACATCCCTATCCGGCGATGGTGCGTGATTTCCAGGCAGTGATCGGCCGCGAGGCACGCGCGCAGATGCTGGACAGGACCGGGCGTCTGCCGGATGCGCTGGTCGCCTGCGTCGGTGGAGGATCGAATGCGATCGGGCTGTTTTTCCCTTTTCTCGACGATGCCGATGTTGCGATCTATGGCGTCGAGGCGGCAGGTGACGGCCTGGCCACCGGGCATCACGCGGCCCCGCTGTGCGCCGGCAAGCCGGGCGTACTGCATGGCAACCGCACCTACCTGATGGAGGACAAGGACGGCCAGATCATCGAGACACACTCGATCTCGGCTGGTCTCGACTACCCGGGTGTCGGCCCAGAGCATGCCTGGCTGAAAGATGCGGGTCGGGCGAACTATGTCGCGGTGACCGACGACGAGGCGCTGCAGGCTTTTCACCGGCTGACCCGGACAGAGGGGATCATCCCGGCGCTCGAGTCCAGCCACGCGATCGCACAGGCAATGAAAATGGCGCCGCAGATGGACAGGGACCAGACCCTGCTGGTCAATCTGTCCGGGCGGGGGGACAAGGACATGCACACGGTTGCTGCGCGTGAGGGACTGAAACTATGAGCCGGATTGCCGGAGTGTTCTCGGCACTGCGTGAACAGGGCCGCCAGGCGCTGATTCCGTTCGTCACTGCAGGTGACCCGGAACCTGCAGTAACGCTGCCGTTGATGCATGCCCTGGTCGAGGCAGGCGCCGATATCATTGAGCTCGGTGTGCCCTTTTCCGACCCGATGGCCGATGGACCGGTGATTCAACGCGCCAGCGAGCGTGCGCTGAAACACCATGTGTCGCTGCAGGACGTAATCGACATGGTGCGCGATTTCCGCCGCACGAACGCACACACGCCGGTGGTGCTGATGGGCTACCTCAATCCGCTGGAGGTGATGGGTTACGCGGCCTTTGCCGAGGCCGCTTCTGCTGCCGGCGTGGATGGGGTGCTGACCGTCGATATCCCGCCGGAAGAGGGTGAAGTCTTCGTGCCGGCGATGAAGGCATGGGGCATCGATCCGATCTTCCTGCTGGCTCCGACCAGCAATCGGGCACGCATCGAACGCATCACCGCGGCCGCCAGTGGATTCGTCTACTACGTGTCGTTGAAAGGGGTGACCGGTGCGGCCAACCTGTCGCTGGACAGTGTGCGGGAGAAACTGGCAGAGATCCGCAGCTGCACCGATCTTCCTGTCGGTGTCGGCTTTGGCATCAAGGATGCGCAGACCGCGGCGGCAATGGCACGGTTTGCCGACGCCGTCGTCGTCGGCAGCGCCCTGGTATCGCGCATTGAGGCCAACATCGGTAAGCCGACGACCGCGATCGACCAGATCAGGACTGTGCTCGGCGAGATGCGCACCGCGATGGACGCAGGTTGAGCAGGGCGATCTGCTAGAATTTCGCCAGGCAAGAAACGGGGATACGCATGAGCTGGTTCGAAAAACTGATGCCCAGTCGGATCCGGACCGAGGGCGGCAACAAAAAGGCCGTGCCGGAGGGTCTGTGGGCCAAGTGTCCCAGCTGCAGTGCTGTTCTCTACCGCGCGGAGATGGAGCGCAACATGGAGGTCTGCCCCAAGTGTGGACACCATAACCGCATCGGTGCGCGACGACGCCTGGATCTCTTTCTCGACCCGGAGCCGCGCGACGAGATCGCATCCGACCTGGAGTCGGGCGACCCCCTGAAGTTCAAGGACAGCAAGAAATACAAAGAACGTCTGGCCGCGGCACAGAAGAAGACTGGTGAGAAGGACGCGCTGGTGGTGTTGCGTGGGCAACTCAAGGGGCGCGATATCGTCGCTGCGGCGTTCGAGTTCGGCTTCATGGGCGGCTCGATGGGCTCGGTGGTGGGTGAGCGCTTCGTGCAGGGCGTCAATACCGCGATAGAGCGGCGTTGCCCGATGGTGTGCTTTTCCGCCAGCGGTGGTGCGCGCATGCAGGAGTCTCTGTTCTCGCTGATGCAGATGGCGAAGACGTCGGCAGCACTGCAGCGCATGTCACGTCGCGGCCTGCCTTTTATCTCGGTGATGACCGATCCCACGATGGGCGGGGTGTCCGCCAGTTTTGCGATGCTCGGCGACATCAATATCGGTGAGCCCGGGGCATTGATCGGCTTCGCCGGGCCGAGGGTGATCGAGCAGACGGTGCGCGAGAAGCTGCCGGAAGGTTTTCAGCGCAGCGAGTTTCTGCTCGAGCACGGTGCGGTTGACACCATCATCGACCGGCGCGAGATGCGCGACCGACTTGCCAATATCCTCGGCATGCTCTCGACCGAGAAACGCAGCTAGTCCGTATTGCTCCGATCATGAGATTCGAAACCCTGGCCGCCTGGTTGGATTGGCAGGCCGGACTCAACCCGAAATCCATCGATCTCGGGCTCGATCGGGTGCGCCTGGTGTGGGATCGTCTGGGCGCGCCGACGATGGATGCGGCGGTGATCACCATCGCTGGCACCAACGGCAAGGGCTCGAGTGTGGCTTTCGCCGAATCGATCCTGCAGGCGGGCGGCTATCGCACCGGCTGCTATACCTCACCGCACCTGCAGCACTACAACGAACGTATCCGGGTCGATCAGACCCCGGTGGACGACGCACAGTTGAGTGCGGCGTTCGAACGTGTTGACCAGGCCCGTGACGGCGTGCCGCTGACCTATTTCGAATTCGGTACGCTGGCGGCGCTGTGCATATTCAGTGATGTCCGGCTCGATGCCATCGTCCTGGAAGTGGGACTGGGCGGACGCCTGGATGCCGTCAACCTGATCGATCCGGATGTGTCGCTGATCACCAGTATCGGGCTCGATCACCAGGATTGGCTGGGAACCGATCGCGAGTCGATCGGTGCGGAGAAGGCAGGCATCATGCGCGCCGGCCGACCGGCGGTGTTCAGCGGAACGAAGATGCCCGATAGCATCCGCGCACAGGCGCAGCGCCTGGGCGCCCGGTTGCTGGTCGCGGGCGAAGACTACCGGGTCGAGCTCAATGCACAGGGCTGGGAGCTGCTGGCCGCCGAGGCATCGCGCCGTTCACTGCCGCAGCCGGGCATGCGCGGCCGCGTGCAGGTCGACAATGCGGCCGGCGTACTGGTCGCGCTCGGCTGTCTTTCGGCGCGCCTGCCGCTCGGCCAGCATGCGGTGCGCAGTGGCCTGCTGGCGGCGCGCGTACCGGGGCGTTTCGATGTGCGACCGGGACGTCCGACCTGGGTGCTGGATGTCGCGCACAATCCTGCTGCAGCGGCAGTACTGAGCGATACGCTCGGTGACTTTTTCTGCAGCGGCCGATCGCTTGCGGTGTGCGGGATGTTGGCCGACAAGGATGCTGCCGGAATCGCTGCAGCTCTCGCCGGCCGCTTTGATGCCTGGTATCTCGTGGACCTGTCGAAGGAGCCGCGCGGCATGTCGGCCGCGCAGCTCGCCGAGAGGCTGCGTCCGGTTCTGGGTGACACGCCGGTCGACACGGGTGGCGGCGTAGGGCAGGTGATGGCTCATGTCGCTGCGGATGCGGGTGCAGAGGACCGGGTGGTGGTGTTCGGCTCGTTTCTTACTGTCGGGGCTGCGATGGACTGGTTGGCGAGTGACAGATCGGCAGCCGCAAAAGCGTGACGCTGCAGGTATAATTCACACTTTGGCTTGGCAGATAAAGTGATGGATGAAGGCCTGAAAAAGCGCTTGATCGGTGCGGCTGTGTTGGCGTCGCTTGCCGTCATCTTCGTGCCGATGCTGTTCGAGGAGCCACCTTCGCGGCCGCCACCGCTGCCCCCCTTACCGGCCAAGCCGCCGGTGAGCGACTTCGCCTCCGAGATGCTGCGCGAGGAGGTGGCTGCGGTTGCGCCGTTGGCGCCGCGCGAAATAACGGCGGAAGTGGATACCGGCTCAGGGCCCGTCGCCGTAGAGCCTGTCAAACCGAGAACCGGGCTGACTGCATGGGCGGTGCAGGTGGGCAGCTTTTCGAGCCAGGAGAATGCCGAGAAGCTGGTCGCGAGGTTGCGCGAGGCCAAACTGCCGACGCCGGATGCGGAGCTCGTGGATATCAAGGGCAAACGGTATTACAGGGTGAAGGTGGGTCCTGTCGTCGAGCGGGCGGAGGCGGAGGGAATGGCTGCCAGGGTCAGCGAGATCGCGGGGACCCGAACCCAGGTGCAACAGTACCCGTGACGCGTGCTCAGTGTCGGGCCGACACCCTGCTTCTGATAGAATCGCCTGGCTCGCCTGGAGCGGTCTGATCCGTGGTCTGGCTGGATTTCCTGATTCTGGGGATCATCCTGCTGTCGTCGTTGATCAGTCTGGCGCGCGGTTTCGTGCGCGAGGCCTTTTCGCTGGCGATATGGGTACTGGCGTTCTGGGTCAGCTGGAGTTTCTTCCGTCACCTTGAAGTGCCGATGCGCGCGTGGATCGATTCTCCGACAGCGCGCCTGGGGATAGCCTTCGCGCTGCTGATGATCGTGACCCTGGTCGTCGGCGGCTTGGTCAATTACCTGATCATTCAACTGGTCGAGCGTACAGGGATGTCGGGTACGGATCGCCTGATCGGGATGGTTTTCGGCGCCGCCCGCGGTGTCCTGCTGGTGGCGGCGTTGGTATTGTTGGCCGGGTTGACGCCACTGCCCGGCGAGCATTGGTGGGCCGAATCCACGCTGGTTGGCTATTTCGAAGAACTGGCTTTTTGGCTGCGCGATCTTTTGCCGCCGGAGTTTGCGGAACGGTTTCGCTACAAGGCATAGACACCTGATCGGTTTGAGGGCAAGTGCGAAATGTGCGGAGTTGTTGGAATCGTCGGAACCGGACCGGTCAACCAGTCGCTGTATGACGCCTTGCTGGTGCTGCAGCATCGAGGGCAGGACGCCGCCGGGATAATGACCTGCGAGAACGGCCGCTTGCATTTGCGCAAGGATAACGGGCTGGCCCGCGATGTGTTCGATACCCAGCACATGATCAGCCTGCCCGGTAATATGGGTATTGCGCACGTGCGCTATCCGACTGCCGGCTGCTCGTCTTCGGCCGAGGCACAGCCGTTCTACGTCAATTCACCTTTCGGAATCTGTCTGGCACACAACGGCAACCTGACCAATGCGGCGGATCTCAAGCGCGATCTGTTCCGTGACGATCGGCGGCATATCAATACAGATTCGGACTCCGAGATACTGCTCAACGTGTTTGCTCACGAGTTGGGCGAAACCAGCAACCTGTCGTTCGACGAGAACGACATTTTCCGTGCAGTATCCGGCGTGCATCGACGTTGCCGCGGCGGTTACGCGGCAGTCGCCATGATCCCTGGTTTTGGTGTGATCGCATTCCGCGACCCCAACGGTATCCGGCCGCTGGTGTTCGGTGTGCGCGAAAGTGCCAACGGTCCGGAAATGATGGTGGCGTCGGAGAGCGTGGCCCTGGATACACTGGATTTCGACCGTGTACGCGATGTCGATCCGGGCGAGGCGATCCTGTTCACCGAGGACGGCAAACTGCACACGCGGCAGTGCGCCGAGAACTGGCAGCGCAGCCCCTGCATCTTCGAGTTCGTGTACTTTGCCAGACCCGATTCGATCATCGATGACATCTTTGTTCACAAGGCGCGCCTGCGTATGGGCAAGAAGCTGGCGAGGAAGATCGAGCGCGTTTTGGGCAAAGACAAGATCGACGTGGTGATCCCGATACCGGATACCAGTCGTACCTCGGCGATGAGCCTGGCGCACGAGCTGGACGTGCGGTTCACCGAGGGATTCATCAAGAACCGCTACATCGGCCGCACCTTTATCATGCCGGGGCAGACCGCGCGCAAGAAATCGGTGCGCCAGAAACTCAATCCGATCGATGTCGAGTTCAAAGGCAAGAGCGTGTTGCTGGTGGACGACTCGATCGTGCGTGGGACGACATCCCGCCAGATCGTGCAGATGGCGCGTGACGCCGGTGCGCGCAAGGTCTACTTTGCGTCTGCGGCGCCGCCAGTGCGCTACCCCAACGTCTACGGCATCGATATGCCGGCAGCCTCCGAACTCATCGCACATGGGCGTACCGATGAAGAGGTGTGTGCCTGGATCGGTGCAGATGGCCTCATATACCAGGATCTGCAGGACCTTATCGATGCGGTCGGTAAGAAGGGCAAGACCGCGGTGCAGCGATTCGATACCTCGGTCTTCAACGGGGAGTATGTCACCGGGGACATTACGCCCGAGTACCTCGGACGACTGGAGGAGAGCCGCAACGACGATGCCAAGGCATCGCGTGAAATGAACCCGGGTACCGTCATCGGTCTGCACAACGACCGCTGAGTACATTGCGCACGGGTGGTTGACCCTACTCGGCCGCCGGACTAGTCTTCACACGAAGCGCCGATTTGGCTCAGATTGCGGGCGCTATACAAATGCTGCTAAAGCGAGGTGAAACCTGCTTTGGCGCGCCCGAGCGGGTTTTTTTGTTTATTGTGGCCGTGCGTGACGTCGCGGCGGCCGGAGGCAGTAGCTTGAGCGAATTCGATCACGACTGGTCCCTCGAGACCCTCGGAATAAGGGTCGGACATCATCGTACCGGCGAAGGTGAGCACAGCGAGCCGATATTCGCGACATCCAGTTTCGTTTTTGGCACGGCGGCAGAGGCGGCGGCACGGTTTTCCGGCGATGCGGCGGGCAACATCTATTCACGGTTCACCAACCCCACGGTGCGGGCGTTCGAGGAACGACTCGCCGCGATGGAGGGCGGCGAGTGCTGCGTGGCGACCGCCTCCGGGATGTCGGCCATCTTGGCGACCTGTATGGGACTGCTGACCCAGGGTGACCATATAGTCAGTTCCCGCAGTATCTTCGGCAGCACGACAGTGCTGTTCGACAAATACCTTGCGCGTTTTGGTATCACCACGGACTACGCGGATCTCGCCGATCTCGCCGACTGGGAGCGCCGTATCACGCCGAAGACGCGCCTGCTGTTCGTCGAAACGCCGTCCAATCCGCTGATCGAATTGGGCGATATTCGCGCGCTGGCGGAAATCGCGCATCGCAACGGGTGTCTGCTGGTCGTCGACAACTGCCTTTGTACCCCGGCACTGCAGCGGCCGCTGGAGATGGGTGCCGACATCGTGATCCATTCGGCGACCAAGTATCTGGACGGGCAGGGCCGCGCGGTCGGCGGCGCCGTCGTAGGTGACCACAAGAGGGTGGGCGAGGACGTGTTTGGTGTGCTGCGCACCAGCGGGCCGACGATGAGTCCGTTTGCTGCATGGATCTTTCTGAAGGGCCTGGAGACCCTGGCGCTGAGGATGCAGGCGCATTCAGCCAATGCACAACGGGTCGCGGACTGGCTGGTGCAGCAGCGTGGAGTTGGCCGTGTACATTACCCGGGTCTGGCAAGCCACCCGCAGTATGAGTTGGCACGGGCGCAGCAAAAGGCAGCGGGCGGTATCGTCGCCTTCGAAGTGGAAGGTGGCCGCGAGGCGGCCTGGCGAGTGGTCGATGCCACGCGGATGCTGTCGATCACCGCCAACCTGGGGGATGTGAAAACCACGATCACACACCCCGCGACCACCACGCACGGGCGACTCAGCGATGCGCAGCGTGAAGCGGCAGGGATCACTGAGGGATTGTTGAGGGTTGCAGTGGGGCTGGAGGACTTCAAGGATATCCGTGATGACCTCGCGCGCGGACTGCTCCAGGGATAAAGCCGGTTTATCGGGTTGAAAAAGTAAGTAAATAAGAATACACTAATAAACGTTCGACGACGCTCAAGGGTGGGGCCGGGCCGGTTCCATGCAGCACGCCGGAAGCCGCGAAATTCCTATGAGCATGCGTATCTATCTATACTGCTTTTCAAGCGCGGGGGACTGCGCACAACGAGAAGCAAAATTCAGGAGAGTTTCATGGCAAGTTTTCGTGTAGTGGCCGCGTCGTTGCTTTTGGTGGGCAGTCAGATTTCGGTAGCTGATCAGACGGCTCCGCAGCCGGGTGTCGGCCCTTACGGCTACGCTCCGCAGGCCGGTTATGGCTATGGCCCGATGCCTTACGGTGCTGGTCCGTTCAACGGTGGCCCGTTTGGTGGTGCGCCCTTCAGCAACGGGCCCTTTGGTGGTGGACCGTTCAACAACGGGTCTTATGGCGGTGGTCCTTTCGGTGGAGGTCCCTTCAACAATGGTCCATTCGGCGGCGGTGGCAGCCCGATGCGCGGTGTCCCGTTCATGCAGAGCTTCGACATGTCTCGTCCTGACAGCTTCAACCCGATGCGTCCGCATGTCTGGGGCGCGGGACCGCAGGTATGGTTGAATCCCACCGACCCGAAAGAGGGTATGTCGCAGGCATGGGATGACATGATGAACGCACCGCACCGCATGGGTCGCGTCCCGCCGGGTTGGAAGGCGCCTTCGATCGATATCCCCAATCCGATCGATGTTGGTGACGAGTTCGAGAAGAACGCGCGCCGTGCGCCGACCATCATGCGCGACAACTTCAGCTTCAACTGATCCGGCTCGCGCCTCAGACTACGATCCGATTCGTGTCCCCCGTTGCGCCGATGCTGTCGGCGCGGCTTGGCGGGATTAGTACCCGACGCCCCGCATCCGCGGGGCGTTTCTTTGCCCGCCGACGGCTCAGTACTTTCTTGCTTGACTTCGGTTAAGTCGATTTGCTGCTGTGCGCACTATCATTGGGCAGCAGATTTGACCCGTCAAAGGGTTGTCTCTCGAATGAAGCACGAGGCATGAGGCCGGGAGTCGCCTGGCAGCCTCGATCAAGCGATGGTGTTGCATGAGATTCACAGGTTTCAGCAGGGCGGGGCATCGTCACCCGACGCGATCACAACGGGCGATGACCGCCTGGGTGTTGATCGTGGGCTTTCTGCTGCAACCGGTTCTGGCCTACCTGGTCACGCCGATCGTCGCGCACGATACCCACGGACAACAGGTCGTGATCTGTACCCTCAAGGGCCAGAAGCTGGTCACGATCGAGGGTCTCCAGCTTGCCGACAACCAAGACACCGAGCACTGCTCGGCGCTCAAACTTTACCAGATGGCGAGTGCGACTCAGGTGTCTGAACCGCCCCTGCCGCCACAGTTGACACTGTATGCGGTCGAGTACCTCGACCAGACGGCGAACCATCAACATCGCAGCCTGCACTTCTCTGCCTATTCGACACGCGCCCCTCCGGCGATTTCCTGAAGCCCCGATTTTATCGCTCGCAATCTGCGGCCTTGCCGGCAGTTGAGTGATGCCTCTGCGCGTCATTCCTGCGTGGCCGGACAGCGTGGTGGGTGGCGTCATGGTCCATAGACCAAACTTCAGGAATTATTCACGTGAACAAATTGAATGCATCTGTTTCATTCCGGCTCAGCCGGCTTTCATTGGCAATTGCCCTGGTTCCGTTCGCCCATCTGGTGGTCGCGGAGGAAACCCGCCTGAGCCCGATCGCCGTCGAAGCCCAGGCCGACGCGGCACAACCGTTGACCACCTCGACCGTTGGCACGGAGACCGTGCAGTTTCTGCGCCCTGCCACCAGTGACACCGCCAGCCTGCTGCGTGATGTGCCCGGTGTGAGCCTGTACGGTGCCGGTGGTGTCTCCAGTCTGCCATCGATTCGTGGTCTGGCCGATGATCGTCTGCGCATCAAGGTCGACGGTATGGACCTGATCGCCTCCTGCCCGAACCACATGAACCCGCCCTTGTCCTACATCGATCCGAGCAATATCGGAACGTTGAAGGTTTTTGCCGGTATTACGCCGGTCAGCGTGGGTGGCGACAGCATTGGCGGTACCATCATCGCCGACACGCTTGCTCCGGAGTTTGCGGCGCCCGGCGAGCAGGCGCTTACAAAGGGCGAGGTGGGCGCGTTCTACCGCAGCAACAACAACGCGTTCGGCGGCAATCTCTCTGCAATGCACGCGACCGAGGTGTTCAACATCAACTACAACGGTTCGTACAGCAAGGCCGACAACTATACTGCCGGCGGCGATTTCAAGACCACAACTGCCGCCGGCCGGGTCGGGCATACACTGCCGCTCGATGAAGTGGGTTCGACTGCCTACGAGACACAGACGCATGACCTCGGGATGGCACTGAAGGCGGGCGGTGACATATTCGAGGCCCAACTCGGCTATCAGAAAGTGCCGGAGCAGCTCTATCCGAATCAGCGCATGGATATGCTCGACAACATCCAGAAACGGATCAACCTGAGCTGGCTCGGCGGGTTCGACTGGGGTGACCTGGAGACGCGCGTCTACCATGAAACCGTCGAGCACTACATGGACTTTGGCCCCGACAAGCGTTTCTGGTACGGACCCAACTCGCAGCCGCCCGCGACTGCAGAGGTCGGCACCCCCTGTTCCCCGATCGGATTCATGACCTGCGCCTCCGGCATGCCAATGTACAGTGAAGGCAAGACCACAGGTGCCACGATCAAGGCGGACATCGATCTGACGTCACAGGACGTCATGCGCGTGGGGGGCGAGTACCAGCGTTATCGCCTCGACGACTACTGGACCCCCTCCGGTG
>Ga0116152_10000524_pt1 | contig 31093 bp, 30 predicted proteins | sample AD_UKC119_MetaG_FD_89894 | JGI IMG/M metagenome (GOLD analysis project Ga0116152, IMG submission 89894) | Active sludge microbial communities of municipal wastewater-treating anaerobic digesters from Hong Kong - AD_UKC119_MetaG | ecosystem: Engineered > Bioreactor > Anaerobic > Digestate... | reverse complement strand
TGCCATATTTAAGGCGCCCATCGCAGCAATTGTTTTCTCGGTAGAAGTGATCATGATCGATTTGACGGTTTTTTCACTTGTGCCACTTTTACTATCATCTGCCACAGCGGTTGTTATTTCATACTTCTTTCTTGGTCAGGATGTATTATATCCGTTCCAGGTGCTACATGCTTTTAAACTCGGTGATCTTCCTTATTTTATTGTTTTGGGAATTGTGGCCGGGTTTGTATCCGTTTATTTTACCAAAATGTACCTGTTTTTTAGCGATCAGTTTGAAAAACTTAAAAACAGCAGGAGCAAACTTGTTGTTGGAGGTGTCAGCTTGGGGGCACTGATTTTTTTATTCCCGTCTTTATATGGCGAAGGCTACGAAGCAATTAATGATTGTTTAGCCGGCAATCTGGATTATTTATTCGATAACAGTCTTTTTTATTCTTTTCGCGAAGAAATCTGGGTTGCCATGTTGCTTTTGGCTGCTGTTATTCTGCTAAAAATTGTCGCTACTTCGTTAACTTTTGGAGCAGGTGGAATAGGTGGAATTTTCGCACCAACCTTATTCATGGGAGTAAACACCGGGATGTTGTTTGCTATGATCATTAATAAGCTGGGTATCAGGGATATTTCAGCTAATAATTTTGCCTTAATCGGAATGGCCGGATTAATCGCAGGAGTACTCCATGCACCGTTAACAGGAATTTTCCTTATTGCAGATATATCAGGAGGGTATCTTTTATTTGTACCATTAATGGTAACTGCAACCTTTTCATATTTGGTTGTGCGTGCATTCACCCCGAATTCAGTATATCACATTCAGCTGGCCAGAAGAAAAGAATTGCTAACCCACGATAAAGATGCTAACGTTCTGCAAATGATGGATGTTCGGAAAATGATTGAGACCGATTTTGAAGTACTGTCACCGGATGCTAAACTTCGTGATCTTACCGTAGCTATTTCAAGAAATCACCGCAACTTATTTCCTGTGTGTGATAACAATGGGTTAATGGTGGGCATGGTTAAGATGGATGATGTACGTAGTATGATTTTTAATCACGACCTTTACGACAAAATTAAAATTACGGAGTTAATGTATATGCCCGAATATTTTATCGATCCGAATGACAGCATGGAGGTGGTAACAAAAAAATTTGAAATATCCGGACGATATAATCTGGCAGTATTGGAAGATGGGAAATACCTGGGTTTTATTTCACGTGCACGCGTGTTTACCCGGTACAGAAAACAAATTATTCATGTTTCACATGTTTAAAGATTTAAGACCGAAAAGGCTGTTGATCAGGCTGGTTGCCTGGCGCATTAAAAATATAAGCGAACGGAAGTTTTTATACATTCTTAGTATAATCGTTGGGCTCTTAAGTGGTCTTGCTGCTTTACTTCTAAAACACCTGATTCACTTTATTGCAAAGGAACTTACCAACGTAACAAATATGGGAGTCAATTATTTATATCTCCTGTATCCCTTTATTGGTATTTTGCTGGCCGTGTTGTTTGTTCGTTACTTTATTAAAGACGATATCGGGCATGGTGTTTCAAAAATATTATATGCCATCTCAAGAAAAAGCGGAAAACTGAAACCACATAAAATGTACTCGGCAATGGTAGCCAGTTCGCTTACTATTGGTTTTGGGGGTTCAGTTGGAGCAGAGGCCCCAATTGTGTTAACGGGGGCTTCCATTGGTTCGAATCTGGCACGTCTTTTTAAACTAAGGTACAAATACGTTACGTTGATGATTGGCTGCGGATCAGCGGGGGCAATTGCAGGTATTTTTAACGCACCAATGGCCGGTATCGTGTTTACACTAGAAGTGCTCATGCTTGATATGACAATGGCGTATCTGATTCCATTACTCATCTCAGCGGTTTCAGCAACCGTTTTGTCCTTCTTTTTTATGGGAGACGCAGCGCTATTTAAATTCCCTCAGGCTGTTCATTTTGATATCAGTACCATCTGGATTTATATTTTATTGGGAGTTTTTACCGGTTTGTTTGGTATATATTTTACCCGCGGAACTATGTTTTTTGAAAGTCGTTTCAAAAAAATTAAGAACTGGGTTGTAAGGTTGATGGTTGGCACTTCCATTCTTGGTTTGCTGATTTTTATTTTTCCTCCGCTTTGGGGAGAAGGTTACACCAGTATTGCATCTATTTTTAGTAATCACAGTACCGATTTGCTGGATCACTCTATGTTTCTCCCGTGGAAAGATAATCCTTATGTACTTTTAGGTGTGCTGGCAGGGATTTTAATTTTTAAAGTAGCAGCAATGGCAGCTACTAATGGTGCGGGAGGAAATGGAGGTATTTTTGCACCTACCTTATTTGTTGGAGCAATTGCAGGTTATTTCCTGGTATATGCGCTGAATACTTTTTTCCATTTGAACGTTCCTGAAAGTAACTTTGCACTTGCCGGAATGGCCGGTATGATGGCTGCTGTAATGCATGCACCTTTAACAGGAATCTTTCTTACAGTTGAAATTACCGGGAGCTATAGCATGTTTGTTCCTCTACTGATTACAGCAGTAGTAGCCTATGTAACTATTATGGCATTTGAACCTCACTCAATTTACACCAAACGACTTGCAGAAACCGGACAGTTGATCACTCATCATAAAGACCAGGCAATTTTACGTTCGATGGAAGTGAAAAAGCTAATTGAACATGATTTTGTTGAACTGTTGCCGGATGGAAGTTTACGTGACATAGTAAAGGCTATTTCACGGTCGGACCGGAATCTTTTTCCGGTGGTGGATAAAGACGGCGTTTTAAAAGGAATGATTAAATTATCGAAAATAAAGGATCTGATTTTTGAACCTGAGTTGTATGATACAATTATGATAAAGGATCTAATGTTTATGCCCGAGTATTTTATTTCTTCTACAGATACGATGGAAACGGTGGCAGAAAAATTTGAAACATCCAACCGGTTTAACCTTGCGGTGATTGACGATGGCAAGTATCTTGGTTTTATATCCCGGGCAAAGGTATTCTCGAATTACAGAAAAACGCTTGAATATTTCTCAAACGAATAAAGTTGAATGAAATGGTCAACAGAAGAAATTTTTTGTCTAAAAGCACTTTTGCATTTGGAGGTTTGATGTTGGCACCTCGTGTATTTTCAAATAACCTGAGTTTAGAAAATGTAAATTACCCGATTGTTATTTCAACCTGGGAACATGGTTTGCCTGCCAACGAGGCTGCCTGGAAAATATTAGATGAAGGTGGACATTCTCTTGATGCTGTTGAAGCCGGTGTTCGTGTTCCTGAAGGTGATCCGAATGTTATAACCGTTGGAAAAGGTGGGATACCTGATGCCAGTGGGAAAGTGACACTGGATGCGTGTATTATGGACGAAAAGGGTAGAGCAGGAAGTGTTACCTATTTGCAACACATTGTACATCCGGTTTCAGTAGCGCGGCTCGTAATGGAAAAAACGCCACATGTGATGCTAAGTGGAAAAGGAGCACTGGATTTTGCACTTGAGAATGGCTTTAAAAAAGAAAACCTATTAACTAAAGAACGCAAAAAAGCCTGGAAGGAGTGGAAGAAGCAAAATGCACAGTTTAGCAATAAAATCAATATTGAAAATGTAACAGAAGACAATCACGATACAATTGGGATGCTTGCCATCGACAAGAACGGACGTCTTTCCGGAGCTTGTACTACCAGCGGGCTGGGGTATAAACTTCCCGGCAGGGTAGGTGACTCTCCGATTATCGGGGCCGGCTTGTTTGTAGATGGCGAAGTAGGAGGAGCAGTTGCAACCGGAACCGGCGAATTGGTGATGAAAACACTGGGTACTTTTTTGGTCGTGGAATTAATGCGGGGTGGAATGTCGCCACAAAAAGCCTGTGAAGAAGCTGTTCGGCGTATCGTAAAAAAAATCCCGGAATATGAGAAACACCAGATTGGTTATTTGGCCCTGAATACAAAAGGTGAATACGGATCATATTGTATTCAACCTGGATTTAACTATGCGCTTAAAACAGCCGATCAGACAGAACTGATTGAAGCAGAAGCCTGGCTAAAGAAATTATAGTAGTGATCTAATCAATAAAAAAAGGTGCCCACATTGGACACCTTTCTTCTTTATCGTTTGAACGTTGTTTACCATCTGTCTTCGCGATTGCGGTCAAAACCACCGCTACCGCCACGACGTTCACCACCGCCTCTGCGATCGTAACCACCGCCACCACGACGTTCACCATCACCATATCTGTCACCGCCGCCTCTGCGGTCGTAACCACCGCCGCCGCTGCCGCGGTTAAATCCGCCGCCGCCACGGTTAAATCCACCGCCGCCACCGCCACGGTTGAAAGATCTTTTAGGACGTTCCTGTGGTGGATTAGCTTCTTTTACCACAATGTTTTTTTCGTCCAGTTCAGTTTCATTTAATGCTGAAATCGCCGCTTTGGCTTCTTCATCGTTAGGCATCTCAACAAAAGCATAGCCTTTTGAGTTTCCGGTTTCTCTGTCCATAACAACTTTGGCAGAGCTTACTTCTCCAAATGCAGAGAAGAGTTCATTTAGGTTGTCTTCAGTGATTGAAGAGCTTAACCTTGCAACAAATAACTTCATAAAAAATTGAAAAATAAAATTAAATTGTAAAACATGGCACCTGGCGGTGCCTTAACTAATTCATGTTTTGAAGAACGATTCGAAATGATAACAATAAATCACGATGGATTAGAAAGTGAAGAACAGTTGTATTTCTTGATGCAAATTAAGTACTATTTATCAGATATTCACCATGCTATGATTCTTTTTTCATAAAAAAATCTGAAGTGAGTAAAAAGGCCTTCCAGAAGAAAGGCCTTTGTAAGGTGAGATTTAGATTATTTATTCCTTTCGGATTATTTTTTCAAATGTACAACTATCATTGAAATAAATAAGAATTGCCTCCTCTATAGTCTAATCATCGTTGGGTGAAGCAATGATTTTTTTGTTTTTCAGGATGTTAATAACCGCATCTACAATGTAATCGTCTTCCAGCGAAGCATAGTTAAAAATCACATCAAAGTCGTTGTTTTCGGCTTTTCTGCCTATTATTTTTTCAATGAACGTGTCACGTTTTGTATCCATGGTCCGGATGTAGTTTTCCGCTTCTGACCAGGTCAGATCTCTTAGCTGCATTACACGGTGAATTCGCCATTCAGCAGGTGCTTCCAATCGTATATTCAGTTTGTTGGGAACATCTTTCAGAATTACCCCGGCCGACCTGCCAACAATAATGGTACGTCCCTGGTTAGCCAGCCTGCAGATCACTCCTTTGAGTGTTTTAATCAGATTTTCATCCGATATTTCATAAATCGATTCATCGGAAAAAGCTTTTTCAACATGTTGAAGCGATTGAATTGCGTCTTCGGTATCATCGTAATCACCTGTTTTTACCTCGTCGATCATTTCGTTTACAACTTCTGAAAAAACGTTTTTATCTACGTATTTCCATTCGACATCTGTTTTGGTTTCCGACATGTAGCTGTAACCGGTCAGAATTTTTGAGAGTTTGATGGCGATACGCTGTGCAGAGCACCCGGCCTGACGCGAAATGGTTAGAAATGGCCCCGGAAAATCTCCCGTTTCAAGATTCATACATTTGTAGCTATTCAGGTAACTATTGATAAATTTATCCATGATTCGACAACTCAAGTTTGGTTTTTGTTAGCCGAAGTTACAATCTATTCTGATTTGATGAAACGTAATGTGTTATACAATAGTTAGTTCAAAAGATGTTCTGCAACAAGTTTTATCATCTTCCTTTATTTCATTACTTTTAAAATCAGAAAACAAAATTACCGCAATGAAACCAGTAAAAACTGCTCTTACATCTTTTGGTGGATCTTCAAAAGTATTTCACGGGCCTTTGTTAAAAGTGAATAAGAATTTTGAAGTAGTTTCTGTTTTGGAACGGTCAAAGTCACTTTCAAAAGAACTCTTCCCGGAAAATAAAATCGTTCGTAATTATACTGATATCCTGAATGATCCGGAGATTGAACTGGTAATTGTGAATACTCCTGACAATTTACATTACGAGATGGCAAGTCAGGCGATTAAAGCGGGGAAACACCTTGTTGTTGAAAAACCTATAACACAGAAAAGCTGGGAGGCGGAAGAACTGATCAAACTGGCCAAAGAAAAAGGAGTGGTACTAACTGTATTTCAAAACCGACGCTGGGATGCCGATTTCAGAACAGTAAAGAAAGTTGTGGAAGAAGCCCAAATGGGGCGTTTGGTAGAGTTTGAATCGCACTTTGACAGGTACAGAACATATATTGCTCCAGATACATGGAAAGAAGAAGGTGACGAATATGTTGGCGTTCTGTACAACCTGGGATCTCATATGATTGATCAGGCATTTGTTTTATTTGGAAAACCGGAATCGGTAACAGCACATTTACAAATTGTCAGAACAGGCGGTACGGTGAGTGATTATTACGATATCCGGTTACAATACAAAGGTTTTGCTGCTGTTCTGAAATGTTCATATCTGGTAAAAGAACCCGGCCCGCGTTATATCATTCACGGTGAATATGGTACTTTTCAAAAATTTGGAATTGATCCGCAGGAAGAATTGATGAAAACCGGGCATTTACCCAAAGGTGACGATTTAGGCAGGGAAGATCCTGAATTTTGGGGAACCTTGTTTTACGAAGAAAATGGGGAAGAAGTAGAAGAACTGGTTGAGTCCATCCCTGGCAATTACAGTCTTTTTTACGATAATTTGTATGAGGCGATTAGAAACAAAGCTGAACTTCTCGTAAAACCTGAAGAAACGCTGGAAGTCTTGAAAATCCTGGAGGCCTGCTTACTTAGCAACCGGGAACATCGAACGGTCTTCTTATGATTGGCATTAGATTTCTTTTAAAGCATCTTTCATCCGTTCTACGTAGTTACTAATCTGAGCTTTTTCTTCAAAACCTACGATCATCATATCTACACTTCCCAGTCCTAGTACAAATCGAAGTGCATTATCAATCTTTTTACTGTCGTTACGCAGTTTCCCGTCGCCAATTAGTTTCATTCCAATAACTCCTTTGCCCGATCGGTGCAGGTCGTGAATAACTTCAACTACTTCAGCCGGATCGGGTTTATCCATGGCAATTCCATACGGATTGATGCGAACATGAATCACATCTACCCAGGGGCTCTTTAATGCATCTTTCATAGCATCGAGTGAATGGACTGAAACGCCATGGGCGCGAATGATCCCTTTTGCTTTCAGGTTTTCCAGAATTTCCATTTGTGGTTTCAAAGTTTCTGTCCAATCCTCGTCGACCATACAATGAATCTGTACAATGTCGATTACATCGGTTTGGAGTTCTTTACGAAAACGATCCACAACGATATCGGCATTAGGACGTTCCGGTTCAGGAATTCCGCCTTCCCGTGTCCAGATTTTTGAGGTAAGTGTGAGTTCATCCCTATTCATCTTTTTCATCGCTTCTGCCAACACCTGGTGGGTTCCGTAAGTATCAGCCATATCAAAATACCGAATCCCCTTGTCATAGGCATATTCCAGAAGTTCAATGCTTTTGTTGTGATCTTGTCGTGTAAGAAAACTGGTTCGGTTGGTAGCATGGACACCAGTCCCCATCCCTAGTAAAGAAGTTTCAATCCCGGAGTTTCCCAATTTTACTTTTTGAAAAGGATCGGCTGATAAACGTTTCGAAGTATCGGCGTACAGGGGATTTGAAAACATCAGATGAGCAGTCCCCAAACCAAGGGCACTAATGAAATTCCGGCGATTAATTTTTATTTTCGACATGATCAGTAATTAGAAGTTAATGATGCATATATTATAGTAACAATTTAAGACATTTTTGGTTGATAATGACGCTTTAACCAACTTGCGAGCCCATCCAGGCCTGGGAAAAGTACACGTTCAGTAATATTCGCCTGATCGAGTTTGTCGCGTATTTCCCATTTCAGGTCAGCAGGAATAATAATCCTGCGGTACATATCGGGATGTTTAATTAACCAGTCATCCAGAATTCCGGTTGCTTCTGTCATAAGAGACAGTAAGGCGAACTGGTTCACAATACGATCGTCAAGCGAAGGAGGTTCAAAAAATAAAACATTACACGAACCAATCGTTTCGTCGAGTTTTTGAACTGTAGGAAAAGTTGATTCAAGCATTTCAACAGTAAATGCATTGCATTTCTCCTTATCCAGAAGCAACTTTAAAATATCAGGTACCTGTGCATTTACTTTTACAAAATCAACCTGCCAAATTACACCGTCGATATTGTATTTTTCGGTGTTGGCAGTGGCAAAATGCATGGCTACAAAGGGAGAGTATGTCCAGTCGAGAAGGCGGGTAGATAGACCATGATGTTGTGCCAAAACCAGCGAGCGAAGCTGTGTACTGGTTTGGCTAATGTCTGTTGTTCGCGCGTACTTTCTAAAGTTTCTGAGAATGTGGTATTCCAATTCAGGGCGGTTTCCACAATTTCTCAAAAAGCTGTTTTCGAGCCTGTAACGCGCATCTGATAACCCACGAAAAGCATAGTCGCTGCGGAAACGTTCCAGTGAAGGTTTCCATGAGTCGTGGTACACCTCATCTACCAGTTGGTTCCAACTTTCAATTTGTATATCATTCGATGTGATTTCACAATTCATGAGGTTAATTTTTTGCCTGAAGTTATGAAATCATCAGGAGAATAAGATTCATAACAAGAAAAAAGGAAACCATTCCTACTGATTTCCTTTTCTAATATTCGCTGTTAAAGGACGGATTAATCTATTCTATTTCGATTCAAGAATCTTATCAGTCATTCCTCCTCCTGAAGCAGAATCTTGTACTGTATTTACCTGATCTGATTTTGTAATATCCAGAGACTTTTCCTTTTTTACAGGAGAAGCTTCATGAATAATTACTTTTTCTACAGATGATTGTTGATGTTTAACCAGATTGATGGTATTACTGATTTTAAGACCCAAGATGTAGAAGATGGATGAGACCAAAATAATTGCTTTCATAATTAAAGTTTCTGTTTTACTGAAAACAGCTACAAATTATGTAAATCACCACAAAGAGTGAAACATTATCTGTCAACTTAGGAAATTATTCTGCGAACACATGCAAATAATCTGCGAAAGGACAGCCTCTGTTTTTTGTATGAATTTTGAAGGGATTTAGCATTTAAAAAGATAGGGCCGCAAGGTAATCGAAATGTTCGCCTCTGAGAATCATTTTACAATTCAGTCCGGCTTCAAGAGCTGTTTTCTTTAAGGTGTCAAAATCAACAAAAAGCCAGTCGAAATTTGATTTATGATGTTTGTATTTCACTTCATACTCCATCTCACCATAATACTGAAGTGAACCAAGATCAATCCACATCGATCCATCTTCTTCCTCGAAAAGATATTTGATATCAGAAGAGTCAATTAAGATCTGTCCGCCTGGGTTTAGTAGCTTTTTCAAATGGAAAAATAACATCTTCAAACCTGCTAATGTCCCTCCAATTCCGGTACCGTTCATCAGCAGTAATATGGTATCATAGCTTTGATTGCGAAATTCGTAAATGTCGGATTGAATAACCGATTTGACACCTCGTTCACGTAGTACTTTTGTCGCCAGTTCAGACTTTTCCAGGGCAGTAACATCCACGTCATTTTGTTGTAAAAATAACGAATGACAGCCAGCAGCAGCTCCCACGTCTAAGACAGTACCTCTGCATAATTCCAATGCTTTTTTTTCAATAGCAGGCATTTCTTCAAAGGTTCTGAAAAACCAGGCTACAGGAATACTCTCATCTTCGGTATAATTTGAATCAACCCGGATGTCAGGCGCTTTCCCGTTTTTTAAATAGTCGTAAATAGCCGCCCCAAATGGATCATTCATGGTTTTATAATTCAATTTGTCCAACCAGATAAGTAACTGCTTTCCCGCCAATTTCAACCCGATCGCCAAGATCTTTGCAATAAAGTATTCCACTGCGTTTGGAAACTTGTTTGGCAGTTAGCTCGGATTTTTTCAGTTGTTTAGCCCAATACGGAATTAACATGGTATGTGCCGAGCCTGTTACCGGATCTTCGTTTACTCCCACAGCCGGTGCAAAAAAGCGCGATACAAAATCGTATTTTTCTGAACGGGCAGTGCAGATAATTCCTCTTACATTCGATTCAATAATTTTAGAAAAATCCGGTGCCAGGTTTAGAATGTCTTCTTCTTTTTTGAAGATCAACATCATGTCGTCTCTTCCAACAAATGCTTCCTGCGGATGAACCCCGAATGCTGTTTTAAGGCTGGGAGGCATGAATTTCGATTCAACTTTCGATGCCGGAAAATTCAAAACAATTCTATCCAAATCTTTTTTTACCAGGAGCAACCCACTTTGCGATTCAAAATGAATTTCATTTTCAGGAAAACCAAGGTGATGAAAAAGTACATGTGCACTCGCAAGGGTGGCATGCCCACACAAAGCTACTTCTGCCAGTGGAGTAAACCAACGAATCTTGTATCCTTGCTCAGAAGGGCAGAAGAAAGCGGTTTCGGAAAGATTATTTTCCATTGCCAGCTTTTGCATGGTATCGTCGGGAAGCCACTCGTCGAGTGGTATCACTGCAGCCGGATTGCCTTGAAAGACTTCCTCTGCAAAGGCATCAACCTGGTACATTGTCAGATTCATACAATCAAATTTGGTGAAACTCGATATCAAAAGTAATATTATGCCGGATTAAAAATATTGAATTTGGTTCTCAGACATTTAGTTTTAATCGAATATTTTTATTTCGCTGAAAGTTTTAAAACTTAACGGTTAACCGAAGGTTTAATTTTCGTCCGGTAAGGTAATTTGGAACTGCAAACTGATCGCCATAAATACTGGAAACCCAAAAATAGGAGATCGTATTATTGATGTCGAGCAGGTTAAATACTTCCAGACTTAACCACATATCTGTGATATTTTTGAATAATCTGTTCTCCGATGGCTGTGCAGGACTGATAAAAACTTTTGAAAATCCAATATCAATTCGTCGGTAAGAAGGCATCCGGAAAACATCCTGGTAGCGTTCGCCGTTGGGCGGACCAGTTGGAAGACGTGATCCATAAAATGCTGAAAGTTGCATTCGATATGTCGGATTTCCGGGAAGATAATCCTGGAAGAACAAACTGAAATTAACAGTCTGATCAGTTGGGCGTGGAATGTAGCCATGTCCATCATTCAAAATATCTTCTTCTGTCTTTAAAAAAGAAAGACTGACCCACGATTGCAACCCACTTACAAATTCGCCGTTGACTTTCATATCCAGTCCTGTTGCATATCCAACAGCTTCCTGTTCGGCCAGGTATCGAATGCGCACATTATCAACCTGATAGGGTACCAAGCGTGACATGTTTTTGTAATAGGCTTCCGTGGTGAAACGAAAAGGTCGATCCCAGGCTGTAAAAATAAGGTCGGAACCTGCCACTACCTGGAAAGATTTTTGCGCTTTTGACTGGTAATTAATTGACCCGTTGCTGTTTTTTAGCTCTTTAAAAAATGGCGATTGATTATAAATACCTGCTGAAAGCCTGAACGACATTTTCTTTTCCCATTCGGGAAAATAGCTCAAGGTAAATCGGGGGCTAACCAGTAATTCCTGGTTAAAATCCCAGTAATTAAAACGTACCCCTCCGTTAATGTACAAATCACCAGACAGGATTGGCACACTCCAAGTATCCTGGATAAATCCGGTTAATCGGTTTGAACTCAGAGTATTTTTCGCATTGATTGTATGCCACAACAAAACCTGGGTATCGCTGTAAGGGATTGAATAACCGGTTGAATCGCGGTAAATCCATTCGTTAAGCTGATCATCTATTTTTTCATGCTGAAATTTAACTCCCCAGTTTACCAGGTGATTTTCTGAGTTGTAGGCACCTCTGTGTGAAAAACTGTAAACCGTCGCATTCAGGTAGTTACGTGCATGGTTCAAAAACGCTCCAACCCCTAAATTTAATATACTGTCGCCGTATTCTTCCGAAGAGAGATTACGTTCCAGTTGGTTCAGGTAATATTCGCCCAGGATATCGTATGTTTCTTTTTCTTTGGCATGGTAAGCTGAAGCAATGAATTTAAGGTTCAAATTTAAATTAGGATGATAATTAACGGTTAATGCTCCCAGGTATGTTTGAAAATCATCCACTTCCTGACCGTCAAAATAGATCTTTGTATTCAATGGGGCTTGCCAGGTTCCAAAGGTGGTTTCGCGGGTTTGCGGAATAAAATTATACTGGTTTTGAGCGATGTTGCCCAAAAATGAAAGATCAACTTTATTTGATAACTGATAACTGATATACGTTTGAACATCAAGGAAACGAGGATCGTATTCACCACTTTCGTCGAGACTACCAAGCAGGTATTTGTTGGTTTTATATCGGATTCCGGTAATGTGAGTTAGTTTGCCTTTCAAAGCCACATCTTCGAAATGTGCACTTGCACCTAACATGCTTACAGAGGCTGATCCCCTGAAATCACTGGGTTTACGATATTTGATATCGAGCACCGAAGACATTTTGTCTCCGTACTTGGCATTAAAACCGCCGGCAGAAAAATCGATGGTAGAAACCATATCGCTGTTTACGAAACTTAAACCTTCCTGTTGGCCAGCCCGAACCAGGAATGGGCGGTAGACTTCCACATCGTTCACATAAACCATATTTTCATCGAAATTCCCGCCACGAACAGTGTACTGCGAACTTAACTCGTTATTTGATGAAACACCCGGCAGTGTCTTTAGCATGGTTTCCAAAGCCCCTGAAGCATTGGGAATTACATTTATTACCTTCGGATCGATGCTGGTCAGGTTTCCTCCTGATCGCCGTTGTTCTCTTACAATGATCTCTGCCAGTTCGAGATTTTGCTCAGGCATTTCAATGTTCTTGATTATCGTCTCCTCAGTTCCGGCATAAATGCTGTCCTGAAACGTTTTATAACCCAGTGCCGAAAATACAACTGTGAGCTTCTTTTGGGCAGGAATACGAAGCAAGAATTCACCTTTTGCATTGGAAGTAGTTCCAAGAGTGGGGTATTCTTTTAATACAATATTTACCATATCAATCGGGATTCCTTTTGAATCTTTCAGGACTCCTTTTAATGTGGCATTATTGCTTTGGGCAAAACTGCCGTAACCAAGAAAAATAAGTAGTAGAAGGATATAAAGTTGCTTCATGCGCGCAAATCTAAAAAACCAATTACATAATCAACTTTTTATTGATCAATAAATTGTTTGGTTCGATGATTTTTTAATACGTTTCTATTTTGTAATTCCTGGCCAGTCATCTGTTCTGAAAGGCACGGCAGGCAGTTCTTCCAGGTTATACAAATTCAGATCATCAGGATTATCTGCCCAGCCAAAACGTACCGCTACCGGATTAGGAACATAACCACTCGAAACTTCAACCGTATTTTTATTGATAATCCGGGCTTTTGCCCAATAGAACTTGCGATCGGCTCCTGCCATGGTAAAAGCTTTCACGTAGCCGTATTTATCTTTAACGGCCAATCCTGATCCAACTTCCTTAAATGTGATGTAAGCCTTACCATCCTTGAATTCTACCGATTGAAACATCGGGCCTGAATTCACCACATTTTGTCCGTAAGTAACCTTAAGCGCGTTTAGTGCCAATCTTTTCCCAACATCCTGTTTATTGCGTGGATGAATGTCATCGGCATTGCCAATGTCAATGGCAGAAGCCATTCCTGTATTCGGCAACTCAAGTGCCATTGTTTGTGCTTCACGTAATTCGGCCCATGTACTTTCTGACGGTAATTCTGTTGGTTTCATATAATTGGCCAGTTGCACAAACAGAAAAGAAAAATTACCCTGATTCCAGTGATTGCGCCAGTCAGTAATCAGATTTGGAAAAATGCGTTGGTATTGTTTGGCGCGGTCAGCATTCGATTCGCCCTGGTACCATATGGCACCTTTAATTCCATAAGGAACAAGCGGATGGATCATTCCATTATAAAGCAAGGTTGGATAAGAGTTTGGTCCCAAATCGACTGACTGAAGTACTGCTTTTGTTATCTTAAATTTCCAGTCTCCCGATAATTCAATTTTTTCTTTTCCTATTGCAACAAACTGGTCTTCCGGATTTCCGTACATTCCGCCTCCGCCTCCGGTATCATCCACACGTACAACGATCATATTTTTCCCTGGTTTCAGGTACTTTTTATCGATGGTGTATACTCTTTCCTTATCGTACTGGTTGGTTTCTCCAATTTCAATCCCGTTTAAAAAGGTGATATCCGCGTCATCAATTTTCCCAAGATGCAGACTCATGCTTGCCTGTGCCTGATCATTGGTTAAATCCAGTTCTTTACGGTACCATGCAATTCCGTCAATATCGATGTATCCCTGGCTTTCCCATAAACCCGGCGATTGAATAGTTTTCCAGTCCGAATCATTCAAATCCGGTTCCGAATAAATTGCTTTTCCATCTTTCATTCCGGCATCTTCGGTTGGAATTTCACCACCCAGTAACTTCCGGATTTCAGCTTCCTTCTGTTTTCGATAATTAGCCAGATCCAATTGCTGTAATTCTATCATTGGATCTTTAAAGTCAGGATCAGTTTCAATCATTTGAGGACTTGTCCAGGTTTCAGCAACAGTACCTCCCCACGAAGTATGAATTAACCCGATAGGAACATCTAGTTTATGGTGCAGGTTTTTTCCAAAGAAATAACCAACAGCTGAAAAGTTTGGTACATTCGCCGGTGTACATTCTTTCCACTCACCGGTTTCGATGTCATCTTCAGGAAATTGAGCAACGTGTTTAGGAACGGTAAACAAGCGAATATTTGAATAATTGGCTTCGGCTACTTCCTTTTCTCCGTTTTTTGCATTGATCAGGGGCCATTCCATGTTTGATTGACCGGAACAAACCCAAACTTCGCCTATCATTACATTTGTAAATACGATCTTATTTTCACCCTGAATGGAAAGAGTAAAAGGCCCCCCGTATTCTTGTGCTGGCAACTTTACCATCCACTTTCCATTCTCGTCAGTGGTAGTGCGAACATCTACTCCGTTCAAATTCACACTAACTCCTTCTCCTGCACTTGCCCATCCCCAAACAGGTATTTCTATACCTTGCTGTAATACCATGTTGGAACTAAAAATCTTGGGAAGTTTTACTTCTGCATTTACACCAATCGTCAGAAACGATAGCAAAACGATTAAAATTTTACTTGTTTTCATTAAAAGTCGGTCTATGATTTGCTCAAAGCTAATGAAAATGGGGGAGAAATTTGTGGATTATGACAGCCGTTTCAAAATACTACGGATCAGTCTTTTCTACAGTATTGATTCAGAGCTTTCCTGATTTTTTAAAATATTCTGAAATCGATTCGATATATTGGTCATACGCATCAATTCCAGTTGGGGTAATATGGAGAGTTGTTAGCTGATAATTATTCCGGAAAGATTTTACTACTTTGATATAACCGGCTTCCCGAAGTTTGGAAATCTGAAAACTCAGATTTCCTTTGGTTGTTTCAATATTATCAAGCAAGTAGGAAAACTCGGCCGACTTTATTGGCAGCAGGATGGTCATAATGGCTAATCGTACCTGTGAATGAAGTATTGGATCGAGATCTTTAAACATGAACAGGTTTTTTACTTTGCATGTACATTAAAATCCCGGGAATAACAAAACAAACGAAGTTGGCAATTGCCCGGATCAGGTATTGGTCGGCCAATTCGAAACGTGAGCATATTAACGCTGCAATCCACATAATCAGACCACTCATTGATAATATCTTGTATCGGTAAATACCTCCGGTGACAAAAAGTGCAAAGCCAAGCAATACCATTTGCAAAGGATGAATTAACGCAAAATTGACTTCCTGTAGAAAACCTTTTGTAACAATCACATTTAAATTATGAGCGATAATTACTCCGATCCAGACATAACGTGTTGAAATGGCAGTGTAGGTACGGTACTTTGGTTTACGAAAATACAGATAATACAGGGTGAACCCAATCAGGAAAATAGCTGCCAGTATATTTAGTGTATCAATAATATTTCGTTCCCACCAAACCACAATCTGAATGGATTTATAATACATCAGAAAAAATCCGATTGTAAAGGAAGTTCCCCATAAAATAAGTAGGATCCCATCGTCGTATAAGGATCGCTTCGAAGTAGCTATGGCTGTTTTCAACGTATTAAGCAGTTCTCTGTTGGTCATTTCGTTGTTAGATGATTTTTTTTCCATTTAAGTTGTTTTGTTTGTAAAATTAAACAAGTTTGTAATACAAACCAAATAATATTCATGTAATTACAAAGCTGCTAATTTAATTCAATCAATTTTTAATAATTGAGGCGCGGAAAGAGCGGGAATCAGTATAAGCCCGAAAAAGATAAATACCTTGCGGAAACCGACTAAAATTCAAATTAAAAGTACTTGATTGTTGAATACCGGAGTAAAGCAAAGCTCCTGTTGTTGAATATATTTTAACATCGATATGCTGACCTGCGGTTATTAGCAGGTTTTCAAGAAGAACAGTGCATGACTCGTTAACTGGATTTGGATAAACAAAGGCTTCCTCTATAACGGTTTTTGAATGTTGATCCATATCCGGGCTGAGTGAATTATAAGGATCTCTCCAGTCTCTTATTTTATCACCATTTGAATCAGGTAAGTCAGCTGAACTGCAAATTGTTAACGCTTGATAGGCACAACAACTTATGGTGTCAAAAAAATCATCAAGTCCGTCATTATCACAATCTAAACCCAGCAATGTGTAACCTCCCGTTCTGGAGTCGGGATCAAGTGCCTCCTCAAAATCACTTATCAAATCATTATCCGAATCAGAATCCTGAAAATCAGGTATGCCATCCTGATCGGTATCAACGGGTTCATAATAATCTCCGCCATAATTCGAGTCAAAAGCATCGTCCCAGCCATCAGCATTTACGTCGGTAAGTGAAGGAGTGATTGCAGATGCCTCATTTTGCCATTCTTCCAAATCAGTGATGCCGTCATTATCTGAGTCTATATCGAATGAGTCAGGAATACCGTCTTTATCAGTATCAATTTCTCCCGATCCTTCATGAAAGTTTAAAATACCGTCATTATCACAATCCAGATCCACCAGATCGTAAATATGATCACAATCACTGTCTCTTCTGATTGCAATTTTTACACTTGCATCCGAATAAAGATCATGATTCAGTTTATTTTGTAATCGATACCTGAATTCAACAATACCATCAAAATATTCATGAACGATATAAACAAAATTCCCTGCAGGCCCACAAGAGAATAAACCAATCTTTGGTGCCACAACATATGCAACTTCCATGTTTGCAACATCATCGGCTTTGTCATTGTCAAGTAAATTACCAACAAAAACATCAGTATTGCAATCGATTAGCATCAGATAATTATCGTCAACTGCAAATATGCTTTCGGAGAGGAGACTATTATTTTCAGTCGGATTAGACTGAGCCTGCTTTGATTGGATTGGGTTGACATTTATGAGAGTGAAAGTGAGCAAGAATGCACACAGCAAATTCCCCATAAAATTATCTTTTAGTTTATCCCTTTTTAAAACACTTCCAATAAACGTAAGTTATTAACTTGATGAGCAAATAATTTATGTTAAGTCTGAAAAAGAAAATTCAACTAAACACACATAAAATAATTACAATTAATCAATATCAGAAATTCACTATTTACAAACCGGCCATTAAAAGCGACTAAAAAAATGCAAATAAGTGACGCGGTTAAAAGAAATTAAAAAGTGATTATTTTGCCTTGTAACAGCAAAATCAAATCCACTCATCAGTTCATTTTATCGTTTTTGTTTTTTTACAACCTCAAAGTTAAGACGCTCTATTTAACACGCAAATTATTATTATCCATCTTATTAACAGTGTTTTGTTATTATGAACATGATATAATATGAAAGTATATCCTGATGAGCCAGAGAAATAAACATTAATTAAGCATAAAAGCAAGTGAATGTTCCTGCCAAATACGGAGTCAAACCAACGAATAGTTTTATCTTTGGTCATTATAAATTAAACTGTATTAAAATGTCAGATTTTAAGTACCAGAAACCGTTTCCAATTCTAAAAGATACTACCGAATATCGTCAGATTTCCAAAGATTATGTTTCAACGGTTGAGTTCGACGGCCGTAAAATTCTTAAAGTTGATCCTGTAGGGCTGGAGGTGCTTGCTAAAGAAGCCTTTACCGATGTTTCATTTTATTTGCGGGCAACTCATCTCGAAAAACTTGCATCAATTCTGGAAGATCCGGAAGCAACAGATAACGATCGTTTTGTGGCACATACCATGTTAATGAACCAGGTTGTTTCGGCAGAAGGAGAACTTCCTACCTGTCAGGATACCGGTACTGCCATTGTTATTGGTAAAAAAGGTGAAGATGTATACACTGGTGCGAATGATGCTGAGCATCTTTCACGAGGAATATTTGAAACGTATTCAGAGAAAAACCTTAGATATTCGCAGGTTGTTCCGTTTACTATGCTTGAAGAGAAGAACACCGGAACCAATCTACCGGCACAGATCGATATTTATGCCGAACAAGGGAATAAATATGAATTCCTGTTTATTACGAAAGGAGGTGGTTCTGGAAATAAAACATACTTGTACCAACAAACAAAATCGCTTCTTACTGAAGAAAACCTGACCAAATTTGTAAAGGATAAGATCATGGATCTGGGTACTTCTGCCTGTCCGCCTTACCACCTGGCTTTGGTAATTGGAGGCACTTCTGCAGAAGCTACACTTTCAGCAGTTAAAAAAGCATCAGCAGGTTATTTTGATCATTTACCTACAGAAGGCAACGAAGGTGGTCAGGCTTTCCGCGATCTGGAATGGGAAGAAAAAGTGACCAGGATTTGTCAGGAGAGTGGAGTAGGAGCACAATTTGGAGGCAAGTATTTTGTTCATGATGTTCGCGTGATCCGCTTGCCGCGTCATGCTGCATCGTGCCCCGTTGGTTTGGGAGTAAGTTGCAGTGCCGACCGAAATATTAAAGCAAAGATTACTGAAGACGGAATTTTCCTTGAGCAACTGGAAAAGAATCCGGCACGTTTCCTTCCATCTAAAGCGCCATCGATGCAACCTGCTGTTGATATTGATCTGGATCGACCCATGGAAGAAGTTTTGAAGGAACTCTCGAAATACCCGATTAAAACCCGTTTGAACCTGAACGGAACCTTGATCGTTGCCCGTGATATTGCACATGCCCAGATAAAGAAAATGCTGGATGACGGCAAACCGATGCCTGACTACTTCAAAAATCATCCGGTTTATTATGCCGGACCTGCAAAAACGCCAAAAGGAATGGCCTCTGGAAGTTTTGGTCCAACAACAGCAGGACGTATGGATCCTTACGTAGATGAATTCCAGGATCACGGTGGATCGATGATTATGCTGGCAAAAGGAAACCGTTCGCAAGCTGTAACCGATGCCTGTAAAAAACACGGTGGATTCTACCTTGGTTCGATAGGAGGACCGGCAGCTATCCTGGCCAAAAACAGTATTAAATCAGTTGAAGTGGTTGATTTCCCTGAATTAGGTATGGAAGCAGTGCGCAAGATTAAAGTGGAGAATTTTCCAGCGTTTATTATTGTAGACGATAAAGGAAACGATTTCTTTAAGGCACTTTAAAATAAGAAAATATAAATTGTTGAGCCGTTCTTCGAAAGGAGTTCGGCTCTTTTTTTAATAAGCTGTTAAAAGATAGATAATTCGGTTTTGGTGGTAAACAGTTCCAGAAATTTCATTCCCCGATACGAATTTCCATGTTTATTCAGTTTTGGACTCCAGACTGCGATACAATAATTCTCGGGGTGAATAGCCACAATTCCACCTCCAACACCACTTTTCCCCGGTAATCCTACTTTGAAAGAAAACTCCCCTGATTCGTCGTAAAAGCCACAGGTCTGCATCAATGCATTCAAGCGTTTGGTTTGGCTCATATTAAGCAAAGGTTTGTCAGATGTCGCGATGTGATGTGTATCGGCAAGGTACATAAAGGTTTGAGTCAATTCTCTGCAGTTCATTTCGAGCGAGCACATATTAAAGTAGAAATCCAGAACGACATCCGGTTCATTGTGTATATTCCCGAACGATTTGATAAAATTACACAAAGCGACGTTTCTGTAGCCAACAGATTTTTCAGATCGGGCGATGTCAACCGAATAATTTAATTGCGAATTTCCACTCTGTTTTCTGACAAAGCTGATAAAATCAGCGATCGGATCTTTTAATTCGCTGATAAGCATATCACAAATTACCAGTGCACCGCCATTAATCAGGGGATTTCTTGGAATTCCATTGTCAGTTTCAAGCTGTACCAATGAGTTAAAAGGGGTTCCTGAAGGTTCAACTCCCACGCGTCCCCATATTTTATCACCAAGAATACTGTAAGCAAGACTTAATGACAGCACTTTTGAAATACTTTGAATCGAAAATCGGGTTTCATAATCACCCGCTCCAAATCCCTCATTTTGAATGGTGGAAAGATAAACTCCGAATTTTTCCGGGTCGACTTTAGCCAGTTCAGGGATGTACTGAGCAACTTCTCCTTTGTTCTTCTCTTTCTTTATCGTCTGGTAAATCTCCAGGATTGCAGTTTGATAATCAATCTTCGTAGTAATTGCAGACATATCAGTGTTGCTATTCTGTTTTTTAACTGTGTGAAGATATAACCAATGCACTAACATATTTGATGATTTTTGTTGTGAAAACACACCTCATGTTAAAAATCCTGAAATCTATATACAACATTTGAACAAAGAAGGCTGTACCTTTTTTGATTCAAAAGCGTAATGAAAAAGTAGAAGATATATAATATAATCAAAAACTATAAACACATAAAAAATATAAATATTGATAATTTTATTTTTATCTCATAAAACTTTCAAAATTTTTAAAAATGGAAAATAACTCAGATCAGAACAAATCACACGGTTCAAATGGTGAAGGTAAATGCCCTGTAATGCACGGAGGTAATACCGCAACCGGCGCCTCAGTAATGAATTGGTGGCCTAATGCACTTAATCTTGATATTCTGCATCAACATGATACCAAAACCAATCCCCTGGGAAAGGAATTCAATTATCGTGAAGAAGTAAAAAAATTAGATGTTGAAGCGTTAAAAAAAGATCTTCATGATTTAATGACAGACAGCCAGGAATGGTGGCCTGCAGATTGGGGACATTATGGCGGGTTAATGATACGTATGGCGTGGCATGCAGCTGGTTCGTACCGGATTGCAGATGGGCGTGGTGGCGCAGGTACAGGAAACCAGCGTTTTGCACCACTAAACTCGTGGCCGGATAATGTTAGCCTGGACAAAGCAAGACGTTTACTTTGGCCTATCAAGAAAAAATATGGAAGCAAAGTAAGTTGGGCCGACTTAATTATTCTGGCAGGAACGATTGCCTATGAAAGTATGGGATTAAAAACTTTTGGTTTTGCTTTTGGTCGTGAAGATATCTGGCATCCTGAAAAAGACACATACTGGGGAGCTGAAAAAGAATGGCTGGCACCCAGTGATGAGAGATACGAAAATGTTGATAAACCGGAGACTATGGAAAATCCGTTGGCTGCTGTACAAATGGGTTTGATTTATGTAAATCCTGAAGGAGTAAATGGGAAACCTGATCCAATAAAAACAGCCGCTCAGGTACGCGAAACATTTGCCCGAATGGCCATGAACGACGAAGAAACGGTTGCATTAACTGCCGGTGGTCATACCGTTGGAAAAACACACGGTAACGGCGATGCAAGTTTGTTAGGCCCTGATCCGGAAGCTGCTGATGTAGAAGAACAAGGTTTGGGTTGGAAGAATCCGCATAAATCAGGAAAAGGAAGATATACAGTAACCAGTGGATTGGAAGGAGCGTGGACAACAAATCCGATTAAATGGGATAATGGATATTTCGAAATGTTATTCGGTCATGAATGGAAAAATGTAAAAAGTCCGGCAGGTGCGCATCAGTGGGAACCGATAAATATTAAAGAAGAAGATAAACCTGCAGATGTAGAAGACTTTTCTATTCGTCATAATCCAATGATGACCGATGCCGATATGGCGATGAGAGAGGATCCTGTTTACAGGGAAATTTCATTAAAATTTATGAATGATTTTGATGCTTTTTCTGATGCATTTGCACGTGCCTGGTTTAAATTGACACACCGTGATATGGGACCAAAAGACAGGTACTTTGGCCCTGATGTACCGCAGGAAGATTTAATCTGGCAAGATCCCGTTCCTAAAGGCAAAAAAGATTATGATGTTGATGCTGTAAAAGAAAAGATTGCAAAATCAGGTTTAAGTTTAGCCGAAATGGTTGCTACTGCCTGGGACAGTGCAAGAACGTTCAGAGGTTCTGATTACAGAGGCGGTGCCAATGGCGCACGTATACGTCTTGCTCCGCAAAAAGATTGGGAAGGTAACGAACCCGAACGTTTATCAAAAGTATTGTCTGTTTTGGAACCTATTGCCAAAGAATTTGGAATCAGTGTTGCCGATACCATCGTTTTAGCTGGAAATGTTGGTGTAGAACAAGCAGTTAAAAATGCCGGATTTGATGTGAAAGTTCCTTTTGTACCGGGGCGTGGAGATGCAACTGATGAAATGACGGATGCAGCTTCTTTTGCTCCGCTTGAACCACTTGCTGACGGTTACCGGAACTGGCTGAAAAAAGATTATGTGGTAAGCCCGGAAGAATTACTGCTTGACCGTACACAGTTAATGGGGCTGACTGCCGTTGAAATGACAGTCTTGTTAGGCGGAATGCGTGTGATGGGTACTAATTACGGAGGGACTAAACATGGTGTATTTACAAATAAAGAAGGGGCATTGACCAATGACTTTTTTGTAAATCTTACGGACATGACCTATGTGTGGGAGCCAACCGGAAACGGACTATACAATATCCGCAATCGTAAAACCGGAAAAGTGGAATGGACAGCAACAAGAACCGATTTGGTATTTGGTTCTAATTCTATCCTGCGTTCTTACGCCGAAGTATATGCACAGGACGATAACAAAGAAAAATTTGTAAAAGACTTTGTAGCAGCCTGGGATAAAGTGATGAATCTGGATCGATTTGATATCGATTAAAATCAGAATCTTTTAAAACGATAAAAACGAAATGGCCGGCATTTAGTCGGCCATTTTTATAATGTCAATCTTTATAATATTTAAGCTCTTCCACATCAGACAACAACTTTTCAATCCGCTGTTTGTGTTGATTTAAATGTCTCTTTGCAAAAAGGAAGCTGGCGAAGGCTAAAGCAGCCACTGCCACGAAAAAATTCGGGTTGAATGTAAGTTTGTCCCAGACAATTAATAAAAGAGCAGCTAAAAGCATGGGGCCGGAGATTATTTGTGCTTTAATCCGGTTGATTCCTGATGTATTGTATCGATTGATCTTGTTTACCGATTCAATAACCGAATCATTTACAACATCGACTTTCTTTAGCTGATTGATCCCAGATATAAAATGCCAGATAGAATATCCGATAAATGTCAGCAGAAGTAGAGTACCCGCAATAATTTTAATGTCAGGATTAAATGGGATTAAGTAAGGATGAAGAAGAAATATTAACATTAAAGGAACCAATATTATACTGTAATAATTCCGGTACTGAAGCCAGTTGATCGTCTTTTGAGAGCTTTGTGCAATGGTTTTTGTTAATACCAGTTTATTCATTGTGGTAAGCGTGTTCAGCTTTTCGTCGTATTTATTCCAGAGTTTTTCAATTTCGTTGTATTCCATGACCTGAGATTTAATTGTTCGATAAATGATCTTTTAGTTTGAGCTTTAAACGGTTAAGCTTTGTTGCAACGTTTGTTTTTGTAATTCCAATAATTTCAGAAATGTCGTCGTACGAGTAACCATCTAATTGAAGCAGGATCAAAGCTTTGTCAATTTTTCCAAGGTGTTCAATGGCGTTGTATATCTTATCCTGAAGTTCAGTAGTCCCATTCTCTTCTTCAAAGCCCGGGATCAGATTTGTGTATTCGATATGATTATTGTGATTGGAATGATCACGAAACCATGAAATGGCCGTGTTTAGTGAAACTCGGTAAACCCATGTACTAATTTTTGACTTTCCTTTAAATTTTGGGTATGCTTTCCATAAGTTGATCACAATTTCCTGAAAAATGTCCATGCGCATGGATTCCGAATCACAATACATATGGCTCACTTTATAAATCATTTTTTTGTGTTGCTCAACCAGTTCAAGAAACTCCCCCGTTAGATTATCGTCGTTCATTTTTGGTTTGTTCTTTTATGTGTTAGTCGGGAAAAGAGGTTAAAAAATCACAAGCTTGTAATTTTTCTTTATGTTTTTAATTCTTCCAGAAGCAAATCGCGGATTGAAAGAAAATTCTCTTCCAGTTTCGACATGTTTTCGATAAAGAAATTGAAGATTTCCGGCCACTGGTTTTGCCTGTGAAAATCAACACCTTTGAGTTCAGCATAAATTCGACAAATTTCTTTTCCACTGTCTTCGCGTTCGTGGTAAAACTCCCAAATCAAACCATCATCAAAACCATCTTCTATCACCACTTTGTAACGTTCAAGAAATTCATAAGCCTTAAAACGGAGTTTTTCGCTTTTGCTACTTAATTCAAGAATTACTTTCACATTGTACCTACTTACCTCAAAACGCAATGCCACGTCTTTGATTTTAGTTCGGTGCAGCACCCACTTTCTATTCTTTTCACGAAGCAAAGGGTGTACTTCACAGTACTTTCCAAATTTCTCCCAAAAGAGAATATTCAGCTGTTTGAGCTCTTCTTTCGAATACATGCGCCAAAGGTATATGATTAATTTTTTACTTTTAAAACGAAATTTGAATGATATGACAAAACGCTTTCTGCTTTACTTTCTTATCCTGCTTAGCAATGGAATTTTTGCTCAACCGGTGAGTGTTCAGGCTGATTATAATGCAATGGGCGACTGTTTGTTTTCGGCATACAACAACACAAAAGTGCCTATTTTCCTGAATATTAATTTGGCTGATTTAGAAAATACAGTTTTTACTGAGCCTCTGCCTTATGTAAAAAAGCTGGATCCAGGTTATAATTCATTGTTTACGCTTCAACGTGATCCGGATGCCGACGTTCCACGGTTTAATTACGAAATGAAGGTGTTTCGTTCGAATCCTTTGGCAGAGGTAGATTTAAAATTTCCGTACTTAATCCCTTTTGCTGCAGGAAAAACTGCCGAGGTTTTCCTGGTGCAAAATATTGATGGATTCTGGGGGCAGGAAGGACTTGAAAGTTGGTATGCTACCGGGTTTTCGACAAAAAACGGTGAAGACGTTTATGCCTGCCGAAACGGTATTATAACTGAAATAGTTGGGACCAAACGAAGCGGAGAAGCTACTGGCTGGTATAATACCTGGACCAACAGTATAACGCTGTTACAAGATGACGGAACTCTAATTTGTTATCATAATGTTACTGATTCAGGAAATAAATTGAAAGTAGGAGAGAAGGTGTATGCCGGGCAGTGGATTGGAAAGATAGCGAATAATGCAAAAACACTGGTGGTATTGATTTGGAACGATTCGCTGTTTTCAAAGTCTCCGCGATTTGTGATTCCTCAATTTATTATCGGTGAAGGAGATCAGGAAGTTCTTATTGTAAAAAAAGAATATAAAGTAGTTCATCCCATCGATGTACTTGGACTTGAAATGTCTTCCAAAGAAAAAAGAAAAATCTTATCAAAACAAAAATAACTTAAACGAACATGAACCTAACTGCTAAACGGATTTTATCGATTGACGTAATGCGGGGCCTGACGCTGTTTCTGATGTTATTTGTAAACGATTTGTATGTGCCCGGGGTTCCTGACTGGCTGACTCACCGACCAGCCGATTACGATGGTATGGGACTGGCAGACTGGGTGTTTCCCGGCTTTCTTTTTATGGTTGGAATGTCGGTGCCTTTTGCCATTCAAAGCCGCATTAAAAACGGAGAACCAACAAAAAAGATACTGTTTCATATTTTACTCCGAACGATCAGTTTGTTACTGATTGGCGTTTTAATGATGAATACCGGACGCCTCAACCCGGAGTTAAGCGGAATATCTAAAAATGCATGGGCAATTGCCATGTATGTTTCGGTATTTCTGATCTGGAATATTTACCCGGTAAACCGTAAAACGTTGTCATACCTGTTTAAAGGAGTTGGAATTCTGATGTTGATTTTGCTCGTATTTATGTTCCGTTCGGGAACAAGCGAGAATCCCGGATGGTTGATCACCGGATGGTGGGGAATACTGGGATTGATTGGATGGGGTTACCTGGTTACATCGCTGGTGTACCTGGCGGTAAAGGACAATTTGCCTGCCACAGCTTTGTCTTGGCTGGCTTTTGTGGTAGTAAATATAATGTCGATGCTGAATCTAACTGATTTTCTTTCATTCCTAAAGCCTGTTTTCGGAGTTGTTATCGAAGGCAACGTTCCGTCCATGGTATTGGCAGGTTTATTCTTTAGTTTGCTTTTGCGAAAATTGAAAGACGATCGGAGAAAATTTATCATGGCGGCATCAATACTGGGGGTGATGGCAATAATTGCAGCTTTTATTCTTCGTAACTGGTTCATTATTTCGAAGATTAGCGGAACACCAAGCTGGGGCATGTTATGTAGCGGAATCAGCATTTTGGTATTTGTAATTTTATTTATACTGATTGACGTGTGGGAAATAACACACTGGAGTTTGATTTTCAGAATGGCCGGTCAGAATTCACTGACAACTTATCTCGTACCCGATATTATTTATTATTCTATTTGGATGAGCGGTCTCCCTATTCTGTTTTACAAACATTCGGAATATAGCTTGATCGTTATCTTTGGAAGTATTGTGTGGTCGCTGGCGATGATATTGTTTACAAGAGCTTTGGCAAGAATAGGAATTCGCTTGAAACTGTAAACGTATTCCAATGTTTACCATAGCTGCATCAAATAGTAACTCAGTTCAGGCTGAATTAATTCTAATTGTCACTAGGAAAACAAATCCAAATGGCGCCATCAGAAATGTACAATTTTAACCAAATAAAAATTCCATTTTAGTAGTTGTAATAGTTATGTAATAAAATCATTCGGGGTGGGTTCTTTTTATATTTTTGCACGCATGAATCGCTTGCTCAGTATCATACTGCTTTTTTGTGTTCTGGGAGTTACTGCCCAGGAACGTGAAATGGAAATTTGGAATTTAAACCAGATTAGTATGAAACCTGCCCAAAATCTATCTTTAAAAGTGAGCGAAAAGGTTCATTACAGTACTTTACGTAGCGATATTCAACTTAAATATGCCGAGTTAAAGGTTGGGTACAGGCAAAAGCGATGGATGGAGTATGGCGCTGCTTATCGTTTGTCCTCAAGTTGGTTAGTGGAAAATAGTTGGGAGAATGAAAATCGGGCCATGCTTTTTTTCGATGTTCAGGAACCGATACATAAATTTACTCTATCATTTTCTAACCGCTTTGAATACCGGAGTTTTAAGCACCTGCAGGATTATTTCAGACATCGGCAGGCGCTAAAAGTTGATCTCCCATCTTTAACTTCATGGGGAATGCAGTTTTATGTTTCGGAAGAATCATTTTATAAGTTTAATTCAGATGGAACCCACCTGGCAAGACTTTATGCAGGTTTAATGGTGATTGAAAAAAAACATTTGAATATTTCCACCTATTACGCGCTTCAAAAATCAAAACTTCTTCAGAAGTGGTATACATCTGACGTGTTGGGTTTAAATTTAAGTTTCATGATTTAATAATTGTTAGGTCATTAAACCTTTTGTCTGCTGAAGTGTCTGACACACTATACAATCGTAACTTAATAGTAATAAAATGAAGAAATTAGGATTTTTCCTACTGTTTGCAATCATTTTTGCATCAGTATCGGTGGCTCAAAACCGTGGCATGGGTAATTTCGATCCAGAAGAAATGGCCAAGCGTCAAACGGAAGATCTAACAAAGGCACTTGACCTGAACAAGGACCAGCAGAAAAAAGTGCTTGATTTACAATTAAAAAATGCTGAAAAAATGACAGCAATGCGTCAGGATATGATGAATGGAGGCGGAGACCGTGAAGCAATGCGTGAGAAAATGACTAAATCTCGTGAAGAGCTTAATGCTGCCATGAAAAAGATACTGACTGAGGATCAGTATAAAAAATATGAAAAATATTTGGAAGAAAGACGCAATATGCGAGGGGGAGGCCCAGGGGGTCAACGCTGAGTTTATATATTAGTTTAGTTAGATGAATGAGGCTTGCTTTTTTGCAAGCCTTTTCTTTTTCTCTTAAGAACTAACGAAGAAAGGAACGTTGAAGGTCAACCATTTTTATGGCGGTTACTGCAGCTTCGTCACCTTTGTTACCAAGACGGCCACCGGCACGGTCAAGAGCTTGCTGTTCATCATTTGTAGTTAACACACCAAAAATAAAGGGCTTATTGTATTTAAGATTCAGATCTTTCGTCCCTTGAGTTACTCCTTCGCAGATATAATCGAAATGTCGTGTTTCACCCTGAATCACGCAACCCAGTAAAATAACGGAATCAACGTTGTCCATCTCTGCGAAGAACTGACCGCCCAGTGGAAGCTCAAAGGTTCCCGGAACATATTTTATGGTGATATTATCATCAGTGGCACCATGCCGTTTTAGGGTATCGACAGCACCCTGTGCAAGTGCAGAAGTAATGTGCCAGTTCCATTCGGCTACCACAATTCCAAAACTCATATTTTCGGCTGATGGTACTGAATTAATATCGTACGCTGATAAATCTTTTGTTGCCATAACTTTTTATAAATAAAAAACCCCTCCGAAGAGGGGCTAAATTATAGAAATCTTTCGATTTAATTCATTTTTACTTTGGCTCTTGCAATGTATCGGTCGGCATTGGTTGCTTCAGCCGATTTCGGATATTTGGCTTTAATGTCCTGATACAAATCAACTGCCTGCTGCAATTCATCCATCGATTCAAGCAGATTTGCTGTTTTCATCATGTAAACCGGAGTTGTTAACTCGTTATCAGTCATCTGGTAAGCTTTTTTATACAATTTTAAAGCTTCGTCATTATTTCCTAATTCAAGGTATGCGTCACCTTTTGCTCCTGCGGTTACCGGACCTAAAAGCAAATCATCGGTTTTAAAATCATTCAGGTAGTCGATGGCATCTTCATACTGCCCCAGGTGCAAATAAGAAATCCCGGTGTAATACTTAGCGCGGTTCGCTGCTTTGGTAATACCATAATCATCTATAATATCCAGAAATCCCAGGTAATTCCCATCGCCGTTAATAGCGAGATTGAATGAATCTTTTTCAAAATAATTTTCAGCCATAAACATTTGCGAATTTGCTTCCTTTTCTTTTGGCTGAACATAAAATTTGTTGAACCCTAAATAGGCAGCCACAACCAGGATAATACCTCCAACCACGTAACTGATGATTTTCGAGTTGTCTTCAACAAACTGTTCGGTTTTGGTTAGCGCACTTTCAAGTTCCTGTAAATTATCAACTTGCTTAGTTTCTTTCTTAGCCATTTTTTTCGATTTCAAAATTGTGGGGCAAAAATAGAACTTTTTTGAAAACTGTTCATGGATACACTTTATTATTTTGCAGAATAATCAACATTCATTTGTTAATCGGGCGTTTTTAGTAACAATTCAGAAAAATGCTGTGTTTTTTGATAGTTTTGTAAAGTTGATTAAAGGAAAAGAAAGAATGCACATTGAAGAAATTTCAATAGTAAATTACAAGAATATTAACGAAGTAAACATTGCGTTCTCGCATCGCTTAAATTGTTTTATTGGTAAAAACGGTGCCGGCAAAACAAATATTCTTGACGCCATTTATTACCTTTCTTTTTGCAAGAGTTTTTTCACTGTCAGCGACCAGTTAAACATTAACCACGATGAAAACTATTTTATGCTGAATGGCATGTATCATCGGTCGGATTCTCCTGAAACCATTACCTGCGGTTTGCAGAAAGGACAAAAAAAACAATTTAAGCGAAATTCGAAGCTTTATAAGAAATTGCAGGAACACATTGGTTTGCTGCCTCTTGTAATGATTTCACCTTCCGATTCAGAATTGATCCTGGGTGGGAGCGACGAGCGACGCAAATTCGTAGATGGAGTAATCTCTCAATACAATCAGAACTACCTTGATGACCTGCTGAAATATAACCGGGCTTTATTGCAACGAAATAACCTGCTAAAACAATTTACTTCGGATAAATACTTTGACGAAGATTTATTAGGTATCTGGGACAGTCAGTTAATTGAATACGGAACCCGGATTCATGAACAGCGTGCCGAGTTTGTTCAAAAACTGATACCGGTTTTTCAGAAATATTATTCGTTTATTTCGCAGGGAAGTGAAGAGGTGGGGTTGGTTCATCAGTCGGATTTGTATGATTCGGATTTTGAGACGTTATTAAAGAATTCACTGGCAAAAGATCGTGCCGTGCAATATACAAGTGTAGGCATCCATAAAGATGACCTGATTTTGAATTTAGGTGAACATCCCATTAAAAAACTGGGTTCACAGGGACAGAAAAAAACCTACCTGGTAGCGCTTAAACTGGCACAGTTCGATTTTATAAAGGAAATTTCAGGGATTAAACCGATTCTTTTGCTTGATGATATCTTTGACAAGTTGGATTCGCACCGCGTGGAGCAGATTGTGGCGACAGTGGCGGGCGAACAGTTTGGTCAGATTTTTATTACCGATACCAATCGCGAACATCTTGATTCAATTATCGAAAAGCTTCATACTGATTTTCGTATTTTTAATGTTGAAACCGGAAAAGTTAAATTGCTGAAATGAGAAGAAGCAACACACAACCGTTAAGCGAAATTTTGCGCGAATTTGTTGAACAACATCACTTCGACCGTAAGTTGAAAGAAGTGGATATTGTTGAAGGCTGGGAACAACTTCTTGGAAAAACCATTGCGCATTATACAAAAAAAATATACATCAAAAATCAGATTCTTTATGTTGAGATTTCTTCGGCAGTAGTTAAAAATGAATTGTTCCTGATGAGGGACGAGATTTGTCGCAGAATTAACGAAAAT
>Ga0116152_10000523_pt1 | contig 31098 bp, 33 predicted proteins | sample AD_UKC119_MetaG_FD_89894 | JGI IMG/M metagenome (GOLD analysis project Ga0116152, IMG submission 89894) | Active sludge microbial communities of municipal wastewater-treating anaerobic digesters from Hong Kong - AD_UKC119_MetaG | ecosystem: Engineered > Bioreactor > Anaerobic > Digestate... | reverse complement strand
GGGGGGGGGGGGGGGGGGGGGGCGGGGGGGGGGGGGGGGGGGGGGGGGGGGGGTGGGGGGGGGGGGGGGGGGGGGGGCCCCGGGGGGGGGGGGGGGGGGGCCAGGGCTTCGGGATTCCTGAGCCAGATGTCGCGCTGGGCAAAGGGGATCTCGATCCCTTCCTCGGCAAAGCGGGCGGCGATCTTGTGGTTCATCTCGGTCGCGACGGCGACCTTGTAGTTCACGTCCCGCAGCACCGCACGGATGCGGAAATCCAGCGCATCGGCGCCAAAGCCCAGGAAATCGACGCCCGGCTTTGGGTCCATCACCACCAGGGGTTCGGATTCGGCGATCTCTTGCAGGATGCGCGCCACCTTGCGGGTGTCGGTGCCATAGGCCACGCCCACCGTCAGCACCACGCGCCCGGTCTTGGACGACTTGGTGTAGTTGGTCACCGCACCCGAAATGAGATCGGCGTTCGGCACGATCACCTTCGATCGGTCGAAGGTCTCGATCACCGTCGAACGGACCGAGATCCGCTCGATCGTGCCCGAGGTCGTGCCGACCTCGACCCAGTCCCCTTCCGAGACCGGACGCTCGATCAGCAAGATGATGCCGGACACGAAATTCGACACGATGTTCTGAAGACCGAAACCGATGCCGACGGACAGGGCCCCGGCGACGATCGCCAGGCCCGAAAGGTCGATGCCGGCCATGGAAAAGGCGATCAGCGCCGCGGCGGTGATGCCCAGATAGCCCACGCCCGAAACGACGGCCTTTTGCGCGCCCTTTTCCATCGACGTTTTCGGCAGGACCGAGGTTCCCAGCGCGCCCTGCAAGCCCCGGGTAATCAGGTAACCCACGGCAAAGACGATGAAGAACAGCAGCACGTTCGCGGGTGCGATGCGCGTGCCGCCCAGCGAGACCCCCTCGCTGAACCGGTTCCAGACCTCGATCAGGTCGGTTTCGCGCGCCCCCCAGATCAGCGCCATGGGGGGCATCGCCAGCAAGGCCAGCACCAGCCCCGCCAGCGAGGGCACCAGACCCTGCGCGGCGCGTTCCTCGTCGCCCAGAATCGCCGCGTAGACCGCGCCGACCAGTCCGTGCAGCACGATCACGACGCCGATCAGCGCCAACGAGGACAGGGCCGGAAAGGCAATCTGCTGCGCCGCCGCCATGTAGCCGGCCGCACCCAACAGCGGCGCCAGCACCGCCAGCAGCGTCAGGATGCGGCTGGTGAAGCGCACCATCCGATCGAAGAAGGGCGAGGTATCGACCTCGACCCTGTCAACCTCGGCACGGCGGGGTTGATGGCGCAGCAGCAGCCGCGACAGCCGCCACAGCGACAACGAGACCAGCACGATCAGCGGATACATCAGCACCGCCTGCGCCGTCGCCGGCTGCACCTGCGGCGCGATAAAGGGCACATACAGTTCCTGAAGGCCGGCCAACAGGCCCAGCGCCAGCGACACACCGCGCGCGCGGCGCCGGTCGTCGTCGCTGAGGTTCAGCGCGGCGCGCGAGTCGTTGACGACCGGGAACAGGTGCAGCGACAGCCAGCGAGCGCCGAACAGCGCCATGCCCGCCGGCACCAGCGCGTCGTTGATCCCCAGGATCGTCGGCCCGGTCATCCGGGTCAGCTGGATCGCCACGGCCAACAAGAGCAGACCCAGGAAGGGCACGATCAGTTGCGACAGCGACACGAAAAAGGCCGCGACCGCGCGACCGCGCAGGATCGCCGTGCTTTTCAACAGCCGCACCGTCAGGTGTTCCATCCAGCGCCGCCCGCGTAGCAGCAGCAGGGCCGCCAGCAGCAACGAACCGATGGTGATCGGCAGGTCGGTCAGCATTTCCTCGACCCGGGCGGGGTCAAGCCAGGCGTTGTAGATCTCGCCGTTGATGGTCAGCGCCGAGCCGATCAGCGCATCCAGCGCATCGAGCCAGTTCGCCGGATTGATCGGCGAGGGGCCCAGCGTCATCAGGGCATTGGCCTGACGCGCGCGCAGCTCGCGGTCGATGGCGCGGACGATGGCGTCGGCGCGGGCATAGGCCTCGTCGGCGGCGCGCAAGGGGGCCTCGCGTTCCGCAAGCTGTGCGTTCAGTTCGTCGCGCCGCTGGGTGACGTCGGCGGCTTCGGTCTGGCCGTCGGTCGGCACCGGGCCCAGCGCAGTGATCTGCGCCCGCAACGCGTCGATTCGCCCCTGCAACGAGGTTTCAGCGGTCATGAACTGCGTCCGCATCGCCGAAATCTCGGTGCGCAGGTCATTCAGCGCCTGGTCGGTGGTGTTCGGATCGTCGATCGCGGCCTCGGCCAGCGAGGCGAGTGCGTTCCAGACGTTGTAATCGATCGGCGCCGGGGTCTGCGCATCCGGCGGGGGGGATGCAGCGGCCGGCGCGGTCTGCGGATCCGCCGCCGCAGTCTGCGCGAACACCGGCGCGGCGGTTGGCAGGATCGCCAGCGCCATCACCGCAAGACACAGGGCGCGCAGGATGGGCAGGGGGCGAAGGCGTGGCATAGGGGCGATCACGCCTCGCGCATGTCGGGCAGCGCGCGGGCGGCGCGGTCCATCCAGCCGGGCACCGGCAGCCCCTTGTCGCGCAGGAAGGCGGGGTTGAACAGCTTGGACTGGTAGCGCGTGCCATAATCGCACAGCACCGTCACGATGGTGTGGCCCGGGCCCATCTCGCGCGCCATGCGCATCGCGCCGGCGACGTTCACGCCCGAGGACCCGCCCAGGCACAGCCCCTCGTGTTCCAGCATGTCAAAGACCACCGGCAGGGCCTCGGCGTCGGCGACGCGGAAGGCCATGTCCGGGGTAAACCCCTCCAGGTTCGCGGTGATGCGACCCTGACCGATGCCTTCGGTGATCGAATTGCCGGGGTTCTCCTGGCCGGTATACAGCTTCAGCAGCCCGGCGCCCTCGGGATCGGCCAGCGCGATCTTGACGCCCTTGGGTTGCAGCGCCATCCCGGTGCCCGCCAACGTCCCGCCCGAGCCGACGGCGCAGACGAACCCGTCCACCTTGCCCTGGGTCTGCGACCAGATCTCGGGGCCGGTGGTGTCGATATGCGCCTGACGATTCGCGACGTTGTCGAATTGGTTGGCCCAGATCGCGCCGTTGGGTTCGGTCCTGGCCAGGGCGGCGGCCAGCCGGCCCGAATATTTCACGTAATTGTTGGGGTCCTTGTAGGGGACCGCCGGAACCTCGACCAGCTCGGCGCCCGCCAGCCGCAGCATGTCCTTCTTTTCCTGGCTCTGGGTTTCGGGGATCACGATCACGGTGCGGAACCCCATCGAGGCCCCGACCAGCGCCAGCCCGATGCCGGTATTGCCGGCGGTCCCCTCGACGATGGTGCCGCCAGGCTTCAGCGCGCCGCGTGCCACCGCGTCACGGATGATGAACAGCGCGGCGCGGTCCTTGACCGACTGGCCGGGGTTCAGGAACTCGGCCTTGCCGAGGATCTCGCAGCCGGTTTCCTCGCTGGCCTTGCGAAGACGGATCAGGGGGGTGTTGCCGATGGCCTCGGACAGGGTGCGGCGGATCATGCGAGGGGTCCTTTCAGCGGGCAATATCGGTCGGTGGAGCGGCGCCGCGCGTCAGGACGCGACGCGACAGGGGCGTCAGTGCAGGACGTCGCCGCGGTTCAGCGCCCGCGCATAGAGCCAGGCCAGAAACGGCACGACGACCAGCGCGGCCAGCAGCAGGCTCAGCGGTTCGTGCAGCGGCAGCGCCGGCGCCGAGGCCCCCGCCAGGATCAGCCCGCCCGCCAGCGCCAACCCGGCGGCCCCCGACGCGAAGAACAGCAAAACCGAGGCATTGTCGCGAATCAACAGGAAGAAGGCCGCGGCAAAGCCCAGCCAAACCGCCAGCGACCAGGCCACCTTGAGCCACAGCGCATCGAGCGGCAGGTTGGCCATGATCTGCGGCCAGTCCACCTGGCCCAGCGCAAAGCGGGTGACCACGTAATCCGCCGCCAGCAGCGCCTGCCATAGCAGAAGCAGCGCGGCGACAGGCATCAGATGCGCGGGAGCGGGAGCGTGGGTGCGGGCCATGGTCTCTGCCTTCTGGTCTTTGCCACAAAGTGGCGCTGTCGAACGGTGGTGTCCAGCCCCGGGGACCCGCGGTTACCGGATGGCGGCGGCAAATTCCGGTGAACCGGCCAATTGCGCCGCCAACCCGGGCGCGACGCCCCGGGTAATCATGCGCCGGAACACGGTCTCGGCACGGGTGCCGGGCAGGACCCCCTCGGGCAAGGGGGCGGCGCCGGCCATGCGCAGCGAATTGGTCTGCACTTCGAGCGGGCGAATGTCCTGCGCGCCGGCGTGGTCGGGGCAGCCCTCGAACAGGCCGGGCGGCGGGGCCACCATGCGCGTGGCGGCGGTGGCCAGCAGGGCGCATTCGGCCGCGATCCGCTCGGCCCCGGTCGGTGGGGTTTGCGGCGTGGTCATGGTGCAGGCCGCGGCCAGCAGCAGGGGCAGAAAGCGTGTCAGGGTCATGGCGGGGTTCTACCTCGGCGGGAGGCCGCCTGCAAATGCCCGTTCACGGGCTCGTGGGTTTGCAGCGCCCGGGTGGGGCGCGCAGACTGCCGCCAAGGGAAAGGCAGGCCGATGCGCGGGCTCTGGATGCTGGCGGCGATGATGATTCTGGTGGGGCTGACGCCTCTGGCCCTCGACCTGGCGGCGCCGGTGCTGGACAACGCCGCGCTGCACCGCGTCGCGCTGGCCGGCTGGCTGGGGTTGCTGGGCGCGCCCCTGGCGCTGGCCGGAATGGCGCTGGGAATCGTCCTGGCGCTGATCGCACTGGCGCGCCGCACCCGGGACTGAGGCGCCGCCGCCCGTGCGATCGGGCTTTTCCCCCGCCCCGACTGGCGCTAGGGAAGGGGCAAGGAGCCCGCACATGCTGAAGACCCGCATCATTCCCTGCCTGGACGTGGCCGACGGCCGCGTCGTCAAGGGCGTCAATTTTGTCAATCTGATCGATGCCGGCGACCCGGTCGAGGCGGCCAAGGCCTACGATGCCGCCGGCGCGGACGAATTGTGCTTTCTGGACATCCACGCCACGCACGAGAATCGCGGCACCATGTTCGACCTGGTCACCCGCACGGCCGAGCAATGCTTCATGCCGCTGACCGTGGGCGGCGGCGTGCGCAGCCACCACGACGTGCGCGCGCTGCTTCTGGCGGGGGCGGACAAGGTCAGCTTCAACTCGGCCGCCGTGGCCAACCCCGATGTCGTGGCCGAGGCCGCCGACCGCTTCGGCAGCCAGTGCATCGTCGTCGCCATCGACGCCAAGACGGTCGCACCGGGCCGGTGGGAAATCTTCACCCACGGCGGGCGCCGGTCCACCGGCATCGACGCGGTCGAATTCGCCCGCACCGTGGCGGCCAGGGGGGCGGGCGAAATCCTGCTCACCTCGATGGACCGCGACGGCACGAAATCGGGTTTCAACCTGCTGCTGACCCGCGCCATCGCCGACGCGGTCGAGATCCCGGTCATCGCCTCGGGCGGCGTCGGCACGCTGGACCACCTGGTCGAGGGGGTGACGCAGGGGCACGCTTCGGCGGTGCTGGCGGCCTCGATCTTCCACTTCGGAACCTATACCATCGGCCAGGCCAAGGCCCATATGGCCGCCGCCGGCATCCCCGTCCGGCTCTGATCGCAAGAGGTTGACATGAGCGCCATCGCCCGGCTTGCCGCCACGGTCGAGTCCCGCAAGGGTGCCGACCCCGAAACCTCATGGACCGCCAAGCTGTTCGCGAAGGGCCCCGAGAAATGCGCCGAGAAATTCGGCGAAGAGGCCATCGAGGCGGTGATCGAGGCCGTCCGCGGCGACCGCGCCCGCCTGACGGCCGAGGCCGCCGACGTGGTCTTTCACCTGTTGGTGATGTGCGCGGCACGCGGCGTGACCCTGGCCGATATCGAGGCCGAACTGACCCGCCGCGAGGGGACCTCGGGCCTGGCCGAAAAGGCCGCGCGCGGGGCGTCAGCCCAATAGCGCAGCGATCCGCCGGGCCAGCGCGTCCTGCGCGGCGTCGCTCAGGCTGTCTGTCGTCAGCACCTGCTGCACCGTTCCCGCCTGCCTGAGGCGCGTGCGGGCATAGCGCGGGTCGTAATGCGCCTGCATCAGTTGCGCGGCGAGCGGCGCGAAATCACCCGCTTGCGCCAGCGTCTGCCAATGGGCGATGGTCTCGCGCGACTGATAGGGCGACAGCGCGTCGATCCGCGCGGCCAACTCGCCCGCATTGCCCGTCACATCGGCATAGGCCCGCGTCAGCCATTCGGCCCGCGCGGCCAGTGGCGCGGCAATCTCGACCCGCGGCGCGGCGCGCATCGCCGCCCACAGGCCGGGCGGCAGCCGGATCGCGCCGATCCGGTTGGACTCGGCCTCGACCAGAACCGGGCGCGTGGGGTCGAGCCGGGCCATTTGCAGCGCCAGCGCGCTTTCGAACCCCTTCTGCGCGGGCTGCTCGATCCCGGGTTCCAGCCCGAACAGACTGCCCCGATGGCGCGCCAGACCTTCCAGGTCCAGCACCTGCCCGCCCAACGCCGCCACCTTGTTCAGGATCGCGGTCTTGGCGGTGCCGGTGTTGCCGTCCAGAACCAGCACCGGCGCCGGAAAGGGGGCCTCGTAAAGCGCCTGCTGCACCAGCTTGCGCCAGGCGCGCCAGCCACCCTCCAGCACGCCCACCCGCCAGCCGATCTGCCCCAGGATCAGCGCGATCGAGCCCGACCGCTGCCCGCCGCGCCAGCAATAGACCAGGGGTCTGTAATCGGCCGGCTTGTCGGCCAGATACCCCTCCAGATGCCGCGCGGCGTTGCGCGCGACCAGCGCCGCGCCCATGCGCCGCGCCAGGAACCGGCTGTCCTGCACATAGACCGTGCCGACGCGCGCGCGCTCATTGTCGTCCAGCGCCGGCAGGTTCACCGCCCCCGGCACATGATCCTCGGCATATTCCGAAGGCGAGCGCACGTCGATCACCTCGTCATAGGGCAGGGTGAAAAGATCCGGAATGGCGGTGAGGGTCAGGCGCTGCATCCCCTCCGCATAGCGCCCCGCACGGCAAACGAAAACCCCGCGCGCATCATCTTGTCGGAAATACGCACGGGGTTTCCAAAGGGGGGCGTGCCCCCCTTTGGCGGGGGGTGCGGGGGGCGCGCAGCCCCCCGCCTCACCCGTTCGCCCGCAACACTCCGGCCGGGCGTGCCGCCAGCGGCCTCAACGCGAACAGCGCACCCGTCGCCAGCACCGCCGCGACGCCCCCCGACACGATCAGCACCGCCGGACCCCAGGCCAGGTGGAACTCCAGCTCCATCACCGGCACCAGGACCGCCCAGGCCGCCAACGCCCCCGCGCCGATGGCGACCAACCCCGCCGCCGCGCCCATCAACGCCGAGCGCAGCGCGAAACTGGCCAGAACCGTGGCGCGGGTGGCGCCCAGCGTCTTCAGAACCGCCGCCTCGAACAATCGCGCGCGCTCGCCCGCCGCGGCCGCCCCGACCAGCACGACAAAGCCGGTGGCCAGCGTCGCCAGAGCCGCCAGCGAGGTCGCCGCCGCCAGCCCTGCCAGCGCCTCGCCCACCCGCGCGGCCGCCTCGCGGATCGGGATCGCCGTGACGTTGGGAAACGCCTCGCCCAGGGCGCGCAGGATCGCCCCGTCGCTGCCGGCGGGTGCGCGCGCCGTCGCGATCAGCGTATAGGGCGCGCCCTGAAAGGCGCCGGGGCTGAACACCATGACAAAACCGATGCCGCCGGTGCGGAAATCCAGGTCGCGAAAATTGGCGATGGTGCCGGTGATGTCGCGGCCCAGCACGTTCACGGTGATCGTGTCGCCCAGTTTCAACCCCAGTTCCGCGCCTTCCTCGGCGCCGAAACTGATGAGCGGCGGGCCATCGTATCCGGCGGGCCACCAGGTGCCCTCGGTCAGCCGATAGGAGCCCTGATCCTCGGCAAAGGTCACGCCCCGGTCGCCCCGCAGCACCCAGTGGCTGCCGTATTCGCGTGCCGGGCGGCCGTTGATGGCGCTAATGACACCGCGCAATTGCGGCGCGGTTTCGATATCCGCGACCCCGTCGAACGCCCCGAGACGTTCGGTGAAGGTCGCCAGTTGACCGGGCTGGATGTCCAGAAAGAAGAACGAGGGCGCCCGGGCCGGCATCTGCGTGGTGATCGCACCGCGCAGATTGGCGTCGATCTGCCCCACCGCGGCCAGCACGCTCAGGCCCAGTCCCAGCGACAGCACCACGGCCACCGCCCCCTCGCGCGGGTTGCCCACGGCCGCGATCGCCAGCCGCAGCGCGGGCCGTCCGCGCAGCATCCGGCTGCGTGCCAGACGTCGCGCCACCCCGCGCAACCCCTGCGCCACCAGCCACAGCAGGACCAGCGCCCCGGCGATTCCGGCCGCAGCCCCCAGCGCCAGTTGCCAGGCATCCGAGAACCACACCGCCGCCGCCACCAGCGCCGCCGTGGCCAGCGCCAACGCCAGAAGCGGGCCGGGCCTGGGCCAGGCCCGGGCCTCGACGCCAATGCCGCGAAACAGGGCGGCGGCGCGCACCCGCTCGACCCGGGCCAGGGGCCACAGGGTGAACACCAAGGCCGTCAGAACACCGTAGAGCGCGGCCTCGGCCAACGGTCCGGGATAGAGGCCCACCGCCAACGGCACCGGCAGCCGGTCCTGCACCAGCGGCGCCGCGACCAGCACCGCGCCTGCCCCCAGCGCGACGCCCAGCGTCACGCCCAGCGCCGTCAGCACCCCGATCTGCATCAGATAGGTCGCGAAGATGACGCGCCCCTCGGCGCCCAGCGTCTTCAACGTGGCGATGACGCCCGTCTTGGCATCCAGATAGGCCCGCACAGCGGCCGAGATGCCGATCCCGCCGACCGCCAGCCCGGCCAGCCCGACCAGCACCAGAAAGGCACCGATCCGGTCCACGAACCGCGCCACACCGGGTTCCGCCCGGCTCGAATCGCGCCAGCGGATACCGGCGTCGTGGAAGGTGTCGATCAGGCTCTGGCGCACCCGCGCGGGCGTGTCGCCGGCGCGCAGGACCAGGCGATACGACGTGTCGAACAACGAGCCCGCGCCCAGCAGCCCCGCCTCGCGCAGCGCGTCCGTCGCCACCAGCGTGCGCGGCCCCAGGCCAAAGCCCCCGCCGACCGAATCCGGTTCGCGCAGGACCGCCGCCATCAGCACGAAATCCTGCGTGCCCAGCCGGAAATGATCGCCCGGACGCAGGCCCAGCCTGTCGATCAGGATCGGGTCCATCGCGCCGCCCGGCAGCCCGTCGCGCCCGGCGAGGACCTCGGCCATCGGCATCGCGGGCTCCAGTTGCGGGGCGCCGACCAGCGGCCAGCTTGCATCGACCGCCTTGACCTGCGTCAGCGCGCGCTCGCCCCCGGGCGTGACCGCCATCGACCGGAAATCGACCACCTCGCCCCAGATGGCGCTTTCGCGGGTCAGCCAGGCGCGCTCGGCCTCGCTGGCAAAGCGATAGGTCAGCCGCAGTTCGGCGTCGCCTCCCAGCAGCGCGCGACCTTCGCGCTGCAACCCGGTCTCGATCGCGGCGCGCACCGATCCCACGGCGGCAATCGCCCCCACGCCCAGGATCAGGCACAGCAGAAAGATGCGGAACCCGGCGATGCCCCCGCGCAATTCGCGCCGGGCCAGACGGGTGGCCGACCGCAGGGTCCCGCCGTGATGCGCGCGCTGGCTCATGCGCCGGCCTCCAGCCGCTCGATTCGGCCGTCGCGCAGATGCGCCACCCGGTCGCAACGCGCCGCCAGCTCGGGGGCGTGCGTGACCAGAACCAGCGTCGCCCCGTGGCGGTCCCTCAGCCCGAACAACAGGTCCATGATCGCCTGACCGTTCGTCCCGTCCAGATTGCCGGTCGGCTCGTCCGCCAGCAGCAACGCCGGGCGCGGCGCCGCGGCGCGCGCCAGGGCCACGCGCTGCTGCTCGCCGCCCGACAGTTGCGCCGGATAATGGTGCCGCCGCGCGGCCAGGCCCACGGCCTCCAGTTCGGCCTCGGCGGCGTCAAACGCGTCGCGCCGGCCGGCCAGTTCCAGCGGCACGGCGACATTCTCCAGCGCGGTCATCGTCGGGATCAGGTGAAAGCTCTGGAACACCACCCCCATCGTGCCCCGCCGGAACCGGGCCAGCGCGTCCTCGTCCATCACGCCCAGGTCCTGGCCCAGCGCCAGAACCCGCCCCCCGGTGGCCCGCTCAAGCCCCCCCATCAGCATCAGAAGCGAGGACTTTCCGGACCCCGAAGGCCCCACCAGACCCAGCGACTGCCCGGCCTCAACTTGCAGCGAGATGCCCTTCAGGATCTCGACAGGGCCGGCATTGCCCTGCAAGGTCAGCCTTGCATCCTCGAGGGACAGAACGGGTTCGGTCATGAAATCAATCCTTTGCAACGCATCCAGCGGATATGGGGTCGCGCGGCGGGCAGGCAAGCGCCTGCCGGCGCTGATTTTCATGCTTTTCGCCGCCGCCGTCGCCGTTTCCGCCGCCTCGGGCGCCCGTGCCCGGGACCTCACCGTCACCGCGCTGGGCGATTCGCTGACAGCGGGCTATGGGCTCGAACAAGGGCAGGGGCTGGTGCCGCAGTTGCAGGCCTGGCTCGATGCGCAGGGCCGCGCGGTCCGCGTCGTCAATGCCGGGGTGTCGGGCGATACCACCTCGGGCGGGCTGCAACGGCTGGACTGGGTGCTCGCCGACCGCCCCGACGCGATGATCGTGGCGCTCGGTGGCAACGACCTGCTGCGAGGCATCGACCCGGCGCTGAGCCGCGCGAATCTCGACGCGATCCTCACCCGCCTCGAGGCCGAGGGCATCCCCGCGCTGCTGGTCGGGCTCCCGGCGCCCGGCAACTACGGCCCCGCGTTCCAAAGCGCCTTCGCCGCGCTCTTTCCGGACCTCGCGGCCGCCCATGACACCCTGCTGCTGCCCGATCTGCTCGCCCCGATCGCCGCGGCACGCGACGCGGGGACGCCGGTCACCGACCTCATGCAGGGCGACATGATCCACCCCAATGCCCGCGGCGTCGCGCTCGTGGTGCAGGCGCTGGGCCCACAGGTCGAAACTCTCCTCGATCGCGTGGCTCCCTGATCCCGGCGGCCGCCGCGCATCCGCCCGGGAACCCCGTCTTTGTGCCCGAAATATCCCGGGGGGTGTGGGGGGCAGCGCCCCCCACCGGATCGCCCGAGGGCTGGAGGCTGGAAGCCTCCCGGCCGAGGGCGAAACCGCCGCCCGATCCGTCCCGCCCCCGCGCCCCCCGTCACCCGACCACGTTGAACCCCGGCCCATAGGGATAATGCGTGATGTTCTCGGCGCCGGTTTCGGTCATCACCAGAATGTCGTGCTCGCGGTATCCACCCGCGCCCGGCTGCCCCTCGGGGATCGTCAGCATCGGCTCCATCGAGATCACCATCCCGGGCTCCAGCACGGTGTCGATGTCCTCGCGCAGCTCCAGCCCCGCCTCGCGCCCGTAATAATGCGACAGCACGCCGAAGGAATGGCCATAGCCAAAGGTGCGATATTGCAGCAGGTCGCGCCCGGCGAAAAAGTCGTTGATCTTCGCCGTGACCTCGGCGCACGAGACCCCGGGCCGCAGCAGGCTCATGCCGTATTCATGCGCCGCCACATTCGCCTCCCAGATCGCCAGCGAGGCGGCGTCCACGTCGCGCGCGAACAACGTCCGCTCCAGCGCCGTGTAATAGCCCGAGATCATCGGAAAGCTGTTCAGCGACAGGATGTCGCCCGCCTCGATCCGCCGCGCGGTGACCGGGTTGTGCGCGCCGTCGGTGTTGAGACCCGACTGGAACCAGACCCAGGTGTCGCGATACTCGGCTTCGGGGAACCGCCGGGCGATCTCGCGCTCCATCGCGTCGCGCCCGGCCATCGCCACGTCGATCTCGCGCACACCCGGCGCGATCGCTTCGCGAATCGCGTAGCCGCCCACGTCGGCGGTGTTCGCCCCGGCCCGGATCAGGGCGATCTCGGCGGGCGATTTCAGCATCCTCTGGCGCATCGACGCGGGGGCCATGTCCACCCGCGCGCGTGGCCCCAGGAACGCGTCCAGCTTTTGCGACTGCACCAGGGTCAGGTGGTCGCCCTCATGGCCGATCACCCGCCCGGTCCCCGTCACCGACCGCACCGCGCGCCAGTAGTTGTCGCGCGCCCAGTCGGTATAGGTGATGTTGTCGCCATGGCACCGTCGCCAGGGCTGCCCGGCGTCGATGCCGGCGCTGATCGTGACGCTGTCGGTGGCGGTGACCACCAGCCCGTAGGGCCGACCAAAGCTGCAATAGAGAAACCCGGAATAATAGGCGATCGCCTGCATCGAGGTGAACACGCAGGCTTCGACCCCCTGGTCGGCCATGGCGGCGCGCAGGCCGGCAAGGCGCGTGTCGTATTCCTCGGCGGCGAAGGGCAGCACGCGCGACCCCTGATGGAAGCGGTAAAAGGCGGGACGTTCCGCCGCCGTCATCGTCGTCATCGTCATCGTCATTGTCAGACCTCTGGCCAGGGGTCTCGGCATCGCGGGACCCCGAAAGATCCCGGCGTGCAGGACGATGCGGCCCCGTCCGAAGGGCCGCGAGCATCGGGTCCCGTCCGGGGCCCTGCGGCGACGCCATCGCCGCTTGCTCATGGGCACGCTAGCGCCGCGACCCGCGCCTTGCAACGGCAAAGCGCCTTGATCCGGGGCGGGGGCTGGGGCATCACCATGGCGACAGTGATGAAAGACCGACGCATGAACCGCATCTGCCATATCGACATCGACGAATCCGATCTGCCCGCCCCCACGCCCGAGATGGAACAGGAGCGTCGCGTCGCGGTGTTCGACCTGCTCGAGGACAACAGCTTTGCCCTGCCGGCCCGCGACGACCGCACCGTGCCCCAGGGGCCCTACAGGCTGGCACTGGCAATCCGCGATCGGCGGCTGGTGGTCGATATCGCGCAAGAGGCCGGCGACAAGGTGGCGGAATTCCACCTGTCCCTGGGTCCGTTCCGGCAGGTCATCAAGGATTACGACCAGATCTGCGCCAGCTATTTCGACGCCGTCAAACGCCTGCCCCCCAGCCAGATCGAAGCGATCGACATGGCCCGGCGCGGGATCCACAACGAGGGCGCGCGCGTCTTGCAAGAGCGGCTCGAAGGCAAGGCCGAAATCGACCTCGATACCGCGCGGCGCCTTTTCACCCTGATTTCCGTCCTTAACCACGGGTCGTGATCTTGGACCAGGGTTTCCCCCAGTCTGTCCTGTTCTGCTGCGACCACAACTCGGTCCGCTCGCCCATGGCCGAAGGCTTCATGAAAAAGCTCTACGGTCAGCGCGCCTATGTGCAGTCCGCAGGCGTGCATGGTGAAACGGACATCGACGGTTTCGCTGTCGCCGTCAGCGCCGAGAAAGGCGTGTCGCTGGACCGCCACCGCACCCGCAGTTTCGACGAGATGCAGGAATGGGGCGACGATCTTTCCGGCTTCGATCTGATCGTCGCGCTCAGCCCTGCCAGCCAGCGCGCGGCGCTGGAACTGACGCGCTACGCGCATGTGAACGTCGAATACTGGCCGATCATGGACCCCACCGGCCTGGGCGAAACCCGCGAGACAAAGCTACAGGCCTATCGTCAGACCCGCGACCAGATCGTGCACCGGATGCAGGAACGCTTCGGGCCGCCCACGGCCTGACAGGTGTCGCTTTCCGCGCCGCTTGCGCCTGCCGGGCGGCTATCCTGCCTCTGCATTGTTGGAGACCCCGATGACCCCAGCCGATACCGCCCGAGCGACCCTTCAGGCCTATTACGACGCGTTCAACCGCGGCGACACCGCGGCCATGATCGACTGTCTGCACGACGATTTCACCCATCATGTCAACGAGGGCGCGGCGCGGCCGGGCAAGCAGGCCTTTGCCGATTTCTGCGCGCACATGTCCGAAACCTACCGCGAAACGCTGACGGACCTGGTGGTCTTTGCCAGCGCCGATGGCGGGCGTGGCGCGGCGGAATTCACAGTCAACGGCACCTATCTTCAGACCGACCCCGGCCTGCCCGAGGCCCACGGCCAGACCTATGTGCTGCCGGCGGGCGGGTTCTTCACGCTCAAGGACGGGCGCATCACCCGGGTGACGACCTATTACAACCTGCAAGACTGGATCCGGCAGGTCAGCGCATGAGGGTGCAGGCGCTGTCCGGCGCCGCGCTCGAGGCCGCGCTGGACGATGTCGCACGGCTCAGGATCGCGGTGTTTCGCGACTGGCCCTATCTCTATGACGGCGACCTGGATTACGAGCGCGCCTATCTGGCGCCCTACCGCGACAACCCCCGCGCGGTGCTGGCGGGGGCGTTCGACGGCCCGCGCCTGGTCGGCGCGGCGACCGGCACCCCGATGGAGGATCACGCCGAAGACTTCGCCGCGCCCTTTGCGCAGACCGGGATTCCATTGTCTGACATATTCTATTGTGCTGAATCCGTTTTGCTGCCCGAGTTTCGCGGCCAGGGTGTCGGACATCGGTTTTTTGATATCCGCGAGGGGCAGGCGCGGTCTCTGGGCCGGCCCCATGTCGCATTCTGTGCCGTGCAGCGCCCCGCTGACCATCCCGCGCGTCCGGCCGGCTATCGCCCGCTCGATGCCTTCTGGCGCGCCCGCGGCTACGCGCCCCTGCCCGGCGTGATTGCAACCTTTCGCTGGAGGGATCTGGGCGATAGCATGGACAGCGCGAAACCGCTGCAATTCTGGATGCGAGATCTGACATGACCCGGGACGTGACCATTGCCGCCGCCGCCTATCCGCTGGACTGGTTCGACGATTTCGCCGGGTTCGAGGCCAAGGCCGCGCATTGGGTGGCCGAAGCCGCGGGGCAGGGCGCGCAGCTTCTGGTCTTTCCCGAATACGGCGCGATGGAGCTGGCCAGCCTGGGCGGGCCGGCCATCGCCGCCGATCTCGAAGGGGCGCTGTCCGAGGTCGCGCGTCACCGGCCCCGGGTGGATGCGTTGTTTGCCCGCCTCGCTGCCGAGCACGGGGTGCATATCCTCGGCCCGTCGGGACCCGTGTTCACGGGCAACCGTCCGGTCAACCGCGCCACCCTGTTCGGCCCCGGCGGCGTGATCGGCCACCAGGACAAGCAGATCATGACCCGCTTCGAACGCGAGGCGTGGGACGTGGTCCCAGGGGCCGACGGTTTGGCCGTGTTCGACACCGAGCTGGGGCGCCTGGGTGTCGTCATCTGCTATGACAGCGAATTCCCGCTGCTGGGCCGCGCCCTGGCCGAGGCCGGGGTCGAGATCCTGGGCGCCCTCGTGCACCGAGTCGCTGGCGGGTTTCACGCGGGTGCGGGTCGGATCGATGGCGCGCGCGCTGGAAAACCAGTGCGCCGTGGTCCACGCGCCCCTGGTCGGGAACGCCGCGTGGTGCGTCGGAGTCGAGGACAGCACCGGCCGCGCGTCGATCTATGGGCCCCCGGACCGCGACTGGCCGGCCGAGGGGATCCTGGCCGAGGGTCGGATGGACGCACCCGGCTGGGTTCTGGCCACCGTCTCGCGCGATCTGGTGGCCCGGACGCGCGCCGATGGTGGCGTCCTGAACCTGGCGCACTGGCCCGAACAGGCCGACCGGCTGGCCACGCCCCTCAGGGTGATCGGGGCGGTCTGACCGACCGCTCGGCGGGGAGCAAGTTAAACCTTGAATTTCCCGAAACGAAGGCGCATGTAGGCCGCGCCTGCCTTGTGCGGGCCAATATCCATTGCTTTCGGAGTGACTATGGCCAAGGAAGACACGCTCGAATTTCCCGGTGTCGTCAAGGAACTCCTGCCGAACGCGACATTCAGGGTCGAGCTGGAAAACGGCCATATGATTATTGCGACGATGGCAGGCAAGATGCGCAAGAACCGCATCCGCGTCCTGGCGGGCGACCGCGTTCAGGTCGAGATGACCCCCTACGATCTGTCCAAGGGCCGGATCAACTATCGCTTCAAGTGATGCGTCTGGTCCTGGGTTCGGCCAGCCCCCGGCGACTGGACCTGCTGGCGCAACTGGGGATCGCGCCTGACGCCGTGCGCCCCGCCGATATCGATGAAACGCCCGGTTTGCGCGAATTGCCGCGTCCCTACTGCGCCCGCATGGCGCGGGAAAAGGCGCTGGCGCTGGACTGCGCGCCCGACGAGGTCGTGCTGTGCGCCGATACCACGGTGGCGCTGGGCCGCCGCATCCTGGGAAAACCGCGCGACGCTGTCGAAGCCGCGCAATTCCTGACCCTGCTGGGCGGGCGCCGCCATCAGGTGATCACCGCCGTCGCCGTCCGGCACGGGGACCGGCTCTGGACCCGCGAGGTCGAAACGGCGGTGAAGATGAAGCGCCTGTCGGATGACGAACTGAACGGCTATCTGGCCTGCGGCGAATGGCGGGGCAAGGCCGGCGCCTATGGCATCCAGGGCCGCGCGGGGGCTTTCATCCCGTGGATTCAGGGCAGTTTCAGCGCCGTTGTCGGCCTGCCGCTGGCGGAAACCGCGGCCCTGCTCAACGCGGCGGGGTGGCGCGCATGAAGGGCAGTCTGATCGCATTGGGCCAGATCGGCGGGCGCGCGGTGGCGGCGCTGATGGTGGACGGCCGGATCGAGGATCTGGCCCTGGACCCCGACGGCATCGCCCCCGGCGCGATCCTGCGCGGCGTGGTCGGACGGCCGGTCAAGGGGCTGGGCGGCGTGTTCATCGAACTGCCCGACGGCGAGTCCGGGTTTCTGCGCGCGCCAAAGGGGTTGGCGCCCGGGCAGCGCATCCTGGTGCAGGTCACCGGCGTCACCGAACCGGGCAAGGCCCTGCCGCTGACGCAACGCCTGCTGTTCAAGAGCCGCTATGCCATCGTCACGCCCGAGGCGCCGGGGCTCAACGTGTCGCGCGCGATTCGCGATGACGGGGCGCGCGCGGATCTGAGCGCGCTGGCGGATGCGGCGATGCAGGGCGCGGACCCGTCGCTGGGCCTCATTCTGCGGTCGGTCTGCGTCGCGGCCGACGACGCCGAGATCGCCGAGGACATCGCCCAGATGCGCGCCTTGGCCGAGGCCGTTCTGGCCGATCTCGACGGGCCGCCCGAATTGCTGGTCGATGCGCCCGGTGCGCACGAATTGGCCTGGCGCGACTGGGGCGACGTGGATGCCGTCGAGGATAGCGCCGACGCGCTGGAAATGTGCGGTGCCCTCGATCAGATCGAGGCCCTGCGTCAGCCCTGCGTTGCGCTCGACGGTGGCGCGACGATGATGATCGAACCAACGCGTGCCCTGATCGCGGTCGATGTGAACACCGGCGCGGACACATCGCCCGCGGCCGGGCTCAAGGCCTCGATCGCGGCGGCGCGCGACCTGCCCCGGCAACTCAGGCTGCGCGGCCTCGGTGGCATGGTGCTGGTCGATTTCGCGCCCTGCCCGAAACGCGACCGCCATGTGCTTGAGCAGGTCCTGAACAAGGCCTTTCGCGCCGACGCGGGCGAGGCGTCGCTGGCTGGCTGGACGCCCTTGGGCAATTTCGAACTGACCCGGCGGCGCGACCGCCCGATCCTGCGCGAGTGGCTGGCATGAGCGGCCGCTGCCCGCAATGCGGCAAGCCCACGGTCCAGGCCTACAGGCCTTTCTGCTCGCGGCGCTGCGCGGATGTGGACCTGGCGCGCTGGTTCCGGGGGGACTATGCCATTCCCGTGCCAGACGAATCCCCTGAGGACGAGGCCGAACCCGGCGCGGAAAACTGACCTCTGCGCGGCGGGTGCGATTGCCCGGTCCGTGACCGTGGGTCATGCTGTCGTCATCGGCCGGGGGGCACTATCCTGCGGCCAGATCGGAGGGACTCGTGATGCGCATCGTGGTTTTCAACGCGGGCAGTTCCAGCCTGAAATTCGGCGTGTTCGACCACCAGGGCGCGGCGACCGTCCAGGTGTTCAAGGGCGCCTTCGAGCGGTTTCGCGACGGCGGCTGCCAGGCCCGGTTCGAGGCCGGGACCCGGCGCGAATCGGGGGCGGCGCCCTATCCCGATCTGGCGGCCGCGACGGCGGCGGTTCCGGGGGTTCTGGCGGACTGGGGTTTGGACGGGCTGGACGCCGTCGGCCACCGGATCGCTCATGGCGGCGCGGATTTCGCGCAGCCCGCCCTGCTGGACGACGCGACGCTGGCGCGGATCGAAGCCTTGACCCCGCTTGCCCCCCTGCACAACCCCGCCAACCTCGAGGCCGTTCGCGTTGCCCGCAAGGTCTGGCCTGATCTGCCGCAAGTGGGCGTGTTCGACACCGCCTTTCACCTGACCAATCCGCCCCGCGTCACGACCTATGCGGTGCCCGGCGCCTGGCGCGACGCCGGGCTCAGGCGCTACGGGTTTCACGGCACCTCGCACAAATATGTCGCCCGACGCGCGGCCGAGGCATTGGACCGCCCGCTGGGCGACCTCAGGCTGATTTCGGTGCATCTGGGCAACGGCGCCAGCGCCTGCGCGGTCAACCTGGGGCGCAGCCTCGAATCCTCGATGGGTCTGACGCCGCTTGAGGGGTTGGTCATGGGCACGCGCTCGGGCGATATCGACCCGGGGGCGTTCGGCTATCTGCACCGGCAACTGGGTCTGTCGATCGAGGCCATCGAAGAGGGGCTCAATCGCGACAGCGGCCTCAAGGGGCTGACCGGCAGCGCCGACATGCGCGACGTCGAGGACCGCGCGGCGGCGGGCGACCCGGCGGCGCAACTGGCGATCAACCTATACGCCTATCGGGTGCGCAAATACATCGGCGCCTATGCGGCGGCGATGGGGGGTGTGGACGCGGTGATCTTTACCGGCGGCATCGGTGAAAACTCGGCCTCGATGCGGCGGCGGATCTGCGACGGGCTGGATTTCATGGGCCTCAGGCTGGACCATGACCGCAACATGGCCGTGGACCTGCACGACCACGCGGCGCCGCAGATCCAGGCCTACGGCGCGCGCGTGGCGGTGATCGTCACCGAAACCGCCGAACAGTTGCAGATCGCGCGCGAGGTCGCCGGGCACCTGCAACGCCCCGCGGCGGCGCCACGGCCCTTGCCGGTGGCGGTCTCGGGGCGGCATGTGCATCTGTGTGCGGCCTCGCTGAAGGCGCTGTTCGGCGACGGCTATGCGCTGACGGTGGACAAGCCCCTGCGCCAACCCGGCAACTGGGCGGCCAGAGAGCGCGTCACGCTGATCGGGCCCAAGGGTCGGATCGAGCATGTCGCGATCCTGGGCCCGCTGCGCAAGGCCACGCAGATCGAGGTGTCGCGCACCGACAGTTTCGCGTTGGGGATCGATGCGCCGGTTCGCGATTCGGGGCATCTGGACGGAACGCCGACGATCCGCATCGCGGGGCCGGCCGGTCAGATCGACACCGACGGGCTGATCGTCGCCGCGCGGCACATCCATATCAACCCGGACGACGCCTCTGCGATGGGGCTGCACGACGGGCAAGAGGTGCAGGTGCGCATCGGCGAGGGCGAGCGCGCGCTGACCTTTGGCCGGACCCTGGTGCGGGTGCAGCCGACGGCCTTCACCGAAATGCACATCGATACGGACGAGGCGAACGCGGCCGGGATCGGGCCCGATTGCGAGGGGCAGGTCGTGGCCCTGACCGCACATCCGGTGGTGACCGACTGACGCGGCGCCGGGATGGGCATTAGCGCCCATCCCATCGCGCAGGGGTCAGGCCGGGCGCGGCGTCACGGCGGGCAGGGCGCGCACCGCGATCATGCCGGCCGCCATGGCCAGCGTGAAGATCAGCCCGCCGGCGCCGCTCCAGCCCAGGGCGGCCAGGGCCGGGCCCGGGCAAAAGCCCGACAGCGCCCAGCCCGCGCCGAACAGCACCGAACCGCCCAGCAGGCGCGCGTCGAGGGTCTGGCGCGGCATCGGCGGGATCAGCGCCCCGGTCAGCGCCGCCGGGCGCCGCCGCGCCAGGCGCCAGGCCAGCAGCATCGGCAGGATCGCGCCGCCCAGCACAAAGGCCAGCGTCGGGTCCCATTCTCCGGTCACGTCCAGCCAGCCCTGCACCTTGGCGGTGTCGGTCATGCCCGACACCAGCAGGCCCAGGCCGAACAGGGCGCCCGCGGCGCCGGCGATTGCGGATCGCATGTCAGATCACTCCCAGCAGGTGGCGGGCGACGAAGAAACTGACGGCCCCGGCGCCCAGGTAGCAGGCCGTCGCGACGATCGAGCGCAGCGAGAACCGCGACATGCCGCACACCCCGTGCCCCGAGGTGCAGCCGTTCGCCAGTTTGGTGCCCGCGCCGACCAGAATGCCCGCCAGCGCCAGCATCGGCAGGTCGCCCGAGACGTGGCTGTCAGGCGCACCCAGCGCCAGCACGGCCAGCGCGGGGGCGCCGATCAGGCCCAGCAGAAACGGCAGATCCTCGCGCAGGGTGCGCGGGCCGGCGCCGTTCAGGGCGTTCGACACGATGCCGCTGGCCCCCATGATCCGCCCGTTGCCCAACAACAACAGCGCGGCGGCAAGGCCGATCATCAACCCTCCGGCCAGGCCGAACAGCCAGTCTTGGGGGTGCACAATCAGGGTCATGGCGGCGTCCCGGGCAAAGGGTTTCTGGTGCCGTCAATCTGGCCCTCACATCAAGTCATTGCAATATAACGAAAATAATAAGGCCCCTGTTCCACCCAGGGCGCCCGGCCGGGAACAGCCGTTCACCGGGCCCGGGCCCGGCGCGGGACAGGGTTTCCCTGTGACGCGGATTTCGGGAACAAGCGCCCGGCGCGGGCTGGGGGCCCGCGCGGGCGGCCAGGGGCGACTCAGCCGCCGATCTCGCTGGGGACGATGAAGTCGCGCACCGCGCCCTGACCCCAGGCGATGTCCTTCCAGCTGTCGATTTCGAACGAGGCGACCAGGGTCGCGCCCGTCGGATAGCGGCGGAACTCGGGATTCATCGGCGCCTGTGCCACGATGCGTTCGGCGAATTCCGCGATGCCCGGGTTGTGGCCGATCATCATCACCGTGTCCGTGGTGGCGTGTTTCAGCACCGCCAGCATCACATCGGGCCCGGCGTGATAGAGCGCGGGCTTCAACGTCAGGATCGGCGTGCCGGGCAGGGCCGGGGCGATGCCGGACCACGTCTTGCGGGTGCGCAGCGCGTCCGAGCACAGAACCTCGTCGGGAACATACCCGCGCGAGGCCAGCCATTCGCCGAGATCGGCAGAGGCGGTCTTGCCGCGTTCGTTCAGTGGGCGGTCATGGTCGGCCATCGTCGGGTCATCCCAACTGGATTTGGCGTGCCGCGTCAGGATCAGGCGTTTGCTCATCGGTGGAACCGGCTCATGTGATAGGCGCTTTGTTCCGGCAGTCTTGCATGGCTTTCCCCGGCGGGGCAAGCGCGGCGCGCGGCACAACCATGCGTCATGCAGTCCCGACCCGCCGTGCTGTCCAGATAGGCGTGGCAGCGCGCGGTGTCATAGGCCGTGGCGGACAGCGCGGCGACCGGGCAGGCGCGCGTGCAGGGCCTGTCCACGCAGGTGTCGCAGGGGTTTTCGGCAGGCGGAAGGTGGACCGCGAGGGGCAGCGCCAGCGCCCCCCGGAACGAGGCCCAGAGCCCGCAATCGTGATGCACCAGCATTCCCACCGGCGATTGCCACAGCCGCCCGCTATCGAGCGCCCAGCGAAAGAACGGTGGCCAGGGCGGCCCGTCCGAAGGGAACAGTGCCGTTCCGCCGAATCGCTCGGCGATGGCGCCGAGCACGCGCTTCGACCATCGGTCCAGGGGATCGGGGGCGCCGTCGTGCCATTCGGGCGCGGCCGTGACGCGCGACCACCAGGTCGTGCCGCCCTCGGGGCCGACCAGAACCAGGGACTGGGTGCCGGGCGGGCAGAAGTCCGCGTCCGGCCCGGTCACCGCCAGTGCCAGCAACCCCTCGGCGCAGAGCGCGCCCAGCGGGTCAATCGTGGGCACGCAGCGTCACGCGCGAGGGCGTGGCGCGGATCATCGACCCGGCGCCGAGTTCGGTGAACAGTTCCAGCAGGCAGGCGTTGGGCACCCGCCCGTCCAGGATGACCACCGCGCGCACCCCTTCCTCGATCGCCTGCAAGGCGGTCTCGGTCTTGGGGATCATGCCGCCGACGATGGTGCCGTCGGCGATCATCTCCCGCACCTGGTCGGGGTGGATTTCGGTCAGGACATTGCCGTCCTTGTCCTTGACGCCCGACACATCGGTCAGCAGCAACAGTCGGTCGGCCTTGAGCGCACCGGCGATGGCGCCGGCGGCGGTGTCGCCGTTCACGTTGAAGGTTTCCAGCGCGCTCATGCCGGTCGCGACCGGCGCCACGACGGGAATGATGCCCGCCTTGAACAGGTCGCGCAGCACCTGCACGTTCATTTCGACGGGTTTGCCGACAAAGCCCAGTTCGGGATCGTCGGCGACGCAGACCATGAGGTCGTCATCCTTGCCCGACACGCCCACCGCGCGGCCGCCCTCGTCCATGATGGCCTGCACGATGCGCTTGTTGACCAGCCCCGTCAGCACCATTTCGACCACCTCGACGGTGGCCTTGTCGGTCACGCGCTTGCCGCGCACGAAATCCGACTTGATGCCCAGCCGGCCCAGGAGATCGTTGATCATCGGCCCGCCGCCATGCACGACGACCGGGTTCAGCCCGACCTGTTTCATCAGCACGATGTCGCGGGCAAATTCGGCCATGGCGGTGGCGTCGCCCATGGCGTTGCCGCCGAATTTCACGACGACGACGGCGCCGGAAAAGCGTTGCAGATAGGGCAGGGCCTCGGAGAGGGTGCGGGCGATGGCTTTCCAGTCACGATCCATGTTCTGCTGTCTCATGAAGTGTTATTCCATGCTGGCGATCAGCGCGCGAAGCGTGGCGATACCCTCGCCCTTTTCCGACGAGGTGACAAGCAGCTCGGGATAGGCGGCGGGGTGTTTCGCCAGGGCGGCACGCACCTGCGCAAGCGTTCGGTCCTGTTCGGCCTTGCTGATCTTGTCGGCCTTTGTCAGCACGACCTGAAAGGTCACGGCCGACTTGTTCAACAGGTCGAGGATCTCTTCATCGACCTTCTTGATGCCGTGGCGCATGTCGATCAGCACAAAGGCCCGCCGCAGCGTCGCCCGCCCCGACAGGTAATCCTTGAGCAGCGCGTGCCATTTGCGGACCACGGCCACCGGGGCCTCGGCAAAGCCATAGCCGGGCAGGTCCACCAGATAAAGCTGCCCACCGACGTCGAAATAGTTGATTTCCTGCGTCCGGCCCGGCGTGTTTGACGTCCGCGCCAGCGACTTGCGCCCGGTCAACGCGTTGATGAGGCTGGATTTCCCCACGTTCGAACGGCCCGCGAAGCAGATCTCGAGCCGGTCGGCCGGGGGCAGGCCGGGCATCGCCACCACGCCCTTGACGAAATCGACGGGGCCCGCGAACAGCTTGCGGCCGGTCTCGGCGGTCAGGGTGTCGGGCTCGGGCGTCAGGGGAAAGGGCAGGGTCATGGCAGGATCTCCACCGGGTCGTCCAGGGCGATCTCGCCGCCCCGCGTCACGGTTGCGTAAACGCCGAAGTCGCGGTGCCCCCAACCCGATTCGAGTGCGGCCAGCGTGTCGCCCGCGGGGGCGCCGGTCTCGGGGTCGTGGGCGGTGGCGACGCAGCGGGTGATGCGTTGTTCGATGCGCAGGCGCGCGGGACCGATGGCGATCTCGTGGCCAATCCGGTCGAATTCGGTCCAGGCGGGCAGCCCGTCCAGCCACAGGTTGCCGCGGAACCGGTGTATGGACAGTGGCCGGCCCATCCGCCCGGCCAGCGCATCGAGCGACGCGAGGTTCAGGATCGCGATCCAGGGCCCCGGCACATCGGTCAGCGCGCCGCCGTCCCGGCGCGCGACCAGGGCGCGGGGGGCCGGGCGGTTGGCGGGCCAGAGCGGCCGCAGCCAATCGACCAGCGCGGGGCCGCAAGCGGGCAGGGTGCCGGCGAAGGGCGGGCGCGCGGGGTGGGTCAGGCGCAGGGCGCCCGTGGTCTCGTCAAAGGTGGCGCGGATCGCTTGCAGATGCCCCTCGGCGGCGCCCCGGACAAAGTTCATCTTGGGCACCCAGCCATCCGGCGCGGCGTCGAAACCGGCGGCTTCGGTGGCGATCGCGTAGAGGCGGTCAAAGGGCAACGGGCGGCCCTCTGTCAGGGCCGCCCGGGTCACGGTCTGGAACCCGGCGGATTTCACCGGGTGCCGCACGATATGGGCCAGTCGGGCGCCGCTCACTTGGCCTTGCCGCCCTTATTGCCGCCTTTTGGCACTTTCAACGACGCCCGGATGTTGCCGAAAATGTCGGGCCGCGAGCCATGCGCCGTCATGATCAGATATTGCTGGGTAAAGGTGATGATGTTGTTGCCGATCCAGTACATCAGCAGCCCCGAGGCAAAGCCGCCCATCACGAACATGAACACCAGCGGCATCCAGTTGAAGATGGTCGCCTGCATCGGGTCCGCCGGCGCCGGGTTCAGGCGCATCTGGAACCACATCGATGTGCCGAACAACAGCGGCAGCAGACCCAGGAACACCGTCGCCAGCATCGTGCCGGTCTCGGGCGCGGCCCAGGGCATCAGGCCAAAGAGGTTGTAGAGCGAGGTCGGGTCCGGGGCCGACAGGTCGTTGAACACCCAGAACCACGGCGCCTGCCTGAGTTCGATGGTGACGAAGATCACCTTGTAGAGCGAGAAGAAGATCGGGATCTGCAACATGATCGGCAGGCAACCGGCGGCCGGATTCACCTTGCGGTCCCGGTAGAGCGCCATCATCTCCTGTTGCAGTTTCTGCCGGTCCTCGCCCGCGCGTTCCTTGATCGCCTGCATTTCGGGCTGGAGTTCCTTCATCCGCGCCATCGAGACATAGGATTTCCAGGCGAGCGGCAGCAGCAGCGCCTTCAGCGTCAAGGTCAGCGCCAGGATCGCCCAGCCCATGTTCCCGATCAGCCCGTGATAGAAGTTCAGCACCAGGAAGATCGGCTTGGTCAGGAAGAAGAACCAGCCCCAGTCGATCGCATCCACGAAGCGGTCGATGTGCAGGCTTTCCGCGTAGCCGGTCAGCGTGGCGTATTCCTTGGCGCCGGTGAACAGCATCGACTGCGCCGTCGCGGTCTGGCCCGGTTCGACCGTGACGGTGGGCTGGCGCAGGCTGGCCTGGTAAATCTCGGAGCCCGGCACATACTGGCCGACACCCGCCGCCGGATTGCCCGGCGTCGCCACCAGCGCGGCCATGAAGTATTTCGAGGTGAAGCCGATCCAGGCGTTCTCGGTCGCGTCGGCCTCGCGCGCGGGGGTCCGCTCGCGGTCGCTGACGGGATAGTCGCGCATGGTCTTGTAGCTGTCCTCGATGAGGGCGCCATCGGCCATCTGCACCAGACCCTCATGCGAGATGTAGTAGCGTTGCATGTCCGGTGGCACATCATGTTGCGCCAGAATGCTGTAGGGGTCCAGCTGCACCGGGGTGTCGCCGGTGTTCTCTACCGTCTGGGTCACGGTGAACATGTAGCCGTCGTCCACCGCGATCTCACGGGTGAAGATCAGCCCGGTGCCGTTGTCCCAGCGCAGCGTCACCGGCGTCTCGGGGGTCAGCGCGTTGGTGCCGACCTGTTGCCAGGGGGTCGCGGGGCCGGGGACATGGTCGTAATCCAGCGCACCGCGCGGGCTCCAGCCGAACAGGGCGTAGAAGGGGTGGCGCGCGCCGCCGTTGGGATTCAGCAGGTGCACAAGCTCGCTGCCGGGGGCCACGGTCTCGCGGTAGTCGCGCAGCTGCATGTCGTCAAAGCGGCCGCCGGTCAGCGCCAGCGATCCAGTCAGGCGCGGCGTATCGATGGCGATCCGTGCCGTGGCTTCCAAAGGCTGCGCCAGGGTCGCGTCGCCGCTGGCCGGGGTCGTCGTCTCGGCCGAGGGCGGGGGGATCAGTTCGCTTTGCGCGACGGTGTCGGCGGGATCGGGCTGTGGCGGCGGGAACAGCGCGAACCAGCCCATGATGACCGCGAGGCTCAGGGCAAAGGCGAGGATCAGGTTCTTTGTTTGATCGTCCATCGGGGCTTTCCGGGCGCGATTTCGGTGCTGCGCCGGTTCAACAGGCCCTGCCCGCAAAGGTCAAGCGGATTCCCCCGGGGCGCGGCGTGACGGGCGGGGAATTTTCCCGTCCCGGGGCGTCCGGCCGCGCCGCCCGGGGTGGGCGGGGCCCCGCGCGGGCCGACCGGTCCTTGCCAGGGAGCTCAGCCGGCGGTGCCATCGGCGGCGCGCGCGGCGTCGGTGTCCTCGCACCAGGGCTCGCCGCGTTCCAGGGCCTCGGTATGGGCGCGCAACCATGCCGGCAGGTCCTGGGCCGGCATCGGGCGGGCGATGGCGAACCCTTGCAGATGGTCGCAGCCCATCTGCGCCAGCAGAACCTGCTCGCCCGCGCTTTCGACCCCCTCGGCCAGGGTGGCGATGCCCAGGCGCTCGGCCATTGACAGGATGGCCGCGACCATGCGCTGCTGGTCGGGGTCGCGGTGCAGATTGGTGACAAAAGAGCGGTCGATCTTGATCCGGCCGACGGCAAAGCGGCGAATATGGGCGATCGAGGCATGGCCGGTGCCAAAATCGTCCAGATCGATGCCGCAGCCCATCGCCGCCAGGCGGGCAATGGTGCGCACGGCGACGTCGTCGTCGCCTTCGGCGATCACGGTCTCCAGGATTTCCAAGGACAGCCGCTCGGGCGCCAGGTCGCGGCGGTCCAGTTCCCAGCCGATCTCGTCGGCCAGGCGCGGGTTGCGCAATTCCTCGGCCGACAGGTTGACCGAGACGCTGGGCACGGCGTGCCCCCCGCGATCGAGCGAGACGAGCAGGTCGAGCGCGTCGCGCAGCATCCGTTCGGCCAGCAGGGGCGACAGGCCGGCGGATTCGATTTGCGGCAGGAATTCACCCGGAGAGATCAGGCCGCGTTGCGGATGCTGCCAGCGCGCCAGCGCCTCGAACCCGCTGACCTGGCCGGTGTCGGTGCGGATCTGGGGCTGGAAATAGGCGCGGATCTCGCCATCGGTCAGGGCGCGTCGCAGCGCGCCCAGATGATCGGCGTTCAGCGTGGCGGGGAAATCGACGACCGAATAGCTGCTCAGACCGCCGGGTCCCGCGCGGCGGGCCTTTTCCGCGGCGACCTCGGCCGCTTGCAGCATGTCCAGGCCGTTGAGGCTGGCCGCGCGCGCGCTGGTCGCAAAGCCGATGGACACGCTGGGCCACAGCGTCAGGTGATCGCCACGAACGGGTTGGGCCAACCGGGTCTGAACGCGCTGGGCGATCGCCAGAACCCCGCCAAGGTCGAGAGCGCGCTGCGGAAACAGGGCGATGCCGAACCCGTCGCCGTCCAGCGCGCAGAACACGTCCTGGTCGCGCAACGCCCGGCCCAACCGGTCGCCCAGTTCCTGCGACAACAGCGCAAAGGCCGCGTCGCCATGCAGCCGGCGCACCCGGTCGGCATCGTCGATCCGCACCGCCAGAGCGGCGCCCCGCGCGCCGTCACCCGGTTGCGCCAGCGCCGCCAGCACCGCCGCACGGTCCAGGAACGGGGCCTGGCCCCCGCCGGCGGGAACCCGTCCCCGGGGGGTGCGGACCACCGCCCACAGCAGCGCGGCCTGCACCACGATCAGCGACGTGACGGTCCAGCCCGGCAGCGTTGTCGTGGCCAGGATCGTCGAGGGCGCCAGCACGGCGCAGGCCGTCAGCAGCCGTCCGATCCCCGGTCGCCGCCCGAGCCAGCCATTCACAAACCCCATGAGCCCATTCCCTTGCCGCCGGAACCCATCCGGTCGGGACAGGCTGGGCGGCCGAGGTGAGCGAAGCCTTAACGCAGCAGCGGGATTTCGTTCGAATTGTCGCGATCGGGGGCGTCGGGGGTGTCGAGCCGCGCCGCCCGCGGCCTGAGACCGGCGAAATCGAACAGCGCAGGGTCCACCAGATGCGAGGGGCGCACGTTCATCAGGGCGCGGAACATGACATTGCGCCGCCCGGGCGTGCGCTTTTCCCATTCGTCCAGCAGCGCCTTGACCTGCATCCGCTGCAACCCGTCCTGCGAGCCGCACAGATCGCAGGGGATGACCGGATAGCCCATGGCGCGCGCGTATTTCTCGCAATCGGCCTCGGCCACCAGGGCCAGGGGGCGCAGCACCGCCAGGTCTCCGTCCTCGTTCACCAGCTTGGGCGGCATGGTGGCCAGGCGCCCGCCATGGAACAGGTTCATGAAGAAGGTTTCCAGCATGTCGTCGCGGTGGTGGCCCAGGACCACGGCCGCGCAGCCTTCCTCGCGCGCGATGCGATACAGGTTGCCGCGCCGCAGTCGCGAGCATAGCGAACAATAGGTGCGGCCTTGCGGGATCTTGTCCACGACCACCGAATAGGTGTCCTGGTATTCGATCCGGTGGGGCACACCCATGCGGGTCAGGAACTCGGGCAGGACGGTGGCGGGAAAGCCGGGCTGGCCCTGATCCAGGTTGCACGCCAGCAGATCGACGGGCAAAAGGCCGCGCCATTTCAATTCGTGCAGGATGGCCAGCAAGGTGTAGCTGTCCTTGCCGCCCGACAGGCAGACCAGCCAGCGGTCGCCGGGGCGCACCATGCCGAAGGTGTCGATCGCCTCGCGCACCTGCTGGACCAGACGCTTGCGCAGCTTGCGGAATTCGGTCGTCATCCACGCGCCGTGGAACAGCGCGTGGATGTCGTCGCCGGGAAGATCGTCTGCATCGTCGCGCATGGGCCGGGCCCTCCTGCGGGTTGCCATAGGGGGTTTCCTTTGCCATCGTCAAGCCATCGGCAACCGGGGCGGGCGATGGACCAGGAACAGACCGAAGAGTTGCTTGTGGACCTCAGCGCCAGCCGCTTTTCGGTTGCCTTCTCGACCCTGTTCTTCGGCTTTGGCATCGCCGCCGGGTTCCTGCTGGCGTTTTCGGGGCTGGGCTTTCTGCAAGACAGCGCGGGCATCATCGCCGGCGTGTTTCTGGTGGCGCTGTGCGTCCTGGCGCTGGCGGGGCTGGCGCTGTATCTGCTGCGCGACCGGCTGCTATCGCGACTGTTCGGCATCGCCCGGGCGCAGGTCGAACTGATCGCGACCCCGCTTGCCGATGTCGCCCAGGGCGCTGCCCGGCGCGACCCCGAGCACGCCGCGCAATCCGCCCGGCGGCTGATCCAGGTGGCGATGGCGCGCTATGCCTGGCTGGCGACGCGGCGCTGGATCATGACCTCGCTGACGGCGCTGATCGCAGCCATGGCGGCGCTGGCGGGCACCGCGCTGCTGTTCAAGCAAAACGACCTGATCGCGCAGCAGATTGTGCTGCTTTCGGTGCAAAACGACCGGATCACGCAGCAGAACGCGATGCTGGAGCAGCAGACCGAACTGGCCGAGGCCGCCCGCAACGCCGCGCTGGCGGTCGAGGTGACGGCGGTCGCGGGGCTGCTGGGCGAGGCGGTGGATCGCGCGATGGGCCCTGTCGAGCAGCGCGGCCCGATGGCCATCGTGCCTGTGCTGCACCCTGAAACCGACCTGGCGCGCAGCGTCGTGTTCCGGCTCATCGCCGTGTCGCAGGCGCTCAGGCCGTATCGGTTTCTGGACCCGGGCTACCACCAGGCGGATGAAAGCGATCTGGTGCATCAGGCGATGCGGGCCCGTCGCCAGGCCATGCCCCTGACCTATGCCCGCATGGCCGAGACGAACGGCTGGGTCGATTCCGACGGCCCGCCGCATCTGGTGGATCGCCCCGCCAGCCCCGAACGCGGCCAGTTGCTGCGCGTGATGCTGGTCAACGGCTTGCGCGAGACCGAGGTGCTCAGCTTCTACGGGCTCGATCTGAGTTTCGCCTCGGCGCAGGGGTTGACCATCGGATCGGCGACGATGCAGAACGCCGATCTGGCCTATGCGGATCTGTCCTATGGGCAAATGGTCGAGACCGACTTTCGCGGCGCCAATCTGGCCAACCTGCGGTTCCGGCACGGTCAGGTGCTGCGCAGCCGCCTGGGCCGCCTGCCCGCGGCCGATGTGCGCGCGCCCTTCACCCGAGAGCCGGGCGGGTATGACACGCGCCTGATCGGCGCCGATTTCACCGATGCCTTGATCGAGGATAGCGAATTCCGGGGGGCGAACGCGATGGCGGCACAGTTCGACCGGGCGCTGGTGATCGCGGCGGATTTCCGCGAGGCGACGCTGGCCGGCGCCAGTTTCGCGGACGCCGTGCTGATCGCGCCGCAGTGGCAGGGCGCGGTGCTGCTGTCGGTCGATCTGGACGGGGCGGTGGTGATCGGGGACGATCCGCTGGCCGCGTTGGCCGCCCAGGCCGCGCCCGACAGCTTTGTCGCCGACCGGTATCGCGCGGAACCCGTCAACCTGGACGAGGTCCTGCAAGCGCATGACTGGGCCGACGACGATCGCGCGCGCCGCATCCAGGGGCTGGTGGGCGACCAGCCTGCCTGGCGGCTGGTCCGTCTCGGCGCGTTTCAGTGACGGTGTTCGCGGTCATAGGCGGGGTCGGCGCCGGGCACAGGGTCATAGCCATGCCCACCCAGGGGATGACACCGGGCGACCCGTTTCGCCGCCAGCCATGTGCCCTTCAGCGCGCCGTGCCGTTCCAGCGCCTCCATCGCATAGGCTGAACAGGTGGGCTGGTAGCGGCAGCCATGCCCGACCCAGGGGCTGAGCAGCAGCCGATAGGCGCGAACGGGCAGCGCGACCACCCAGGCGGCGGCGGTCATCTTGGGGCGGGGGGATGGCGGCATGGAAACCTCGGTCTGACAGGGCGGATGTGGCGCCACGAGGGGCCCGGCGCAAGGGCCTGCGTCACCGCGTCAGCCATTCGGCCAGATCCGCGATCTGGTGTGGGGCGAACACCGCGATGCCGTGATCGCGCAGCACCTGCGCGGTCACCCCCGCGCCGGGCACCCTTTGGCCGGCATGGTGCCCGTCGTAGACCCGTGTGCTGCCGCAAGACGGGCTGCCATCGGTCAGCAGCGCGGCGCCGCAGCCGCGGTCCTGCGCGACCTGCAACGCGAACCGCGCCCCGGCGACAAAGGCGCGGGTCACATCGTCGCCGGTCGCGCCCAGCACCCGGCCGCGCCCGGCCAGCACATCGCGGGCGGTGGTGCCGGGCGCGATCTCGGCGGGGGCGC
>Ga0116152_10000522_pt1 | contig 31099 bp, 33 predicted proteins | sample AD_UKC119_MetaG_FD_89894 | JGI IMG/M metagenome (GOLD analysis project Ga0116152, IMG submission 89894) | Active sludge microbial communities of municipal wastewater-treating anaerobic digesters from Hong Kong - AD_UKC119_MetaG | ecosystem: Engineered > Bioreactor > Anaerobic > Digestate... | reverse complement strand
GAGCGTTTCGCCGGTTATCCGCTGATCCGCCTGGACCGTGACGCCGTGGCCCGCAAGGGTGCCCTGCAGGCCCAGTTGGAACGGCTGCACGCGGCGGAGGCAGCGATCCTGGTCGGCACGCAGATGCTGGCCAAGGGACATCACTTCCCGCGGGTGACGCTGGTCGGCGTCCTCGATGCTGACGGCGGACTGTACAGCGCCGATTTTCGTGCAACCGAGCGCATGGCGCAGCTACTGGTGCAGGTGGCCGGGCGCGCCGGTCGCGGCGACCGACCGGGGCGCGTACTGATCCAGACACGCTATCCCGATCACCCCCTGCTACAGACCCTGGTACGCCGCGGCTATCGTGCATTCGCCGACGCGGCCCTGGATGAGCGTCGGTCTGCCGGATTGCCGCCATTCAGTCACCAGGCCCTGTTGCGGGCCGATGCGACCCGGCTGGAGGTAGCGCAGGTATTTGTCGAGCGGCTGGCCGGTGCGGTACGGGAGGTGGGCGGCAGCGGTGTGGAGTTGTGGGGACCGGTCCCGGCACCGATGACGCGGCGCGCCGGCCGCCATCGTGTGCACCTGTTGTTCCAGTCGACCCAGCGGGACGCGCTGCACGGCCTGTTGCGCAGACTGCCCGGCCTGGCCGGCGAACTGCCGGAATCGAAGCGCGTGCGCTGGACCCTTGACGTCGATCCAGTCGATCTGTTCTGAGCGCACGATGCCGGCCCGGAGGCGGGCGCATGGCAGTGGGTCGGCACCCAAAAAAAACCGGATCCTGTTATCCTTTCGCGCCCCAGGATGTCGCAAGACCAACCGCCATGAAATCGCATATCACCGACCTGATTGTCCACGCGTTGGACCAACTGGCCGCAGCCGCTGTCATTGATCCAGCCGATCTGCAGGCGCCGCTCGTCGAGCGCACGCGCGACCCGAGTCACGGTGACTTCGCGAGCAACGTGGCGTTGGTCAACAGCAAAGCGGCCAGGATGCGTCCGCGTGACCTGGCCGAAAAGCTCGTCACGGCGTTGCCGCCGTCCGAGCTGGTGGCCGGTGTCGAGATCGCAGGTCCCGGCTTCATCAATTTCCGCCTTGCCGACCGGGCCTATGCGGCCCTGATACCCCAGATCCTGCAGCAGGGTCACGCCTACGGCCGCAGCCGGATCGGTGCGGGGAAGCGTGTGCAGGTGGAATTCGTGTCCGCCAACCCGACCGGGCCGTTGCACGTCGGGCATGGCCGTGGTGCCGCCTATGGTGCCGTGGTGGCGGATCTGCTTGAGGCCGTCGGCTACACGGTGCACCGGGAGTACTACGTCAACGACGCGGGGCGGCAGATGGATATCCTCGGCACCTCGGTGTGGCTGCGTTACCTCGAGCTGTGCGGCGAGGCACTGGATTTCCCCAGCAACGGCTACAAGGGGGACTATGTGTGGGACATCGCCGCCACGCTGCACCGCGAGCATGGTGATGCCTACCGCCACGCGGCAGACGAGGTGTTCGATGGCGTACCCCTCGACGAGCCGGTGGGCGGTGACAAGGAGGCACATATCGATGGTCTGATCGCGCGTGCCAAGGCGCTGCTCGGCGACAACCGTTACCGCCTCGCCTTCGAGCTCGGGCTGAACGTGATCCTCGATGACATCCGAGACGATCTGGGTCTTTTCGGCGTGCATTACCAGGAGTGGTACTCCGAACGTTCGCTCACCGAATCGGGCAAGGTCAACAAGGTGATAGACCGCCTGCGCGAATCCGGTCATCTGTACGAGCAGGCCGGTGCCTGGTGGTTCCGCTCGACCGGGTTCGGCGACGAGAAAGACCGCGTGGTGGTGCGCGAGAACGGCCAGATCACCTATTTCGCCTCCGACATCGCGTATCACCTGGACAAGCTGGAGCGCGGCTTCGATCGCGTGATCGACATCTGGGGCGCGGACCACCACGGCTATGTGCCGCGGGTCAAGGCTGCGCTGCAGGCGCTGGGCGCGGATCCGTCCCGGCTCGACGTGCTGCTGGTGCAGTTTGCGATCCTGTATCGCGGTGGGCAGAAGGCGCAGATGTCGACCCGCTCGGGGGAATTCATCACCCTGCGTGAGTTGCGCAAGGAGGTCGGTCGCGATGCCGCGCGGTTCTTCTACGTGATGCGCAAATGCGAGCAGCACATGGATTTCGATCTGGATCTGGCGAAGTCGCAGTCGAGTGACAACCCGGTCTACTATGTGCAGTACGCCCATGCGCGTATCCATGCGGTCCTGCGCCAGGCGGCGGAGCGGCTGGTCGACGTCGAGCCCAGCGACGGTACGAACAACCTCGAACGCCTGGTCGAGACCCACGAACTGGACCTGCTCAAATCGCTGTCGCGCTACCCGGAGGTGGTCGAGGCTGCTGCGTGCAACGAAGAGCCCCACCAGCTGACCCACTATCTGCGTGAACTCGCCAACGACTTCCATACCTACTACAACGCACACCAGTTCCTGGTTGACGACGCAGCCCTGCGTGATGCACGCATCAAGCTGATCCTGGCCACGCGCGAGGTGCTGCGCAACGGACTGAATCTGCTCGGTGTGTCGGCGCCGGAGCAGATGTAGCGTGAACCGGTGGCCACCGGTTCGCGCTAGAATGACCAATCCCAGGATTTGGCGCCTCCGCTGATCGCGCGGCGCCACCGGCTATTGCAGTTGTGCCTCGAGACTACAAACATCGCGCCCAGAAGAGACCGCCGAAGAAGCCATTGCCAGCTTGGTTGTGGTTGCTCACCGGTTTGCTGCTGGGCGGCTTCATCGTGGGCCTGGTGTGGTTGAAAGGGCAGTCGCTGGACGCGGGTGGCGAATGGGTGGGCGCCAAGCCTGATCAGCTGCCGCAAGGAAAGGCGGTGCCGGAAAAGCGCGGTGAGACGCCTACGCCACCCAAACCGAAGCCGCGCTTCGATTTCTATGAGTTGCTGCCGAAAATGGAAGTGGTGGTGCCGGACGACGAGCTCGATCACGAGCCGCCGCGGGCCGCGCCCGGCAGTGCCAGCGCGCCGGCGGTGTACCTGCTGCAGGTCGGGTCTTTCCGGCGCACCGAAGATGCCGATCGCTTGAAGGCGCAACTCGCACTGCTCGGATTTGAGGCCAGGGTGGCGAGCGCCAGGATCAGTGCGCAGGATACCCGTTATCGCGTACGTTCGGGTCCTTACCGCAGCAAGGATGCGTTGAACCAGGCGCGCAAACGTCTCGCCGACAACGGTTTCAAGGGCATCATCGTGATCAGGGTCGAGGGCGACGGTTAGGTTGCGTCAGCGCTCCGCGCCGGGGGTGTCGGTGTTGGCCGCCAGCCAGGCGCGGATATCCGCAAGCAGCCCTGTTTCGAGGCCACGAAATCCGGGGGTTGCGCCCGCAACGAACCGTTGGCGGAAGCCTGTATTGCCCGCTTCCTGTGCCGCCAGCCGTCGCGCCGCCGCGGTGTCCACTACCGCTGCGATATCGCGCTGTGCATAGATGTCGAGTATTGGCAGCTTCGCCTGACGCAGGGCGACCATGCCATCGATCTCATCCACGGTGGTCCATGGGGTGCTGACCAGCACCAGCGCGCGCACATCCGGCGCGGTCTTCTGTGCTGCCACCCATTGCAGCGCGACAGTGCCGCTGGCGCCCTGTGCCAGAATGACCAGTCTGTCGATACCGCGGCCCTTGAGCCAGTCGATCCCGGATGTCAGGCGTGCGACGATCTGCGGGCCGCGTGCCAGCCAGCGTGCACGATCTGTATCGCGATACTGGCCAGACAGCTGCAGGGACAGGGTGTCCCAGCCCGCGTCGCTCAGTGCGAGGCGCAGCGGCCTGATCACCTCGAGGCTGTCCGCGTTGCCGTTCTCGTCGTGCAGCAGAATCAGTCCACCGCGGGGATCACCCTGCTGCCTTGCCCGGAAGATCGCCTCGAAGGCCCCGTCGCCCGTCTCGAGACGGATGAATTCATCCTCGAGGTCGCTCGGCGCCGCGGTGATATTCTGGTCGGCAACCGCGGCCAGGCCATACAGTGCGAGGGCGCAAAGTGCGAGCACGACCCCATGTGATGCGGCGGATGGCTTGTGTTTCATTCCAGTAGGGTTGCCCAGTGTGGCTGCAAAAACAGGCACTTTCCGGTAAAGTCACCCGTCCGAATTTTTGGGGCCCGCTTCAGCGGGACTAACGCAAATATCTTAGCGCCGGATCACCGGCCAGGGAGCGACCAAATGGCAGACTACGCGATCGCGCCGTCCATTCTTTCCGCCGATTTTGCCAAGCTTGGCGAGGAATGCGACAAGGTGTTGGCCGCAGGTGCGGACATCATCCATTTCGATGTGATGGACAACCACTATGTGCCCAACCTCACGATCGGTCCCCTGGTGTGCGAGGCGTTGCGCAAGCACGGCATCACCGCACCGATAGATGTGCACCTGATGGTCAGCCCGGTCGACCGGATCGTCGGGGATTTTGCCGCCGCCGGCGCCACCTACATCACGTTTCACCCGGAGGCCTCGGACCACGTCGACCGCACGCTGCAGTTGATCAAGGCCGAGGGCTGCAAGGCCGGGCTGGTGTTCAATCCGGCCACCCCGCTCAGCTATCTGGATTACGTCATCGACAAGGTCGACATGATCCTGCTGATGTCCGTCAACCCCGGTTTCGGCGGCCAGAGCTTCATTCCATCGGCACTGGACAAGCTGAAGCAGGCGCGTGAAATCATCAAGGCCACGGGGCGGGACATCCGTCTGGAGATCGATGGCGGTGTAAAGGCCGACAATATCGCCGAAATTGCCGCCGCCGGCGCAGATACCTTCGTCGCCGGGTCGGGCATCTTCAGCAAGGCGAAGGACTCGGATCCGAACCGTTACGACAGCATCATTGCACAGATGCGGGGCGAGCTGGCCAAGGTCGGCTGAACGGCATGCGGCAGCGAGGGCCCGGCGCCCGGCCGGCGTCCCGCGCTGTTCCGCGAGTCGTCACTCGCCCAGCGGCGGCCGTAGATTTGCCGTTCGGCCGATTTTGACGATCGGCGACAACGCTTACCCTGTGTGTCTCGAAGCATTCTGCAGTGCGAAATCCAATGTTGAAAATCCCCAAGATGATCCTGATCGACGTCGACGGCACCCTGGTCGACAGTGTTCCGGACCTGGCGTATTGCGTTGACGAGATGATGAAGCAGCTCGGTCGCGATGCGCACGGTGAGGTCAAGGTGCGCAACTGGGTCGGTAACGGCGTCGAGCGCCTGGTGCGTCGTGCCCTGGTAGGGCAACTCGATGGCGAGCCGAGCGACGAGGAGTTTGCGCAGGCCTATCCGATCTTTCTGGCGCTTTATGCCGACAACACCTCGAAGCGCTCCTGCCTCTACCCGGGCGTACGTGAAGGTCTCGACTATCTGAGGTCGAAGGGCTATCTGCTCGGTTGTGTGACCAACAAGGCCGCGCAATTCACCCTGCCGCTGCTCAAGGACCTCGGCATCCATGACGAATTCGGCATTGTGGTATCGGGGGACTCCCTGCCGGTGAAAAAGCCCGATCCCGGCCCACTGTTGCATGCGGCACGGCATTTTGGTGTGTCGCCGGAAGACGCACTGATGATAGGTGACTCGAAGAGTGATGTGACCGCGGCGCGCGCCGCCGGGTTTCAGATCGTCTGCATGAGCTATGGCTACAATCACGGCGAGGACATCCGGGACTATGCGCCGGACGCGGTGATCGATTCGATGGCGCAGTTACGTTCTTTGCTGTGACGCCCGGTACTGCCTTCAGCGGCATTGCCGGGGCGTTTAAAGCGCGATTAAAAAAACCCCGCACCAAGATCTGGTGCGGGGTTTTTCGTGACCGCCGGAGCGGTCGGTAATCTGCCGTCAGGCTGGATTACTTGGCGACTTCGGCCTGCGGAGCAGCCGGTGCAACCGGAGCCTGCGGAGCGTAGCCGTAAGGGGCAGCGTAGCCGTAAGGGGCGTAGCCGTAGCCGTAGCCCGGCTGCTGGTAGTTGTAACCACGACCCCAGCCGTCGCCTGCGCCGTAGCCGTTGCCGTAGCCGCGCATGTTGGTGTTGCCGCGACCCGAGAAGTTCATGCTGAAGTTGCCTTCGCCAGAAGCGTCGCCGGTGCCGTCCATCACGCCATTGCCGTAGCCGTTGCCGCTGCCGTAGCCATTGTTGTAGCCGTTGTTGTAGCCGTTGTTACCCCAGAAAGCCGAAGCCTGGGCAGAAGCGATGACAGCAACGATAGCGATGATTTTTTTCATGTTCGAAATCTCCGAGTATTTTTAAGTTCGAGCCCGTGCCCGTTGGGTAAATCTGGGTCCGCTTTGCGGCGGCCGGCGATACAGCGTGCCGATGAGTGATCAGTATATTAGTAATTTCTTAAATGTCAAATTTAATTTCCATCAGGCGCCGGCAATTTGGTACGGGCGTGGCGGGGTGTGCCGAAGACCTTGGCGATAAACGCGTTTTTGGCTATGGTTGGCGCTGCATCGAGGCTACGAAAATTGCAATAAAATGATTGGTCGCACACACAACAGGACGGGCGTTACAGGGACGCGATGGCGCAAGTGATTGTCTCGCTTGGTTTCGCAACGTCTTTTTGTGTGGAGTAAACAATGACGCCCAGTCAATTCGATGCCCTGGTAGCACAGGGCTATAACCGTATCCCTGTGGTTTGCGAGGTGCTGGCCGACCTCGATACGCCTCTGAGTGTCTTTCTGAAACTTGTCGAGGGACCTTTCGGCTTTCTGTTCGAGTCGGTACACGGCGGCGAGAAATGGGGCCGCTATTCGATCATCGGCCTGCAGTGCCGCACCGTGCTGCGTGTGAGTGGTGACCAGGCAACGGTCGATACCGACGGCACGACAGTCGAGCGCGTCACCGTGGCCGACCCGCTGGCCTTCGTCGAGGAATTCAAGGCCCGATACCGGGTGCCCGAGCTCGATGGCATGCCGCGATTCAGTGGCGGTCTGGTCGGATATTTCGGTTACGACACAGTGGCCTACATCGAGCCGCGTCTGCGCAACCCGGACAAGCCGGATCCGCTGAACTGCCCCGATATCCTGCTGATGGTGGCCGAAGAGGTCGTCGTGTTCGACAACCTGAGCGGCCGCATGTACCTGATCGTGCATGCAGACATTGAGCGCGGCGACACGCTGGCCGCAACCAACAGACGCATCGGTAGCCTGATCGACCGCATGCAACAGGGGGCGCCGCGATACCGCGGGCACAGCGGACGTGCGGTCAGTGAGTCGGATTTCGTTTCAGGATTCACCGAGGCCGGATTCAAGCGTGCGGTCGAGCGGATCAAGCAGTACATCCTCGACGGCGACTGCATGCAGGTGGTGATCTCGCAGCGCCTGTCGATTCCGTTCTCGGCGCGGCCATTGGATCTCTACCGTGCATTGCGCGGGCTCAATCCCTCCCCCTATATGTACTTTCTCGACCTGGACGACTTCCAGGTTGTCGGCTCCTCGCCGGAGATCCTGGTGCGTCTGGAGGACGGTGAGGTGACCGTGCGCCCGATCGCCGGTACCCGCCGGCGTGGCCACACCGAGGAAGAGGATCTGGCCCTGGAGGCCGAACTGCTGGCCGACCCGAAGGAACTGGCCGAACACCTGATGCTGATCGATCTCGGTCGCAACGACACCGGGCGGGTGGCGCAGGTCGGTAGCGTGAAACTGACCGACAGGATGGTGGTGGAGCGCTACTCGCACGTGATGCACATCGTGTCCAACGTGACCGGCCAGCTCAAACCTGGCATGACGGCAATCGATGTGCTGCGCGCGACTTTCCCGGCAGGCACGGTATCCGGGGCACCGAAGATCCGGGCGATGGAGATCATCGACGAGCTGGAGCCGGTCAAGCGCGGGGTCTATTCGGGCGCCGTGGGATACCTCTCGTGGAGCGGCAATATGGACACCGCGATCGCGATCCGCACCGCAGTGATCAAAGACGGCCAGCTGCACATCCAGGCGGGCGCCGGTGTGGTGGCCGATTCGGTGCCCGACCTGGAGTGGAAGGAGACCATGAACAAGGGACGTGCGGTGTTCCGCGCGGTGGCACTGGCTGAAGCCGGGCTCGATCAACATCCCTGCAGCACGGAGGAGGGTTGAACATGTTGCTGATGATCGACAACTACGATTCCTTCACGTTCAACATCGTGCAGTACTTCGGGGAGCTCGGCGCCGAGGTCAAGGTGGTTCGAAACGACGAGATCGATGTCGCCGGCATTGCCGCACTGGCGCCGCAGCACCTGGTGATCTCACCGGGGCCGTGCACGCCGACCGAGGCCGGTGTCTCGGTGGATGCGATCAGGGCTTTCGCCGGCAAGATCCCGATCCTGGGCGTCTGCCTGGGTCACCAGTCGATCGGCCAGGCGTTTGGCGGCAGGATAGTGCATGCGCGCGCGGTGATGCACGGCAAGACCTCACCGATCCACCATAAATCTGTCGGTGTGTTCTCGGAACTGCCGAACCCGTTCGAGGCGACGCGCTACCACTCGCTGGTCATCGAGCGCGAAAGCCTGCCGGACTGTCTGGAGATCACCGCCTGGACAGAGCGCGGCGGAGACGTCGACGAGATCATGGGTGTCCGTCATCGCGAGTTGGCGGTGCAGGGCGTGCAGTTCCACCCGGAGTCGATCCTTACCGAGCACGGTCACCAGATGCTGGACAATTTTTTGCGAGGTCGCTAGCCGTCAGGCCGGCGATGCAACCGACGAGAGACCGATGCCATGGATATGAAACAGGCCATCGCGCGCGTGATCGAACGCCGTGATCTGGATACCGAAGAGATGACCGCCGTGATGCGGGCGATCATGACTGGCGGCGCGACGCCCGCCCAGATCGGGGGCTTCCTGGTCGGCCTGCGCATGAAAGGCGAGACGGTGACCGAGATCGCGGCGGCGGCGGGCGTGATGCGCGAGCTGGCCTCCGGCGTGGACATTCATGGACTCGGCCATGCGGTGGACATCGTCGGTACCGGCGGCGATGCCTCGGGTACCTTCAATGTCTCCACTGCCAGCATGTTCGTGGCCGCCGCCGCCGGCTGCCACGTGGCAAAGCATGGCAACCGCTCGGTATCGAGCAAGTCGGGGAGTGCGGATGCGCTCGAGACCGCGGGACTGAGGCTCGACCTGTCGCCGGCGCAGGTTGAACGTTGTGTCCGCGAGGTGGGCGTCGGTTTCATGTTTGCGCCTGGGCACCACAGCGCGATGAAACACGCGATCGGCCCACGCCGGGAGATGGGCGTGCGCACGCTATTCAATGTGTTGGGGCCGCTGACCAACCCCGCCGGGGTTCCCAACCAGCTGCTCGGTGTCTTCAGCGACGATCTGCTGGAACCGCTGGCCGAGGTGCTGCGCAAGCTCGGCAGCCGCCACGTGATGGTGGTGCATTCACACGACGGCCTGGACGAGATCAGCATCGGCGACCAGACTGAAGTCGCCGAACTGAAGGACGGGGCAGTCCGTCGTTTCACGGTACAGCCCGAGGACTTCGGACTGCGCCGCAGTCCGCTGGACAGTATCCGCGTCGAGGGGCCGCAGGACAGCGTGAAGACCATCATCGGGGTGTTGGACGATACCCCGGGGCCGGCGCGCGATATCGTCGTCCTCAATGCCGGTGCGGCGATCTATGTCGCAGGACTCGCCGATTCGCTGAAGGACGGGGTGAAAAAGGCCGACCGTGCGATCGCCAGCGGTGAGGCGCGCAACCGACTCGACCGCCTTGTTGTGTTGACCCAGGGTTTCGACTGAGCCGAATCGAATCAATGAACGACACGCCGGATATCCTGAAAAAGATTGTTGCCCGAAAACACGAGGAAATCGCTGCGCGCCGAGCGCATGTCCCGCAGGCGGCACTGACGGCCCGCTTGGCGGACGTGGATGCCCCGCGCGGCTTTGTCACGGCGATGCAGGCCCGGGTCGACGCCGGCCGGCCGGCGGTGATTGCCGAGATCAAGAAGGCGTCTCCATCCAAGGGGGTCCTGCGTGCGGACTTCCGTCCAGCGGATATCGCGCGCAGTTATGCGCAGGGAGGGGCTGCCTGTCTGTCGGTGCTTACCGATATCGATTTCTTCCAGGGCAGCGATGCCTATCTGCAGCAGGCGCGCGCAGCCTGCGCGTTGCCGGTGATTCGCAAGGACTTCATCGTCGATCCCTACCAGGTGGTCGAGGCGCGTGTGATCGGGGCCGACTGTATCCTGTTGATCGCCGCATGCCTGGACGATGAACAGCTGCACAGGCTGAATGGGCAGGCCCATGACCTGGGTATGGATGTCCTGATCGAGGTACACGATGGTGCCGAGCTCGAGCGCGCGCTGCGCACTGGCAACCGGCTGATCGGCATCAACAACCGCAATCTTCGGACATTCGAGGTCAGCCTGCAGACCACGCTGGACCTGCTGGAGCGGATTCCCCCCGAACGGCTGGTAGTGACCGAGAGCGGGATCCTGGCGCCACAGGATGTGCAGCTGATGCGGCGTCACGGCGTCAATGCGTTTCTGGTCGGAGAGGCCTTCATGCGAGCCGATGACCCGGGCGCGCGACTGGCGGAGCTGTTTGCCTGAGTTGTCTGCTGGAGCAGGCGGCGGGGATGCCGGCGAACGGACATGGCCGTTTCCCTCTCTGCAAACTCTCTCCCGGACGGAGAGGATGCAGGCTTGCTTCGCTCGTTACTCGTTAACTCTCGAGTCCCATCAGGATATTGCGCGTGGCATGCGGATGCCATTGCTGTACCACCCGTCCACTGACGATGTCGATGTCGCATTCCTCCGATCCGCAAACCTCTGTCGGGATATGCGAGCGCAGGATGCTCAGCACCTTGTCGGTCTCGCCGGCGCGCGCGTAACGCGTGATCGTCTGGGAGAATCCGTACTCGCGGTCAAACAGATCGACGACCAGTCGGTTGACCGGCTCGACCTCGCCGGTACGCTCGAACACACTGGCGTTGCGCTGGTACTCATTGTCATGGATCCACAGGCAGATGCTCGGCTGGCCGACCTTCAGCCCGTGCTTGGCGGTCATCAGGTACTCCCACAGCTTGAAGGCGTCGATTTCGATGAAGCGCACACTGGATTCCTGGCGGCGATTGACCACCTCGCATCGCACCAGCTTCTGGCTCTCGTGTAACGGGGAATTCTCTGACATTCGGCTAACCGTGCGCGCCCCTGCCGGCGATTTTGCCTGCGAGGGTAGCGGCGGATACGTACTGTCCTTGAGTCAGCGGGTGCCGAACACGACGATGGTTTTGCCCTTGACGTGGATCAGGCCCCGTTCTTCGAGGTCCTTGAGCACACGCCCCGCCATCTCGCGCGAACAACCGACGATGCGACCGATTTCCTGTCGGGTGATCCGGATCTGCATGCCGTCGGGGTGGGTCATCGCGTCGGGTTGTTTACACAGTTCGAGCAAGGTGCCGGCGATGCGGCCGGTAACATCGAGGAAAGCCAGGTGACTGACCTTCTGGCTGGTGGCGGCGAGGCGCTCGGTGAGCTGTCGCCCCAAGGCGTACAGAATGTCCTTGGTATGCGGCCGCAGGTCGCCCTCGAACAACTGCTCGAGCTTGTTGTAGGAGATTTCGGCCAGCTCGCAGGCGCTGCGGGTGCGCACCATCACCGAGCGTTTCGGCATAGGCATGAACATGCCCATCTCGCCGATGAAGTCACCCTTGTTGAGGTAGGTCAGGATGATCTCGCGCCCCTCATCGTCCTCCAGGTAGACGGTGACCTGGCCGGAAACGAGGAAGAACAGGCTGTCGGCGGCGTCACCGGGATGAATGAACTCCGTCTTCGACGGATAACGTCGGCGGTGACAGTGCGCCAGAAAGGGTTTGAGCCAGTCCGGATCCCGCGGCGGCGGCTGCGCAATGCTGTACGTTTTGGTTTGCGGCATGGCAATCGAATCCCGGTTTACCAGCGAATTCTAGGCAGGCTGCTTGGCATTGTCGAACTATGCTAGCCTCTTCACCCGGTTTTTGTGACGCAGCGCTAATGAAGGCAAGAATTAAGTGGGTCGAAGGGGTGACGATGCTGGCCGAGTCTGGTAGCGGCCATGCCCTGGTGATGGATGGGCCGCCCGAGCACGGTGGCCGCAACCTCGGGGTGCGTCCGATGGAAATGCTGCTGATGGGCATGGGGGGCTGCACACAGTTCGACGTGCTGCTGATCCTGCGCCGCGGTCGGCACCATGTATCGTTCTGCGAGGTCGAGCTGGAAGCCGAGCGTGCCGAGAGCGATCCCAAGGTGTTTACCCGGATACATGCGCATTTTCGCGTAGGAGGCAAGGGATTGGCCGAAAAGGCCGTAGAGCGGGCGGTGCAGCTGAGCGCCGAAAAATACTGCTCGGCCTCGATCATGTTGGGAGCGGTGGCCGAGATCACCCATGACTTCGAGATTGTGGGGGGCGAGTGAGTCGGCCCGCCAGTGGATTCGGCATGCGTCATGTGGCGCTGTTCGTCCGCGACATGGCAGCGTGCGAGCATTTCTACGTCGACCTGCTGGGCATGTCGGTGGAATGGCGGCCGGACGGGCACAATGTCTACCTGACCTCCGGCAGCGACAACCTGGCCCTGCACCAGGCCGATGAGAAGCAGTCGCGTGATGAGGCCTCGCAACGCCTGGACCACATCGGGTTCTTCGTCGCCACCGCGGCCGACGTCGATGCGTGGTTCGATTGGCTGAGGCGTCACGCGGTGAGAATGCGCACTGAACCACGTACCCACAGGGACGGCGCGCGCAGTTTCTATTGCTACGATCCGGACGGCACGCAGGTGCAGATCATCCACCACCCGCCCGTCTGTGCCTGGGAGGCGGGCAGGGTGTCGAGCTGAATCGGTTGTCCCTGGCTGGGCTTTGGGGTAATTTTGCGCCCCTTTTGACGTAATCGGGATCAGCGCAGGATGGCCAAGTCCTCGAGACTGAAGCTGCACGGGTTCAACAACCTGACAAAGACCCTCAGCTTCAACATCTACGATATCAACTATGCAGCGACGCCTGATCAGGAGCGCGGCTACATAAGGTATATCGATGAGGCCTACAATGCCGGCCGCCTGACGGACATCCTCAACCGGGTGGCCGACATCATCGGCGCCAACGTCCTAAACGTCGCACGCCAGGACTACGATCCCTATGGCGCCAGCGTCACCATCCTGATCTCTGAGGAGCCGATCGCCGCTGAGCACCTGTCCAACAGCGAGGCGCCGGGACCGTTGCCGGAGTCGGTGGTCGGTCATCTGGACAAGAGTCATCTGACCGTCCACACCTATCCCGAGAGCCATCCCGACAACGGCATCTCGACCTTTCGGGCCGATATCGACGTGTCCACCTGCGGCCGCATCTCGCCGCTAAAGGCGCTGAACTACCTGATCCACTCGTTCGAGTCCGACATTGTGATCATGGACTACCGGGTGCGCGGTTTTACCCGCGACGTCAACGGTAAGAAGCACTACATCGATCACCGCATCAACTCGATCCAGAACTTTCTCGCCCGTGACACGCGCGAGCGCTACCAGATGATCGACGTGAATGTTTACCAGGAAAACATCTTCCACACCAAGATGATGCTCAAGGAATTCGACCTCGACAGCTACCTGTTCGGTGTCGACGTGGACGACGTGTCGCCGAAGGAACAGCGTGACATCGAAGACAAGATCCGGCGCGAGATGCTGGAGATATTCTACGGGCGCAACATCACCCGCAGCATGAAGCTGTCCTGATTCGGCCGGTCGATGCGCCGAATGCCGGAGGGTCGCCCCTAAGCGAACCGGGACGGGTTCTGCCAGCCGCTGCAGGCAATCGCGTGGCGTGCCGGCGGCGTTTCGTCCAGTCTAAGCAACGTCAGCGCACCGCCCCACAGGCAGCCGGTATCCAGCGCCCAGACGTTGTCGCGGGCCAGGTAACCCAAGGTCGACCAGTGACCGAACACGATGCGCTGTGCACGGGTGGCGCGCGCGGGGTGCTCGAACCAGGGGATGCGTCCGCGCGCCTGGCTGCCCGGCGGCCCCTTTTCCTTGAGCGTCAGGCGTCCCCCCCCGTCGCAGTAGCGCAGGCGGGTAAGACAGTTGGTAATGAAGCGCCAACGCGGCATACCCGACAGCGCCGGGTCCCATAGGTCGGGCTTGTTGCCGTACATGTGCATGAAGTAGTCGACATGGTCGGCACCGCGCAGCACCGCCTCCACTTCGCGCCCACAGGCCAATGCGGTTGCCAGGTCCCATTGCGGCGGCAGCCCGGCATGGACCATCAGGAAGTCGAGTGCCGGGTCGTAATGGATCAGCGGCCGATGACGCAGCCAGTGCAGCAATTCGTCGCGATCACTGGCGGCCATTACCGCATCCAGGCTGCTCTCGTCCTTGTGCTTTTCGTTGCCGGCGACCAGCGCCAGCAGGTGCAGATCATGGTTGCCGAGGACGCAGATTGCAGCATCACCCAGTTGATGGAAGAAGCGCAGCACCTGCAGTGACTTGGGGCCACGATTGACCAGATCGCCGACACACCACAGCAGGTCTTGCGCAGGATCGAAGCCAACGCTGTCGAGTGCGAGCCGCAGTTCGTCATAGCAACCCTGGATATCACCGACGGCGAATACAGCCACGTCCTGATCCGCGTCTTCAGCCGCTAGTGCAGGACGCGCGGTACCGCCAGGGAAAAGCGGTCGACAGGTGCCAGGAACGACTCGCCGTCGTCAGCCAGCATCTCGTATTCCCCTTCCATGGTGCCGACCGGGGTTTCAAGCACTGTCCCGCTGGTGTAACGGAACATCTCGCCCGGACGCAGGTAGGGCTGCTCGCCGACCACGCCTTCCCCGCGGACCTCCTGGGTCTTGCCGTTCGCATCTGTGATCAGCCAATGACGGTTCAACAGTTTGGCGGGCTCTTTGCCGGTGTTGCTGATCGTTATGGTGTACGCGAAGACGTACCGGTCGGCGCCCGGATCGGATTGATCGTCAATATAGGTCGTTTCGACGCCCACCTGGATCTTGTGCGTGTCTGGCTCGTTCATGCGGGTGGCTCTCTCTTGGCTGCCTGAGCAAGCTACTTTCAGGCAGGATGAAAAGCAAGCGCGTTACAGCCCGCGCGATTGCTGCCGACAATACCAGTGATCGGCGGGCAAATTCCCGCGTATTTGCAGGACAAACGAGGAATCGGGTGGTGCGAAGTCTGTTGTGGATCGTTCTGGGCGTTTGTCTGGTACTTCCGGTTGTGGCGGCTCCGGACGCGACCTCGCGCCTCGTTGCCGCGGCCGTTGCCGGTCGTGAGGATGAGGTGCGCGACCTGCTGGTGCAGGGGGTGGACGCCAATACCAAGAATGAGACGGGGCGTCCGGTATTGGTGATGGCGGGATTCAATGGGAACCGTCGCACGGTGCTCACCCTGTTGGCGGCCGGGGCCGACGTCAATGCGGTGGATGGCGCGGGTACGTCGGCACTGATGGCTGCCAGCGCGTTCGGTCACCTCGACCTGGTGAACGTGTTGGTGGTCGCCGGCGCGGACGTGAACCTCAAGGACGCGTCCGGCAAGTCGGCGCTTGCGCGCGCGACGCTGGCCGGTCACGCCGACGTGGTCGAGGTATTGAAGGCAGCAGGAGCGGTGGAAGAGGACGCCGGCAAGGTGGCGAAAAAATAAGCCGGATGCAGGTGCGTTCCAGGTACCCGGGACAATGGATTTTTTTCGTTTAACGACTAAGGTTTGACCTGTAGCACAGCGCGCTGTCCATGCTTCCGGCACGATTGCCGCGCTGAAGCCAAACGGGACTGATGTAATGAAACGGCCGCTATCAAATTCCAGTGGAAGAGCCGATCCGTTCGGGATGCTGGTGCTGGCTGTCATGCTGGCACTGTTCGTCACTATCGGGGCCCAGGCACTGGTTTCGATCCGTGCTGAAACCGGTCGCGCCGATGTGGCCGGCTGTTTTGATCCCTGCATCACACTCGATATGCGTCACTGAACGACTGTGCTAGGCTCGGCAACTCCCTGCCGACCGAGGAAATCTCTTTGTCTAAGCGCCTTGCCGTTGGGGTGATCGGTGTCGGTTACCTCGGCCGTTTTCACGCCCTGATCTATTCCAGGCACCCCGATGTCGACCTGGTCGGTGTCGTCGATACCAATCCCGATACTGCCCGCAACGTTGCAGCAGAGGCAGCTTGTACCGCATTTGGAGATCCCGCCGAGCTACTGGGCAAGGTCGATGCAGTGAGCATTGTTGTCCCGACGACAGCGCATCTCCCGGTGGCGCGGTTGTTCCTCGAAAACGGGGTTCACGTGTTGCTGGAAAAGCCGATCGCAACGACCGTCGAGGAGGGCGTCGCGATTGTCGCGGCCGCCGAGCGCGCCGGTGTGGTGCTGCAGATCGGTCATCTCGAGCGTTTCAATGCCGGGGTGATGGCACTGGCCGGGCGGATCAAGAACCCGCGCTTCATCGAGGCGCACCGCATGAGCCCGTTCGTGGCCCGCGCGACCGACGTGGACGTGATCTCCGACCTGATGATCCACGATATCGATATCGTCCTGTCGCTGATTGATGCCGAGATCTCGCATATCTCCGCCGCCGGTACCGCAGTGTTGACTGATCATATCGACATCGCCAACGCCCGACTGGAGTTCAGCAACGGCGCGGTGGCGAACGTGATCGCCAGTCGCGTGTCGCGGGACAAGATGCGGCGAATCCGTGTATTCGAGCACCATCGCTACCAGTCCCTGGACTTCATCGAGCAGAAGCTCGATGTCGCCTACCCGCAGGAAAAGCCCGGCGAGCCCTGGCCCGAGATCATCACCGAGCGCATCGCGATCGAGCCGGTCAAACCGCTCGACGCCGAGATCGATGCATTCACCCGTTGCGTTCGCTCGGGCGAGGCGCCGCTGGTCGGTGGGCCCGTGGGGCTGCGTGCGCTCGAAGTCGCGTTGCGGGTAAAGGCGACGATAGAAGGGGCCTGAGGAACGCCGCAGGCGGCGCTCAGCGGGTCATCTGCAGGGCCTGTTCTATGGCTGCGCTCAGGCTGCCGGCATCGGCCCTGCCGCTGCCGGCCAGATCCAGCGCTGTGCCGTGATCCACCGAGGTGCGCACCAGCGGCAGGCCGAGGGTGATATTGACGGCGTTGCCGAATCCCTTGTGTTTGAGCACCGGCAGGCCCTGGTCGTGGTACATCGCCAGCACTGCGTCGGCACGCTGCAGATGGGGTGCGGTGAACAGGGTGTCCGCGGGCAGCGGGCCCTCCAGGCACATGCCGTGTTCTCTCAGTCGTTCGAGCGCCGGCTCGATCACCTCGATCTCTTCGCGACCCAGGTGACCGCTCTCGCCGGCATGCGGGTTGAGTCCGCAGACCAGTATCCTCGGCCGGTCGATCGCAAACCGCGTACGCAGCTCGGCATCCAGCACGCATAGGACACGCTCCACGAGCGCCGGTGTGATCGCATCGGCCACCGCGCGCAGCGGCAGGTGGGTGGTGGCGAGTGCGACCCGCAGCCCCGGGCAGGCCAGCATCATCACCGGGTGACCACCGCTTCGCGCGGCGAGAAACTCGGTGTGGCCGGTGAAGGTGATCCCGGCGTCGTTGATGATGCCCTTGTGCACCGGTGCGGTGACCATCGCTGAAAACCTCCCCTGCAGGCAGCCGTCGACGGCGCGGTCGAGGGTGTCGAGGACGTAGCTCGCGTTGCCGACGTCCAGGACACCGGGTTCGCAGGGTGTCGCCAGGGGTACCACATCGATATACAGCCGGCCGGCCGCCGCCGGCACCGAGGGGAGCTCGGCGCCGACGGGCTCCAGTGCGAGCGGCAGGCCGAGCCGCGCGGCGCGCTGCAGCAGCAGGTCCGGGTCCCCGATCACCACCAGTGGTACCGCCCATGCGCGCTGTGCGATCGTCACGCACAGGTCGGGACCGATTCCGGCGGGCTCTCCCGCGGTCAGGGCGAGGGCGTTGACGGCCATCTCAGTTGTTGATGTCGTCCAGGCGCAGCTCGATGTAGGCCTCGTCGCGCAGCTTTCGCAGGTAGTTCTCCAACGCCTCGGCAGCCTTCTCGTCGCGCACCGCCTTGGTGGCCTGGTCACGCAGCGTCTCGTCGGTGGCGTCGTAGTCGCGCCGCCCCAGTACCTGCACGATGTGCCAGCCGAACTGCGTCTTGAAGGGGCGGCTGATCTCGTCGATCGCCAGCTGGTCCATCTGTTCCTCGAATGCGGGCACCAGGTTTCCTGGGGTCGACCAGCCCAGGTCGCCGCCCTTGATCGCCGAGGGTTTGTCGTCGGAGTTGGAGCGCGCAAGCGCGTCGAAGTCGTCGCCACCGAGGATGCGCTCGCGCAACTGTTCCAGGCGCCGGCGTGCGTCCTCGTCCGAGGTGAGCTCGTCGGTGCGGATTAGGATGTGCCGGGGATGGGTCTGGCGCACGATCTTGGTCGTGCCGCTGCGCACGTCCTCCAGCTGGATGATGTGAAAACCGCGGCCGGCGGAAATTGGCCCCTGCACCTCGCCGACCTTCATCTTCGCAACATAGGGCTGCAGCAGCGGCGGCACACTGTTGACGTCGATCCAGTCGAGGTCGCCGCCCTGCAGGGCGTTCTGGCCGGTGGAGTATTCCTGCGCCAGGGTGCGGAAGTCCTCGCCGCCGCGAATGCGCTCCACGAGCTGCGATGCCTGGATGCGCGCCTCCTCGCGTTGTGCTGGAGTCGCGCCGTCGGGTGCCTCGATGAGGATATACAGAAGATGCACCGCGGTGCGGCCGTCCGCGCCGCCACTGCGCTCGAGGTAGCTGTCCACCTCTGACTTGGTGACCTGGATACGGTTGGTCACCTCGCGGTTGCGCAGGCTGCGCACCACGATCTCGTCGCGCATCGTGCGGCGGAAGGTCTGAAAATCCATGCCCTCGGCCTGCAATGCGTCACGCAGCTCGCTCACGGTCATCTGGTTGTTCTGGGCGATGGCATTGATCGCGCGGGTGATCGTCTCTTCGTCGGCCTCGATCCCGAGCCGCGCGGCCTCGGCCAGCTGCAGCTTGTTGATGATAAGGCTGTCGAAGGCCTGCTTCTGAATCGCCGCGACACTGGGCATCGGCGACACCCCCTTCTGTTGCAGTCGTTGCGCCAGCTTGGTCGCCTCGATGCGCAATTCGCTCAGCATCACGACGTCTTCACCGACGACGGCGATTATCCGGTCGATCAGCAACGCCTGCTCGGCGATGGCGGCAGTTGAAAACAGCAGGTAGGCGAGTGCCGCCAACAGCGTGCTGCCGATGCTGCTTCTTCTAGTCATTTTCGTCGGTACGGTAGCCATAGATGCCGCGTTCCAGAGTCTGGTCAATGTCATTTCCCAATCGGCCCAGGCCGTTAAGTTCGAGTTGAACGAGGAAGGCGAGGTTGTGATCGCTTCCCGTGCTGTCTGTGTACTGGCGCAGCAATGCGCGGGTGCGCCAACAGCAGCTGCCGCGGTACTCGATTCCCGCCAGTGCCTCGAGCAGCCGCTTGTCCCTGAGCGAATAATTGTGTCGGCCGATCAGGCTGACCTTGTCACTGACCGGCCAGATGGCCGCCAGGTCGGTCTGTTCGGCGACGCGATGTCTCAAGCGGTAGCCGACGCTGAACACGCGCTGCTCGGTGTCACGATAACTGAGCTGGGCCAGCGCCTGGTCGATGTTGCCGCCGCTCCCGTCCTGCGGGTCCCATTGTATGCCGGCGCGCGTCTGCCAGTTGCCGCCAAGGCGCGCCGCCAGTTCGCCAACCACCGCCGAGGTGCTGTTGTCATTGACCGGCTCGCCCGGCAGCGTGACCTCGCGGTCCTCGAAATACAGGATCTGACCGATGCTGGTGCGAAGCAGTTCCACGCCGCTGTCATCCGCGAGCAGGCGGCTGGTCAGCGCCAGCGTCACCTGGTTGGCATCACCGAAGCGATCGGGCCCGTTGTAACGGTTCTCGCGGAACAGGTTGTCGAAGCTGAAGTCGAACTCGGTGGTGTCGAATACAGGCTGATCCGCCTGGCGGCCACTCGGTACGTAGAGATAGAAAAGGCGTGGCTCCAGCGTCTGCGTCACCGCGTTGCCGAAATAACTGGTACCGCGATCGAAAAACAGCCCGCTATCGAGACTGAACATCCCGTTGAGACTGGAGGGCGAATCGCTCAGGCCGGCAGCCTGGTCCGTCAGCTGGTAGGCGGTGTAGCGTGCGCCGACCTTGGGTTCGACGTATCCCCAGCTCCTGCGCAGCGGCAGGCTGAGCGCGGGAAAGAGGTCGATGCGGTGTCCGCGGACCGAATCCCGCTTGTAGAAGTTCACGTACTCGGCAGCCAGGTGGTAGGTGGTGCCGGAGAGCCCGTCCGGGTTCTGCAGATCCACCCGCAGCTGTGGCAGGCGGCTGTAAGGGCGATCGGCGAGTGAAATCGCGTCGTCGATCGTCTGGAAGCCCTGCACACGCCCGAGCAGTTCCCAGGTGTCGCCGTGATAGCGCATCTCGCCCGCACGTTCGATGTGCGTGGAGCTCGTAATCGCCAGACTGTCACCCAGGTCCTCGAGATAGGCACTGTCGGACACATAACCCATGCGTACCGCACCCTCGGTGCGCACGTCGAGCTGGGTATGGGTCTGCAGTGACAGACTGCCACGCGCGTCGTTTCCGCTATGCTCACGGTCGTTGGGCAGGTATTCGGCGGCGAAGGTGCCGTTGCTCGATTCGGTCAGGAAACGAAATTCACCGCCGAGCAGCACACCGCGTTTGGACATCAGGCGCGGCGTCAGTGTCAGGTCATAGTTCTCGGCAAGATTGAGGTAATAGGGGACGCTCAGGTCGAAACCGGTGTTGCTACTGTATCCGACCGCCGGGATCAGCAGACCGGAACGCCGACGGTCGTCGATCGGAAATGTAAAGGTCGGGGCGTACAGGATCGGCACACCCAGAAAGCGCAGGCTGGCATGCTGCGCGCTGCCCAGGCCCTCTGTCTGGTCGAGTTCCAGCGCCTCGGCGCTGAGCAGCCAGTCGCTGCTGCCGGGTCGGCAGGTGGTATAGCTGATATCGGTATAACGGCTGCGACCTTCTCCCAGGTATTCCGCACTGGCGGCGTCGCCGCGCGCACGCATCGCCGGTACGCGATAACTCGCCTGCTCGATCCGTCCCTGGCCGGTTGCCAGCTGGTAGTGGGCCGTGTTGCCGGCGATGCGGATGTCCGGCTGGCTGAGCAGGACAGCGCCGCGCGCATCGATTTCACCGGTGGTGCGGTTGAGCACCAGCTCGTCGGCCTGCATGCGGGCGTCCCCCCGGGTCAGCACCACATTGCCACTGAAGACGACCTGTTCCGGCTCCAGCCGGCCGACGGCGGCGTCCGCGGCCACCTCGACCGGCACGTCGGTCGGGTTGCCATCGATCGGCACCGGGGCCGCCGTTGTGCCACCGCTGCTGACCACACACTGTTGCCAGTCAATCCCCTGATCGATCCCGTCGTTGATCCGGGTCGACGCATCACCGCCGGCCGCCGCCACCGGGTCGGTGGCCGGTTGTGAAGGAGTGGGGCTGGCCCCCTGCGTTTGTTCACCCCTGGTCGTCGTGGCGAATGCGGTGTCCGGCGCCAGCAGGTCGGGCGCCGTGCTGTCGTGAAACGCATAGGTGGCCGCTGCGGAGGTGACCGGTGTTGCCGGTGAAAGGGGAGGCGTCGTACCCGGTGGCGTGGTCATCGCCGGTGTCGGCGCATCGGCGACCGTTCGGTCGGGTGCTGCCTTGGGAGGCGGTGTTGGGGCTGGGGGCTGTGCACTTGCCACCGCCGCCCGTGCCGGCTTTGTTGCCGCAGACGCCGTTTGGGGTTCAACGGGCGCCGGGTCAATCACGTTCTGCGCCTGCGGCGCGGCCGATTGCGGTGCAGGTGGCGGCGCGGGCGACCCGGTGTCAGGTGCTGCCTGCGGCTGTTCGGCGGGGGCGGTCACGGGTGTCTTGGCCGGCGCTTTTTCCAGCGGCGGTACCAGTTCGCCATCCTGGTAGCATTGCCAGCCCTGACCGTCGGCTGTCGCCCTGCAGTCCCACGCCGGTTCAGCCGCCTGTGCCGCGACATGCCACAGCAGCAGGCCGGCAAATCCGGCCAGGAACGGATGGGTTGCCGGGCGCTGCATGGCCGCGTGCAGTGGCTTGAGGCGGATGATCCGTTGGGTCCCTGGCACGTGGCTGTTCTTTGCTTTCCTGGTGTGCTGCCCGGCAGACGGCCTGCGCGCGGGTGGCGGCTAGGGCCGTCGGATGCGGGCGCCTCGGTGGCGGCGCTTCGAGGGGCGGTAAAATCTCATAGAATAAGGTTTTCTTCAATTCCCGACGGCTCGCCCTGGCGGCGCTTGCGGGTCACAGTGAGGCCCCTATGCCGCAACGCCTGCGTCAGCTGGAGCAATGGCTAGTGCAGTCATGTCGCCTGTCGTTCGAGGACATTGCACCGGCGTCCGCCGATGCCAGTTTCAGACGGTATTTTCGGGTCGTCCTGCGCGACGGCTCGACCCTGGTCGCGATGGATGCGCCGCCCGAAAAAGAGGACTGCCACCCGTTCGTCGCCGTCGCCGGGCGCATGCGGCAGGCGGGTCTGCACGTGCCGCAGATCTTTGCCCAGGACCTGGCGCAGGGCTTTCTGTTGCTCGAGGACCTCGGTACCAGGCCCTACCTCGACGAATTGAACGCCGGCTCGGTGGATTCTCTCTACGGCGACGCGACGCGGGCGCTGCTGCGCCTGCAGGTCGGCGCCCCAACCGAGGGGCTGCCGCACTACGACCGGGCGATGCTGCTGCGCGAGATGCAGTTGTTTCCGGACTGGCTGCTCGGCGAGCACCTGGGGCTGGTGCTGGATGACGGCGAAGGCGTGATGCTTAGCGACGCATTCGACGCGCTGGTCGACAACGCGCTTGCTCAGCCCGTGGTATGCGTCCACCGGGATTTCCACTCGCGCAACCTGATGGTCGTCGACGACGACAACCCGGGCGTGATCGACTTTCAGGATGCGGTCGCCGGACCGCTGAGCTATGACCTGGTGTCGCTGCTGCGCGACTGCTATGTGCGCTGGCCGGCGGATCAGGTCGATGCCTGGGTTGCTGATTACCATGCGGCGGCGCGCGGCGCCGGCCTGACCGGCGATGTCGACGCGGCGACTTTTCTCACCTGGTTCGACCTGATGGGGGTACAGCGGCACCTCAAGGCGGCCGGGATCTTCGCCCGCCTGAACCACCGCGATGGCAAGCCGGGCTACCTGGCGGATATCCCCCGCACGCTTGGCTACATCGTCGAGGTCGGCCAGCGCCGGCAGGAAGTCGCGGCCCTCGGCTGCTTTGTCGCCGAGCGCGTCCTGCCGCGAATGTGATGGCCCGGTAGCAATATCGTCATGCGCGTGCCCTTTCGGTCCGCGAGGTCTCGCGTGTAGACTGCCCCGGCGATATACGGCGGACTGGGCCGGGAGTGGTTTCGTTCCCATCGCGGTGTCAGGAATCTTGACACTCGTGCGCTGCCGGCCCCCGGGGTTGACGTTTGTCGCCTTGCCAAACAAAGAGATACGGCGATGGCACTGAAAGTGCATATCTCGTCTGCATAGTTAAGGAGACCGGTTGCGATGGCAGCTCACGACGACAAGATTTCGACCAACAGACGCAGGCTTTTCAAGGCGCTGTCGAGTGTGCCGGTGGTGATGACGCTGCGGCCGGGATCGGCGCTGGCCAACTCCAGCGCGTATCAGTGTGTCCGAAAGGCCCGTGAGGAGCATTCGGGCTACCACTGGAAAGACAAGACGATGTCGGGGCATTTCAGTTCATGCGATTCGCATGACATGTGCAAAGACGACACCGACGGAATGCTGTTCAAACGCCTGAATTACTGGCATACCACTGACCAGAACGACGTCATCGAAGTGACGGATGCCAGCGTAGGGTGTCCGGAAATGGTTGTGGAGATGGAAGACGGCGCGCTCGTGGACCTGTCGACTGGACAGCCGGTGCCGAGTCACATTCGCAAGGGTGGTCTGAGCAGCGATGGACGGCAGATCCTCGAAGTAACCAAGATTGACGGCAGCGGAAACACTGTCGTGTGCCGTAAGGTTCTGAGCCAGAAGGGCTATGGCGCGTACGTTGGTCACACCTCGAATAACGACACCTACTGGCACGAGGAAGGCTTCTCACCCAGGCATAAACCCAGCTCCGGCACAGGAATGGGAGAAAGCCAAAAGATTTCCGACAGTTGTATGACCTCCTTTCTGAACGCCAAGACGAGTGGGCTCACCAACGGGTGAGTCCCGGATCAATGTCTGTTTCCGGATCGGGGGAGTTGTGGTACCGCGACGCCCCGCGGTATTTGCAGGAGACATTCGACGGCGTTCACGCAATTTTTGATCCGGCGACCGGCGAAACACATTTCCTCGCGGAACTGCCCGCACTCATCCTGACTGCTGTCGACAACCACCCGGTTACCGCGGAGGCCCTGCTGGATCGCCTGATGGGTTCGGACGATGCGGGCCGTGCGATGGATCAACAGGTATCGGCCACTCTGCAGTTCCTTGCCGCCGCTGAACTTGTAGAATCCACCCCCTCAGCAGCCATTTAGGCCTCTTTCGGCCCTCATCCCGTTGACGGACCATAAACTGATCCTCGATGCCGGACCGTTCAAGGTTGGCGTGCGTACCGTTGACAGTGCGTTCGCCAAGACCCTGGACTTCTTTTACCGCGACGCTCTGTCGAGCGACGCGATGCAGGTGCTTGATTACGATATCTCAATCGCCCCACCCCGCAACCTGCGTCGTTGGATCAGGCCGCAGATGTTGTTCGGCATCGATGGGGCCGTACCTTTCGAGCCGCACCCTGTCGAGAACGCCTTCCCGATGTTTGAATGGGGCCTCAACTGGTGCATTGCCACCAGCGCCCATCGCTACCTGATGCTGCATGCGGGCACTGTTGCCTTCGGTGACAGGGCAATGATCCTGCCGGGGACGCCGGGCTCGGGAAAGAGCACGCTTTCGGCAGCGTTGCACCTGCGCGGTGCTCGCCTGCTGTCGGACGAATTCGGACTCGTGCGGCCGGAGAAGGGCGACCTGCTGCCGATGCCACGCGGTATCCCGCTGAAGAACACCTCGATCGAGGCAATCCTGGAATTCGACCCGGCGGCAGCGCTCGGACCGACCTACCCGAAGACGCGCAAGGGCAGGGTGCGGCACCTGCGCCCGGATGCGCAGAGCCTGCTGGCGCAGCACGAACCCGCGGTACCCCGCTGGCTGGTCTTTCCGAAGTACCAGGCGGGGTCCGGCGAGATCCTGCAGCCGCTGGACAAGGCCGAGGCGTTCCGTCAGCTTGCTTTCAACTGCTTCAACTACCAGCTGATGGGAGAGACATCGTTTCGCGCGGCGGTACAGATCGTGCGGTCGGCCGACTGCTACACGTTCACGTTCAGCCGCCTGGATCGCGCGGTCGAGCAGCTGAGCGCGCTGGCGGACCCTGGCGGCGAGGGCGGGCGCTGATGAACCTGCTCAACCGTTTTCTGAACGACCCTGTGATCGCCCGCGATTGGGGTGTCGGGGAGTGGAACCGCTTCCTACCGCTGGCGCGCAACGCGCGGCTGTTGGGCCGCAGCCTGGCGCTGTTCGAGCAACACGACTTGCTCGACGTCGTCCCGCAGCGCCTGGTGGACCAGCTGCGCGGTGCGCTGGCGCAGACCCGCTATGTGCAGGTGCAGGCGTTGCGTGAACTGCGCCAGGTCGCGCGCGTGCTCGATCGCGAAGGCATTCCGCTGATGGCGCTCAAGGGCGTCGCCTACCTGGTCGCCGACCTGCCACCGCGCGGCTGGCGCAACCTGTCCGACATCGATCTGATGGTGCGCGAGGGCGACATCAGCCGCGCCGAGCTGGCCCTGCAACGCAAGGGTTGGCAGCCGAGCGGCGAGTTCGACGCCTACGACCAGCACTACTATCGCGCCTGGATGCACGAGGTACCGCCGCTCAAGCATGTCAACCGTGACACCGAGGTCGACCTGCACCACAACCTCGCGCCGCCAGTCAGCCGCATCCGTATCGATGCCGCCCGCTTGTGGGATGAGGCGACGACGGCCAGCGATCCCTACGGTCTGACCGTGAAGGTGCCAGGGCCGGCGGACATGCTGCTGCACAACGCGGTGCACCTGTACATGAACGACGAGTTGCGTGGCGGCCTGCGTGACGTGATGGACTTCCGCGATCTGTTCGAGCACTTCCTGCAACAGGACGCGGGGTTCGAGGATCAATTACTGAAGCGTGCCGAGGCGCTTGGCTGTGGGCGGCCGCTGTACTACGCGGTCAGCACGGCGCAGCGCCTGGCGGGCCTGAGGCCGTCGGTGGACTTTGTGCGTGCCGTGCAGCGACACGCTCCCTTCGCCCCGATAGCGCATTTCATGGCCTGGCTGATCGAGCAGGCCCTGGCGCCTTCGCGCCTGGGGTTGAGGCGCAGCGCTGTCGCGCACCAGCTGCTGTTCATCCGCTCACACTGGGTGCGCATGCCACTGCCGATGTTGCTGCGTCACCTGTGGCGCAAGGCCCTGAAGTCCAAAGCCCCGACATCGTCGATCCAGGAGACACCGGGTTGAAGCCGGCGTTCGCGCACGTATCGCTGATCACCTTCGATCTCGACGACACCCTGTGGCCCTGTCATGCGGTCATCCATGCGGCGGAGGCCGAATGCTACGCGTGGTTGCAGGAACAGGCGCCGCGCCTGACGGCACGGTACACCCAGGAGCAGTTGCGCGAGCACCGGCTGGCGTTGGGCGCGAGCCACCCGGAGATCGCGCACGATCTCACCGAGGTGCGGCTGCGTTCATTGGCCTTGCTGCTGGGTGATGCAGGGTACGGCAGTGAAATGGCACAGGCGGCCAGCGATGTTTTTCGCGCCGCGCGCAACCGGGTCACGCCCTACGACGAGGTTGTCGACGCGCTGGCCACCCTGCGTGGCCGCTATACCCTGGTGTCGGTGACCAATGGCAATTCACAGATCGACCGTACACCGCTGCACGCCAGTTTTGATCATTCGCTGACGGCCGCCGAGGTCGGTGCGGCCAAGCCGGACCCGGCGATATTCCATTCTGCCAGTGAGCGCAGCGGTGTCCCGATCGACAGGTTTCTGCACGTCGGAGATGATCCGGCGCGTGACGTGCAGGCGGCCCGCGATCTCGGCATGTCGACCGTGTGGGTAAACCGCGACGGGCGAGGCTGGCCCGATGAACTTGCGCCGGCCGATCTCGAAGTGCACACGCTCTCGACCTTGGTTGACATCCTGGTCGGCTAGGATAGACAGGAGTTCATTGCAGAGAACCACCCCATGTCGATCGATCGAAATCCGCTACGACATCAACTCACGATCTACGGCCCCGCGGCCCTTCTGGTGGTCGCGGCTTTCATACTCGCCTTTCAGTTCATCAAACCGGCCCCTCCGGATCACGTGGTGATCGCCACTGGAGGTGTGGACGGTGCCTATTACGCGTTTGCCAAGCGCTATGCCGAGTACCTGGCGCGCGAAGGAATCACGCTGGAGGTACGCGCGACCAAGGGTTCGGTGGAGAACCTCGCCCTGCTGAGCAAAGGCGAGGTCGCGCTGGCGCTGGTGCAGGGTGGTGTCGATGGCGGTGGCTCCGCGTCGGCACTGACATCGCTCGGCAGTGTGTATTACGAGCCCCTGTGGTTGTTTCACCGGCGCGACCTGGTGGTAGAGCGTCTGAGCGATCTTGCCGGTGCGAGGTTGGCGGTCGGGCCGCAAGGCTCGGGCACCCGCGCACTGGCCGGCCGGCTGCTGGCCGACAACGGCATCGGCGAGCAGGCCGATTGGGTCGACCTGGGGGGCGAGGGCGCAGTCGATGCGCTGCTGGCCGGTGACGTGGATGCCGCCTTTTTCGTGATCTCGGCGCACAGTGACGCGGTCAACCGCCTGTTGCGTGATCCCCGGATCACGTTGGCGGACTTCACGCGTGCCGAGGCCTATGGCCGGCGCTATCGATTCCTGCGCCACCTCGAACTGCCCGAAGGCGTGGTCGACCTGGCAGCCAATATCCCGGAGCGGACGGTGCATCTCCTCGCGACCACCGCCAACCTGGTCAGCAGTCCGGATCTGCACCCGGCGGTGGTTGACCTGATGCTGCTGGCCGCGACCGAGGTGCACAAAGAGGGTGGCCTGTTCGAAGGGCAGGACGAGTTTCCCATGCCAGGCCTGTTGGCGTTTCCACTAAGCAGTGAGGCCGAGCGTTTTTACGACAACGGCCCGCCTTTTCTGCAGCGCTTCCTGCCATTTTGGGCGGCGTCGCTGGTGGACCGGCTGAAGGTCATGCTGCTGCCGCTGTTGGTGCTGATGTTCCCGCTGATCAAGGTCATGCCGCCGATCTATACGTGGCGGATGCGTGCGCGGGTCTATCGCTGGTACGACGAGTTGGAGCTTGCCGAACAGCGTCTGGGGGCCGGTGATATCGACGACCGGGCGTATTTCCTGGAACTTGACCGCATCGAGGCCGAGGTGCGGCTGGTGAAGGTGCCTTTGTCGTTCACCGACCAGTTGTTCAACCTGCGTCAGCACATCGAGCTGCTGCGCCGTCAGGCCACCCGCTGACACCCGTCGGGTTGCTGGAATGGCGCCCCGGAGGGCGCCGTCCGATTTATCGCCCGATCAATGACCGCCGAGGAACAGGTGAATGCCGTACCAGCTGTCCTGAACCACTGGCGGACGCCAATAGCCGTATGCCGGCGGGGCATAGTAATACCGATGCACGTGCTCGTGCCGCGGGCGATAGTGGTCATGTCCGCGATGGTGTCGGTAGCTGTCGTGGCGCTCGTGGTGTTCGCCGCGCCCATAGCCGCGGCCATCGCCGTCACGCGCCATGGCATTGCCCGATAGGCCGATGCCCAGTGCAATGGCGCTCGTCAGCAGCAGTTTCGAAAGTTTCATGGCGTGCTCTCCTGTTAGGCAATTCCGGATCCTTGCTGATCCTGAGAGCAACTCTGGGCCATGCCGGCTGAACCGGCGCTGAACGCACCGCCAGCCGTTTTTCGGGCTTGATGTCAGATCTCGCGCAGCCCGTCCGACGGCTCGATCCGTGCCGAACGCCAGCCGGCGAGTGCGGCGGCCAGGACAGCGGCGCCGACGGTCAGGGCGAGTGCCAGCAGATAGTGTTGTGGCAGCAGGATACACACCTCCTGTCCGGCAGGGAGCTGATCGACCAGCATGCCGTTGATTGCATAGGCGGCGCCGAAATAGATGACGATGGCGAGTACCCAGCCGAGTATTCCCGTATAAAAGGCCTGGGTCACCGGAAACCATACGATGTCGCCGGTGCGAAAGCCGACCAGGCGCAGCACCGAGAGCTCCTTGCGCTTGCGGTCCACGTTGGCCCACAGGCTTGCCCCCAGTGACAGCGAGAAGCCGAAAAGTCCGATGATCGCAATCGCCCAGTAGATCGCCGACAGATTGCGGTCCATACGCATCACCAGGTCGATATCCCCGGCCTTGGTGCGGACCTCGACCCCCTGCGCGGTCAGGTCATCCTTCAGATTGGCCACGTCGTAGATCGACTTGGCGTAGAGGCGGAAACCCGGGTAACTGCGCTCATCTTCCTGGGGTGCGCCGCTCCAGCCGAGCTCGGGTACTGCGCGGCCATCGAGAAAGTTCTCGAACGATTCGACGAGGCGCACGTCGGCGAATACGCCGTCGCGCCCAAAGGCGCCGGGCGGTGCGACATCCACAACGGTGAGCTCGATGTGTTCGCGTTCCTTGCGGCCCTCGAAACGGCGCGACACGCTGCCGTCGATGCGGTCACCCGCCTGGACCTTCAGTTTCTCGGCGGCCCCCTGCGACAGCACCACCTCTTTGAGGCCGTCCGGCATGCTGAGATCGGGTGGCAGCAGCGGGTCACCGGCGGCTGAAGGGATCAGCTCGGCCCGCACGATGCGGCCGGACTGGGCGCTGTCGAGCTCGACGGTGGCGGCGATGCTGCGGGTGCGCGGCACGAGAAAGGCCACGTCCATGCGGCGCTGCATGTTGCCGAACCAGTCCATATCGAAACGTCCGCTGGTGATCGGGCGGATCTCGCGGTTTTCCGGGTTCTCGATCAGCTGGTTGAGCATGCCGCCGACGACTCCGAACTTGAGCCCGAACAGCACCAGCATGGGACCGAGCACGGCGGCCAGTGCGAGCACGAAACAGCCCGACATCTGCCATTCGTGGGTGTAGTCGCGCGAGGCGAGACGCAGTGTTTTGAAAAGGCGCATAGTCTGGTTCAGCCGTTGACGACGGTTTCAGTGGTGCGACCGTCTTGCGAACGGTGAGTGTGGTGGGCGAGACGACGCAGTCCGAGCCGTTTGATATGCCGCCAGGCATGGCTGGCCACCACCACGGTGATATTACGTTCCTCGGCCAGCCCGATAAACAGCGACATGATTTTTTCCGCGGCAAACGGATCGACCGATGCCGTCGGTTCGTCGGCGATCACGATAGGTGGCTCATGCGCCAGCGCACGGCCAATAGCGACGCGCTGGCGTTCGCCGACCGACAGGGTCTCCGGCAGTTTGTCGAGATGCCGTGCGATGCCGAGCTCCCGTGCCAATCCGTCCACAGTGTCATTCGCCGGCAGGCCCAGGACGCTGCGGGACAGGGCCATGTTTTCGCGCACCGTCAGGTACGGCAACAGCCCGCCGGTCTGCATCACGTAGCCGATATGGTGTTTGCGCAGCTCGCCGAGCTGGTTCATCTGCCGCTTCTTCCACAGATGGGCGACGTCGATGGCGTCGTCCTCCTGTTCCGGGCGAAAGCGGAACGCCGCGATGTCGGTCGGTTGGGCGATGAACGCGAGCATGTCGAGCAGGGTCGATTTGCCGCACCCGGACTCGCCGATGAGCGCGATCTTCTCGCCCTGGGTGATCTGCAGCGAAGGTACGCGCAGGCGGAAGGTGACGCCTTCAGACGCGCGGTCCCGGGTGACGTCACGCAGGTGATAGACGATGGGTTTTACGCGGTTGCGTGATCGAAAGACGTTTTCCACGGGTTCCTTTGGTGTTCTGTATGGCGCTGCTGGCGTCCTGGTCTTTATGGGAGTGCCTGACGGCACGTACCGGTTTTGATGCGCGCGGCGGCGCGGATCTTATTTTGAAAGCGCTGGGCGCAGCGCACCCGCGTTACTCTTCTTTGCTTGCCCAAAGAAGAGTAACCAGAAGAAACGGCACCCCAAGGCTTGGT
>Ga0116152_10000517_pt1 | contig 31223 bp, 24 predicted proteins | sample AD_UKC119_MetaG_FD_89894 | JGI IMG/M metagenome (GOLD analysis project Ga0116152, IMG submission 89894) | Active sludge microbial communities of municipal wastewater-treating anaerobic digesters from Hong Kong - AD_UKC119_MetaG | ecosystem: Engineered > Bioreactor > Anaerobic > Digestate... | reverse complement strand
TCAGTCAATACAAGGATCGCCTCAAGGTGGGGGTGGCCCGGAGACGGTTGCAACTGACCCCGGCGCACCTGGCAACCGCATGATCCTTAATGACGGGTTCCCTCGGAACGGGTGATTTTGTTATAGACGTTTTCCCAAATCGATACCAGGGCGTATTTGCCGTCGCGCGTAAATGTCGCGCGTGAATTCGGTATGCGCAGCGGTTTGACCCGGCGCGGGACGCAAGGTATAGACAATTTCCAGACTGCGCTTGTCGAGCAATACAGATCAATCAGGTTGATCCGGGCATCGCGGCCAATCACAAATAGATAACGCCCGGACGCCGTCGCCTCCCCGGTTCGTAGTTTGGACGCCTATTAAATACAGCAACCGGGGTGATCATGCCTTGATCTACATCAAGTTTACGCATTATCCCCTGATCTGAAGCAGGGAATTGCCCCTGCGTTCCAGTCATCCAGCAAACCAGAAAGAAGCAAAAAACCATGGATAAGCCTGTTGATATCCCTCGGACCCTGAGCAACCTGCCGCTTTTCCAGCAATTGCATGACAGCGAGATTGCTCACTTGGCGACAGACGCGCGCGAAATCCGGCTGGACAAAGGGCAGATTCTGTTTCAGAAAGGCGCAATATTGGACGGCTTCTATGTAGTCGTTTGCGGTGCGATCAAACTGGCCTTTTCCTCGCCACAGGGCAATGAAAAAGTCGTGTCAATCGTGGAGTCGGGGCAAAGTTTTGGCGAAGCGGTCGTGTTCATGGAGCGACCCAGTCCGGTGCTGAGTCAGGCATTGGAAGATTCGTTGCTGTTGCTGATCGCCAAACAACGTCTGTTCACAGCAATCGACCATGACAGCGCCTTCGCCCGCCGGATGCTGGCCGGATTGAGTATCCGATTGCATGGCCTGATTGAAGATGTGGAGCATTATTCGCTGCGCTCTGCGACCCAGCGGCTGATCGGTTTTCTCTTGCAACTGGCCGGAGCGCCGGAAAGCGGTCTTATTGAATTGGCGCTTCCCGCCAGCAAGCAAGTGATCGCCTCACGGTTGAATCTGACGCCGGAGACGCTATCGCGAGTGCTGCACAGTTTGAGCGATTCTGGACTGATTACGGTGAAGGGTCGTCATATAACTATTACTGATATTGGTAACATCAGACAGCATGGTGATACAAACTCGCCATGCGCCAAGGATCATTGAGAGATGCTGAGCCAGGATATCCTCCTTAAGCAGGATGCAACTAACCAGGATTTGATTCGGGGGCGACGTAGGGTTCGCCAACCCGGGAGCCAGAGACCTTTTAGTTCGGCCCTTCCAGGCGCGTGCGACTTAGACCGATCGTTGGATTTTTCGCCAATTTTAAATGAACCCTGAGAAGCTAATACGCTCCATTAGCAGGAGTCTGTAAGACCCATCGATGATACAAAGCGGCAATGAGGTCGGTCTGGGTAACTATCCCGCATAATTCCTGACGCTCGTCCACGATCGGCAATTGGTGAAACCCCCAGTCGGATAACTGGGACACCAAATCGACGACTGGGGTGCGGGCAGCGACCGTTCGGACAGGCGCGGTCATGATTTCAGCTACGGTTTGCGGGAACCCGCGCTTTTCCTTGGGAACGCGCCCGAGCCAACTCCGCAGTCGACTGTGTAAAACCAGTGGTTCGTCTTGATCAAAGCGCTTCAAAAAATCGGCCACGGTCACAACACCGACTATCCGTTTTTCAGGATTCACCACCGGCAACACCTTGATCTTGTGCCGCCGTAAGAGTCGCCAGGCTTCATTCAGAGGCGTGGCCGGAGCGATGGAGATCACATCGCGACTCATGATGTCGGCGCAGGTTAAACCGATATGGCGCTGAAAAGCATAGCGCGAGGCGAGCACATAAATGCGTTCCAAGTCATCCTCGGCAATATCCATGAAGGTTTCAACTTCCCGCAGCGCTTGATACAAATCGGCGGTTTGCAACCCTAAACGAGCCAGGGGCGGAGGATCGTCAGTGCGATGAACCGTTTTCGGCGGAGGCGCTTTGCAATGGGGATAAGGGCGACGTAAGGCGATATTGTTCAGCGCCAGCGCGCCGCCTAACAGCAGCGCGGGATAGATTAGCATCCCACCCAACGCCGCGCTGAATCCAAAGGAGGGCCAAGTTGCCGAGTACGTTGTAGCGAATACGACTGCCGCGGCGGCGCCCGGTGGATGCGGGCAGCGCAAGACACTCATCAGCCAGGCGGTAAGCGGAACAGCGATCAGCGCTGCCCAGAGCGGGTCTTGCATCAGTGAGCCTGCGCTAATGCCCGTCAGGGTCGCCACCAGGTAGCCGCCGCCGACCGGCCAGGGTTGTGCTTGCGGGCTGTGCGGCAACATGAACAGCAGGATAGTCGAAGCCGCGAGTGGCCCGCAAAGAAGCGTAGCGGGGATTTCCGGCAGCAACGAGCGGGCCAGTAACAGAGTGCATACCAACGCGGCGAAGCTGGCCAAACAAGTGCGGGAGTATTCGGTCAGCGGGGGGCTGACCATGTCGGGAATCAGATAGAGCCGGGCAAAGCGCTTCAACGCAGGCATGGGCAATTGCATGATTCTTCCGCTTTCTACAGGTCGATCGGCTGGCATCCCTGAATCAGCCGTCATGGCATAGCCGCGTAGTTGTCGCTACCTGCGACCATTCCGCATTAACCGCCGGTATGGTTCATGTGGCGCAGGATGACCGGCTGGCCACCGACTTGAAACTCATGGCCGCGCGGCTTGATCGCCATAGCCGCAATAATCGCCTGCTTGAGTCGTTCGTGATGGCCCGGATGAGCGCGCAGAACCTGACGCAAATCGACCGAATGTTCCTGCCCCAGGCAGAGCAACAAGCGGCCTTCGGCGGAGACCCGCACCCGGTTGCAATCGCCGCAGAAGTTGTGGCTGTGCGGCGAAATGAAGCCGATGCGCGTCGCGCTGCCGGGAATACGGTAATAGCGCGACGGCCCGCCGGTGGTTTCGGTGGAAGGAACCAGGGTAAAAGTTTGGGCCAGATCGGCGCGAATGGCGTCGCTGGAATAATAGGCTTCGGCGCGATCATGGTCGCCGATGACGCCCAGCGGCATTTCCTCGATGTAACTGATGTCCAGCCCGTTGTCGACGGCGAAGCGCGCTAGATCGGTGACCTCATCGTGATTGCGGCCCTTGAGAATCACCGCATTCAGCTTGAGTCGCTGAAACCCGGCTGTCTGGGCCGCCCGAATGCCGCGCAATACCGTCTCCAGTTCACCTACCCGGGTGATGCGGCGAAAGCGGTCCGGGTTCAGGCTGTCCAGACTGATGTTGAGTCGGGCGACGCCCGCGGCTTGCAGGTCGGCGGCGTAACGCGCCAGTTGTGAACCGTTGGTGGTCAGCACCAGTTCGGCCAAGCCCTGTTCACGCAACTGACCGAGTTTCCGGAACAGCCACAACACATTCTGCCGCACCAGGGGCTCGCCGCCGGTGATACGGATTTTATGCGCGCCCAGCTCCACGAACGCCCGACCCAGGGTCGCCAGTTCTTCCAGCGTCAGGACCCGGGCGCGCGGCAGAAAGGTCATCTGCTCGCTCATGCAGTACAGACAGCGAAAGTCGCAACGGTCGGTCACCGAGAACCGGACATAGTTGACCCGGCGACCGAAGCGGTCGACCAGCGCAGTAGCCGGTGATGGACTCATTGGCGTTAGCGCTGCCGCACGACTTGATAGGCGCGCACTGGATAGGTCACCGGCGCGCTCCAGATATGCACCAAACGGCTGAATGGGAACACCAGGAAGGTCGTCAGGCCCAGGAAGATGTGCAGCTTGAACAGGAAACCGATGCTGCTGATCGCCGCAACCGCCTCGGCGGGATCGAAGGTCACCACATTCCGCGCCCAAGCCATCAGCAACAGCATGTTCGCGCCGTCCAGATGCATCAGCGACACCGGCACGGTCAACAGCCCGAGAATCAACTGCACGTAAAGCAGCAGCAGGATAAAAATATCCATCCGCGTGCTGGTCGCGCGCACTCGGGGATCCGTCAGCCGCCGCCGCACCAGCAGGGTCAGCCCGACAAAGCACATCAACCCGGCGATACTGCCGGCGACAATGGCCAGCACCTGCTTGGCGCCGGCGGAAATGCCGAGGACATGGAACACTTCCGGCGGCGTCAGCAGACCGATGAAATGCCCAAAAAACAGGAGGATAATGCCGACGTGAAACAGATTGCTGGCCCAGCGCATATTCTTGTTGCTCAGGATCTGACTGGAATGGGCTTTCCAGGTGAATTGGTCACGGTCGAAGCGCGCCAGACTGCCGAGCAGAAAAATCGTGCCGGCCACATAAGGATAAACGCCGAATAGCAAGGTATCCAGGTAACTCATGATCTTGTGCCTCATATATTTGGTGTGGGAGCGGCCCTCACCCCCAACCCCTCTCCCGCAAGCGGGCGAGGGGAGCGTTACAGGGAGCGAGCTGGTTGCTGCATTGCACCCGTCCGGTGCATCCACTGCACCGGTTGCGTGGCGTCAGGCAGCGGGCGGTTGCTGGCGCATCCTGTTTGATTGGCCAGGAACGTCACCGCCTCTTCTTCCCAAATCTTGTCCATGTTCACGATGGTTTCATCCGGCCCCTCGGTCGCCGCTTGCTGGCGAATATCCTCGATCTCCGCCGGTTCGCCAACCAGGGCATTCAGGGCATCGAACACGGCGTGATAATCACTGCCGCGTTCCGCCAGTCGCGCGCCGAGCAGAGCAATGACGGGCATGGCGTCCGCCAACATGTCCAGCGCCTCTCCCTCCGGGCGTTGCGCCAGATATTCCAGAAACAACGGCAGATAATCCGGCAATTCACGAGCGCTCAGTGCAAAACCGTGCTGTCGGTACACCTCCAGCAGGTTGATCATCGCCTGACCGCGATCCCGCGATTCGCCGTGGATGTGTTCAAACAAATGGAGCGACAGCGCCCGGCCCCGGTCGAACAGCCGAACATACCGCTCCTGCAGCTCGATCAAATCCGTGCGTTGCATTTGCTGGATCAGCGTCAGCAGTGCCTGATACTCACGTTCCGGCAACGGGTTTTCCCGGTCGAGGACGTCCACCATTTCATCGAGCGCCGCCAGTGTCTCCGGTTGCGGGTAACACAACAGGACGGACAGGACTTTCAAGGTTTTCATGCATTTCACCTTTAGCCTTTAGCCTTTAGCCTTTAGCCTTTAGCCTTTGTCGGTTCCACCCGGATCGGAACCGCTCGGCGCGTCGTCACTTTCTTGCCGCCGAACAGGTTGGTCTTATCCGTACCCGGCGAGCAGCCGTTGCCGAAGCTGAAGCCGCAACCGCCGCGCTCGCCAAAGGCGTCATAGGTGGCGCTGGCGTATTCGCGGTGACTGGTGGGAATGACAAAACGATCTTCGAAATTGGCGATGGCCAGATAACGGTACATCGACTCGACCTGATCAATACGCAGATTCACCGCCTTCAGCACGTCATCACGAATTTCCCCATCGACTGTTTTAGCCCGCATGTAGGCGCGCATGGCCAGCATTCGTTCGAGCGCCTGCTTGACCGGCTGTTCATCGCCGGCGGTCAGCAGATTCGCCAGATACTTCAAGGGAATGCGCAGTGAACCCACATCGGGGATGATCCCGTTCATGCCGATTTGCCCGGCCTCGGCGCGGGCCTGGATCGGCGACAGGGCCGGCACGTACCAGACCATCGGCAGGGTGCGATATTCCGGATGCAGCGGGAAGGCGATCTTCCACTCAATCGCCATTTTGTAGATGGGCGACTCCTGAGCCGCTTTCAGCCACGCCTCGGGAATGCCGGCTTTACGGGCCTCGGCCTGCACCGTGGCATCGAACGGATCCAGGAACATGTCGAGTTGCGCCTGATACAGGCTCTGTTCATCGGCGACGCTGGCGGCCTGTTCAATCTGATCGGCGTCGTAGAGCAACACGCCCAGATAGCGAATGCGGCCCACACAGGTTTCCGAACACACCGTCGGCTGACCCGATTCGATGCGCGGGTAGCAGAAGATGCACTTCTCCGACTTGCCGGTATTCCAGTTGTAGTAAATCTTCTTGTACGGGCAGCCCGAGACGCACATCCGCCAGCCCCGGCACTGGTCCTGATCAATCAGCACAATGCCATCCTCCTCGCGCTTGTAGATCGCGCCGGACGGGCAGGACGCGACGCAAGCGGGATTCAGGCAATGCTCGCACAGGCGCGGCAGATACATCATGAAGGTATTTTCAAACTCGCCGTAAATGTCCTTTTGCACCTTGTCGAAGTTGTAGTCCTTGGATCGCTTGGCGAATTCGGTGCCGAGGATTTCCTCCCAATTCGGCCCCCAGTGGATTTTCTGCATCCGTTCGCCGCTGATGGCGGAACGCGGGCGAGCGGTCGGCATGGCTTTCGACTCCGGCGCATTGTGCAAATGCGCGTAGTCGTAGTCCCACGGTTCGTAGTAGTCGTCGATGACCGGCATATCCGGGTTGGCGAAGATATTGGCCAGAATTTTCAGCTTGCCGCCCTGTTTCGGCTCCAGCTTGCCATCCTTGCGCCGTTTCCAGCCGCCGTTCCACTGGTGCTGATTCTCCCAGTCTTTCGGATAGCCGATGCCCGGTTTGGTCTCGACATTGTTGAACCAGGCGTACTCCATCCCGTCGCGGCTGGTCCAGACGTTCTTGCAGGTCACGGAACAGGTGTGGCAACCAATGCACTTATCCAGGTTCAGGACCATGGCGATTTGCGCGCGTACTTTCATTTCTCTCTATCCTCTCGGTTCACCACCAAAGACCCGACGACCCATTCCAAAAAATTTTCGTATTTTTCGTGTCGTTCGTGTCTTTCGTGGTTAACAACAACGATCAGTGTTCCGCCGCCTCAGCGACAACCTCGGGTTCGTCATCCAGCCAGTCCACCTTGGCCATCTTGCGCACGATGATGAACTCATCGCGGTTGGCGCCGACCGTGCCGTAATAGTTAAAGCCGTAGCTTTGCTGGGCGTAGCCGCCGATCATGTGGGTCGGTTTCAGCACGGTGCGGGTGACCGAGTTGTGAATGCCGCCCCGCGTGCCGGTGATTTCGGAACCGGACGTGTTCACAATCTTCTCTTGGGCGTGGTACATCATCGACATGCCCTCCGGCACCCGTTGACTGACCACTGCGCGAGCGGCGATGGCCCCGTTCAGGTTGTAGGCTTCGATCCAGTCGTTATCCTCAATGCCGGCCTTCTTCGCGTCGATCTCGGACATCCAGATGATCGGACCGCCGCGCGACAGGGTGAGCATCAACAGGTTATCGGTGTAGGTGCTATGGATGCCCCATTTCTGATGCGGGGTGATGAAGTTCAGCACAATTTCCTTGTTGCCATTGGGTCGCTTGCCAATGATCGGCTCCACCGTCTTCATATCCACCGGCGGGCGGTAGGCGCACAGCGCTTCGCCAAAGCCGAGCATCCAGGCATGATCCTGATAAAACTGCTGGCGACCGGTCAGGGTGCGCCATGGGATCAGTTCATGGACGTTGGTGTAGCCCGCGTTGTAGCTGACTCTTTCATCTTCCAGACCGGACCAGGTGGGCGAGGAAATGATCTTGCGCGGCTGGGCCTGAATATCGCGGAAGCGGATCTTCTCGTGTTCCTTGGGAATCGCCAGGTGGGTATGGTCGCGTCCGGTGATTTTGGACAGCGCCGCCCAGGCTTTCACCGCCACATGGCCGTTGGTTTCGGGGGCCAGCATCATGATCACTTCAGCAGCGTCGATGTCGGTCTCGATACGCGGCAAACCCTTGGCCACGCCTTCCTCTTGCACGGTGTAGTTCAGCGTGGCCAGCGCCTCGACCTCATGTTCGGTGTTCCAGGCAATGCCTTTGCCGCCGTTGCCCACCTTGGTCATGAGCGGGCCCAGCGCCGTGAACTTCTGGTAAGTGCTTGGGTAGTCGCGTTCGACGACGACTAGGCTGGGCGCGGTCTTGCCGGGGATCAGCTCGCATTCGCCTTTCTTCCAGTCCTTGACGGTCAACGGTTGCGCGAGTTCGCTAGGCGTGTCGTGCAGAGTCGGCAATGCGATGATGTCCTTTTCTACGCTGAGATGACCCGGACAGGTTGCCGAAAACGCCTTGGCGATGCCCTTGAAAATGTCCCAATCCGTCCGCGATTCCCAGGCCGGGTCCACCGCCGCGCTCAGCGGGTGAATGAACGGGTGCATGTCGCTGGTGTTGAGATCGTTCTTCTCGTACCAGGTCGCGGTCGGCAATACGATGTCCGAATACAGGCAGGTGGTGGACATGCGGAAATCCAGGGTCACCAGCAAGTCGAGCTTGCCTTGCGCGCCTTTGCGCCATTTCACTTCCTGCGGTTTCTCCCCGCCTTCCGCGCCCAAGTCCTTACCCTGGACGCCATGCACCGCGCCGAGCAGATATTTCAGGAAGTACTCATGGCCCTTACCCGAGGAGCCGAGCAGATTGGAGCGCCATACGAACAGGTTGCGCGGGAAATTGACTGGGTTATCCGGGTCTTCAAAGGCGAAATTGATCTTCCCGGCTTTCAGCTTCTCGACCAGGTAGTCACTCGGTGCTTGGCCGGCAGCGGTGGCATCCTTAACGATTTGCAGAGGATTCGCGTCGAAATGCGGCGCGGTCGGCAGCCAGCCCATGCGCGCCGAACGCACGTTGTAGTCGATTTGCGTCCCTTGCCACTGTTTTGGATCGGCCAGCGGCGACAGAATTTCGGTCATGGCCAGCTTCTCGTAGCGCCACTGACTGCTGTGGATATAGAAGAATGACGTGGAGTTCATGTGCCGGGGCGGACGGTGCCAGTCCAGCGCGAAAGCCAGCGCGGTCCAGCCGGTTTGCGGGCGCAGCTTCTCCTGACCGACATAGTGCGACCAGCCGCCGCCGCTCTGGCCGACGCAGCCGCACATCATCAGCATATTGATAATGCCCCGGTAATTCATGTCCATGTGATACCAATGATTCATCGCCGCGCCGATAATGACCATCGACTTGCCGTGGGTCTTGTCGGCGTTCTCGGCGAACTGGCGGGCGACGGTGATGATCTGCTCGCGGGGCGTCCCGGTGATTTTCTCCTGCCAGGCCGGGGTATAGGGCACATCGTCATCATAGGTTTTGGCGACGTTATCGCCGCCCAGCCCGCGATCCAGGCCGTACTGGGCCAAGGTCAGATCATAGACCGTGGCGACCAGCGCCTCGGAACCGTCGGCCCGTTTCACCATCTTCACCGGCACATGGCGGACTTGCACGGCGTTATGTTCGGTGCAGGCAAAATGCGGGTGTTGGGTGGAACCGAAATAGGGGAAAGCGACCGGCGCAACTGCATCCTTGATCGCGTTGACCGACAGGCGCAACTGGGTTTCCGCGCCGGAGAGCGCTTCTTTCGGCTCCAGATTCCACTTGCCAACCATCCCTTCTTTCTCGCCCCAGCGGAAACCGATGGAGCCGTTAGGGACGATCAGATGGCCGCTGAGTTCGTCGAAGGCCAGAGTTTTCCATTCCGGGTTGTTCGCTTGACCAGCGCAATCCGCGAGATCGGAAGCGCGCAGGAAGCGGCTATTGACATAGGTTCCATCCTCGCGCGGATCGAGCATGACCAGATAGGGGAAATCGGTCTTGGTGCGCACGTACTCGGTGAAATACTCGGATTTTCCATCGAGGTAGAACTCGCGCAGGATGACATGGCCCATCGCCATCGCCACCGCCGCATCAGTCCCCTGCTTGGGATGCAGCCAGACATCGGCGAACTTGGAGGCTTCGGAATAATCCGGGCAGACCACCACGATCTTGGTTCCCCGATAGCGCACCTCGGTCATGAAATGGGCGTCCGGGGTGCGGGTCTGCGGGACATTGGAACCCCACATCATTAAAAAGGTGGAGTTGTACCAGTCGGCGGATTCCGGCACGTCGGTTTGCTCGCCCCACACCATTGGGCTGGCCGGCGGCAGATCGCAATACCAGTCATAGAAGCTGCCGACCGCGCCGCCGATCAAGGACAGATAGCGGGAACCGGCGGCGTAGGACACCATCGACATGGCGGGAATCGGCGAGAAGCCGTAGATGCGATCCGGGCCGTATTGTTTAGCGGTGTACACATTGGCGGCGGCGATGAGTTGATTCACTTCGGCCCAGGTGGAACGAACGAAACCGCCTAAACCGCGCTGACTCTTGTACTCGCTGGCCTTGGCCGGGTCTTCCACAATGGACGCCCAGGCCTCGACCGGGTCTTTTTTGATGGCCAGGGCATCGCGCCACAGCTTGATCAGGCGACCGCGAATCATCGGGTATTTCAGCCGGTTGGCGCTGTACAGATACCAACTGTACGACGCGCCGCGCGAACAGCCGCGTGGTTCATGGTTCGGCAATTCGTCGCGGGTGCGCGGGTAATCGGTTTGCTGGGTTTCCCAGGTGACCAACCCGTTCTTGACATAGATTTTCCAGCTACACGAACCGGTGCAATTCACCCCGTGGGTCGAGCGCACGATCTTGTCGTGCTGCCAGCGGGCGCGATAGGCGTCCTCCCAGCCACGATCCTCGTTGGTGACCACGCCGTGATCGCCAGAGAAGGTGTCGGTGATTTTCTTGAAGAAATTCAGCCGGTCGAGAAAATGACTCATGATGATAGACCTCGTGTTGGTGGCGAGCGGCGTTTGCCATTTATATCCAGCGCTATCCGCTACTCGCTATTCACTGCTCGCTATTCACTAATTTAAGGATTCTTGAACTCCGCCTTGGGGCCGAGGTAATACCACCAATTCAGCACCAGACAGACGAAGTAGAAAATGGCGAAACCATAGAGCGCATATTCGGGCGTGGTGGCCTTGATCTGCTCGCCGAACACTTGCGGAATGATGAACGCGCCATACGCCGCGACGGCTGAAGTCCAGCCGAGCACCGGCCCGGCCTGTTCCTTGGGGAATACCATGGCAATCGTGCGGAACGTGGAGCCGTTGCCAATGCCGCTAGCGGCAAACAGGGTCAGGAACAGCAGGAAAAAGGGCAGAAAATACTGTTCCGGGGTCGCCGATTGATAAGCGGCGCTCATGTAATAGGCGACGCCCAGCGCCGCCGCGATCATGATCACGGTAATGATTTGCGTGACTAATGCGCCGCCCACTTTGTCAGAGATCCAGCCGCCGATGGGTCGAATCAGCGCCCCAATGAACGGCCCCATCCAGGCATACATCAAGGCGCTGGGGGCATTAGCGTTCACTGTGGTATGGGTCAGTACCCCATCCGCGCCAGGAATATGGCTAAAGCCGAAAATGACCTTAATGGCCAGGGCGAACGCCGCCGAATAGCCGATGAAGCTGCCGAAAGTCATGGTGTAAATCACACTCATGACCCAGGTATGCTTGTTGCCGAAGATCAGGAATTGCCGTTGCAGATTCGGCTTGATGTCGCCGGGAATGAGCTTGAGCAGGAACACGGTCAGGGCGATGACGCCGGGCAGCACCACCCATTTGGTCCAGGAAGGCAGTCCGAGTCCCATCGGGGCCGGCAGGATCAGATACAAACCGACGCCGGCGGCGATAAAACCGATCAGCAACATGCCGATGATCTTGGAGATGGCGCCCAGCGGCGAACCGATGTGTGGCGAAACTTCCTCGGTGCGAATGTTGTGCATGCCGAACCAGCCGATGAACGCCAGCGGGATCAGCAGGAACAGCCAGACGAAGCCCGCATTTTGAATATAAGTGGGTGTACCAGCGGCGATTTTGCCAATCAAAGTGCCCGAGGTTTGCACCAGGGCGATGGGTTCCCCACCGAAGGATCCCAGCAGGGGGATAGTCATGACCAGCGGCACGAGAATTTGCATGGTGGTCACGCCGGCATTACCCAGTCCGGCATTCAGGCCCAGCGCCAGCCCCTGCATCCGCTTGGGAAAAAAGAAGCTGATATTGGACATGCTGGAAGCGAAGTTGCCGCCGCCGAAACCGGACAGGAACGCCAGCAACTGAAATATCCACAAGGGTGTTTCCTTGCTTTGCAACGCCAGCCCCGTGCCGAATGCGGGAATCATCAGCAATGCTGTAGTGAATACGATGGTATTGCGACCGCCGGCGATACGAATGAAAAAGCTCGACGGGATGCGCAGGGTCGCCCCGGTCAGGCCCGCGATAGCCGCCAGGGTGAACAGCTCTGCCGGCTTGAACGGAAAACCCGCGTTGAGCATCTGGACGGTGATGATGCTCCAGTAGATCCATACCGCGAAGCCGCACAACAAGCTGGGAATGGAAATCCACAGGTTGCGGTTTGCAATACCTTTACCCGTGGTTTCCCAGAACTGCAGGTCTTCCACGCGCCAGTCACGAATATCTGCCATGATGATAAAACCTCTCAATAATATGAAGTTTTAAGGTTTAAGTTTTGAGGTTTAAGCGGGCCGCTTTTCTACAGCGCCTAACACGTCACCTCTGCGCCTTTGCGGGAATACCAGCGCCAGGTCACCCCTACGCAGCTCAGATAAAACAGACTGAAGAAGAACAACGCGCCCTGGGGACTGCCGGTCAGTTCGATGGAAGCGCCATAAGCCATCGGGATGAAGAACCCACCGAAAGCCGCCACAGCAGCGCTTAAACCCATAGCGGCGGCGGCCTCGGTCGCGCCGTCGCGCCGGGCCTGCTCCAGCGCGGTCACATCATTCCGATCCGTGACCTGCCGCTCGCGCAAGGTGCGGAAGATAATCGGGATCATACGGAAGGTGGAGCCGTTGCCGATGCCGGCGGCCAGGAACAGCACCAGGAACATCGCCACGAAGCCGATGACGTTGCCGCTGTCGTTGGCACCAGGCAGGAATGCCACCGCCGCCAGGGACGCCAGCGCCATGATCACAAAGATGGCAAAGGTAATCACCGCGCCACCCAGACGATCCGCCAGCCAGCCGCCGACCGGTCGCACAAAAGCGGCCAGCATCGGGCCGATAAAGGCGAACTGGAAGGCGTCCACGCCCGGAAATACCGTGTTGACCAGCATCGGGAAACCGGCGGCCAGGCCAATGAAGGAACCGAAGGTGCCGATATACAGCCAGCTCATCAGCCATTGGTGCTTGTGCCGGAAAATCGCCGCCTGTTCAGCAAAACCGGCTTTGACGCGGGCAATATTGTCCATGCCGAAATACGCGGCGATGGCCGACAGTACGATGAAGGGAACCCAGATGAAGCCCGCGTTCTGCACCCAGATTTGGCTGATCGCTCCACTGTCCGTATGGCTTTGCGCATCGCCGCCCAGCACCAGCAACGCCCCGCTATACACCGCAATCGGCGCGATCAGCTGCGCCAGACCCACGCCCAGATTGCCAAGGCCGGCATTGAAACCCAGCGCGGTGCCTTGTAAACGCTGCGGATAGAAGAAGCTGATATTGGCCATGCTGGAGGAGAAATTACCACCGCCCAATCCGCATAACAGCGCGATGACGACGAACACTGGATACTGCGTGTTGGGATTTTGCACCGCGACGCCAATCCACAAGGTCGGCAACAGCAGCAGAGCCGTGCTGAACACCGTCCAGTTACGCCCACCGAAGATCGGCACGACGAAGGAGAACAGCATGCGGAACAAGGCTCCGGACAAACCGGGCAGCGCCGCCAGCCAGAACAACTGGTTGGAGGTGAACTGGAAGCCGATATGCGGCAGTTCGACCACAATCACGCTCCACACCACCCAGACGGCAAAGGCCAGGAGCAGCGCTGGCATGGACAGCCACAAGTTACGGTTGGCGATGCGCCGCCCGGTTTTCTCCCAGAACGTTTCGTCGTCGGGTCGCCAGTCGACCAGCACATGCCGGCGGGGTCGGGCCTGTTCGATGAGTTGGGCCTGTTCCAGTTCGGCCCGGACGTCCGCATGTCGTTCCAGAATCGCCTCGCGTTCATTCCGCTCGGCCAGCCAGGTCCAGAGCATGGTTCCGGCCAGCACCACGAACATGATCATGTAGGCGCTGCTGCGCACGCCTATCGCATCGACGGTAATGCCAAACACAATCGGCATGGTAAAACCGCCCAAGCCGCCGATGACTCCGACCAGACCACCGACCGACCCCATGTTGTTGGGGTAGTAGTCAGCCAGACAGCGGTAGACGCTGGCCTTGCCGATGCCCTGGGCGATGCCGACCACGAATATCAGTACGGTGAATGAGACGACGCCCAGACCAACATTGAGCGACACATCGCCGCGCAAGGTATGCACGGTCATGGTGGTCTGCGGGTAGCAGAGAAAGAATAGGCTAATCAGGGAAATCCAGAACACCCACCAAGTCGTCTGGCTACCGCCGTAACGGTCGGAAATCCAGCCGCCGAGTGCGCGAATCACCCCGGAAGGCAAGGTAAATAGCATGGTGACGAAAGAGGCGGTCTTCAGGTCGAGACCGTATTCGCCGACATAGTATTTCGGCAGCCACAGCGCCAGCGCGACGAAACCGCCGAACACGAAGTAGTACGCCATGCCAAACCGCCAAACCCGCAAATCCATCAATGGCGTGAGTTGCTGGCCGAGCGTCAGCTGGACTCCCGACTTTTTGCGTTCTTCGGTCTTAGGATCCGGGTAGGTGAAAAACCAGAACGCCACGGCCATGACCAGCATGGCGATGGAATAGACCTGCGGCACCATCCGCCAGCCGTAGGCCACAACGAGGAGGGGCGCAACCAGGTTGGTGATGGCGGAACCGGCGTTACCGGCGCCGAAAATGCCCATCGCCGTCCCTTGCCGTTCCTTGCTAAACCAGGCCGAGGTGTAGGCGATGCCGGTGGCGAAGGAGCCGCCCGCCAGTCCCACGAACAGACCGAGCGTCAGGTACTGCCAATACTGGGTAGCGAATGCCAGCCCGTAAATCGGGATGGCGACGATGATCATCTGAATGAAAAATACGATGCGGCCGCCAAAGCGATCGGTGAGAATGCCCAGCGGGAGCCGGACTAGTGAGCCGGTTAAGATCGGTGTCGCGACCAGCAGACCGAACTCCGTTTCACTGAGATTGAGTTGCTGTTTAATACGGATGCCAATGATGGAAAACATGGTCCACACGGCGAAATTCACCGCGAAGGCCAGGGTGTTCATGGTCAGCACCGAGATCTGCTTGTGTTGAAGCGTCGTAGCCATCTTGAACCTCTTTATTATGCTGCACCTGCAATAGTACGCGGCTTTCAACGCTTAATTCTTGAGTAGGGCAGTAGGTTTTACCTGAGAAATGACTGCGGTTGTCGCTCAAATACCTCTTTGGAGGTAGCTGTGTATTTCAAATACAAAACATTGATAGTAATCATATTAATAGAGATCAACCCGTGGATTTGGCGGCAGGGAGATGACGGGTCATACCTCTGAAGAGGTAATACGAAAAAATCGGCGAATGAGGGGGTCATACAGGCATGGCGCTTGACGATCAAACCGGGGTAACCGGCCTGATTCTGGCGGGTGGGCGCGCTGAACGGATGGGTGGCCGCGATAAAGGGTTGTTGCCGCTGGTGGGCGAGCCGTTGATTGCCCACGCGATCCGCCGCTTGCGACCCCAAGTGGCGGAACTGCTGATCAGCGCGAATCGCCATCAGGTTATTTACCGGACGTTGGGCTGCCGGGTGGTCAGCGACGATCCCGGGCTGCGGTTCCGGGGACCGCTGGCCGGGATCCTGGCGGCGATGGCGGTCGCGGAGACGCCGTACTTATTGACTGCACCCTGCGATGCGCCGTTATTGCCGCTGGATTATGCGCAACGGATGCGCGCGGCGCTGGAATGCAATCAGACAACGGTTAGCGTGGCGGTCAGCGCGGGCTATTGGCAACCGGTATTTGCGTTGCTGCCGGTGGTCTTACGCGATGATTTGGCCGCTTGGTTAGCGACCGGTCAGGGCGGCGTCGGTCGCTGGCTGCAACGGCATCAGCCTGCACATGTGGTGTTCCCGGACCGGCCATCCCTGTTCAGGAATATCAATACGCCCGAGGATCTGGCGCAACTGGAGGCGGACTTTTGACCTGTGATCCATGAGCCTTGCCTCCCAATCTTTCTCGCATAACGGTATGATGTCCCATCAAGCGCTTGTCAATCAGGATGTTGTAAACGAACTCCATTCTCCATAGCTAACACCCCTTACTACGCTGAATCAATACCATGACCCTTTCTGAACCTTCGAACGCCGCCGAGCATCTCCTCACTTTACATGAAGCCATCACCCTCGCGCTGCAATCCATTCCGCCGCTGGCTGAAATCGAGTCAGTGCCTTTGCTTCGCGCGGAAGGACGGGTGCTGGCGGGTGATCTGCTCGCCCGCCTGGATGTTCCACCCGGCGATAACTCCGCGATGGATGGGTTCGCCGTGCATTGGGGCGACCTGTCACCCGACGCGGTGACGCGACTTCCCATCGTCGGCCAAGCGCTGGCGGGTCACCGTTATGCCCACCCGGTTCCACGCGGCGCAGCGGTGCGCATCACCACTGGCGCGCTGCTTCCCGAAGGGCCGGATACCGTGATCATGCAGGAACACTGCCGCACCGATCCCGACGAGACTTGGCTGGAAATTGAACCCCGGATGACGGGTCGGCTTCGATCCGGCGAGAATATCCGGCGCCGCAGCGAAGATGTGCAAGCCGGAACCCGGCTCTTGACTCACGGTCGGCGGTTGCGTCCGCAAGAAATGGCCCTCGCGGCCGGACAGGGCATCGCTCACCTGAAGGTAGTGCGCCAACCTCGGGTCGCGGTGGCCTCCACCGGTGATGAACTGTATGAACCGGGCGCGGAACTGCCGCCCGGCGCCATTTATGAATCGAATCGTTACCTGCTGATCGGTCTGCTACAGCGTCTCGGTTGCGCCGTCACGGACCTGGGCATCCTGCGCGACGACCGGGATGTCTTATTGTCGACCCTGCGCCGCGCCGCCGCCGATCACGACGTCTTGCTGACCTCGGGCGGCGTCTCAATGGGAACCGCTGATCTGGTGAAGGACGTGATTGCCGAATTGGGCCAGATCGCCTTCTGGCGGTTGGCGGTCAAGCCGGGTAAACCGGTGACCTTCGGGCGCATCGCGGATTGCCGGGTGCTGGGTTTGCCGGGTAACCCGGTTTCGGTCATGGTGTCATTCCTGCTGTTTGCCCGACCGTTGTTGCTGAAACTGATGGGCGCGGAACCGGTTGAGCCGATGCGCTGGCGCGTTATGGCCGATTTTGCGTTTCGCCGCAAGCCGGGGCGACGGGAATGGCTGCGAGCGCAGGTGCGGCTTGATGCCGAACAGCGGCCATTGGCGGTTCTGTATCACACCCAGAGTTCCGGGGCGTTATCCTCGCTCTCCTGGGCGGACGGTCTGGTGGAGTTGCCGGAGAACTGCGCCGGCGTCGCGCCCGGCGATACGGTGGATTATTTGCCTTTCAGCGCCTTGGGCGTGGAGTGAACTGCTTCGGCTTTCCCAGAGGCTGCAACTTTCTGGACGATAAAATCAGCGATGCCCTCCAAATCGGTCAACGCGAAAACTGGCAAATCCGGTCGCCCGTACTGGATCGGCTCCAGTCCCGGTTCGCCAGCAACCGCGATGATCGTGGGATCCACCGGGAAACGCGGTGGCTGATCCACCGCGCGGGGCCGCCAGATTTCCAGCTTGGGATACGCGCTGGTTTTCCAGCCTTCCACCAGCACGACATCCACCGGCTGCAAGTGCGCAACCAGTTCATCCAGCGAAGGTTCCGGTTCCTGACGCAACTCGTGCAGCAACGCCCAGCGCCGACCGGTAACCAGCATCACCTCCTGCGCGCCAGCGGCGCGATGACGCCAGGTATCCTTGTCCGGCGTATCCAGGTCGACATCATGATGCGCATGTTTGAGGGTGGATACGGTTAAACCTCGCGCCTGCAACCGGGGGATTAGCGCAACGATCAAGGTGGTTTTGCCGCAGCCGCTCCAGCCACTAACGCCAAGGATTTTCATTGTGGTTATTTGCTCCTTATCAACCCGGTTTTAACTCATGCCGGACTGCCCAGACCGCTGCCTCGACCCGCGAATTCAGTTGCAATTTTTGCAGTAAATGCTTCACATGCACTTTCACGGTTCCCTCGGTAATCTTCAACCGTTGGGCAATCAGCTTGTTGCTGTAACCGACCGCGATCAGGGTCAGAATTTCCCGCTCCCGTTCGGTCAGACGGACGCTGTCCATGGCTTTCGATTGAGTCTCATGGCGCAGGGCGTCGGCTAGAATCCCCGCCACCCGTTCCCCCCACTGCCATTAACTTAGTCAAAAGCACACTTTTTTCAGTCGCCTATGATGATTGAGTAACACTCTCGTCGAACTCTTCCGTCGCGGGACAACGCGATTTTTCCGGGTGCAACTCGGATTCTTTAAGAAAAGCTTCGTCAAGCGCTCCAATAAACGATCCAGATCGGATTCATAGGATAATAAATTAATCACTTGATTCTTAATAGCATTAAAAGAAACGGTTTTGTTCACATGATATTCGTGTTTGGTATTTCTTTGAGACAAGCGCTCCTCGGCTTGGTCTGTTAAGATCGATTCTAAGCCGGTTATATAAACCGTGGCATAAAAATCTTGTCGGATGCTTTCCACCGTCCTTCCGGTAAAATTTTCTAACTGTAATCGGGTTTTTGCGACATCATAAAAAGTTTCTACTCCCCATCTAAGTCGATAAATCTCTTTAAAATCAGAGGTCGGGTATGCAACTTCGTCCAGTAACGAGGTCACGAGAACCTCATACTCCCCCGTATCTAATACCACGCGAACTAAACGCACGGTCAACTGTTTCGGTAGCCCTAATTCTTTTAATTCTGGCTCTTCGAGGGTTTCTGTGGAGTATGGGCATCTGGGCCAAGACCAGCCCGCTAACCTGGCGCTGCCTCTTTCAAGATCAATGGGTTGGAGCCAAGAGCCGCCCCTGAACCGGCTAGCTCCACAAGAACCCTCGAAGAGCCTTAATTCTTTCTGAGTATGTGGCGCCGTCAGCGTGACCTGTTGACTCGCAGGGCCTTGTCCGGAAAACATCGCGGCAGCGGCTGAAAAAGACCCCGATGAACATCGGACCACAAAATCCCGACCGGCTTGCTCTAAACGCGCCAGAAAAAAGTAAGAGGCGTACCCCCGATCCGCCAAGATTAAATCACCGGCTTGCGTCTTTTCTAAATGCTGAATCGCTAAATCCACTTCATAAGCCGTCGCCGGCCCAAGGCGCGCGTCAATCGCAATATGATTCAATACATCATATAATACTGATCCTTGGGCATAGGTATGATGACCCTTGATCTCATTATCTTTACCATTCGTATAGGCCATCTGGCCAAATTCTTTATTGACTTCCTCGGTTTCTGGCAACCGAATCTTTGAACCATCGATCGCTAATACGCGAAACTGTTTATAACGCAAATAATGCCCATCTCGATACAGGACATTGACCACCGCTTTTTCATTCAACTCAATAAATGCGGTATGGCGAATATGTTGCCGGGCTTGACTGAATGCCGCTCCCGTGACACTCTCAACGCCTAATACCGTAAAGAATTCATTGACTACACATTGCAATGATTTTGCACTCTTACGCAATAACAACATGATCATGACGACAAAAGTTAACTGTCGGCATCGAGTGAAATAGCATGCTTTCGTCCGATGTCGTGATCGGAAGTCATGATCATTGACGAGTTCTCGACTGACCTCAATACACTCTTTTTTTTCATGATGATCACCTTGGTTTTTAAAAAATGCTTTGTATCATTCCTTGACACAAATGACGCGGGAAGCTTGCTTTGACAATCGTTTCGAGTTTAGCATCCGCTTAGACGCATTGTTACCACCCTCATCACCGCCTCCTGCAATTTTTTTATAACCCTATAATTCCAAAAAATTATTCGCATAGCTTCCTTAAGTTAATGGCAGTGGGGGCTTCCCCAGGGCATCTGCTATAATCAAAGACAACGTAAATTCAGAGATCCTCTTGTTTCTTAATACGGTTTTCTTACAAGAATTTCTGATCCAAAAAACGGATACTTGATTCATGACGCAGCAAGCTGCAGGGAATCAGACCCTCCAAAGATTGATGCATACTCTCCTGATCGTTGACGATATGCCAGATAACCTGAGGGTGCTGGGCGAACTGCTGCAACCATTTTATCGGGTGCGGGCTGCGGCTTCCGGCGAGCAGGCGCTGCGCATCGCCGCATCCGAACCCCGGCCCGATCTCATCTTGCTCGACGTCATGATGCCCGTCATGGATGGTTATGTCGTTCTACAGCACCTGAAACAGGATGCCGGCACCCGAGACATCCCGGTCATCTTCGTCACGGCGCTGGATGCCGCCGAGAACGAGCAACAGGGCTTCGATCTCGGCGCGGTCGATTATATCGCCAAGCCGTTCCGGCGGCCCATTGTGCTGGCCCGAGTGCGCGCCCAGCTGGAACTCAAACAAATGCGTGACCAGCTTCAGGACCAGAACGCTTTTCTGGAGATCGAGATCCAACATCGTCTGGCGGAGAACCGACTGATCCAGGAGGTCAGTATTCACGCGTTGGCGCGACTCGCCGAAATCCGCGACCCGGAGACCGGCAATCACCTGCGCCGGACTCAGGAATATGTGCGGACTCTGGCCCGACGGTTGCAAAAGCACGACCGGTTTTCTGCGGATCTGAGCGACCATGCGATTGATTTGCTGGCGCGATCCGCTCCGCTCCACGATATCGGCAAGGTCGGTATTCCCGATCATATCCTGCTCAAACCGGGCAAACTGACCCCTGAAGAGTGGGCGATCATGAAAACCCATGCCCAGTTGGGCAGCGCCGCGATTGAGCAAGCCGAACGAGATACCGAAAAACCGGTGGAGTTTTTGGCGCTGGCCAAGCAAATCACCCGCTGGCATCATGAAAAGTGGGATGGCAGCGGCTATCCGGATGGGCTCACCGGCGACGCGATCCCCTTTTCTGCGCGGCTGATGACGCTGGCCGATGTTTTTGACGCACTGATCTCCCGGCGGGTGTACAAACCTGCCATGCCGTTCGCGCAAGCGCGCGCCATTATTGCCGCTGGCCGCGGCAGTCAGTTCGATCCCGACGTGGTGGAGGCCTTTCTAGCGATTTTTGAGCAGTTCCAGGCCATCGCTGAATGCTACAGCGACGAGGACTGATCAGCGCAATCGAGGCGACTGGTATGGCATTCGATGAAATACCCATCGGCCTGATGGCCCTGATGGGTGTGATGGCGCTGTGCATAATGGCCCTCGTCCTGCTTTTCATTCATCAGCGTCGTCAATGGCGAGCATCACTGGTGCAGCATCGGCGGCAATACGAACACCTGGCCATGCAGGAGCGAGTCGCGACGATTGCCGCGACGGTGCCTGGCCTGATCTGCTCGTTTCGCAAGCGGGCGAACGGCGACATGGGTATGCCTTACGCCAGTCCGGCCCTCGTCGACCTTTATGGGCTGCGCCCGGAAGACGTTATGGAAGATGCCTCGCCGATTTTTGCCGGTATCCACCCCGACGATCGGCTCCAGGTTCAAGCCCGCATCGCGGCATCAGCCCGCGATATGATGCCCTGGCAGGATGAATTTCGGTTTCAGCATCCGATCAAGGGGGAAATCTGGATCGGCGGCCGGTCGCTGCCACAGCGGGAACCCGACGACAGCGTCCTGTGGCATGGTTATATGGAGGACATTACCGAACGTAAGAAAATTGAGAAATTGCTGCGGGAAAATAGCGGTTTTTTGAACACGCTGCTTAACGCCATTCCGATCCCTATTTTTTACAAGGACACGGAAGGACGCTATCTCGGTTTCAATCGCGCTTTCGAGAAATTCTTTGGCCAAACTCAGGACTACCTGATCGGTAAGCGCGTGTTCGATGTTGCCCCGCCGGACATTGCTTCCCTCTACCATGCCAAGGATATTGAACTCCTTACGCATAAAGATGGTATCCAAATTTATGAATCACAAGTAAAAGATACCTCTGGCGCCCTCCACGACGTCGTATTTCACAAAGCGACGTTTAAAAACACCGACGGCGATCTTCTTGGACTCATCGGGGGCATTCTGGATATTACGAAACGCAAACAGATCGAGCAGGCCTTACTTGAGAGTGAAGCGCGTTATCGGACGCTGTTCGATAATATGGCCGAAGGTTTTGCCTTTCATGAAATAGTGACCGACGAACAGGACAATCCTTGTGATTACCGTTTTCTGGATATTAATCCCGCCTTCGAGCGACTGACGGGATTGAAGCGCAACTATATTCTTAACCGACGCGTGCGTGAAATCTTACCCAACGTCGAGTCTTACTGGATCGAGAATTATGGACAGGTAGCGCTGACCGGTCAACCCGCCCACTTTGAAAATTTCGCCGCCTCCCTGAACCGCTGGTATTCGGTTTATGCGTATTCGCCGGCCCCGAGGCGTTTTGCGGTCATTGTGATCGATATCACGGAAAGTCATCGATCCCAGGAACAGTTGCGCAAGCTTTCGCTCGCTGTCGAGCAAAATCCTAACAGTATTGTCATCACGGATCTTCACGCTCGGATCGAGTATGTCAATCACGCCTTTTGTCGGACCAGTGGTTATCGTCGCGAGGAAGTCCTCGGAAAAGATCCGCACATCCTGCAATCCGGCCATACGCCCGCCTCGATCTATGCCGAGATGTGGCAAACCCTGAAAAAGGGGAAAACATGGCGCGGCGAATTCGTCAACCAGCATAAGAACGGTCACCTCTACGTCGAATTCGTTCAAATTACGCCCGTCTATCAACCAGACGGCCACCTCACCCACTACCTGGCGATCAAGGAAGACATCACCGAACGCAAGCGCATCGGTCAGGAACTGGATCGCTATCGCCACCATTTGGAAGAACTGGTCACGGAACGCACCAACCAGCTTGAAAAACTGAATCAGGAATTGCAACGCCGCACCAATCAAGCTGAAGCGGCCAATCGCGCAAAAAGCGCGTTTCTGGCCAACATGAGCCATGAGATTCGCACCCCGTTGAACGCCATCCTCGGGTTTACCCATATCCTCCTGGAGAGGATCGTCGAACCCCAACCCTTGGAATTATTGCATCGGATAGCGAATGCGACGCAACATTTGTCGTCAGTGATCAATGACATTCTCGATCTCTCCAAAATTGAGGCCGGCAAGCTGGTACTCCATCCCGATGACTTTGATCTGGCCTCCCTTTTCGATCACGTTTTAATGCAAATCAGGGAGCGCGCTGCCGCCAAAGGGTTGAAAGTGACGTATCGCATTGATCCAGCGTTGCCCGGCGCGCTGCACGGCGATGCCTTGCGCCTGCGGCAGGTCCTGCTTAATTTTGCCAGCAATGCGGTGAAATTCACCGAGCAGGGAGCGATCACGCTGTGTGCCGGCCTGATCGAGGACGGACCCGATGAGGTGCTGGCGCGTTTCGAGGTCCGGGATACCGGCATAGGCATTGCGCCAGAATTTCAGCAGCAAATCTTCAAGGCATTCGAACAGGTCGATGGCTCCACCACCCGCAAATTCGGAGGAACCGGATTGGGCCTCACCATCAGCCAGGGCCTCACCGAGATGATGGGGGGACAGATCGGCGTGGACAGTCAGTGCGAGGTGGGCAGCACCTTCTGGTTCAGCGCGCGGCTGGGCAAGTGTCGTCACGCATTAGCGTCAACCGGGTCAACGTGCGCCGAAGCGAACCACAGCGCCCGTCACACCCCTCCCTTTTCCGAAGCCGAGCAGGTGATCGCGCGCAACTACCCCGGCGCCCGCCTGTTGCTTGCTGAAGATCACTTCATTGACCGGGAAGTCGCCGGTGCGTTATTGAAACGGGCCGGTCTCGCCGTCGATGTGGCCGTCAATGGCGCCGAGGCAGTGGAACGAGCGCAACAGACGGACTACGCTCTGATTTTGATGGACGTGCAGATGCCGGTGCTGGACGGCTTTGAGGCGACTCGCGCGATCCGCAGGTTGCCCAATCGACCCTCAACGCCCATTTTGGCCCTAACCGCCAGCGCGTTTGCCGAAGATCGCTGGCGCTGCCTGGAAGCGGGCATGGACGACCATATCGCCAAACCCGTCGATCCCGTAACCTTATTTACTATCTTGTTGAAATGGTTGTCGGCTCGCAGGGGGACTGTCGGCACGGCACAACCGGAAGACGCCGCGGCCGACCCCGCCACGGTTTCCGGTCACGTTACCCCGCCGCCTGATGTAAACTGGACCCAACTACGCGACGTTACCACCCGTCTCCAGGAGTTACTGACTGAAGACGATATGCGCGTGCACCAGGTTTTCCAGGATGCGGCACCGGTGCTGCATGTCGTTTTCGGTGAAAAAGCCCAGCTTCTTGAACAGCAAATTGGCGATGTTCAGTATCGCCAGGCTTTGAACACTTTGCGGGCGGCGCTGGCGGAGTCAGCGAAACAGGTGCATTGAATCCGTAAAAGATGGATTGTGCTATGCCTGTACCGTTTTTTACCCGGCATCCCGCACATCATTCCGCCATCTCGGCTATTTTTGCCCAACGCGCCGAAAAGGTAAAATTAGGGTTTGTTAATGGGGGGGTAAGCCAGAATCCCTGATTTTTCCGGTGCTGTCATCTTTCCGGTTTACGATGCTTTAGGTGGCCCGATGCGGACCTCTTCAGCCTGGATTCGACGGTGATTGCCGTCAAAAACTTTCCGGTTTTCGTCCCCCATTATGGAAAGTCTCGCTGAGAAATTCGCCGAAAAGGGGTCTCACGGAAGTTTCGGGGGTTCCGACTTACACCCCCACCCTGGGTGGTTCGGTTGACACGGTCTATACCCAGATCGCCCGCATTGGCGGCGGGGATTTATACCCGGCCATCCCGATCAGAGCGGGTCTGGAAAATACAGTGCTGGGGTGGTTATCGGCTATGCAGGCCAAGCTGAACGCGATGAATCGTCAGCGCCAGCAAGCCGAAGAGGCGCTGCGGGTGAGCGAAGAACGGCTTAAACTCTTCATTCAATACGCACCCGCCGGACTGGCGATGTTTGATCGCGATATGCGCTATTTGTAGGGGTAGAACGAGCCGTCGTGTCACCCGCCGCCATTTGAGATAAGTCGCTATTTTTTAATGGGTTGTCGGAAAACATCTGTTTTCCGACAGGGGTAGCAATCTGCCGCTAATGTGACCCACACCCTGCGAAAAACTGTACGGAAAACCCGGTCGGAAAGGCAAATAAACGGAAACTGTGCAGGTATAGGTTTTCCGGTGGCTAAGTGGCGGTTCATGACACGACGGCTTGTTCTACCCCTATATGTTGTCCGGTTCAAAGAAACGCACGGTATTGCGGCCCGCTGCCTTCGCCGCATACATGGCGATATCCGCCTGTTTCAATAGTTCCTCCACTATTTTCTGATGGCCGCCAAACAGGGTAACGCCGATACTCGGGGTGCTGTGGTGTTTTTGACCGGCTAGCGAATAGGGTTGATTAAGACTGGCGAGGATTTTCTCGCCAACAATTTTGGCCTGAGTTGTGGCGTGCTGGGGATTTTCACTCAGATCTTCCAGCATGACGACGAACTCGTCGCCCCCCAAGCGGGCGACGGTGTCGTTCTCCCGCACACTGGCGATCAGCCGCTGGGCCACCCGTTGCAGCAACCGGTCGCCTTGGTCATGGCCGAGCGTGTCGTTGAGGGTCTTGAAATGATCCAGATCAATGAACAGCAACGCCCCTTTTCGCGGGTTGCGGGCGTTGGCCGCCACCGCTTGATGCAGGCGATCCAGCAGCAACCGCCGATTCGGCAGGTGGGTGAGCGGGTCGTAGAAGGCCAGATGCTTGATCGCATCCTCTGCGGCCTTGCGCTCGGTAATGTCGGTCAGGGTGCCCACATAGTGGGTGACCCCGTTGCGGTCGTCCCGCACGGCGGTGATCGTCAGCCAGGCGGGATACATCTCGCCACTTTGGCGTCGGTTCCAGATTTCGCCTTGCCAGGAGTTGAGGCGCTGAACGCTATCCCACATCGCTGCGTAAAAGGCGGCATCGTGATGCCCGGACTTGAGCAAGCGTGGGGTGTGACCCACAACATCCCCGGCGTAGTAGCCAGTGATATCGGTGAAGGCTCGGTTGACGCGCAGAATCAAGCCCTCGGCATTGGTCACGATCATCCCTTCCTGAGCCTCGAAAGCCGCAGCAGCGATCCGCAGTTCTCCCTCCGCTCGCTTGCGCTCGCTGACATCCCGCAGGATGACAATATAGAGAATGTCCTCGCCGGTGATGAGTTGGGTGATCGAGGCTTCGGCGGGAAAGGTGCGGCCATCACTGCGCCGGCCAAGGGTGTCGCCGCCGTCACGGTTTAACCAGCACGAGGGTGGACTCGATATGGCGAATTCCTCAGCCTGATGGAGCTGCGATTCAGTAAAATGATGGGGTATAAGAGATTGAATCGGCTGACCGATGGCCTCGTGGGAGCGGTAGCCGAAGATGGTTTCAGCGCCATGATTAAAGTCCTTGATGCGGAAATTCCCGTCGACGGTCATGATGGCGTCATCGGCCACGGCCAGCACCTGCGCTAGACGGGCATCCGCCTCGCGCGCCTTGTGCTGCGCAACCCGATAATCGGCAAAGGTTTGCTCCAGATCACGCTGATTCTTTTCAAGAATCTGGTTGACGGCTTCAAGTTCTCCAGTGCGTTGCCTGAGTTGTTCGAAGAGTTCACGTTCGCTATACACCCAGCGGAAGGAAGCGGTTGTTTCATAGGCGCGCATAATGGCGTAACCCAACAGCAGAAAGCCGGTGGCGGAGATACCATGAGCCAGCCACCATAGGTGATTCCAGGGCTTGCTCAGTAAAAAGGCCGCCGATGCCTGTACGAAGAACAACAAGGCGATAGTGTGGGTTTGCAACAGTCGGGATTGAACGCGCACGAACAGCATGACCAGCAGCGACGTCATCAGAATGCCCAGGGAGAGGGTTTCCAGCGTCCTAATGACCGTGACTGGTAGATGGATTTTTTGGCTGACGACCGCGAAGAGCATAAGGTCCATCGCCAGAAACGCCAGAATATGCCCTACCCAGCGCCGACGGGATTGTCGTATCGGCGCCGGGTCATCCGGCAGGTTGATTCGCAGCAAGGCGGCCAGCAGGTAGCCCGCCATCAAAATCCGTGATACAGGACCAAAAATCAGAAAGAGCACGAGGTGGTCATGCGTCTGATAGGTCAAGATGCCGTGCGGCGCATAAACGATGGCAAATGAGAAAAAAGCCAGGGCAACATAGCGCAGGTAGTGTTCGCCATGCGCTCGATAGCTTTGATAGGTCACCCATCCGATGAACGCAGCCAGCGCGACGGCGACCAGAATCGCTACTTCGTGCAAATGCGGCCCACTGTAGCGCAGGGTGGGATCGACGCTTTGGTAGAGGTAGGCAATAGCCAGCGCCGGCATGATCGTCGCTATGCCGATGAGTAAAACACGGTAACCCGCAGCTAAGCGCAGCAAGACTTGATTCGGCTTCTCGCGTTCCAGAAACGGGTCCGACTCTTGGGCATCATGGCCGCGTGGATAAGCGGTATTCGAAGGGGGCATCACGGCCTTTCTAATAAGGGTCTGCTCGGGATACGTATAAAGAATTTCCGAAAGGAGGCCCAGTAAACTTGGGTGTTGCTCACACACGCCCACGCGGCTTTGCGGGGAAACCCGTCCGACAAAAAATCATCGACATCGTGGGCGGTGGCCTGATCCAATGGACGCAGCGGTTCCACGTACACCCGATACTCGGCGAAAAAATGCAAAGGGTCCAAGTGGCTTTGGATCATTTTGGCGGTCATGCCTTTGGCGTTCAACCACGCTTGGAATGCTTCTATCAAGGGCGGGTTGATCGCGTGGATGGCTTCTACGGCATCATCATAATCCATTGGGAATTTCTCCTCCTGTTCGTGTGGAGGGTATCGACAAACGGATGCACTGGAGTGGGAATCCGTCACGCGAACCCACTCATTCCCAGGATGGTGGAGGCCCTTACTTCTGGCCACGGGACCGATAACCTGGAGACCCCACCCTGATGTGCGCTACCGTACCGACCGCGTTTGTTTTTTCGGCTCACCTCGCCTCATGAAATCGTATCACAGCGTATTGACCTGGGTTAAAGCCGTCGCAAAAAACGGTTGGAAATCGCTATGCAGAAGAGATCGCTTCTCAATCATTCTCAATTTTTAAGCCCGCGTGCTCGCCCGTCTATCGATGAAGGGAGCGCAACCGTCGACGACAGCATACCCCGTGAAATCAATCGCTATGACCAAAATCGTCTATTTACTGTACTATGCCGTCGACCCAACTTTTTAATGGCCGTGAAGATTCGGTCAAAGTGCATCACCCAAAAGCCACCCTGAAGTACCAGGAAGCCTGCCGATGAAAACCAACGTTAGCGTCGAAGCCACCGCCCAGGAAATGCGCGAGTTTTTGGGTCTGCCGAACGTGCAACCCCTACACGACGATATCCTGCAAACCCTCCGCAACAACGTAAAGGGGGGCATGATCAACCCCAAGGCCCTCAGTTTATTCAAGCCGCTGTTGCCCGCGCAATTCTATCCGATGGTAATGGCGCAGAAATTTTGGGAGGCGGTTGGCCAGGCGGGCGGTTCAACCCAGGATCAAGCGGACCAGAAACCCGACGGCGCGCCGGAGTCGCGCGGTAATGGCTAAATTTGCCCAACGCCCCGAAAAGGTAAAAATTAGGATTTGCTAATATATAGAACACAGCAATTTTAATGACTTGTGATATGACATTTTCGGTTGATGGTCACTAAACCAATGGGAGTGGTTATGTCATCAATTAATATAAATATCAAAAATTTAAAGTATTAGCGATTCTTTATATTGTTCCTTTCGAGGGGTTGGGCAAATTTAGCTGGGTACGGGTCGTCGGGAGCCGTTGCGCTTCGGCAGTACGGCGGGTGCGCCGTGTCTGTTGCGCATGTCCCTTACAAGCTTCACAGGTCTTGATGCGGCCGTCATGCGCGATAAAAGAATGTCCGCACCCGCAGGCCACGGTCCGATATTTCGTCACTTTTTGGGTGCATCGGAGGCGGCCTTAGTGATCGGTAAAAGCATCGTGGGTGTAGCGCCGTCCCCTGTGGCCGACGATCAGGGGGTGCCCGTGGTGTTCCACGGTGCTCCCGAGGGTGAGGCTCATGGCGTTGTCCCAAACGTGATGATAATCGATCACCAAAAGCCGTTTTATTCCTGATTGGGTTCATTATCAGGAACCAACCGCCCGGCCTGCCCAACGCCCGATTCTAGGATTAAATCAATGATTACGTGTTACGTTATTTATTATAAAAATACTGAGAACGAAGCGGTTCGGCGGTCAAGGGGTGGTACAGTACCGATGTCAGCGTGGAGACCAAGGCGCGGCCGGACCTCAATGATGATCCGGCTTTCAGGGTTCACCCAGCCAGTCTTCGATCATCAATCCCGGTACGCGGGCAAATTCCCCCGTGTTATGGGTGACCAGAATCATACCGTGCGCCAACGCAATGGCGGCAATTTGCAGATCGTAGGGGCCAATCGGTTGACCTTGGCGACCGAGAATGGCGCGGATTTCGCCAAAGTAAGGGGCGGCTTCACTGGAAAATGGCAGGCTGGGCAGCCAGGATAAGAGCGTCAGCAAGCGTTGACGGTTTTCCACCAATCGATCGCTTTTATGGACACCAAACCACAGTTCTGCTTCAACCGGTACACAGATTCGCAGCGCGGCTTGACCGACTCGACGCACCTGCGCCAGGACGTTGGCATTACTTTTCATCAACGCGATAACGGTATTGGTATCGAGTAGATAGTGCATCAGTCCAGTGCCTCACGGGGTGTATCAATCCCCAAATCTTCGTCGGTAATGTCGTCGGGAAAGTCGTCGCCTAAAGTTCCGGCAACGTCCGCAAGGAAGGCCTCCGTATGATTGGGAAGGGATGAGGTCGCCGGGATCTTACAGTAGCGTTGTTCGAGAAATTCAATAAAATCTAACGCCTCCTGTGCGGCGTGTGCCGGCAAACGAAGGCTATGACGGTAGATCGTTTCAGCTAACATGATTCATCTCCTAAGGGCTTTATCGTCAATTAATAGCGACGAATAAGCTTTTGAGTAGTCACCTCGGACGGTATTAATGAACATTCACCGCCCGACAACGCATGGACTCCACCAGACTTGTCCTGCCGCCGATGAACGGATCGATAACGACAGCGCCATGCACAGAGGTTTTGCCGAGATAGGCATCCCAAAAGGCGTCGGCCTTATCAGGGTAAAGCGTCAGCGCGGTGAGGATTGAACAGAACTGAGAGTCCACCCGGCGAGCAAACCAGCAGTGGACCCGATACAAAGGATTTGAGTCCTGTCCTTCACGCAGGGCAAGCTCGGCGATTTGGGCAGTAAGAATATCGCCCGCCTCCAGCAAGGTACGGGCAGGCCAACCTTCAAAGGTGTCGCCTCTGCGGTTTTCAACGATCTGCTTTGCCTGACCTGTTTCAGCCATGAGCCCCATTACCATCCCATCTCAGTAGTACTGCCGGATATACCCGAACGCCTTGTCGAACAGATCCTGGTCTTTGACCTGGTACTTCACGTAAATCACTTTGCGCAGGGCCTTCTGGACCTCGCGTTCTCCGGCTTTGGTGTTTTGCCAGCCGGGGAACCGGACCAGGCGCACGATCTCGTCGATGTCGGTCACGATCCGCTCGATCACCATTGGCGTCTTGCCGTTCTTCACCTCGGCGAACAGTTCGGTCAGGGCCGCTTTGGCCTTGGCCTGTTCATCGACCGGGTCCACCTGCTTCTCGGCCTGGACGACCTCCCTGGCCAAGGTCAGCAGCTCCTTGAGGAAGTCGAGGCTGTGGAGCAGGCCCTGTTCGTGCCGCTCTTTGAGCTTTTCGAGGCGTTCGCCCAGGGCGACAAACTTCGGATTGTCCTTGTGCTTGCGCAGGCGGGCGATGAGCTTGATCTCGATTTCCCTGGATTTCTGGTCCGGGTCCTGGGCATCAAGCAACCCTTCGAGGACCTCGGCGTCCATCACCAGGGTGTCCAGATCGTCGCGCACCGTCTCCAAATGCACGTTCTCATGGACCAGTTCGATGGTCTTGGCCCCCAGGGCGTGCCAAAGCAGCTTGCCATTGCCACTTGGCGGCTTCACCGATTCATAGACCTGGGTCAGCCACTTGTAGTCCTTTTCATAGGGGCCGAGACAGGGATCGGGAGACAGCGCCTCCCACAGACGGGAGAGCACCGAGTATTCCGCCGCGAACGTGTCCCGGGTCGCGTTATCCGGCAGGCAATCCTGCGCCGCGATCAACCCC
>Ga0116152_10000516_pt1 | contig 31235 bp, 30 predicted proteins | sample AD_UKC119_MetaG_FD_89894 | JGI IMG/M metagenome (GOLD analysis project Ga0116152, IMG submission 89894) | Active sludge microbial communities of municipal wastewater-treating anaerobic digesters from Hong Kong - AD_UKC119_MetaG | ecosystem: Engineered > Bioreactor > Anaerobic > Digestate... | reverse complement strand
TCGGCATCGAAGGGCCGCAGGTCCTCGATGCCCTCGCCGACGCCGATGAAACGGATCGGTACCCCGAGCCGGTCGGCGATCGCAAAGATGATCCCGCCCTTGGCGGTGCCGTCCAGCTTGGTCAGGGTGATGCCGGTCAGGCCGACCGCGCTGTGAAACTCGACCGCCTGGTTGAGCGCGTTCTGGCCGTTGCCGGCATCGACCACCAGCATCACCTCGTGCGGGGCGTCCGGGTCGATCTTCTTCATCACCCGGGTGATCTTCGCCAGTTCGTCCATCAGGTTGGTCTTGGTGTGCAGGCGCCCGGCGGTGTCTGCGATCAGCACGTCGATCTTGCGCGCGGTCGCGGCCTCCAGTGCGTCGTAGATCACCGATGCCGAATCGGCGCCGGTCGCCTGCGCGATCACCGGGATCGCGTTGCGTTCCCCCCAGGTCTGCAGCTGCTCGACCGCCGCGGCGCGGAAGGTGTCGCCGGCGGCCAGCATCACGCTGTGGCCGGCATCCTTGTAACGCCGCGCCAGCTTGCCGATCGTCGTGGTCTTGCCGGCGCCGTTGATGCCGACCATCAGGATCACCAGGGGACGGCCGGGTGCGGGCCGGGAGTCGGGCGCCTCGATCCTGTGCAGTATGGCGGCGAGCTGCTCTCGCAGCGCGCTACCCAGTGCGGCCGGGTCGGCGAGTTCCTTGCGACGCACGCGAGCGGTCAGATCGGCGATGATGCGGCGGGTCGCGTCCACACCGACATCGGCGGTCAGCAGCAGTGTCTCGATGTCTTCGAGCAGATCGTCGTCGATCTGGCGGCTGCCACCGAGCAGGTCACCCAGGGCATCGCTGAGATTGGCACGGGTGCGGGCCAGGCCGGCGCGCAGGCGTGCCATCAAGCCCAGCGGTTTGTCGCTGCTTTCCTCGGCCGTGGGCTGTGGGGTCTTGTTTTTGCCGAATCCGAACATGGTTTGGTGTCTGCGGGAACTGTTGGCCGGGCGGGCGGTCGATCTGCATGGGACCCCTGTCCCGTGCGTGGTTGATGCCACCTGGCCGAATTGCAAGAATCAGCGATCGATCAACACACTGTATAGTTGGCTGCGGCGCATCGTATCACCCGTTTCGTCGCCATACACCCCGGAGCCTCGATAGTGGTAACAGTTTCACCCAAGTCCCTTTTGCTCACCTTGTTGCTGGTGCCGCTGGCGGCACTGGCCCAGGTCAGTGAATTCGAACTGAGCAATGGCATGAAGGTGGTGGTCAAGGAAGATCACCGTGCACCTGTCGTGGTGTCACAGGTCTGGTACAAGGTCGGTTCGAGTTACGAACCCGAGGGTATCACCGGGATCTCGCATGCACTCGAACACATGATGTTCAAGGGTACCGAGCGGTTTGGTGCGGGCGAATTCTCGCGCGTCATCTCGGCGCTGGGCGGCAGCGAAAATGCCTTCACCAGCCGCGACTACACCGCCTATTTCGAGACCATCGCAGTCGAGCATCTTGAACGTGCCCTGGAGCTCGAGGCCGACCGTATGCGCAACCTGATCCTGGATCCGGCCGAGTTCGCCAAGGAGATCGCGGTGGTCAGGGAGGAGCGGCGCCTGCGCACCGAAGACAAGCCGACCGGCAAGGTCTACGAACAGTTCAATGCCGTGGCATGGCGCGCCTCGCCTTACCGCAACCCCGTGATCGGATGGATGAACGACCTCGAACACATGACGGCGGATGATCTCGCCGCCTGGTACCGGCGCTGGTATGCACCGAACAACGCGACCCTGGTGGTCGCCGGCGACGTTCAGCCGGAGGCGGTGCGCGACATGGCCGAGCGCCACTTCGGCGACCTGTCCACCAGCAGGATCCCAGCCCTCAAGCCGCCCGCCGAGCCGCAGCAGGCGGGTGAGACGCGGGTGCAGGTTCGCGTCCCGGCGCGTCAGCCTTACCTGATGATGGGCTACAAGACGCCGATCGTCGGCCAGTCGAAGGAACCCTGGGAGCCCTATGCGCTGTACGTGCTGTCCAGTGTGCTCGATGGCGGCGAGAGTGCGCGCTTTTCTCGCGACCTGGTGCGCGGCAGCGGGATCGCGGCCTCGGCGGGTGCGGACTACGACAGTTACAGCCGTCTGCCGGGCATGTTCGTACTCAGCGGCACGCCGACCGACGGTCACACGGTCGCGGAGCTGGAGCAGGCCCTGCGCCAGGCAGTGGCGCAGGTGCGCGACGAGCTGATCGACCCGGCCGAACTGAAACGCGTGGTCACCCAGGCGGTGGCCAACAAGGTCTATGAGGCCGACTCGCTGTTCAATCAGGCCACCGAGATCGGTGTGCTCGAGACCCTCGGCCTGGATTGGCGACTGAGTACCACCGAGATCGACTCGCTCAAGGCGGTGACGCCGGAGCAGGTGCGCACGGTCGCTCAGCGGTATCTGGTTGATGACAACCTGACCGTGGCGACGCTGGTGCCACTGCCGATGGATCAGCAGCAGCCCCGGGCAGCCAGCAGTGCCGGAGGCCGTCATGGCAGTTAAGCATGGCTGGGTATTGCTGGTGCTGTTGCTGGCCGGCGGCCTGGTGCAGGCGGGCCCTTCGGTCGAGTCCTGGCACACCAGCCGCGGTGCCAAGGTGATGTTCGTGCATGCACCCGAACTGCCGATGGTCGATGTGCGGGTCGTCGTCGACGGCGGCAGTGCACGCGATGGCGGGTTGCCCGGGCTGTCGCGATTCACCAATGCGATGCTCAGCGAGGGGGCGGGCGAATGGGATGCCGGCGCAATGGCGCTGCGTCTGGAGGAGCGCGGGATCCAGCTCGGCAGCGGTTCGCTGCGCGACATGGCCTGGATCAGCGTGCGCAGCCTGACCGATGCCGATGTGCTCGCAGTCGCCCTGGAGAGCGCGCAGGCGGTGCTGGCCAGTCCGCGTTTCGACCAGGACGCGGTCGAGCGCGTGCGCCAGCAGTTGCAGATCGGACTGCGCCATAGCCTGCAGTCGCCCGGGACGGTCGCCGCGCGGCGTTTCTATCGCACGCTGTACGCCGACCATCCGTACGCCCATGACCCCGACGGCGATGATGCCTCGCTGTCGAAGATCACAGTCGATGATCTGCAACGTTTCCACCGGCGCTATTACGTTGCCGAAAATGCCATCGTCGCCATCGTCGGCGCGGTCGATCGCAAGACCGCCGAAAGCATCGCCGAACAGGTGACCGGTGGCCTCGCCGCTGGCCAGCATGCGCCGCCCTTGCCACCGGTGCCGACAGTCAGTGGCGGCGAATTGCACGAGGCGTTTCCGTCGTCGCAGACGCACATCTATGTCGGGCAGAGCGGTATGTCGCGACATGATCCCGACTATTTCGCGCTGTATGTCGGCAATCATGTGCTCGGTGGTGGCTCGCTGGTGTCGACGCTCGGTGAGGAGGTGCGCAACAAGCGCGGGCTGTCCTACAGCGTTTACAGCTATTTCAGTCCCATGCGGGTGGATGGCCCGTTCCTGATGGTGGCCCAGACCAAGAACGACCAGGCCGAACAGGCGCTGAAGGTGATGCGCGATACGCTGGAGCGATTTGTCGAGGACGGACCCAGCGAGGACGAACTCGAGGCAGCCAAGCAGAACCTGATCGGCGGCTTTCCGCTGCGTGTGTCGAGCAATGCACAGATCGTCGAATACATCGCCATGATGGGTTTCTACGATTACCCCCTGGACTGGCTGGATACCCTGACTGGCAAGCTGGCGGCAGTGGATGTCGCGCAGGTGCGAGATGCCTTCCGTCGCCGAATCAGTGCGCCCGCCGGGATCGCCGTGATCGTCGGCGGCAACGGCTGACACTTGGTCGCGACGGCCAACCGGGTCCGCATCATCGGCGGCCGGCACCGCGGCCGACGCCTGCATTTCAGCCCGGGTCCCGGCCTGCGCCCGACCCCGGACCGGGTGCGCGAGACGCTGTTCAACTGGTTGCAGGGTGAGATTCACGGGGCGCGCTGTCTCGATCTGTTCGCGGGCAGCGGCGTGCTCGGCCTCGAGGCCCTTTCGCGCGGCGCGGCATACCTGCTCGCAATAGAGAGCAACCGCCGTGCGGCGCAGTCGTTGCGTGACAATGTCGAGCACATCGGTGAATCGGCCAAGGCGGACGTCCGGCTCGCCGATGCGCTGCGCCTGCTCAAGGCCGCGCCGGAGCGGCCTTTCGACCTCGTGTTCGTCGACCCGCCATTCGCCAGCACAATGCTGCCCGAGGCCTGCCGGCTGCTGGAGCAGAACGGCTGGCTGGGGCCCGAGGCACTGGTCTATCTTGAACAGGATGCCCACCGGCCCTGGCCGCCGATGCCGCCGAACTGGACGATCTTGCGAGAAGGTGCGGCAGGCCAGTCGGCGCACCGTTTGTTGCGCCGCAGCATCCCGGGCTAGAATGACAGCTGTGTTTCAACTTTTTCAAGGCGGATGCGCGATAGCCGATACTCAGGCCCGCCATCTGACATAACGCAATGAAAATAGCGGTCTATCCCGGTACATTCGACCCGATTACGAATGGTCATGCCGATCTGGTGTCGCGCGCGGCCCGCCTGTTCGATCGGGTGGTGGTGGGCGTGGCCAAGGATACCGGCAAGGCGCCTGTATGCGGCATCGAGGAACGGGTCGAACTGGCGTCCGTCGCGCTCGCCGGGGTCGACAACGTGGAAGTGGTGCCGTTCGAGGGCCTGCTGGTGGAGTTCTGCCGTCGCCACGGCGCCGGCATCGTCATTCGCGGCCTGCGCGCGGTATCGGACTTCGAGTTCGAGTTCCAGCTGGCCAGCATGAATCGCCGCCTGGCGCCGGAGATCGAGACAATCTTTCTGACGCCGGCAGAGCGCTATTCTTTCATCTCCTCGACTTTGGTGCGGGAAATCGCCCGACTGGGTGGGGATGTGTCAGAATTCGTGCATCCTGAGGTGCAACGTCTGCTGGCCCGCAAACACTGCATCTGACACCTGATCAATTGCTGTTTATTTGGAGTAGCTACGATGGCCTTGATGATTACCGACGAATGCATCAACTGCGATGTCTGCGAACCCGAATGTCCCAATGGTGCGATTTCCCAGGGTGACGAGATCTACGTGATCGACCCGGATCTGTGCACCGAGTGCGTCGGTCACTACGAGACTTCGCAGTGCGTGGAGGTCTGTCCTGTCGACTGTATCCCGCATGACCCCAATCACGTGGAGACACAGGAAGAGCTGATGGCCAAGTACGAGCGCATCACGGCAGCCAATGGCTGAGTCCCGCCGGTGAGGTCTGCGCGCTACAAGGCTCCCACGTGGAGCCTTTTCGTTTTTTGCCTGCTGTTTGCCGCCGGTGTGGTGGCGGCAAGGCCACCTGCGTCGGATGCGATCGCCTCCGCCCATCCGTTGGCCACCGAGGCCGGCCTGCTGGTGCTCGAGGCCGGCGGCAATGCGTTCGATGCCGCGGTCGCGGTCAGTGCCGCGCTGGCCGTCGTCGAGCCTTACAGCTCCGGTATCGGGGGCGGCGGTTTCTGGCTGCTGCACCGGGCCAGTGACGGGCACCAGGTGATGGTCGACGGCAGGGAACGCGCACCACTGGCGGCACACCGCGATATGTATCTCGACGAGCACGGCGATGTGGTGTCGCGTGCCTCGATCGACGGGCCGCTCGCCGCCGGCATTCCCGGGGTGCCAGCCGCGCTGGCGCATATTGCGCAACATTACGGGCGCCTGCCGCTGGACGTCAGCCTGGCGCCGGCGATCATCCTCGCGAGGGACGGTTTTCCGGTCGACGCGGTCTACCGCCGCATGGCGGGTTTTCGCCTCGCGGCGCTGCGCCAGTCGGCGGCTGCCAGCGCACAGTTCCTGGTCGGGGGCGAACCACCGCCGCTCGGTCACCGCCTGCAGCAGCCTGACCTGGCGGACACCCTCGAGGCGATCGCGCGTGACGGTGCCCAAGCCTTCTACACCGGCGAGGTCGCCCGGCGCATGGTCGCCGGGGTGCGTGCGCACGGCGGGATCTGGAGCAGCCGCGATCTGCAACAGTACCGTGTCGTCGAGCGTGTCCCGGTCGTTGCCCGCTATCGAGGACATCGCATCGTCAGCGCCAGCCTGCCGTCGTCTGGCGGGTTGGTGCTGACGCAGATCCTGAACATGCTCGAGGCGCATCCCCTGGATGGGTTGAACAGGGCGGACCGCGTTCACCTGCTGGCCGAGATGATGCGCCGTGGTTATGCGGATCGCGCACGCTATCTTGGCGACAGCGATTTCGTCCGGGTACCGCTGGCGCGGCTTTCGAGTCGTGTCTATGCGCGCCAGAAGGCCAGTGACATCGATCCCGACCAGGCGACGCCGAGTGCCGTCGTCGCCGAACCCCGAGCGGAAGGTCAGGACACCACGCACTTCTCGATACTCGATCACGAGGGCAACCGGGTTGCGGCGACGCTCAGCGTGAACTACCCGTTCGGTGCCTGCTTCGTCGCTCCCGGTACCGGCGTGTTGCTGAATGATGAAATGGACGATTTCTCGGTCAAGCCCGGTGTCGCCAACGCCTACGGACTGGTGGGCAGTCGGGCCAATGCGATCGAACCGGGCAAGCGCATGCTTTCGAGTATGTCGCCGACCATTGTCGAAGGCCCGGACCGCATCACCATCCTGGGCACGCCGGGTGGTTCGCGGATCATTACGATGGTCCTGCTCGGCCTGCTCGATGCCGTCGACGGCAGGTCTGTTGAAGACATCGTTTCCCGTGGCCGGTTTCACCACCAGTTCCTGCCGGACCGCATCGAGGTGGAGCCGGATGCACTGTCGGACGAGGTGATCGCCGAGTTGCAGTTCAAGGGCCACCAGGTGCGCCAGCTCAATGACCCCTACGGCAACATGCAGGCGATCGCCTGGGACCTGCGCAGCGGCCGGATCAGCGCCGCATCGGACCCGAGGGCGATCGGTGCCAGCGCGGTTGTGCCACTGTCCGCGGGACGTGCGCGGCCAGATGGTGTGGCGCGATCTGCGTCAGACCCGGTGTCGACTTTCGTGCGCTGAATGCCGTGGCCGGTGTGGCAGTCGTCTCTGCCGGATCGCCTGTCTGTTTCCCCGTTGTCGATTCCCCGGACTGCGGTTACACCCGCGCACACCGGGTGGGCCGCGAGTCTCCGGCCGTTTCAGGTAAAGCCCCAGGTCGCGTTGCCGCTAACCACGGAATAACCGGGCAGGTGCCGGGCAAGCGGTCACCGACAGAAATTTTGCGGGGAAGTGGGGATATGCGCCGATTGAAGTTACGCCAGCTGTTGATCGCCGTAGGGATCACGATGCTCGTCCTCAGCCTGATGATCTTCGGCGTGATACTGCGCAGCGAGGGGCGGGTCAAGGTGGGGCTCGACCAATTGCTGTTTCACGATGTCGTGGTGATGGATCTGGCCCAGCAGCTGAAATTGAGCGTGGTCCAGGTACAGCAGTGGCTGACGGATATCAGTGCCACGCGCGGTCTCGACGGTCTTAACGACGGCTTCGACGAGGCCGCAGCCAATGCTGAACGTTTCGAGACCCTGTTGACCGAGCTGGAGCAGATTCACCCGGCTGGCCGAGACCGGCTGGAGGCGATGCGACCGGCGTTCGCCGATTACTACACAGCGGGCAAGCGTATGGCCGAGGCCTATGTCGCGCAGGGGCCGGCCGGCGGCAATGCGATGATGGCTGCATTTGACCAGGCAGCTGCCACGTTGTCCGATGCGATCGACCCCTTCGTTGCCGATGCCCGTACGGCGGTGCGCGACGGTGACGCGCGGGCCACCGCCGAACTGGACCTGCTGAAGGGTGCCACCTGGGGCGGCCTGCTGGTCTTTACCGTGATCCTGGTATTCATGGCCTGGGTGTTCCGCAGCGTGCTGCGGCAGGTGGGTCGTGATCCGGCCGAGTTGGAAGGTATCGCAGAACGCATTGCCGGCGGCGACCTTGCAGACCAGGAAGGCCAATCCAGGCAGCCTGCCACCGGCGTTTACGCGGCGTTGATCCGGATGCGATCACGGCTTTCCACCCAGTTGGAGGAAATCGAAAACGCAGCGCGCGAAAACGGACGCATGCGCTCGGCACTGGACAATGCCACTTCGGCGATCACTGTCTCCGACCAGGACGACAAGGTGATCTACCTGAACACGGCGGCCCGCAGCTTTTTTGCCGGCGTGCAGAAGGCGGTGCGGCGCGGGCACGCGGACTTTGATGCGGAGAGGTTGGTCGGCCGCCGCCTTGCCAATTATTTCAGCGATCCGGTCGTGCGCGATGCCTACGCCGCCAGACTCGAGCAGGGACGGATCTTCGAAACCGGCTTCGGCGATCGCAGCCTGGTGCTGGCAGCGAATCCTGTCTATTCCGACGATGGCGAATATCTCGGACGCATCACTGAGTGGCGTGACATCACCGGCGAACTGGCTCAGCGCACTGAGGATGAAAGGCGCATCGCCGAGGAGCGCCGGGTGGCGCAGGAAAACCAGCGCATCCGCGCGGCACTCGACAATGTCTCGTCGAGCGTGATGGTTGTAGATCCCGAGTCTCGCGTCATCTACCTCAACCGGGCCGCAGACGGACTCTTCCGCACTGCCGAAACAGACATCCGCAGGGATTTGCCGGGCTTTGATGCGGCGCGCCTGCTCGGCAGCAGTTTCGACCAGCTGCAGTCTGCCGCGGGGGCGGACAACGACCTTCTGGCGGTGGTCGACGGCGGTCGCAGGGCCGATCTGGGTATCGGCGGGCGCAGTCTGCGGGTCGTGGCCAACCCGGTGCTCGGCACGTCCGGCGAGCATCTGGGCACCGCCATCGAATGGTCGGATCGCACCGCTGAGGTGGCGATGGAGCAGGATATCGATCAGCTCGTCGGCGCGGTGCGTGGCGGTGATCTGACAGGGCGCATAGAGGAAACCGGCAAGACTGGCTTCTATCGCCAGCTGGCAACCGGTTTCAACGCGCTTGTCGGTGAGCTTTCCGAGATGGTCGGGGATGTCGCACGAGCACTGCGCGCGCTGGCCGAGGGCGACCTGTCGGCACGCATCGAAAACCAGTACCGTGGTGCATTCGGCGAGCTCAAGGATGATGTCAATGGGACCATGCAGCAGTTGAGCGAGATTGTCGGCGAACTGCGAGGACTGGCCGACGAGATCAACCGGACCAGCGAGGAGATCCTGTCAGGCAATGACAGCCTCTCGGCGCGCAGTGAGCAGCAGGCCAGCAATCTGCAGCAGACGGCAGCCAGCATGGAGCAGCTGACATCGACGGTGCAGCACAATGCCGACAACGCCCGCACCGCCAATGTTGAGACGGCCAATGCCCGTGGTACGGCGACCAAGGGCGGCGAGGTGGTCGCCAGGGCGGTGGAGGCGATGCAACGCATCAGCGTCTCCTCCGGCAAGATTGCAGAGATTATCGCGGTGATCGACGAGATCGCGTTTCAGACCAACCTGCTGGCCCTCAATGCCTCGGTCGAGGCGGCGCGCGCCGGTGACCAGGGGCGCGGTTTTGCGGTGGTGGCTGGCGAGGTGCGCAATCTCGCCGGGCGCAGCGCCACTGCCGCGCGTGAGATCAAGGGGCTGATCAGTGACAGCGTCGAAAAGGTGAAGTCGGGGACGGCGCTGGTCAACGAGTCCGGCAGCGTGCTGGAGGAGATTGTCACCGGGGTGAACAAGGTTGGCGATATCGTCGCCCAGATTGTCGCCGCATCGGAAGAACAGGCAAGTGGCATCGGCCAGGTCAATCAGGCCGTGGCGAGCATCGATGAACTGACGCAGCGCAACGCCGCACTCGCCGAGCAGACCTCGGCGGCATCGGCGGGCCTGAAGGAACGCGCGGGCCGGATGCTCGAGCGTATGGCGTTCTTCCGCTGAGTCGTCCCGTCGCAAAACAAACCCCGCGCGAGGCGGGGTCAGGTTTTTCCGTCCGGCAACCCTGATCAGGGATGGGTCGTACCCGCCTTGAGCGCGCCATCGAGGCTGGCGAAATAGGCGGACAGATCCTTCATGTCCTGAGGCGACAGCGCTGCCACCATGCCCTGCATGATGGCGTTCTTACGCTCGCCTGATTTGTAACCCTGCAACGAATGCAGCAGGTAGTTGGCATACTGGCCACCGATATTTGGATAGATCGGGGCTGCGCTGATGCCGGTCTCGCCGTGGCAGGCGAAGCACGGTGCGGCCTTCTCTTTGCCGGCTGCGGCGTCACCGCCTGCGTATACGGCTGTACTGGCCAGTGTGACCGTCCACACGGTCGCTGCGATCAGTTTCTTCATTGTCGTTTCCCTCACTTGCCCATGCCCTGCCAGAACGCACCGATATCGGCCATGTCCTGATCACTCATGCTCATCGCCTGCACGTTCATCGTGCCATGGGTGCGCTGGCCATCCCGGTAGGCCTTGAGCGCCGCGACGATATAGTCGGCGTGCTGGCCACTCAGTTTCGGGACGTGGTAGGTGGGATAGACGTTGTTGTAGCCGGGGATGCCGTGGCAGCCGAGGCACGTCTCTGACTTGGTCTTGCCGGCCGCGGCATCGCCTGCCGCAAAGCCGGCTGACGACAAGATCAGCAGCCCGCATGTGGCCGCTGCGATTTGGAATCTCATGATTGCTTCTCCCTTGAGGTATGTCGCGGTCGCCCGCCGGTTGACCGGCTGGGCGCCAGATTTTTTGTACCGGGCATTCTAGAGTCCGGGTCCGGTGCTGCATAGCCACGCAGACCAGGGTTTTTCCTGCCGCGCACGATGCGCACAGGCCTGCACGGCCAGATCAGCGCTGGCATCCGGGGCAGTAGGCGCTGGCGCGCTGGCCGATCTGCAGGGTCCTGATCGGTGTCGCGCAGCATCGGCAGGGTTCGCCGGCACGCCCGTAGACGAACAGTTCCTGGGCGAAGTAGCCGGGCTCGCCGGATTCATTCACGAAGTCGCGCAGCGTCGTGCCACCGCGCTCTATCGCGCGCGCCAGCACCACCTTGATCGCGTCCGCAAGGGCGTCCAAACGGGCGCGGGAAATCCGCCGGCACAGGGCCTGCGGGCGGATCCTGGCGTGGAACAGCGCCTCGGACGCATAGATATTGCCGACGCCGACGACGACGGATCCGTCCATGATCAGCTGCTTGATCGCGACCCGCCGTTGCGCCGCCGCACGCTGCAGATGAATGCCGCAGAAGGCGTCCGACAGCGGTTCGGGTCCCAGTTTGCGCAGGCGGGGGTGGGTGAGTGGGTCGCCCTCGGCCCACAGCATGGCACCGAAGCGTCGAGGGTCATGCAGGCGCAGGCAGTGCTCACCAAACAACAGGTCGACGTGGTCGTGCGCGCGTGCGGGGCTGTGTGCCGGCAGTACGCGCAGGCTGCCGGACATGCCCAGGTGCACGATCAATGCGCCATGCGCGAAACGCAGGAGGATGTACTTGCCGCGACGTTCGATGGCCTGCACCGTGTGGCCGCTCAGCAGGCCGGCGAGGTCCGGCACCGGCCAGCGCAACTGCGGCTGGCGCACCACCGCGCCACGGATCACCTGGTGCATCAGGTGCGGTGCGATACCGCGGCGGGTGGTCTCGACCTCCGGCAGTTCGGGCATTCTCAGTCCCCGGTGAAATGCCGTGCCGGCAGGTTCAGCAGGTTGAAATACACGTCGTCGATCACCTTTATCGTGCCGTCCATCAGCACGTAGCGGCTGCGCTGCGCCGGGTCACGGTCACCGAAAGCCACGCGTGTTTCGTCCAGTTGAAGCACCGCCTGTGGTTCGGCCAGACCGTACTGGGCAAGGCCATTGCCGGGTGGCAGCGTCCGTTCCACCGTCGCCTGCGCGATCGCGAGCAGTTGTTCGACGCGATGGCTGCGTGCCTTCGCCCGGCCGGGATGGACCAGTTCCCAGCCGTCAGTATTGCGCTGCAGAGCGATCTGCAGACCCCCGGCGTGTTCGATGCGGACCGTCGAGATCGTGCCCACGTCCAGCAACGTGAGCCGGATCGGCGCGGCGACCTGCTGCGGCCAGAGGTGCAGTACCAGCAGCATGGCGGCGATGGCACCGAGGATCAGATTGACGCGGGTCCAGCGGTTCATGCGCGGCGACGCCTGGCGCGCAGCCACAGACCGAAGGCGAGATAGGTGGCCGGTAAGCCCGCCATGAGGCCCAGTGCCAGCAGACCGGCGACCCGGGCCGACCAGCGGATGTCGAGGTCGGGGGCGCCTACGTCCGCGGCGACCAGCGGGTTGTCACTCAACCAGTTGAGCAGGCCCAGCGCGAGCGTGAGGTTTTGTGCCTGGCCGATCTGGTCATTGGTGATCAAATGGCGGCTGCCGATCACCAGCAGGCGCTGCTCGATGCCGTCGTCTTTGCGTTGCAGCGCCAGGCCGACCGACACCGGGCCGGCCTGTTCACCGAGATCGGGATTGCGTCCGATGCGCCCGCGCAGGTCGCCGGTCTCGTTCCAGCTGCGCGGACTGCTGTCGAGCCGGCCGACCACGGTCCAGCCGCCGCTGTCGGCCAGCGTCAGTGCCCGCGCCTGTTTCAGAACGCTGGCGCCTTCGGGTGGCCGTCGCAGCAGCGCTTTGGGGTAGTCGCTGACGATGGCGTTGTCCGGGCTGTCCAGGCCGTATTGGGCGGCGGCGGCATCGACCACGATTCCGGGCAGGGTGTCGACCCGGGGCCCGTCGGGGAAGGCGACGGGTTCGGCGCTATCCAGCAGCCACATGACCGGACCGCCACGCGCCGCGAAACGCCCGATCTGCGCCAGCGTCTGTGCGCCATAGGTGCGTTCCGGACCGGCGATCAGAAGGATGGCGGTGTTGTCCGGGAGGTCGCTGGTGTTGCGCGGATCGATAGTGACGAAGCGGTAGCCGAGCCCTTCGGCCTGGCTGACGAACCGGGCGAGGCCGCCAGGCGTCTCGTCGGGCTCGGCCTCGCCGTGACCCTTGAGGGTCACGATCCAGCGTTCGCCGCGCAGTGCCAGGCGGTTCAGCGCGAGATCGATTGCCGCGGTGCCGGGGACCGGAATCACCTCGCGTCGCGGACCGGCCTGCAACTGCAACTCGCCATGCCGGGTCACACCGTGTTCGCGCGCAAGCGCGGGTTGTTCCACCGGGTCGACGAAGCGCAGCACCGGCCGGCTTGGGTGCGCCAGGTAGGGGGCCAGCAACTGCTCGATCTGCGCCCGCTGTACCGGGTAGTCCGGAATGAAGGCAGTGATTTCGAGCGGCGCCTGCAGCGCGTCGAGTGCGCCCTGTGCGGTCGCGCTCAGCGAGTGGATGCGCTGGCCACTGAAGTCGAGTCGCCAGGTGTATTGCTCGCTGACACGCGCGGCGAGCAGCAGGCAGGCACCCAGCAGCACAAAGAACAACAAGCGCCTGGTCATCAGGTGTCTCCCCGGCGGCGTGCCAGCGCGTAACTGCCGAAAAGCAATGATGCCCCCGCGGTGGCGACGAAGAAGACGATGTCCTGGCTGCGCAGCAGCCCCGCCAGCCACGGCTTGACGTGCGGCAGCAGGGCGAACCAATACCAGGGTGCCTCGGGACCGCTCAGCGAGTCCAGCAGCCAAAGGAACAACAGGATGCCGTAGCTCGCTGCCAGCGCAGCCGCCGGGTGGTCGAACAGGCTGGACAGGAGCAGGGTGATGCAGCCCAGCCACAGGCCGAACAGCAGCAGGCCGGCGGCGGCCAGTGCAAAACGCGGCCAGTCGAGATCGACGCCGAGTCCCAATGCCGCCAGGGTGAGCAGGCTGCTGAGCAGCAACGGCAGCGTCGCCAGCCACAGGCCCAGCGCCTTGCCGATTGCGATCTGCGTATCGCTGACCGGTGACGACAGCCATAAGGCGATGCGCCCGCTTTGCACCTCTCCGGCCAGGCTGCCCATGGCCAGCAGCGGGGCACACAGCAGCAACAGCAGCACCAGGGTGTTGAAGGTGGGTGTGATCACCAGGTCCATCGCGCCGAGCGTGGAGGCGCCGGCCTTGAGTTGGGGCGCGATGCCGGCGAAGGTCTCCAGCTGGGCAAAGCTCAGCCAGGCGACGATCAGCTGGCCGAAGGCCAGCAGCAGCCAGAACATCATGCCGGCACGCAGGCGTCGCCACTCGTGCAGGGCAATGGCGCCGATCATGCGTCCGCCCCGGTGCGGGACGCCGGCTGGCGGAAATGTGCGAGCAGGTCGGTGTCGGGGGTCACCGCGTGTTCTGACCTCTTGCGCCCGCCGTCGAGCAGGATCACGCGATCGCACAGGCGCTGCACGTCGTCGAGAAGGTGCGTCGCGAGGATCAGGCTGCAGCGGCGGGAGAGTGCCCCGAGCAGCTCGCGGATCTGTTCGGTCTGCAGCGGGTCGAGCCCGGCGGTCGGTTCGTCCAGGATCAGGATGTCCGGCTCGTGCAATACCGCCTGCGCCAGGCCCAGGCGCTGCAGCATGCCCTGGGAGAGCCTGCCGGCCAGCCTCGAACGCACCTTGTCGAGCTGCAGGGTAAGCAGCACGCGTTCGATCGCTGCGTCCAGCGCCTGTCGCCGCAGGCCGCGCAGCTGACCGGCCCAGCGCAGGTTCTCGACCACGTTCAGCTCGGCATACGCGGGTACGCGTTGCGGCAGGAAGCCGATATGCCGCCGCAGTGCCGGCGCCGCCTGGTCCAGGCGCTGGCCGAGCACGCGCACCTCGCCGGTGGTGGGGCCAAGAATCCCGGCGAGCAGCTGTAGCAGGGTCGATTTGCCGGCGCCGTTGGTGCCCAGCAATGCCAGTCGGTCGCCGGCAGCCAGCTGTAGATCAATGTCGGTCAGCCGTGGGTTCCGGGCGGGGCCGTAGCTGACTTGACGGGCGAGCAGAAGAGGTTTCATGCGGCGCCAGATTACCGTGCCTGCACACGAAAGCGAACCCTTTGCAGCGCCGTTTGCGGGTTACTTCGTACAATGGCCCGCATGATCAGACTGGGTGTCGACACCGGCGGGACCTTTACCGACTTCGTGGCGCTGGACGCGGATGGCCGATTGCGCGTGCATAAGGTGTTGTCGACGCCGCAGGCACCGGAACAGGCGATCCTTCAAGGCATCCGAGAGATGGGTCTGGATATCACCCGGCTGCAGCTGGTGCACGGCTCGACGGTCGCGACCAACGCGGTGCTCGAGGGCAAGGGCGTCAAGACCCTTTACATCGGCAATCACGGGTTCGCTGACCTGCTCAGTATCGGCCGCCAGCAACGCGCGTCACTGTATGACCTGCAGCCGACACCGGTCGAGCCGCCGGTGCCTGCGGCCTGTTGCCTGGAGACTGGCGGGCGGCTGGATGCGCAGGGACGGCTGCTCGAGCCGTTGACCGACGACGCGCTGGCCATGTTGCGCGAACAGGTGGCGCAGCTGGCGCCGCAGGCGGTTGCGGTCAACCTGCTGTTTTCCTACCTCGACCCCACTACCGAAGAGCGTATCGCGGCGGCATTGCCGGACGATCTGTTCGTGTCGCTGTCGTCGCGCGTGCTGCCGGAGATCCGCGAATACGAGCGCGGCATGGCGACCTGGCTGAATGCCTGGGTCGGGCCGAGGGTGCGCGGCTACCTGCAGCGCCTGGGTCTTGGACTTCCCGGCACATCGGTGTCCGTGATGCAGAGCTCGGGTGACACCGTGGCAGAGGGGCAGGCGGCGGACAACGCGGTACGCATGCTGCTGTCCGGGCCGGCCGGCGGCTTGATCGCTGCCCGCCACGTGTGCCTGGCTTCAGACAGGGAACGTCTGCTGACCTTCGATATGGGGGGTACCTCGACCGATGTTGCCCTGATCGACGGCGAGCCACGCCTGACCACCGAGGGGCATATCGGGCGCTTCCCGGTTGCGGTGCCGATGGTTGACATGCACACCATCGGCGCCGGCGGCGGCTCGATCGCATGGGTCGATGCCGGCGGCATGTTGCAGGTCGGCCCGCAATCGGCAGGCGCCGAACCGGGGCCGGCCTGTTATGGAAGGGGTGGAACCCGGCCCACGGTTACCGACGCCAACCTGGTGCTCGGCCGTCTGCAGCCCGATGCATTCCTGGGCGGCGAGATGCGTCTGGATGTCGCCGCCGCGAACGCCGCGGTGGATACCCTCGCCGATGCGATGGGGACGACGCGAATGCGCGCGGCACTGGACGTGATCGCAGTGGCGAATGAACACATGGCACAGGCCCTGCGCGCGATTGCGGTCAGGCGGGGTGCCGACCCGCGCGAGCATGTGCTGGTCTCGTTCGGCGGTGCCGGTGGGCTGCATGTCTGCGCAATCGCCGAGCTGCTGGACATGGGTTCGGCAATGGTGCCGGTACACGGTGGCGTGCTGTCGGCCTTGGGAATGCTGGCGGCGCGGCCGGGGCGTCAGTTGTCGCGCACCCGTATCGGCCTGCTGGCAGAAATCGCGACCGAGGACATCGAAGCGATGTTTTCAGAGCTGCGTGCGCAGGGGCTGGCTGCCCTGCAGGAGGAGGGTTTTACCGCGGCTGACTGTGACCATCTGGCCAGCCTGGACCTGCGGTACGCGGGTCAGTCGTACACGCTCAACCTGCCCTGGAGCGGCATCCCGGGGACGATCGGGGACTTTCATGCGCGCCACCTGGAGCGCTATGGGCATCGCCTGGATCTGCCGGTGGAGCTGGTGAATCTGCGCCTGCGGGTGCGCGGTCCCTGTTCCGGGTTGCGGCTGGCAGGTTTGTCCGGGGAGGTGGCGGGCGCGCCGTTCGACTACTGTCGTGTCGCCGGGGTCAAGGTGCCAGTGCCGCAGTTCTGGCGCCATGCCTTGACTGCGGGTCAGCGCATCGAGGGGCCGGCGCTGGTCGCCGAAAAGGTGGCCACGACCTGGGTCACCGACGGCTGGCTGCTCGACGTGGATGAGATCGGCAACCTGCAGCTCAGGCGTCGTGCAGCAGTTCCATCGCGCTGAACGCGGACTCCGAACTGGCCGCGTAGGCCTCGATCATGACGGCCGGCTCGATGTCTGCGCAAAGGTCCTGCGGCCATTCGTTGCGCTCCAGTGTGACGGCGGCTTCGAGCAGCTTCCCGTAGCCGCCTTCATGCGCGACGATGGCGCGTTTTACCTCGTCGCTCAGCGGCAGCTGGTCCATCAACCCGGCGAGCGGCTGTGACAGCATGAGGTCCAGGACCGACAGAAGACCCACCGTGTACGCAGTTTCCGGGGTCCCCGACCTGCACAGGCGGCATAGTCTTTCGCACAGATTGGCGCGCAGCAGGCCGACGTTCAGGATCTCCAGTGGACGATTGCCCAGACCGGCCATGGCGAACAGTGTGGCCCATGCCCTGATGCGTGCGAGCCCCATCAGGACCACGGCGCGCTGGATGGACTCGACCTTGCTGCGCAGCCCGATGCCGGCCGAGTTCACATAGCGCAGCACCTTGAAGCTGAGTCCGGGGTCCCGGCTGACCAGGTCAATGACCTCCTGCATCGGCACATCCGGATCGTTCAGCCGCGCCAGCAGTCGCACCACCATCGCCGAGTTTTCCTCCACGCGGTCGGTGCGGACAATACTCGGGCGGGCAAAGAAGTAACCCTGGAAATAGTCAAACCCCAATGCCTTGAGCTGTTCGAACTGCTCGACGGTCTCCACCTTCTCGGCCAGAAGGCGCGCACCGGTGGCGCGAAGCTCGGGCATGCGCCGCGTCAGTTCCTCCATGCCGCCGGGCTGGATCTCGACCTTTATGTAGCTGACCAGCGGCAGGATCGGCTGCAGATGGGGCTGGAAGTTGTAGTCGTCCATCGCCAGTTCGAAGCCGTGGCCGGCCATGCTGGAGATTCCGAGCAGGAGTTCTTCGTCGACGTTGACGTCTTCGAGGATCTCCAGCACGACCCGGTCCGGGTTGAACGGAATCGGTGGCATGTCGACGAAGAATGGCCGCGTCAGGTTGATGAACGCCTTGTAGGGGCCGGTGATCCTGTCGAGCCCGATCTCCATGAAGGCGTTGAGTAGGGTAAGCGAAGACGCCATGTCACCGTCGGTAAAGGAACAGCGGCCACCGGCATCGCGATACAGCAGTTCATAGGCGAAGACCTTGAGTTCACGGTCAAAGATCGCCTGACGGCCGACCTGGATGGTTTCCGCGGACCTGCTGCTGGCGGTGCTGGGCGATGGCATGGGTCCTTCCTGGCGTCGGGTCCGTGTGTGTCTCCAGGGGTATCGACCGACGCCGCCGCGGCTTGAGATCGGCGACCGGTGGGTCAAAACCGCATCGCGGGGGTATCATGGGACTCTTGCTGTCTGCTCGCGGGTCTACTTCCGGACCCAGCGGCGGCTTTGTGGCCAGGGGCCTGGGGGATACCGATGATCGACGGCATTTTGGATCTGAATGGGTGGCAGATGGTGCTCGTCGTGCTCGGCCTGACTCACGTGACGATTGTCGCCGTCACTGTCTATCTGCACCGCTGCCAGGCACATCGGGCCCTGGAGCTGCATCCGCTGGTGGCGCACTTCTTCCGCTTCTGGTTATGGCTGACCACCGGGATGATCACGCGTGAATGGGTCGGTATCCACCGGCGCCATCATGCACGTTGCGAGACCCCCGAAGACCCCCACAGTCCGCAGGTGCTCGGATTGCGCAAGGTCCTGTGGGAAGGCGCGGAACTTTATCGTGCCGCGGCCGATCAGGCCGATCTCGTGGAGCGCTATGCGCACGGGACACCGGATGACTGGATCGAGCGCCATCTGTATCAGAGATACAACTTCGTCGGTATCGGTGTGATGTTGGCGATCGACGTGTTGCTGTTCGGGATCCCTGGGGTCGCGATTTGGGCGATCCAGATGGTGTGGATCCCATTCTTCGCCGCCGGGGTGATCAACGGCATCGGGCATTACTGGGGGTACCGCAATTTCGAGTCTCCCGATGCCGCCACCAATATCTCGCCCTGGGGCATCCTGATCGGTGGCGAGGAACTGCATAACAACCACCACGCCTTTCCGAGCTCCGCGCGGTTGTCGTCGCGTTGGTGGGAGTTTGATATCGGCTGGATGTACATCCGGCTGTTCTCGGTGTTTGGTCTGGCGCGTGTGCGCCGTGTGGCACGCAAGCCGTTGTTGCAGGCAGACAAGAGCGTGGTGGATATGGAGACCGTGAGGGCGGTGATCAGCCACCGGATGCACGTGCTTGCCAATTATGCACGCGAAGTGATCATGCCTGTCGCCGATGCCGAGCTGTGTCACTCGGAAAAACACTGCCGGCGGCTCGCTCGCCAGGCGCGGCGGTTGTTGGTGCGGGAAGAGTCCTCGTTGGACGTGCCCAGCCGGCAGCGTCTGGAGTCGATCCTGAGTCGCAGCCAGGTCCTGGCCACGGTGCACCGTTCGCGCCAGCAGTTGCAGCAGGTGTGGGAACGCACCGCAGCGAGCCAGGATGTCCTGCTGGCGGCCCTGCAGCAGTGGTGCAGGGAGGCGGAAGACAGCGGGGTAAAGGCACTCCAGGAATTCGCCCGCAGCCTGCGCAGTTATGCCCCGGCGGCCGGTCATTGACGAGGCGGCATTTGCAGCAGCCACAAAAAAACCGCCGGCCGGCGGTTTTTTTGTGGATGGCGATCAGAATTACTTGATCTTGCCTTCCTTGTACATCACATGCTGACGCACGACGGGATCGAATTTCTTGATCTCCATCTTGCCGGTCATGGTCTTCTTGTTCTTCGTCGTGGTGTAGAAGTGACCGGTGCCGGCGCTGGAATTCAGGCGGATTTTTTCACGAACGGCTTTTGCCATGATTGTCGCTCCTTCAGACCTTTTCGCCGCGTGTGCGCAGCTCGTTCAGCACCGAATCGATGCCCTTCTTGTCGATGATGCGCATGCCGGCAGCCGATACGCGCAGACGCACGAAACGCTGTTCGCTCTCGACCCAGAAGCGATGATAGTGCAGGTTCGGCAGGAACCGGCGCCGGGTCTTACGGTGCGAGTGGGATACGTTGTTCCCGGTGATCGGCCGTTTGCCGGTGACCTGGCAGAATCTGGACATGGTTAACGCCTCGAAAAATCTCGTTAATTTCGACGACGCCGGCCCTGTGGGCTGGCGGAAAGGCCGCAATTTATACCGGAAGCGGGTCGCCCGGTCAACCCTCGGTGGCGCCTCACATCAGGCCGCGTTCGGCCAGCGAGCAGCATTCCGCATCGCCGACGATCAGGTGGTCGAGCACTCGCACATCGACCAGCGCCAGCGCATCGCGAAGCCGCACCGTGATCCGCTGGTCGGCCTGACTGGGCTCGGCGACCCCCGAGGGGTGGTTGTGACTCAGGATCACCGCCGCGGCGTTGTGCTGCAGCGCCCGGCGCACCACTTCGCGCGGGTGCACACTGGCACCGTCGATGGTGCCGCGAAACATCTCTTCGAACGCGACGACGCGATGACGGTTGTCGAGGAACAGCACTGCGAACACCTCGTAGGGGTAATCGCGCAGGCGGGTCTTGAGGTAGGCGGCGGTATGCTCCGGGCTCAGCAGGGGGCTGCCGCGTTCGAACTGCTCGTCGAGGTGCCGCCGCGCCATCTCGATCACTGCCTGCAGCTGGGCGAACTTGGCCGCTCCAAGTCCGGGCGCCAGACAGAACGTTGCCTGATCGGCCGCCAGCAGGCGCCGCAGGCTGCCGAAGCGCACGAGCAGGTCGCGGGCAAGTTCGACCGCGCTCTTTCCTCTCACCCCGGTACGCAAAAAAATCGCCAGCAGTTCAGCGTCGCTCAGGCTGTGTGGGCCGGCGGCCAGCAGACGTTCGCGCGGACGTTCCGCGATCGGCCAATCCTTGATCGTCATCATGCAATCCTTCTTCCCTGAAGTGGGTAAAGACTAACCGCGCCCGCACTGTCGCGCAAAGCCCGCTTTGCCACGCGGGTTGGGTCGGGTAATCTTGCAGGCTGTCAACCCGCTATTTAAGGAATACCACCGTCTATGCAGCCACTGCGCGGACGACGCCTGTTGCTCGGCATCACCGGTGGTATCGCCGCCTACAAGGCTGCGGAACTGGCGCGCCTGCTGGTAAAGGATGGAGCCGAGGTGCAGGTGGTCATGACCCGTGCAGCGGGGGCGTTCGTTGGTGCGATGACGCTGCAGGCGATTACCGGCCGCCCGGTGCGTGAGGCCCTGTTCGACGCCCAGCACGAGGCGGCGATGGGGCATATCGAGCTGGCGCGCTGGGCCGAGCTGGTCGTCATTGCGCCGGCAACTGCGGATTTTCTCGCACAAATGGCCGCGGGCATGGCCCGCGACCTGCTGTCGACACTGTGCCTTGCGACAACCGCGCCTCTGGTGGTGGCGCCGGCGATGAACCAGGCGATGTGGCGACATGCGGCGACCCAGGCCAATGTCGCACTACTGCGGTCTCGGGGCGTCACCTTTCTCGGTCCGGACGAGGGGGCACAGGCCTGCGGTGACGTTGGACCTGGAAGGATGATCGAGCCTGAGGATATCCGGCTTGCCCTGGGTGCGAATCTTGCCGGCGGCCGTCTTGCCGGCAGACGGGTGTTGTTGACCGCCGGCCCTACGCGCGAGGCGCTCGATCCGGTGCGCTTTCTCGGCAACCGCAGTTCGGGAAGGATGGGGTTCGCGCTGGCGGCAGCGCTGGTCGCCGAAGGCGCATCGGTAACCCTGGTGGCCGGCCCGGTGTCGCTGCCGACTCCCGCGGGCGTCGAGCGGATCGACGTCGAGAGTGCACTGCAGATGCGGGAAGCCGTCTTTACATCGCTGCCCGGGACTGCCATTTTTATCGCCTGCGCAGCGGTGGCCGATTTCCGTCCCGCCGCTGCCGCTGGAAAGAAGATAAAAAAAACCAGTGAGACGCTGACCCTGGAACTGATCCGCAATCCCGATATCCTGAGCGAGGTCGCCGCGCTGCCGGCACGTCCGTTCTGCGTCGGTTTCGCGGCCGAGACGGACGATGTCGAGGCCTATGCGCAGGCCAAACTGCGGGCCAAGCGCCTCGACATGATCGCCGCCAACCGGGTGGGCGCGTCGCAGGGGTTTGAGGTCGATGACAACGCCCTGCTGGTGATATGGGAGGGCGGGCAACAGTCTCTCCCCCAACAGCCCAAATCGCGCCTGGCGGCGCAGCTGGTCAATTTGATCGTGGACCGATTCGATGCACAGACTGCAGCTGAAAATACTTGATACGCGGCTTGGTGACAGCTTCCCGCTGCCGGACTATGCCACCGACGGGTCTGCGGGTATGGACCTTCGGGCGATGCTGGATGGTCCGCTGGAACTGGCACCGGGCGAGACGGAGCTGGTCCCCACCGGGATTGCAATCCACATCGCCGACCCGTCGCTGGCGGCCGTCATCCTGCCGCGTTCGGGGTTGGGGCATAAGCACGGTATCGTGTTGGGCAACCTGGTCGGCCTGATCGACTCGGATTATCAGGGCCAGCTTTACGTGTCCTGCTGGAATCGCGGCCACACCACTTTTCGGATCGAGATCGGTGAGCGCATTGCGCAGCTGGTTCTTATCCCGGTGGTGCGCGCGGTGTTCGAGCAGGTGGAGGAATTCGATGAGAGCGATCGTGGGGCCGGTGGTTTCGGACATTCCGGAAGGCACTGACGTGAAACTCGCGAAGCGTATCCCCATCGCCCCCTCCCGGCGGCGGGAGAGGGCCGGGGGGAGGGAAACGCTTATCGCCGGCCAGCGGTTTCATGATTTCGGGCGGCTGACAGCCATGGCCGTTAGCGAACGTCCTGCCGTAGATGTGACGTCGAAAATCTGGGCATTCAACAGGTGGGATACAGCAACGTGGGCCTATTAAAACGAAACGCAGACCAGGCGGCTCCGCAAGCCAGCGGCGGGAAGGGCGGACGCGCCCTTGTGGTGTATCTGCTGCCGACGCTGCTGGTGGGTATCGCATTGATGGTGGTGGTGGCCCTGTTTGCGCAACAGGCCATTCAAAACGGTGCGAGCAGGAGCGCGCGTGCCACTGCGCAGAGTGTTTCCAAGGTGGTCGCCGAAAGGCTCACCGGGGCGGTCACCGCCCGCCGTGACCTGCTCGCCCTGGCGCTGAGCGAAGGTCGCGCTGCCGCGGCTTTGGGTAGCGCCGACCCGGCGGCCATTCACGCCGAGGAAGCGGTGTTGCAGCGGCGCGTCTCCGGCCTGTTGCAGGTGCGCCTGCTGCCGCGCGATGCCAGCCAGCCAGACCCCACCGGTGCGGCCCCGCTGGGGTATGCGGGCCTGGATCTGCTGCGGCGAACAGTCGACAGTGGCAGACCCTCGGTCGCCGAGATACACCAGATAAAGAGCGGTACGCCCTACCTCGCGATGGCGCTGCCGGTGAATGCGGCCGGTGGCGCCAATGCCGGGGTCCTGTTCGCCGCCTGGGACATGCGCTTCCTGGTGGCCCTGGTCGAACAGTCACCGGCCTTCCAGGGGCGCCTTCAATTGATACAGGGTGGTGATGGCGGCTATGTCCTGGCCAAGGGGCCCGGTGCGCTGGATGGCCCGCTCACTGAGGGTGCCGTGGAGGTGGCGGACAGCATCTGGAAGGTCAGCTATGGCACTGACCCCGATACCGGCGGCATGGGCGGTCTGCTGACGATGGTCGGTGTGGTCGCTGCCGGTGCGCTGGCATTGCTGCTGAGCGTCTTTTTGCAGTGGCGGGCGCTGGCGCGCGACCTGCGCGCCGACATGGGTACGCTGGTCAACCTTGGTGAGGCGATCATGCGCCGCGAAAACGGGGCCACACGTCAGGCCCACGTGGCGAGTACGCGTGATGCCATCGCCCTGCTCGGTCAGTACGCGCGCGAGTCGCGTGAGATGCCGGCGACGACCGCTGCCCCAGCGTTGCGCCGAGCGGTCCCGATGGCAGGTCTGCCCGAGTCCCGGACGCAGGGGATGGAGGTCGAGGAGCTCGACAGTGACCCCGCGGAGTTGTTGGCCGCGCGACCGCGCAAGCCGGCAAAGATCGATATCCCTGAAACGCTGTTTCGCGCCTACGACGTGCGCGGTGTGGTCGGCCAGGCCCTGACAGCCCCGGTTGCCGAGCTGCTCGGTCAGGCGGTCGCGACGCTGGTGCAGGAACAGGGGGGGCACCGGGTTGCCGTGGCGCGCGACGCCCGGCCCTCCAGCCCGCAGCTGGCGGAGGCCCTGGTGCGTGGGCTCAATGCCGGCGGTTGCGACGTGCTCGATATCGGGCAGGCGCCGACCCCGCTGCTGTATTTCGCCATGCACACCCAGCCGGTGCAGGCCGGCATCGTGGTGACAGGCAGCCATAACCCGGCGGAATACAACGGCTTCAAGATCGTGGTCGGTGACAGGGTTCTGGATGGCGACGACCTGCTCGCCTTGCGACGACGCATGCTCGAGGGTGCGTTCAGTCATGGCAACGGTTCGGTAGAGCGCGTCGACCTGGTCGCTGAATACGTCGAGGCGGTGGTTCGGGAAGTCCAGCTGGCCAGACCGCTCAGGGTCGTCGTGGATGCGGGCAACGGTGTCGCCGGTGATCTTGCGGTGGCGACACTGGAGGCGCTGGGATGCGAGGTGGTGCCACTGTTCTGTGAGCCGGACGGCAGTTTCCCGAATCACCACCCTGATCCGAGCCAGCCGGACAACCTGGCGTCCCTGATGCTCGAGGTGCAGGCGCAGGATGCGGATATCGGGATCGCGTTGGACGGCGACGGTGATCGCCTGGGCGTGATCGACAATACCGGCGCCAACATCTGGCCGGACAGCGTCCTGATGCTGCTGGCAGCCGACATCCTGGGGCGCCATCCCGGCGTCGATATCCTTTATGACGTCAAGTCCTCGCGGCACCTGGCGAGCTTCATCCTCGGTCACGGCGGGCGGCCGATCATGTGGAAATCCGGGCATTCGCGGATGCGGGCGAAGATGGTAGAGACCGGTGCGCTGCTCGGTGGCGAGTTCACGGGGCATCTGTTCATCAAGGAACGCTGGTTCGGTTTCGATGATGCGGTCTATGCCGCGGTGCGTGTGCTCGAGTTGCTGGCACTGGAACCTGGTGGTGCGAGCGAGCTGTTTGCCGCCCTGCCTTCAAGCCCGTCGACGCCGGAGTATCACCTGATGCTGGAGGAAGGCCAGAGCCGGGAGCTGATGCGGGCTCTCGACGCGCACAAGGTGTTCGACGATGCGCGTCTGGTCGAACTGGATGGTCTGCGCGTGGAGTTCGGCAGTGGCTGGGGACTTATCCGGCCTTCCAACACCACGCCGTCGCTGACGTTCCGGTTCGAGGCCGATGACGAGCGTTCCCTCGAAGAGATAAAGTCACGCTTCCGCGACCTGTTGCGGCGCGTTGCGCCGGACATGCAGGCCCCTTTTTAACGACTAACCGGTATTTACATGAGTTTGACGGCTGAAGCAGCGGGCAATGTGGCCCACGTGCTGTCCGAGGCGCTGCCCTACATCCAGCGCTTTGGCGGCAAGACCATCGTGATCAAATACGGCGGCAACGCGATGGTCGACGAGGAACTCAAGGCCGGTTTCGCCCGTGACGTCGTGATGATGAAGCTGGTCGGTATCAACCCGGTGGTGGTGCACGGCGGCGGGCCGCAGATCGGTGACCTGCTAAAGCGTCTGGGAAAACAGAGCGAGTTCATCCAGGGGATGCGCGTCACCGACGCCGAGACCATGGATGTCGTGGAGATGGTGCTCGGCGGTCTGGTCAACAAGGAGATCGTCACTCTGATCAACCGTCATGGCGGGTCGGCAGTCGGTCTGACCGGTAAGGACGGTGACCTGATCCGCGCCCGCAAGCTGCACCTCACGCGCGAGAATCCCGAGGCCCAGGCGCCGGAGATCATCGATATCGGTCATGTCGGTGAGGTGGAGAGCATCGATGCCTCGGTGGTGGACATGCTGGTACACGGCAACTTCATCCCGGTGGTCGCGCCGATCGGCGTTGGCGACGATGGTCGTTCCTACAACATCAATGCGGACCTGGTTGCCGGCAAGATGGCCGAGGTGCTCAAGGCCGAGAAGCTGATCCTGTTGACCAACACCCAGGGTTTGCTGGACAAGTCGGGCAGGCTGCTCACCGGTCTGACGTTGGAAAGGGTCGACGAGCTGGTCGCGGACGGCACGATTACCGGCGGCATGCTACCGAAGATCGCCTGCGCCCTGGACGCGGTGAAAGCCGGGGTGAATTCGGCACATATCATCGACGGGCGGGTGCCGCATGCGGTGATGGTCGAGCTGTTTACCGACCAGGGTATCGGTACCCTGATCCGTCGCCGCTGACCGGCCACGATGCCGCGCCCCTCCCGCAAACAGGCGATCCTCGAGGCGCTGGCCAACGAGTTGGAGCAGCATCCGGGCGACCGCGTCACCACCGCGGCCCTGGCGCGTGCCGTGGGTGTGTCCGAGGCGGCGCTGTATCGTCATTTTCCGAGCAAGGCGCGGATGTTCGAGGGCCTGATCGGGTTCGCCGAGGAGACGGTGTTCGCGCGTATCAACCAGATTCTCGGTGAAGAAAAGAACACCCAGGTGCGCACCGCAAAGGTGATCTATCTGCTGCTCGGCTTCGCCGACCGCAATCCCGGAATCTCACGCGTACTGCTGGGTGATGCGCTGGTGGGCGAACGCGAACGCCTGCACGATCGTGTGCAGCAGTTCTTCGAGCGCATCGACCTGCAGCTGCGGCAGATCCTGCGTGAGGCGCCGATGCGTCAGGACGCTACCCTGCGCACGACGCCGGAAGCCGCTGCGGCCCTGTTGACCGCGTTCGTTGAAGGTCGGATGCAGCAGTTTTTGCGTTCGCGGTTTTCCCAGCCCTCGCTGTCCGCCTGGGAGGTGGATTGGCCGGTGCTCAGCCATGGCCTGTTCGACCCGGGCTGACGCTTGAGCTGTGCCCGGCAGAGGACCGGGCCAGGCCAGTTCGCTACTTCTGCATGGCGATACGGAATTGCTCGCGTATCGCCGTCACCTCCGGCCCTCGGCAGTACTCCCTGGCCTCGGTGAAGCCGGCACACTGCACGTCCATGAAGATCCGCTCGCCACCCTGGCTGTAGTCGGTGAGGCGCGATACGGTGATACTCACGTCGCGTATGTTGCGCGGTGGAGCGGTGACCAGGATGCGCTCCGCCGCCAGGTCGATCGGCGTGGTCGCATGGGCACGCGCGTATTGCTGGGCGATGTCCCATAGCCTCGCGCATTCCGCCTCGTCATTGCAGCGCACTGCGGTCTCAACCAGGTCGGGGATCTCCGATCCCTTGATGACATCCGCATTGGCCGCGCGCGATCCCCCCTGGCGCAGCTGGCGGAAGCGGTCGAGGTCATAGTCATAGCGCTCGATGGTGTCGCGCTTTTCGTCTTCCTTGCCGAGAATGATGGCGTATGACTTTTCGATCGAGCGTTGGGTGCTGTCGAGGTTGGCCTTTTGCTGGGTGCTCAGCTGCTTGCCGCTGCGCTCGGTGGCTGCGGCGGCCGCCTGGAAATCGGACAGACGGGCTTTCAGGCGCCGGATTTCCTTGTGGGTAAGCTGGATCTGCGCATCGAGCTGCGCGATCTTGCCGTCGCGCGCCATCACCAGGTCATCCTCGTTGCGATACAGGTTGAGCAGGATGCGGTCACGTGCCTCCTGCTCCTCCTTCAGCTGCTGCTGTTCGGCACGCAGTGCCTGCAGGGCCTTGTCGCGGTCGATCTCCTCGGGGGTTTTGGTGCGTTCGTAGCGCTTGACCTCGATGCCGCGCTCGTTGAGTTCGCGGTAGCCACCCTTAACGGCCTGAGGCGGGACTGTGTCGCCGCACGCGGTTTCACCATTTTGGTCCGTCCAGCATTTGATGCCACCGGCCTGTACCGGCGCCAGGGCGCAGATGAATACGAACGAAACGAGGCTGGATTTGTAAGTTACTGACGTCATAGCTGATCACCGGCGGGCATCTGACCCGTCATTATAATGACTCCTAGACGTGGTTTAGCGGCAGAGTCGTGGAACAGTTCATACTTTTTTTGATTTCCCTGGTGGCCAACCTGTTTTCCGCGTTTGCCGGCGGTGGTGCCGGATTGCTGCAGCTGCCGGTGCTGATCTTCCTTGGGCTGCCGTTTGGTGTCGCCCTGGCGACGCACAAGATTGCCTCGGTGGCGCTCGGTGTCGGCGCGACTTTGCGCCATCTGCGCGAGGGGGGGCTGCAGCGACGTTTCGTGGTGTTCATCCTCGCGACGGGCATCCCCGGCGTCCTCCTGGGCGCCAGTGTGATCCTGCAGGTGCCGGGCCGATATGCGGAGATTGCGCTGGGCGTCCTGACCCTGGGGCTGGGTGTCTATTCGGTGGCCAGGGGCGGCATGGGTCTGGTCGAGGTGCCGCGCAATCGCCAGGGACGTGGTCTGTGGCTGGGCGGTATCGGGCTGTTTGCCATCGGTGTCCTGAATGGCTCGCTGACCTCGGGCACCGGTCTGTTCGTGACCCTGTGGCTGGTGCGCTGGTTCGGCGCGGACTATCGCCAGGCTGTCGCCTACACACTGGTCCTGGTGGGTATGTTCTGGAACGGCAGTGGCGCGATCGCCTTGGGCATTCTCGGTGACGTGCGCTGGGACTGGCTGCCGGCACTGCTGCTCGGCTCGCTGCTGGGCGGCTATGCGGGCGCGCACCTGGCGATACTCAAGGGCAATGTATGGATAAAGCGCGCATTCGAAGTGGTGACACTGCTGGTTGGGCTGAAACTGATCGCCGGTTGATCAGACGCCGTATTCGCGCCGATAGGCCTGGATATCGGCGAGATACGTATCGAAGTCGGCTCGCTCGCGGATGAAGTCGATCAGGTCGGCCAGGCGAACAATTGCCGTCACTGGCATGCCGTAGTCGGTCTCGACCTCCTGGATGGCCGAACGCTCGCCCTTGCCGCGCTCCTGGCGGTCCAGCGCGATCACCACGCCGGCCGGTCGCGCGCCTTCGGCAGCGATGATGTCCATCGATTCGCGGATCGCGGTGCCTGCGGTGATGACGTCGTCGATGATCAGGATGTCGCCCTGTAGCGGGTGGCCGACGATGCTGCCGCCTTCGCCATGGCTCTTGGCCTCTTTGCGGTTGAACGCATAGGGCACATCGATGCCGTGATGGTCGTACAGCGCGGCCGCGGTCACTGCAGCCAGGGGGATGCCCTTGTAGGCCGGTCCATAGAGCACATCGAACTTGAGCCCGGCATTGACGATCGTCTGGGCGTAGTGGCGCCCCAGTCTGGCCAATGCCGCGCCGGTATTGAACAGGCCGGCGTTGAAGAAATACGGGCTGATGCGGCCTGACTTGAGCGTGAAGCGACCAAAGCGCAGCACGCCGAGATCGAGGGCGAAATCGAGAAAATCGCGCTGGTAGTCCTGCATCCTGTTCCCCTGTCTTGCGAGGCCGGCATTGTGCGCAAAGGGCGCTGCCGATGACAAGGGCGTATCCCAAGGGCTTTCCCTATAATGCGGCACATGCGCGTCATCAGTCTCAATTTGAACGGCATCAGGTCCGCAGCGCGCAAGGGTTTCTACGCCTGGTTGCGGCGCCAGCGTGCCGACGTGGTGTGCCTGCAGGAGATAAAGGCCCAGGTCGACCAGCTCAACGACCGTACGTTCTGGCCGCCGAGCTTCCATTGTTACTACCATCCGGCCGACAGAAAGGGTTACAGCGGTGTCGGTCTCTACGCGCGCACCGAACCGGACGATGTGATCGAGGGTCTGGGCTGGCCCGAGTTCGATGCGGAGGGCCGTTGGATCGAGGCGCGGTTCCGCGGTCTCAGCGTGATTTCGCTGTACCTGCCGTCCGGTTCATCGAGTGAACAGCGTCAACAGGTAAAGTTCGACATGATGGGGCGCCTGTCGCCCCATCTGAAGAAACTGCGCAAAGATGGGCGTGAGTACATCATCTGCGGCGACTGGAACATCGCTCACACCATGGCCGACATCAGGAACTGGCGAGGCAACCTCAAGAATTCGGGCTTTCTGCCGGAAGAGCGTGCCTGGATGGACAAACTGTTCGGGTCAATGGGCTGGATCGACGCGTTCCGCGTGGTCAACCAAAGCCCGGACGAATATTCCTGGTGGTCGAACCGTGGCCAGGCCTGGGCCAACAATGTCGGCTGGCGCATTGACTACCAGGTGGTAACGCCCGGTCTACGCGAGCGTATTCAGGGCGCCCATATCTACCGCAGCAAGCGCTTCTCCGATCACGCCCCGGTGGTTGTGGACTACGATCTTGACCTCTGAGCGTCGCCATTCGATGGCGGAGATCGCCCGCTCGGCCCTTTCGCTGCGCATGCTGGTCGCAGCACTGATGGGATTTGCCTCCGGCCTGCCACTGCTGTTGACCGGCTCGGTCCTGCAGGCCTGGATGAAAGACGAGGGTGTGGACCTGGGGACGATCGGCCTGTTTGCACTGGTCGGTCTGCCTTACACGCTCAAGTTTCTGTGGGCGCCACTGATGGATCGTTTCACACCGAATGCGCTCGGCCGGCGGCGGGGTTGGTTGCTGCTGTTTCAGCTGGCCCTGATCGCGTCGCTGGTGTGGCTGTCACTCGCCAGGCCGGCTGTCGACCCCTGGTGGCTCGCCGTGGCGGCACTGCTGGTCACCTTCTTCTCCGCCAGCCAGGATATCGTCATCGATGCCTACCGCCGCGAATCGCTCAGCGACGAGGAGCAGGGTCTGGGTGCATCCCTGTATGTGAACGGCTACCGGGTCGGAATGCTGCTGGCCTCCGGTGGAGGCCTGATCCTGGCCGATCACCTGAGTTTTGCCCAGGTGTACCAGCTGATGGCGGCGTTCATGTTGCTGGGCGTTGCGACGACACTTTTCGCCCCCGAACCGGCGACGGCCGAAGGTGTACCTCGCACCTTGCGCGAGGCGGTCCTGGAGCCTTTCATAGAGTACTTCCAGCGTCGCGACGCCCTGCTGATCCTGGCGTTTATCCTGCTCTACAAGATCGGCGACACCATGGCGTCGCACATGACCACGCCGTTCTACCTCGATATCGGTTTCAGCAAGACCGAGATCGGCACAGTGGTGAAGCTTTTCGGTTTCTGGGCAACCGTCACCGGTGGCCTGATCGGCGGCCTCCTGATCATGCGCCTGGGCATATTCCGCGCACTGTGGCTGTTCGGCATCCTGCAGGGGGTTTCGACGGCCGGCTTCTCTGTGCTGGCGCAGGTGGGTGCGAGCGTGCCGGGACTGGCGGCCGTGATCACTTTCGAGAATCTGTCGGGCGGCATGGGCACCGCAGCCTATGTGGCTTACATGGCGAGCCTGACCAACAGGAAGTTCACCGCCACTCAGTACGCCTTGTTGTCGAGCCTGATGGGGGTGCCGAGGGTGATTGCGGCGGCGCCGACCGGCTACCTCGCGGGTGCGATGGGGTGGTCATGGTTCTTCGTGGCCTGTGCGTTGATCGCCGTACCCGGGTTGCTGCTGATTCGCTGGCTGCATA
>Ga0116152_10000514_pt1 | contig 31316 bp, 20 predicted proteins | sample AD_UKC119_MetaG_FD_89894 | JGI IMG/M metagenome (GOLD analysis project Ga0116152, IMG submission 89894) | Active sludge microbial communities of municipal wastewater-treating anaerobic digesters from Hong Kong - AD_UKC119_MetaG | ecosystem: Engineered > Bioreactor > Anaerobic > Digestate... | reverse complement strand
GGGCGGCGGGATCCAGGACGTCGTAATCCGGAATCCGCGGACCACCCGGCCATCGCCGGTATTGTTCGGAGATACCGCGTTCGCGAAGCTCGGCCCGTTTCACTCCGAGTTCCGTCACGCGGGATTCGACTTCCTGATCGCCCACGGAACAGAAAATGTGATCCCAGTAGATGCAGAAGTTGGTCGAGAGCCGCACGCGATGATCGGTCGTCGGGAAGGCGCCTGTCAGGTCGATCGTGATGGTCTTCGACTTGCCCGACGGAAAGCCCACAATGCGTCCCGTCTCCCGCCACGAGCCATCCTCCGCAACAACCTGAATCGTCGGCGCCTGCGGATGGACGTTTGGATTCTGTGACACGGCGACGTTGGTGCTGGCGTCCGTCGGCCAGAGCCAGCCCTGGAGAAACAGGCGGACCGGCGCGTCGGCGTCAAATTCCCCGAGATCCATCACGAGTTCGTGAGGCTCGACGATTCCCTGGTAGCGCGTCGGTGTGAATCCATCGACGTAGCGATGATCGCGGGCGATTAACTGTGGCCTCACATCGCGGCCGCGTTCATCTGTAGCGCTGACGGGATATCGTCGGCGTTCGACCTTGAAGATTTCAAAGGGCGGATACGGCGGCATGAGGCATTTTTCATCGACATGGATCTCTGTGCCGACGGGATGATCCACGACCAGGAGCCGGCAGAGATCCAGGTAGGATGTCTCCCACAATTCCTCGGTGAAACTCAGCCGATAGAAGCCGTCGTCCGGGGCCATCTGATCGCCGGCGATCTTGAAGTAGTCGTCCGCCGTTCCGTGATGGCCATAGACGCCCTGCATAATCGACATACCGAGCGCGCTGCGCCACAACACATCCGTGACGAATTCGAATCGCTCGCCGTTCCACGCGTACAGGTAGGGACACGAGCCCTTCAGCGTCTGTTCCTCGACGATCGTTCGATCTGCGGTAAGGGCGGTCCTGCTGTTCGTTCGGTACTCGAGGCTCTGATAGTTCCCGTTCGGCCAGACGACGCGCATCACGTCCGCCTGCTGACAGGGTCCCAGGCCGAAGTGGGTGGTCGGCGATTCGACATGGCGCTTCTGGTAATTTTCGCCGCAGCGGATCTCGATGGCGCTTCCGATGCCGAGGGCGTTGAAGCGCGAGTCGCCCGTGTTCAGACCAACGAGCGCAACGCGCAGCCACGCGCCGGCGCCCTTCGTCCGGTTCATGAAGATCTCGCCAGCGCTCGAGATCAGGTCGACGAGCCCGTCATTGTCGAGATCGACGGCCTGCAGCGTCGAGCCCGGCGTGACAGTCACATCCTCGCGATCGCTCCCGCCGCCGCCGTGGACGAAGACGGTATCGAGTGAACCATCATTGTCGAAATCGGCGATCGCGACGGCCGACGGGTGGTTCGGCGCCGTCATCCGACTGAGCGTACGGGTCTGGAACTCCGGGCCGAAGGCGGTGCGCGAGCCGAGTGTCACATCGAGCGTCTCCAGCCAGCCATCGTTGTCAAAGTCGGCGATCGCCGGCGGGGCGAGACAGGACTTCTGAAGCTGCTCCAGCAACGATGTCACATCGCGAAAGCACGCCAGGCGCTCGTTTGAAATCACGTGGATTGAATAAGGGCCGGTTCCCGTTGTGATGAAGAGGTCCACATCGCCATCGTCGTCGAGATCGAGCGTTCGGATCGACTCGATCCCGGGCGTCTCCATTGGCAGGCCCGGTCGCGCCGCGATCGCCGTCAGCGCACCTTCGCCATCATTCTGATGAAGATACAGACGGGCGTCATCCCAGCGCAGCAGATCGAGATCGCCGTCGTTGTCGTAGTCGAACGCCCTGGCCCCGTTGGACGCGTCCCGTTCCGTCAGGCCGACGCGTTGCGACACGTCCTCGAAACGCCCCGCCGCGTTCCGGGAGAAATATCGATCGCCTGACTCGCACGAGAGCAGCAGGTCGATTCGCCTGTCATTGTTCAGATCGAGGAAGGTCGCATTGCGGCACGCGGGCGCATCGGCGAGGCCCGCCTCCATCGTCGCGTCCTTCCAGCCTTTTCCATCCAGGACAAACAGGCGTCCCTTTCCGGCGTTGTCGATCGCGAAGAGCGCCGTCGAGCGATCGTCCGCCACGGCGCCGACGACAACCTTCACGATCGGCGGCGCATCCGCCGGCCTCGGCAGCGCGGATTCGGCGGGCAGCCTCTCGAAGTGAATTTCGGCGGTCATCGCTTTCCGCGGATCGCCTTTCAGCGGCCAGATCGGATGGCGCACGGGCGCGGGCGTCTGATCGGCCGAGGCGCCAAGCGCGATGACGTCCGCCTTGTAGCGATCCGTCGCCAGCATCAGGTTGCGCGTTCGCGTGACAATCGAACTCAGCTTCGCAACGTTCCCGTTCTTCACGACATCGTCGAGGTCGTCGAGATACGGCGCCAGACTCTCGGGGGGCTCGGGAATCTGAGCGAGGGCCCGGCGAAGCAGCGCATCGGCCCTCTGAATCTGATCCGACGCCGCAGCGGTTCGGGCGGCCCCCAGCAGCGCGGCCAGGTTTGTCGGCGCGACGCGAAGTATCGCCTCGTAGTTCGTCAGGGCGTCCGACGGCGCAGACGGGTTTTCCTGCGTTTCAAGCCCCTGGATGTAGGCCCAGCGAAGGCGCACGTCGTTGTCGTTCGCTTCGATCGCGCCTTTGAGCAGTGCCTGAGCGTCATTGTATTGGCCGTTGGCTCGCTGCGCCGCCGCCAGGATCAACGCAATGTCGGCGCTTTCGGGGGCGGCGGAGAAGGCCTCATGCGCCAGCGCGAGAGACGCTTCGTTCTGTGCCGCCGCCAGGCGGACGATCGCGAGATTCGCGAGGATGGCCGGCTCTCGACCGACTGAGGTCAGAAGCGGGTCGAGAATCTTCCCCGCCGCGGGCTCCTGATCCATCTCAATCTGTGCGTTGGCCTGATAGAACCGGCCCAGCCTGTCCACGGGAAAGTCCCGTGACGCCGACGGGGGCTTCGATCCGCCGTGATCGCTTCGACACGCCAGCGCGACGACAGTCGCCATCGCGAGGATCATCGATGCGACGATACGCATACCTTCCCTGGCATTCATCCGAGTCACCTGTCTGACAATGAGACGATCGCGCCGGGGACACGCTCCAGGTCCGCGATCGATACGAGACTCTGCGGCTGTTAATCCTGGACGACAGTGATCGATCGGTCCAGACCGTCGACGTCAACGACCTGCTCGGCGCCCCCGGGCCAGTGGATGACGACACGATCCACCTTCGTCGAGTCGCCCAGACCGAACGTGACAGGCAGTTCGCACTGCGACAGGTAGCCGCGCGTGGGCATGACACGGCGGCGACGCGTGAGACCATTGGACGTCAGCTCGATTTCGGCGCCGATCGCATCGCGATTGCAGGTCCCGCCGACGAGCCTGAATCGCAGCCAGTGTCCGCCGGACGCGTCGTCATTTCGGAGCAAGAGTGGCGCGGCGCCCGTCTGTGTCAGCAGGAGATCCAGATCGCCGTCCGCGTCGATGTCGGCGTAGGCCGCGCCTCGACCAACAATCGGCGTCGCGAAGTCCCCGGTGTCCGCCGGCGGAACCTCGATGAAGCAGGAGCGTTCATTGGGGCCGGCGTTCCAGAACAACTGAGCCGGCTGACGATAGCGCTGGCTCGACTGAACTTTGTTGATCTCCTCTTCCAGATGGCCGTTGCACTGGAGCAGGTCGAGCCGGCCGTCCAGATCGGCGTCGAAGAAGAGCAGACCGAAGGTCAGGGCCGTCCGGCTCGCGGCGCCGACACCTTCGACGATGGACGCGTCCGTGAACTGCATGGGATCGGCGCCGGCGACATAGAGCGACGTCATTTCATTGGCGAAGTTACCGATTCCGAGCGCGAGGCGACCGTCCTCGCGAAGATCGGCGCTGTCGACGCCCATGGCGCCGGTGGCGGCGCCCATGCGATCGTAGGCCACGCCGATTTCGACACCGACCTCTTCGAAGGTTCCATCGCCCTTGTTGTGGAATGCGAAATTGCGGACGGTGTCGTTGGCGACGAAGACATCCATGGCGCCGTCACGATCGAAATCGACGACGCCGAGGGCGAGCGACTTGCCCGCGGGGGCGCCGGTCGCATCATTCACGACCAGGAAACCCGCGGCTTCGGACCTGTCCGTGAAGGTCCCGTCGCCATTGTTGACGTAGTAGCAACTGTGGGCCCCCTCGAAGTTCGTCGGCGGTCCATAGGCGCGGCCCACGCCGGTCAGTTTGTAATCGACGGCAAAATCGATGTCGCGCGACCATCGGATGTAATTGCAGACGAGCAGGTCGAGATCGCCATCATTGTCGGCGTCGAAGAAAGCGGCGCCGGTACTCCAGTCCTTTGCGTCGCCACCGACGCCGGCGTCGGCCGTGATGTCCGCGAAGACGCCGTCGTCGTTTCTCAGCAGTCGATTGACGCCGACAGCCGTGACGAAGACATCCACATCGCCGTCGTTGTCATAGTCCCCCACTGCGGCGCCCATGCCATAGCAATCCAGGCCGAGCCCCGCCACCTCCGTGACATCTGTGAAGGCGCCGGCGCCGTCATTGCGATAGAGGACACTCGTCGGATGAGACGTCGCTGACCGCTCGTCATCGGGCCAGTAGGTCGAGTTGATCAGCAGGAGGTCCTGATCGCCATCGTTGTCGTAGTCGAAAAATGCGCAGCCGCCGCCCATCGTCTCGGGGAGAAGCTTCTCCCCCGCCGCGCCATTCACATGAACGAAACTGACGCCCGCCTCCCGTGTGATATCCGTAAACGGAATCGACGGCGCCTTGACGCCGGCGACAGACACTTCGGGCGGGGCAATCGTCGCCTGCGTTGTCGGGGGCTCTCCGGGCTTTGCCTGAGACGCAAAGTACATGGCGCCGCCGACGATCGCGATGAGCAGAATCGCCGCAAGCGACCAGCGAAACGCGACGGCGATGATCGCGTCATTCTGCTCGAGCGCCGGCTCACTCGGCCCTGTCGTGTTGTTCGTCCGCTTGTCACTCATCGGCTCGCGGTCTCCCTCTCCGAGGCGCCCGTCGCCCGCTCGCGCGGCGTCGTCGCGGACACAGACTCCGTCGGCGCGTCCTCCGCCCGGGCCATGTCGGACGCGACCTGCGCGGGCAGGTCATAGGCGCCATCGCGCTGAAGGTCATAGATGACGACGGCCTCGGCGGCGTGATTGGCGGCCGGGTACCTGATCCGCGCGGCGGCGATGGCCCGATCGCGCGCGTTGTCATCGGGTTTGTACGTCGCGTGCAGCGTGCGATGCTCCGCCGCCCTGGCGGACTCCCCCAGCTCTGCGTAGATCAGCGCCAGGTTATAGTGGGCCGTGACATTCTCGGGATCGAACGTCAGGGCCTGGACGAACATCGCCTCCGCCTCGCTCAGGAAGGCGCGCCGCTCCTTCTCCCGTAGGTCACCCCGTTCCAGTCTGGATCGTTCGAAGAGCGTCTGGCCCAGTTCGTCCAGCACGCGATAGTCCTGCGTGAAATCGAAACCGCGTTTGCGGCATTCCTCCGTGTCTTTCATCGCGAGAACGGAGCGATAGTCACGAATCGCCTCATCCAGATTGCCGTATTGCTTGTTGACCAGGCCGCTGAACCAATTGATCGACCAGGGCGGCGCAGGCGGGTCGTGGGCGGCGGCCCGCTTCAGCGCATCGACCGCCTCTTCGAGCCGCCCTTCCTTGATGTACACACGCGCCAGATTCAGCGGACCGTCCGGCCGATCGAGCTTTTCGACCTGGGCGAAGGCGGCCTCGGCCTGACGCAGCTCTCCCTTGTTGCTTCCCGATGCGCCCTTGCGGAAGAGAGCGATGCCGTAGTCGTTCCATCGCTGCCACAGCGGGAACTCGCCGGGCGACTGCGGTTCGTCGAGCGTCTGGCCTGCGATCGGAAACACGACGCGATCCTGCGCCAGCGTCATGATCGGCAGGTCATTCTTCAGGAATTTCTCGCCCTGGAAGAACTTCATGTAGAGCGTATCGAACTTTCGATAGCGAAGGACCGCGTCGACCGTGACGGGACCGACCACATCCGGCGGAACCTTCAGACGGCAGTGCACCACATCCGCCGCGCCGGGCGGGATCTGATGATTGTAGAGGGCGATGAAGATGTCTTCGGCGTTACGGCGATCGATCCGTCCGCCCTCTCGATCGATCACGAAGGCGTTGACGAAGTGCGACCAGGGATCGACATCGCCATCGCTCTCGCGCATGCCGCCGAGTCGTCCGATGACACGCCCCTTGCCGTCTGTGACTTTGACATCGAGCCAGACTTCATTCGAGTCGGCGGTTCCCTGCGTGAACAGGTGCCCCATCTTCAGGGTGCGGATGACGGCCTCGACGAGGTAGGTTTCGCCCGGGACCAGCGCCGGCGTGGCGGGCTTCAGCGGCGCCGTGAGATCGCCGTCGATCACGCCGCCGGCCTTCACGCCGAAGAGATCGACGCGCATCACACCTTCGTTGAATTCGCGCTGTTTCTCGTTGACCCAATCGGGCATGGCGAGCAGATATGGGATCGCGGTGTTCGCGCTCGGGAACTGATGGCTGTGCACTTTCAGATCGCCCGAGTCGTCCAGGACTCTGGCGCCGAAGTCATCCGAAACGACGGTCCGCATGTGGCACTGATTGCAGTTGTCGATCGCCTTCGGCGGATAGTAGAAGCTCGTGATGCCGTGGCCGGAGACACCGCTGAGGTGATAGGCGTCGTAGTGATTCTGGCCGCGGAGGAACTTGTAGGCGTTCAGTTCCTTCGGCAGATGCACTTTGTGACAGGCGCCGCAGAACTCCGCCGACTTGTGCAGTGGCTTGAGGAAGGTCTTCTTGTGGAAGGCGGGCTTCGCCTTCACGAGCTGATGGTTGATCCACTTGAGGGCCGCGTTGTCACTGAAGGCGAACGGGTAGTGCAGCGGTTCCTCGATCGTGTAGTCGCCGTTGCCGCGTGGGCTGTTGATGTTCGTGATCGCATGGCAGACGGTGCACGTGATCCCGGCCTGGGCCGACGGATCGGCGGCAAGATCGTACCTGGGATCGTCGAAGTGCGGTTTGTCGAATTCACCCCCGAAGAAGGGGACAGGGTCGTGACAGGCGGCGCAGAATCGCGAGCCGTGCACATTTCCATCGCGTGTGAACATCGCCTGCCGCGTATTCTTGACGCTGAACAGGTAGGCCGGGTTGTTAAACGAGCTGAATTTGTGGGCGCTGTGCTTCCACGTGTCGTGCACATCGGCGTGGCAGTCGAGGCAGTAGGTGTCGTTGTTCAGGACCTGGGGCGGGATGAAGTTGCCTGTCGACGTGCGCGAGAGCGCCGGGCGAAAGTACCTGTCGCCATCGCGCGGCCCCGCGACATTCCATTGCCGCGGATCCTGCGCCCGCAGCGCGATCATTCCGATGGCGAAGGCGCCGGCGACGACGGCCCAGCCCGCGCCGACGCGCCACTTGATATTCCGGCCGGCGAGACGATGCAGAACGAACAGCCACACGACAACGAGCGGCGCGATGACATGCGTCCAGTAGAACACGTTGCGCGCCGTCGGGCTCTTCAGCGGAATGATCCCGCGCGTCAGCGCGACACCGGAACCGAGCAGGACGAGGCTGATGAAGAAGAGGGCGTAGCCCGCGAGTATGGCGCGTCGATTCGGTCGATCCTTCGCGCGCCGCATGTGCAGAGCCCCGAAGACGACAACGGGGAGGATAATCAGGAGCCCCAGCGCCAGGTGGGAAAGGAACATGTACTGATAGAAGAGGTCCTGATAGGTCAGCCCCGTCTTCCATTCGAGAAAGGTCATGCCGGCGAGGTAGGCGGAGTTGACGCCGATCAGGGCGACGGCGCCAAAGATGAACACCAGCAGGATTCGTAAACGCGGCCCTACCGCCGGAACGTAGCCCGGCGCCGGGCGTGGTGGATTCTGATTTTTCATGTCGGCTCAAGACTCCTGAAGACAGGTGTCACTCATCTTACCCATTCTGATGCGCGGAATGACAGCCGGACGGGCCGCGAATGCGCGCCGGCTCAACCGCTTTTCTCGGACATTTCCAGCGACTTCAGACTCTGGGTCGCGGATTCGCGGAGCGGGTCCCCCGGCGCCGTCGCCAGCGACTGGACGCGCCGAAAGCAGTCGGCCGCCTCCGAGGGGCGCGAGAGTCGGTGCAGTGTCACGCCCAGAAGATACCAGCTCTGTGCGTCTGACGGCGCCAGCGCCACGACCTTTCGAAGCGGCGCCTCGGCCTCATTGAATCGCTCGAGGGCAAACAAGGCCCGAGCTTTGACAGCCCATGGCTGAACGTCGGCGACGCCGTCCGCCAGCGATCTGTCAGCCGCCGCAATCGCGTCGTCGAATTTGTTTTCGGCAAGCAGCAGCGCGGCGCGCTTCGCAAACAGCTCCGACGACGTCGGAGCGATACGCTGCGCCTTGTCGAGCATCTGATGGGCGTCCTGGTAGCGGCCCATCTTCCGATAGACGTCCGCGAGATTCGACATCATTTTGAAGTCCCCCGCGCGCAGGGCGATGATGCGCTCCATCAGCTTCGCCATCTCGCCCCAGCGCTGCGTTGAAAGCATCGGTTCCAGGCGACGGATCAGCCCCGCCGAGGATTGAGCGAGATCGAGCGATTCCGCCCAGAGTGGATCTCGCGGATTGAGCCAGTTCCCCCCTTTCGGGAGGCGGGCCACGATGTCGAACTCACGGCTGGCGTCTTCCCGTCGGCCGAGCCTTGCGTACGCCTGACCCAGATAATGATGGGCCTGAAAATCGTTGGGTATCTTCTGAGTCGCCGTCTCCAGGTATTGCAGCGCGTCCGCCTCGGCCCCCCGCCCCATGGAAATACGGCCGAGCAGCACGAAGCCGAAGCTGTCGCGCGGTGTCATGCGGGCGTAGGTCTCGGCGTGGCGCCATGCGGCGTCCAGATCGCCGGCGTCAAAATACAGCTGGCCCAGTCGCGCGTGCGCGATGGCGAACTTCGTGTTCAGTGACAGCGCGGCGTTGAGCCGCTCAATGGCCTTCGCCGATTCCCCGGAGTCCTGCGCGATGACGCCCAGGTAATAGGGCCATCGGCTGTCTTTCGGCGCCGCGCGCTCAGCCAGCGTCAGATAGTCGCGGGCCGCCCGCATGTCCTGAAGCACATAGCAGATCCGTCCGGCCAGTCCGTAGCTGTCGCCATCCCGCTTCGCGGCGGCGCGCGCCAGGGCGACGGTCAGTGACTCGGCAATCCCGGGCTCACATTCGTGGACATTCGGCGGCTCCGGGAGTTTCGCCGATTCGCACCACTGCTGAATCGCAGCGAGGTCCAGTTTTGCAATGCGACCGCCTTCCGGGGTCGACTCGACGACGGGCTGCGGGATGCGCCCGGGCCCCGACGTTTCCGTCGGCGCCTCGCCCGCGTCCTTGCATGCGCCGACAAAGGACAACATCGCGACGAGCGCGACGAATCCATATCCGGCATCAATTCGTGGCGCCCGTGTCATCCATTCTTCCGCAACGTGTGATGTTGATCTGTCGCCGGCGCGCTGAACTGGCGCTTCGTCCCGTCGGGCCAGGTTACGATCACACGATCGATGCGACTCGCCTTTCCCACGCCGATGTGCATCCGAGGGTCATTGCTCCCCAGGTAACCCGATTGCGGACGCAATGTCCGCCGGAACGTCCTGTCCGACGTGACAACTTCCACACGGGCGCCGAGCGCGTCTCGATGGAGCGATTCGTCATGCAATGACAATGATATCCAGTGACTGCCGGAGGCCGACTCATTTCTCAACAGCTGCGGCCTGGCGCCGTTGTTCGTGATCAACAGGTCGATGTCGCCGTCGTTGTCGTAATCCCCCTGGATGACACCGCGACTGACTTCATTGGATTGCAGCGCCGGGATCGCGGACGCGTCCACCAGGCGGTACCGCCCCGAGTCGTCTTTGCGAGCGAGCTGATTGAGCTGGGCGTAGGGCCGCTGAAGATCGGGCGCAGCCGGGTTACGCCCGACGGCGCCATTGGCAACGAAGAGTTCAGGCGTCCCGTCGTTGTCCAGATCCACCCAGGCGACGCCGAAGCCTGTCTCCTGAATGTTCCACGTCGCCAGCCCGTACTGGCGCGTCCGGTCTTCGAAGAAGCCGTTGGCGTTCGTCAGAAACAGATGGGACTGCATCGCGATGTTCGAGATCAGAATGTCCTCGAATCCGTTGCCGTCGATATCCTGAACGGCCACGCCCATGCCGGCGATCGCGACGCCGTTTTCATTCACGGCGCATCCTCTGAGGGCCGCGTCCTCGACAAAGCGCCCCTCGCCGTCGTTGATCCAGCAGAACGCCGGCATCTGATCATTGGCCACATAGATGTCGCACCAGCCGTCGTTGTCGACATCCGTCCAGACAACGCCCAGGCCGTCACGCGCGATGGACGCGACGCCGGACGACGCGCTGACATCCTCAAAGCGGTTTCCGCCGAGGTTGCGATAGAGCTTATCCGCCGCCGACGGGTATTCCCCGGGCGAGCAATAGTCCCGCAGCCCATCCGGGCTGTAGCAGGTGTGCTCGATCGCGCGGGACCACGTGACGTAGTTGACAACATAGAGATCGAGCAGACCGTCGCGATCGTAGTCAAAGAAGGCCGCTGACACACCAAAGCCGTCGTCGTCAACCCCCGCGGCGGCGGCGACATCCTCGAACGCGCCGGCCCCGTTGTTACGCAGCAGGACGTTGGCGCCCAGTCTCGTCACGTAGATATCGAGATCGCCATCGTTGTCGTAGTCGGCGACGGCGCATCCCATGCCGTATCCGGGCACATCCGCGTGAGACGCCGCCGACACGTCAACGAATCGCCCCGCATCGTTGCGATAGAGGCGATTTCGGTAAGCGTCATTGTCGGCCTCGGCGTCGCCCCCCTGGATGAGGTAGATATCGAGATCACCATCATTGTCGAAATCGAGCATCGCGCCGCCGGCCCCGATCAGTTCCGGCAGTCGATAGTCACCCCTGGCGCCACGCTCGTGAACGAAGTCGATCCCAACGTCAGTCGTGACGTCCTTCAGCAGCACGCCGGCGGAGGCGGCGGAATGACGCGCCGAGCCCTGCGAACCGGCGGAATTCCCATTGTCGCCGTCGCCGGCGGCGGGCTTTCGATCGCAGCCACTCAGCACGATCGCCCACGCCGCCACCAACGCCCAACGGACGGTCGCTGAATGCCATCGATCCGTATGCAAGAACATCCGCCTCCAATGAACCGCAGCCTGCGCGTGATTCGAAACTGGCGATGAATTGCCTTTTCCCGACGTCGGGAACCCTTGACTTGAGCTATCCATGATATCCGCTTCGACGGAGCGATACAAAACCACCCCGCAACGCCGGCGTCATCGACCGAAAGACCTCAAACGCGTTACGAACCTTGTCGAACAACGATACAATGGCGCTCAGAAATCCACCTGTCTCATTTGCAACGTGCCAAGGGAGTTCGGGAATGCTCTTCATCCGACTGACAATCCACGCTTTCCTGGCTGCGGCCCTCCTTGCATCGATCGGATGCGACAGGAAGCCCGCGCCATCGGCGACAACCCGCGAGGCGATTCCCACGGAGGCGCCAACACCGAAGCCGGCGGCCAGGACCGACGACGCGGCGTCTGTCGGCGCCATCCCCACCGGCGACATGGGCGGCTCGGGCGATTCGGACGCCCGGGTGGTGGTTCCCAGGGTCGACCTGAGCCGGCTGGACGCCTCGGCCCAGGCGCAGATTCAGCGGGCCCAACAGCTGGTGGAGGAGGCGCCCGGCAGCGCGGGCCGGCTCTGCGAGCTGGGCATGCAGTATCTGGCCTTCGGCTTCAACGAGGCGGCAATCGAGTGCTTCAATGGCGCCATCGATCGCATCCCGAAGGCCAGGGAATATCACTACCTGCGGGGGCTGGCGAACGAGTCACTCGGAAACAGCGACGCCGCGGAAGCGGATTTTCGAGCGACGATCCAACTCGCGCCCGACTACGTCGCCGCCTACGTCAATCTGGGCAATCTGCTCAGGCGGCGGAACGACACATCCGCCTGCGACATGTTCGAAAAGGCCCATGAACTGGATCCCGACGACGTCATCGCGCTCTGTGGGCTCGCCGAATGCCGGGCGAACGATCAGCAGGACGATGCCGCCGAGACGCTGTTGAAACGGGCGGTGGAGCTCCAACCCGAGAACGAGGACGCTCATCAGGCCCTGTCAAAGCTCTACGAACGCCGGGGAGACGCGGCGCTGGCAAAGCAACATCTGGAGGCCGCAAGGAACGGCAGGAAACCGGTCGTAACGAATGATCCGATCCGGTTCGAGCTGGTCCGGCGCACGCGCAGCGAAAAGGACATCGCCCGGGAGGCGATCGAGATGGCGGAGTCGGGCGCTGTCGAGCGAGCGGCCGTGTACCTCGAGCGGGCGATCACCCACGGAATCGACGGCGCGGAGATTCATCACGCGCTCGGGGGAATCTACCTTTCCCAGCGGAAGTTCCATTTGGCGCTGACGCACCTGCGCGAAAGCGTCCGCCTCGCGCCGGACGCCGTGGAAATGCGTTCCAGCCTGGGGCGCGCCCTTGCTGAGACCGGCGATCTGGACGCCGCCGAGACCATTTTCCGCGAGATCATTGAGAAAACGCCGAATGACGCGGTCACGATGAACCGCCTGGCCATGCTCCAGTCGCGAAAAGGGAAGCCTGTTGAGGCGGAAGCCACGCTCAGAAAGGCGGTGGAGGCGGACCCGGATTCGTCAGCAAGCCGACTCAATCTTGCGGACCTTCTGATCAACACGCGCCGCGCGGACGAAGCGACGGCGATTCTGAATCCCATTTCGTCGTCCTCACCCGGCTACGGCAAGAAGCTCTTTCTGCTGGGGCTCGTGGACGCACGCGCCGGACGGCTCGACGACGCCGAGCTCAAGTGGCGTGAGGCGATCAGCAAGTCGCCGGATACGGAGCAGGCCTATCTCGCGCTCTCTGAACTTACCGCAACACGGGGAACCAGGGCCGACACACTGGCGATCCTGATGCGGGGCCTTCAGAACATTCCGAGCTCGCCAACGCTCCAGAACAACGCGGCGTGGATCCTGGCGACATCTCCCAACGAGAAGCTCCGCAACGGAGAACTCGCCGTGAAACTTGCCGAGGCCGCGAACGCCAACGACAACAACCGTCGGGACAACTTCGTGGGTACGCTCGCGGCCGCCTACGCCGAAGTCGGCCGATTCGAGGAGGCGGAGCGGACGGCGCGTCGCGCCGCTGAGCTCGCCCGCGCGGCAGGCGCCGATGCGGCGGCGAGCCATCATGAGACCGCCGCGGCGCTGTACGCCCAGCGAAAGCCCTATCGCGACATGTCGTCCGAACGATAAGCCTCGGCACGGCGCCCATCGCCCCGCGTTCAGCAAACGCCGGATCGAATGCTCAGGCAGGCCCGATCTCACCAGGGGGCTCAGATCCGGGAACGCCGCCGGCCCGTCGTCGCGTTGACGCCTCATTGGCGAACTGACTCGCGGCGCTCACGCTTCATCTGATCCGCCGGGGTTCGACACGCCCGGCTGGCGCCTGGCGCGACACGAGCGAACGCCGCGTCGACGTCGTCAATGACATATTGCGCGGCTTACGAAGCGCCCTCCCCCAACGAAGCGTCATCACGGCATTCCGGGAAGCCGATCCGGGCCGCAGAGCCACAGTTGCCCGCTTCGCGGGCCATGGGCGTCAGCCTGTCGCGCACCTTCAGCGTTGGCGGCAGGCGCAGGATTCGTGTGACGGGCGATCGGGATGCGTCGCGATCCGCGCGGTCCACGTCGTTCAGAGATGCGTCAAAAAAAAGACCGCCGCACAGGTTAACACCCGTGCGGCGGTCTGGTTGTTTCATCGATCGGAATCCACCCGACTGGGTCGGGCCGATCCGTCACGCGACGTCGCTCAGCTTAGCGGCGTCGGCGAATGAGGCCAACGACGCCCAGCGCGAGGAGCACGGCCGTGCCGGGCTCAGGCGTGACGCGAACGTTGTCCACCTGGGAGTACCAGTCCCAGCTGTCGCCAGCGTAGCGGAATTCGACGGTGGCCGTCTCGCCAGCGAAAGCGCTGAGGTCGAGCGAGAAGACATCACCCGCCGTGCCGCCGGCATTGCTGGCGCTAATCAGCGAAACGAGGCTCACATCGCCCGAGCCGGACGTGTGGAGAATGGCCTCGAAGCTGCTGCCGAGGTTGCGATGGCGGTAGTTGAAGCTCAGCTCGTTGCCGGCGTCGATCGAGAACGACGGGGTGACGAGCGAACCATCGTACGGCGCCGTGTTCGGGCTGCCGTTGTAGAAGTCCGAGTCCATGTTGGCCGCAAAGCCGTCGCCACCGGTCTCGTTGGCGCGACCCGTGTCAGCCGTCGTGTCCCAGCCGAAGATGCTCGTGCCGAGGTTGTCGACCGTGCCCCAGCTCGCCGGGATGCCGCCTTCAAACTCTTCGCAGAGCTTGTCGCTGCCGAGGCAGGTCGGGGGCGGCGGGATGAATTCGTTGAAGTTGATGTCGAGGTTGTCCCACGTGGCATCGGGAAGCGCGTCGCCGCCGTCGTCGAAGCTCTCGTAGAAATCGAACGTCCACACACCGGCCGGGTCGCCCGACGTGGAGTAAGCGCTCGACATGCCGCTGAAGGCGGCGCCGGGGCTGTAGCCGTTGCCCGATCCGAGCGTGAGCGTCTGCGATCCGAGCGGGCCGCTGACGTCAACCCGAAGCTCGGAACCGAACGTCGCGGCATTGATGGTGCTGGCGAAGCCGGACCAGTCAATGTCGCCGAGCGTGTAACCGCCGGCGAGGTTGCAGTTGTACGACATCAGGCCACTCGTGCCCTGGCTGTCGACAGCCGTAAAGCTGCACGTCTCGGGCTGCGCCCAAGCCGCGGTGGTTGCGAACGCGGCCACGGCGGCCGCGATCATTGTCTGACGAATTGCTCGCATGTTCTTGTCCTCCTCTTCCCCCTACCCAAGCGAGGGAATCACCAAATGAAAAATTTCTCGCGTCCTCAATTCCCAAGCCCCCCGAACGGGCGGCTCATGAAACCACTAAAGTGACCGGCGGCGTCGGCGAATTCCACCGAGTCGCTCAGTCAATACTGAAAACCGTGTTCCCTGGATAAGCCGCGCGAGAAATGCAGTGCTTCTTTCACCACACCAGCTGTGCGCGTGCTCTCCCTTCCATACGAATCAAAACCCCAATCTACCTGAGGCGCCATGTCTAATTCAAGAGAATGCTGAGCTATTTTAATCAGATTTTTATCCGCCAACCGGAATAATCCGCGACTTCCGCCGGTTCCGGGCGCCTCGGCCGCCACACGGACAGCACGCAACATAAGCCAATGAACTCCAAGTAGTTACAAATGCGCCGACACACTCCCACTCTCTCGTCGTCGCCACTACAATACGCTGTTCTTCACACAACGCCGACGCCAGCGAGAGGGATGACGACGCGATGGACCGGTTCAGAATTGTGAGTGAGATGACACCCGCCGGCGATCAGCCGAAGGCGATCGACGCCCTGGTCGGGGGCTTTCAGGATCGCGGTCGTCGGGCCCAGACCCTGCTTGGCGTGACGGGCTCCGGCAAGACGTTCACGATGGCGAACGTCATCGAGCGGATCAACAAGCCGACGCTCGTCATCTCTCACAACAAGACGCTCGCCGCCCAGCTCTACGAGGAATTCAAGGAACTCTTCCCGAATAACGCCGTCGAGTACTTCGTCAGCTACTACGACTACTACCAGCCCGAGGCCTATATCGCCGCCCGGGATATCTACATCGAGAAGGACGCGTCACGCAATGACGATCTCGATCGCCTCCGCCTCGCCGCAACGAGCGCCCTCGTCTCCCGCAATGACACGCTGATCGTCGCCAGCGTCTCCTGCATCTTCGGTCTCGGCTCCCCCGACGCCTACAAGGCCAGCGTAATTGATCTGCGGGTCGGCATGGAGTTCGAGCGCGACGACCTGCTCGGCAGATTCGTCAATCTTCAATACGACAGAAACGACATGGATCTCAAGCGGGGCACGTTCCGTGTCCGCGGCGACGTCGTGGAGCTCTACCCGGCGTATGACGAACTGGCCTATCGGATCGAGCTTTTCGGCGATGACATCGAGCGTCTCGCGATCATCAACCCGCTGACCGGGGTCACGATTGAGGAGACGGAGCAACTCTATATTTACCCGGCCGTTCACTACGTCATGCCGCAGGAACGGGTCGAAATTGCCGTCGCCAGTATCAGGGAGGAGCTGGAGCAGCGCCTGATGGAACTCCGCCGGCAGGGAAAGCTGCTGGAGGCGCAGCGGCTCGCGGCGCGCACGAAATACGACATGGAGATGATGGTCGAAGTCGGTTACTGCTCCGGCATCGAGAACTACTCCCGACACCTGGCGGGCACGGAACCCGGCAGCAAGCCGTACACGCTGGTGGACTACTTTCCGGAGGATTTCCTCCTGGTCGTGGACGAGGCCCACGTCACGATCCCGCAGATCGGCGCCATGTACAACGGCGATCGCGCCCGAAAAGAGGTCCTCGTCGATCACGGATTCCGCCTGCCGAGCGCCCTCGACAATCGACCGATGAAGTTCGAGGAATTCGAGTCGATGTGGAAGCAGGTCGTGTTCGTCTCTGCGACGCCGGGGCCCTACGAGCTTCGGATGAGCGGTGGCGAAGTGGTCGAACAGGTCGTGCGGCCGACGGGACTGCTCGATCCTCCCATCGTCGTGAAGCCCGCGCGCGGGCAGGTGCCCGACCTGCTCCATCAGATACAGGCTCGCAGCGCCGTCGGCGAGCGGACGCTGGTCACGACGCTGACGAAGCGCCTCGCGGAGGATCTGAGCGACTACTTCAAGCAGGCGGGGATCAAGTGCGCCTACCTGCACAGCGAAATTGATACCGTCGATCGCGTGAAGGTGCTGCGGGAGCTGCGCGAGGGCAAGTTCGACGTCGTCGTCGGCGTCAATCTGCTGCGCGAGGGCCTGGACCTGCCCGAAGTCTCCCTCGTCGCGATCCTCGACGCCGACAAGCAGGGCTTTCTTCGCAGCGCGACGAGTCTCATCCAGACGATCGGTCGCTGCGCCCGGAACGTGAACTCGGAAGTCTTCATGTACGCCGACAAGGTGACGGACGCGATGCAGTCCGCCATCGACGAAACGGCCCGCCGTCGGACCCTGCAGGAGGCGTATAACAAGGAACACGGCATCACGCCGGCGACGATCAAGAAGGCGATCCGCAAGGGACTGGAGGATCAGATCGCCGCGCGCAGGACGGCCCGCGCCGCCATCCGCGCCAGCGAAGAGGCCTACGACGCGACGGAGTCGATCGCGGATCTCGAAAAACGCATGTTCGAGGCCGCCGAATCCCTGGACTTCGAGACGGCCGCGCAGCTGCGAGACAGAATCAAGGCGCTGAAGGAATCGCCGACGCTGTTTTCCTAGATCGGCGGGCGAGGTCGTCCGGAGTCTCGATGTCGGCCGTAGTGTCGGACCAGGTTTACAGGATCTGCGCACCGGCGTCGGGAGACGCGACACGGGGTATGCGTCCATGGTGATCGAACACGATTTCATTACGAAAGTAGCGGACGAAGCGGCATTGGCGTGTTACCGGCGGACGGCGGAGCAACTCGGCTTCGAGGCGATCGATGCGGACGGAACACGATACCGTCGCGCCCTCCGCGAAAAGAGTCGTCTGGACAGACTCAACAGCGACATCGGTATCCACATGACCGTCGACCGAGGTCGGGTATCGATCGGCGTTCGGCTGGATACGCCGGACAGAACGGGCCCCTTTCACGAGGCGCTCTGTCGCACCCTGGTGTTGTTGTTCGAATCGGTGATGGCCGGCGGCGCCTCGCTGGATGACGCCCGGGGCGAGTGGGACGCCCAGATCTCCGCGTTCCGTCAGCCCATTCGAGTCACGCCGCTCCAGATCATTCTGCTGATTGCCCTGGCGGGGCTTTTCGCGTTTATCTACATCAAGGCGCGAACAGAAATCGGTGTCTGACGGGTCGATGGGGCGTATTCCGCCATGACATTCGCGGGCGAGCCGCCGTCGCCGCGGATCGGATTGCAATTGCCGACGACGCGAGATACGCTCCACTGCGGACGCCTGAGCCACAATCAGCGACAAGGCCACGATCGCCGGAGGAGAGAAACCCATGACAAGCCAATGCCCTCACTGCAGCTCGGACAACGCTGAAGGCGCAACCTATTGCCGATCCTGCGGCAAGGCGCTGCCCAACCCGGCGTCTTCGGGGCCTCGAATTGTCGAATACTCCGACGTCGCAACGACGGCGGCGGGCTCCGCCGCGCAGGTCGCCGAACTGCAGAAGCAGATCAAGAAGGCGTCCGGCGCGCTGTTGGCCGTCGCGATTCTCCAATGGGTGGTGGGTGGCCTGCTGGCGGTAGTCGGCACGAAGCTGCTGGCGGACAGAGGCGTCGACACGAGCGCGATGAACGTCGTCTACGTCACGGTCTTCGGAGTGGGGGCGCTGTTCTTCGGCCTGTATCTCTGGAGCCGCAGGAGTCCGTTCCCGGCGGCGGTCGTCGGCCTCGTTGTGTTTGTCTCGCTCCATTTACTCGAAGCGCTGGCGGACCCGGCGTCGATCTACCGGGGCGTCATCGTCAAGGTCATCATCATCGCGATCCTCATCGGCGCCGTGAAGGCCGGCGTTCGCCATCGCGAACTCAAGCGGCAACTGGGGCGATGATCCTTCGCCCTCATCGAACGCTGAGCCCCAGGCTGTGATGATCGACAACGTCAATCCCGCGGACGATCCGGAGACGCCAGGCGGCGCGTCAGACATGGATCATGACGCCTACCCGCCGCCGCTGCTCGCTCCGGTGGTCCGGGGCCCGGTCCCGATCGTCCTGCCCGCGTCGTCAGACGGACGATCCGTTTCGATGAAGTTCTGCGACGTCTGCGGCGCCGAATGGCAGGCGGAATGGCTGACGTGCCAGGCGTGCGCCGCCGCGATGACGCCGCCATACGGAGAATCAGCGGCCGGCGATCGCATCTCGATCAGTTCGCCGCTTGCGCTTTACTTCGTCCTGCTTTCCACATTTGTTCCGGCCATCTTTCTGGACGACACGACACTGGCTGTTGTTGCGGTATCGATCGTTGATACCTTGATCGTTCTCATCTGGTGCGTCGTCTGCCGTCGCGAAGTCTGGCCACTCGTTCGCACTCGCCCATCCCTGGGGAGCCTGATGGCCGCGATCGGGCTGGGCGCCGCGACATTCGCGACGGCGCACGTCAGCATGGGCCTGCTGACAGAATGGCTCCATCTCGACGAACTCAGCTACTTCGATCTGAACGGCGGCGTGGAATATGGATGGGGACTTGTGTTCCTGCTGATCTGTATCCAGCCGGCGCTGATCGAGGAACTCGCGTTTCGAGGTGTCATCCTGGGCGGACTGCGCTCGGCGATGGACGATCGGGACGCCGTTCTTGTCAGCGCGATGATGTTCATGATCCTGCATCTTCAGATCCTGTCGATCCTGCACCTGTTGCTGCTGGGCATCTGCACCGGGTATCTTCGCGTCAGGACCCGCAGCCTCTGGCCGTGCGTGATGATGCACTTCACGCACAACTCACTCGTCCTTCTGTTTGAGTACCTGCAAATCCAATGATCCTCGAGCACGACTTCATCACGACTCTCGACCAGCAGGACGCCGAAGCGCTCATACAACGCCAACTCATGGAGATGGGGTTCAAAGTGAAGCGCAACTCCGACGGGCGGGATTTTGTCCGCGGGCTGCGACAGGCGTCTCACGCCCGACGGCCGAGCGATCTGCCGCAGACGGTCCGGGTCGAATTCGATCGAGGTCGCGTCAGCATCGGTGTCATTCTCGAGACTTACGGCAAGGCCAAGCCCGTCCACCAGGACATGCTCCACCTGCTTGCCGAAGTTCTGGAAAACGTCGTCGGACGCGGGGTCCCGGCGGAGATCGCCCGTCAGCCCTGGGACAGATTCGAGGCGCTGAACCCGAAGCGCCGGGGCTGCCTGGAAACCGGGCTTCTCATAATCCTGATCCTCCTGCTCGTCGTGGTCTTCATCATCGTCATTGTCGCCAGTGTGAGCGACTGAGCCGACGGCGCGCGACGCTCCGCGAAGCCGCTGACGTTACAATGCGACCGCTCGATCGTGAGCCGCGTCGGCGTCGTCCGTTGTATGATGGACGCCGGAGGCGTATTCATGCCCATCGAATGTCGACATTGCGGGAACGAAAACGCCGGGAACGCGCGATACTGCCGCAGCTGTGGCGCCCTGCTGGCCGTGGCGCGACCGGTCGAGCCCCGCACGATCCATGTCGCCGTTCCGGCGCAGGCGGACATGTCGCGGCAATATCTCGAGGACGAGATGGAGCGCCAGCAGCGCCGGGCGTCCGCGTCGATTATTGCCGTCGGCATCTTCAACTGGATCGTCGCCGCCATGTGTTTCGTCCTCGGCACAACATTCACGGGATTGCACAGGCTTCTCCCCAGGGATCTGCTCGAAAAACTGCAGGGCGCCGCCTGCCGCGACCTGGTCGCCAGCGCCATCCTTTACGGAATCGTCGGCGCAATCTTCTTTGCCCTGGCCCGAAGCAGCCGCGGGCGCCCCTACAGCGCCGCCGTGATCAGCCTGATCTTCTTTATGCTGATCTATGTCGCCGAGGGACTCCAGAATCGGCAGGCCGTGGCCTCCGGCAATATCCCGCGATTCGTCATAATCTTCGTCCTCGTCAGCGGTGTCCTGGCGGGACGCCGCCATCGGCGAATCTCGAAACAACTCGGAATCTGATCGGGACGCCGTCGCTCGCATGGCCCGGATCGACGCGGCCTCGGCGATCGATCCGAATTCCGTGGCGCGCAGGCATTGTCGCCATCCCCCTGTTCGTGAGAAGATACGCTGACGCCCGTAACGCCCTGAGTTGAATACATGGCCATCAAGGAACTTTCAGACCAGCGGATTCGCGAGTGGTCCGTCGAACAGAAGGATCGCTGGTGGCTGGAGAACGTCTACCGCGGCGACATGCCGCAGCTGACGATCCGTTCCGCGATCACGGGCATGTTCCTCGGCGGCCTGCTGTCACTCTCCAATCTCTACGTCGGGGCCAAGATCGGCGCCGGCTTCGGCGTGGCGACGACGGCCGTCGTGCTCGCCTTCGCGGCCTTCCGCGGATTGTCCGCGATCCGACTCGGACGGGACTTCACGCTGCTCGAGAACAACGCGATGCAGTCCATCGCGACGGCCGCGGGCTATATGACATCCGCCCTGATTTCATCCCTGCCGGCGTACATGGCGATCATCCATCACACGATCCCCATGTGGCAGTCGATGTGCTGGATCATCGCCATTTCGCTGCTCGGCGCCCTGTTCGCCTTCCCGCTGAAACGGCGACTGATCAACGACGAGCAACTGCCCTTTCCCGAAGGTCGGGCGGCCGGCCGCGTCATGGAAGCGCTGCACTCCGACGAACCGGGCGAGGGATTGTTCAAGACCAAGATCCTTGCCATCGCGGCGGGCCTCGGGGCGTGTATCGAGACGGTTGAATCCGGCCTGCTGACGCTGCGTGGGAAACCCCTGACGTTTTCCTCGCTGTTCGAATCCGTGTCCGCGTGGATCTCCAGGCGATCCATCAACGGACACGCCCTGAAGGAGCTGGGCGTCGGTTTCGGCTGGAACACGACGATCTTCGCCGTCGGCGGTCTGCTCGGCATCCGCATCGGTCTCTCCTTCCTGATCGGCGCCGTCCTGAACTACTGCGTTCTGGCGCCCTGGATCATTTCCCTGGGCGACATCTCCATGCGCGCCGGACGGAGCGTCTATGACGTCCGGGCGTGGTCCGTCTGGTCTGGCGCCGCGATGCTCACGACGGCGTCGATCCTCCCCCTCCTGATCGACTGGCGAAAGATCAACGACGCCATCCTCGGCCTGTTCGATCGAAAGCGGGATGCGGATCACGATCCACTGCGTCGGATCGAGGTGCCCGCGCGGGTGTTCGCCATCGGTATCCCCCTCGTCAGCGTCGCCGTCATCACGATGGGCTACTGCTTCTTCGACATCAATCCGCTCATGGGGCTCATCGCGATTCCGCTGGTATTCCTGCTGACGATCATCGCGGCCAACACGACGGCCCACACAGGACAGACGCCGAGCGGCGCCATGGGGAAGATCACGCAGCTCATCTACGCCGGGCTCGCGCCCAATACCATCACGACGAATGTCATGACCGCGGGACTCGCGAGCGACGCCGCCATCAGCGGTTCGTCGCTGCTGCAGGACATCAAGCCGGGCTACATGCTGGGCGCCAAGCCGCGCCATCAGGCGATCGGTCACGTCCTCGGCATCATCGTCGGCAGCATCGCGGCGACGATGGTCGCCTATCGGTTGTTCTTCAGAACCTACATTGAGAAAGGTTCGACGGAACAGTGGCCAATGCCCAGCGCCGACGTCTGGCAGGCCGTTGCGAAGGTGCTGTCGGGCGGCGCCTCGGCCCTGCCGCGTTCCGCGCTGTACTCGGCCATCGCGTTCGCGCTGGCGGGTGTCGTGTTTGAATGGCTTCGCCGCGCGAGCAAAGGTCGATTCCCCGTGCATCCGATCGGCGTGGGCTTCGCGATGGTCATTCCCTACGCCGCGTCATTCATGCTCTTCGCCGGGGCGTTCACCTTCTGGCTGGCGGGAATCGTCATCAGACGCGGCGGCCTGCGACGCATCCTGGTGGACAACAGTGAAACGCTGTGCGCCGGACTCCTCACGGGGGCGTCACTCGCGGGCATCGTGATCGCGATGTATCAGGAAGGGCTGTTCGGGGAACTGCTGTCGGCGCTGGGGATCCACGTCTGACACGTCATGGCGTGTCAACCGACGGCGCCTCGACAGGCTCAAAGCGAACGCAGTATCCACTGCGCCAGATCGGGTAGTCGACCTCACAACGGAAACCGACGAAGTTCCCGTGATTGAATCCCACGCGATTGAAGATGTAGCGCGTCAGTTCGGCGTGCCGCGGATAGTGCTCCGAGTGCGCCTCCTCGAACGATCGCCCCAGTAACTGAAGCCGCGGACCGTAGGGGAAGCGCGTGATCCAGCGATCCGCCGGATGCGTGTCCAGGTTGGGGCTCCAGAGCTGCACGTCAATCGTGGGGCGGAACAGCCGCTCGATGTCGCGATGCAGGTAGATATCGAAGATGAGATGTCGGGCCGGATAGAACATCAGCGTCCAGACCTCATCCAGCGACGGCTTGTCCGTATCGGGGATTCGAACGGGATGAACGCTGCGGTTCGCGATGATGACATCGAGCGCCATGTCCGGCGTCAGCGCCTTGTGATCGATCGTCTGGATGAGCTGGCCTTCCGAGCCGCGTGACGTGACCAGCGGCAGTGGATCGGAGCAGAATTCCTCCAGGATCGCGTTCGGTGTGTGGCCATGCGCCGGGATCTCATCCAGCGAGGCGAAGGGCTTTCCTTTGACGCGCTTCTCTTCGGCCCGCGTGTCCCCCGCCCGAAACGCGAACGGCATCGGCTCGGGACCAATGCGCTGGCCGATTTCGCCATGGGTGAGAACCCGTTCGAAGGAGTTGGGGTCCGTCGGATGCGGCTGGAACATGTAGATGACGGCCTTGACGTCACACTGGCGGCCGACGACCTGCGCCGCCGCGGCGCACAGCTGCTCCCGCGCGCGGGCCGCCTCTCGAATGGGTGACAGCGCGACGCTCTCACCATCGCGCCAGGGCATCGCCTCGATGCGTTCGGCGAGCTTCGACTGACTGCCGCCGACTTCCTTCAGAAAGCTGTCGAACTGCTGAATCGCCGCCGTCGCCGCCGCGAGATTCGCCGCGTCGCCGTCCAGTTTGGCGAATCCCTCCACGAAGATCTCGAGCCCCCGCACGCCGGGGAGCTTCGTCAGGATGTCCGGGGTGACAGGGTCGGACAACGCCGTCACAACCCGCTGGCAGGTATTCCGGACGATGGACAGGTGACGGGACATGCCCGAGGCCCCGCGCGCGTGCTCCGGGAGCGAGTCCACCAGGGAGCCCAGAACCGAATGCAGCCGACGAGCCAGCAGAGACGCCCGGGACGCCTGCTCCGGCGACAGGGGCGCGATCCGACTGGATCGAAGCCGATTTTCTGTAACTCCTGCCATGACAAGCTCGCGAGATCGTGGCGTCAGTCTGTCTCGAAATCGGTCTGGCATTTTTGTCGCACAAAGTCTTGACAGCAAGTTCCTGTCCGGAGTATTGTCCTGAGGACAGGCCTGAGGATAGCCGTAAGGCTACCTCATGTCAAGTTTCGGTCTCGTCTTTTCCGGTCTGTGAAAGACTCGACGACCGACGACGCGAAGAATCAGGAATGGCCGTGACAACCGTGAGTCACGCCATTCGTTGACGCATCACTATGGAAGAGCCAGCGCGACGTCCGGACCGTCAGGACCGGCGCCGTCGTGATGAACCCAGAACGACACTCGCAACAGTTTCTGCAAGGACGGAGTCAAAGACATGTCGAACCGCAACGTATGCATGACGCTCGCCGCCATCTGCCTGCTCACGATCAGCGCATCGGCGATGGCCGTTGAAGATGTTCGCGTCGCCGAGTTCTATTCGAACTCATGCGCGACCAGGCAGTTCATCGAACTGATCGTCCCCCGCGGCAATGGCCGGCTGTCTGGACGAGAGATTCGACTCTTCGACCACACCGGCGCCCTGACTCGAACACTGACGTTCACCGCCGATGTCCTGGACACTTCGGACAGCCGCGTCCTGATCGCCACGCCGGATCTGGCCGCCGCCGCGAATGTCGCCTCGGACAGTGTTATTCCGAACCTCGACGCGGGCGATCTCGATGTCGAAGGCGGCGCGATCTGGTTCGGCTGCTGCGACGCCGTGCAGGACATCGACATCGTCCTCTACGGAAACTACATCGGGCCGGTCCCGCCGACGGGAACGACCACCGTCACGGGCGGATATGACGAACCGCTCCCCACGAATGGTCCGTCCGTCGTGCGTCTGTTCCCGCAGCCGGACTTCGACATCGCGATTCCGACGCCGGAGAACAACGCCGGCGACGTGGGCCTGCTCCCGGCCACAGGCGACATTGACAACGACGGCGACGTCGACCTCGTCGACGCGGGACTGCTCGCCACGGCGCTCGTCGGCAACAACGCCGACGCGGGCCAGACGGCGCGATGCGACCTGAACTGCAGCGGCGCGCTCGACGGGCCTGACATCCAGGAGATGATCTTCCTGCTGTCGCCGCACTCAAATCTGCTGCCGCCCTGCCCCGGCATTTTCGAGCCGTACGTCTCAATCACATACGATCCCCTTGATACATTTGTCCCGTACACAGGCCCCGCCACGCCGGCGAACACGTTCTTCACGTGGGCCGTGACAGCGCTCGACGTCCCCAACGTCGTCCTCGCTCATGCGGAAGGCCAGATCTGGGCTTCGACCAACGACGGCTGCTCCTGGACGTCGATCGCCCTGACCGATCAGACCGGCGGCCTGTACCGCATCGAGGCGGGCCCGCTGGGCTACGCCTACGCGTGGCTGGACAACGGCACGGGGTCGGGACCGGACGCGGGCATCTACCAGATTCACAACAACCCGCCGGGCAGCGCGACGTTCGACGTGGAGTTCTGGCGGGCGCCGGTCAGCGCCATGCACGGTCTCGGCGTTGACCCGTACAACCCGCACCACATTCGGACAGCCGCAGACGACGGTCAGCTTCAGGATTCGATGGACGGCGGTCAGAGCTGGACGCGCATCGGAACCTCCGCGTCGTCACCGACGGGGCTCGCCTATGTCACGGAGTTTGATCCGAACGACCTCGATCACGTGATCTACGGCCGCGTTTCCGAGGGCGCATACGTGACGTTCGACGGGGGTAACACGTGGACGCAGTCCGGCGGTCTGCGATCGATCCCGACGCGCGGCAATAACTTCTTCAGCGCGACGATCTCACCCGTGGACGGAAACATCGTGTTCGGCATGGGCATCGATCTCGGTGAGACGGGACTGCCGGGTGATCCGCCCGCGCCGCCCTCCCACGGCAAGCACATCTACGCCTCGACGGACGGCGGCCTCACGTTCACGCCTGTCCTCAGCCAGGGGACCGGCGGCGGCGAGCCGGGCGAAGGCGTCTTCATGCAGAACGGGCCCGTGATGAAGTCCGACTGGGAGAACCCGACGAAGTTCCATTACCTGTTCGGAACGAGCTGCATCATCGGCGGCACGTACTTCTACAGCTACGACCTGAACACGGGCGTCCTGGAGACGGCGATCGCCGACGAGAACAACGGCTGCATTCCCAAGCCGCGTCAGTTCGAGTGGTCACGAACCAACCCGGGCGCGCTGCTGATGGGCTTCGAGTACATCGCAAATTAATCGCGCGTCGCCCGGCGACGCGGAATGAAACAGAAACACAATCGTGGCGCTCAACCAATGAGAGGAGAATTGAGCATGGGTAAGAAGACACTGATGATCATGGCGCTGGCGACGCTGACGACGGGTTCGGCCGCAGTCGCGGGCATTCCGTCGGCCGTGTACGACAACATCGGCGGTCCCAACGACGGCCTGAGTTTTTCGACGAACGTCCTGAACGACGAGTGGATTTACGACGACCTTCAGGTCAGCGGCGGCGGCCTGCTCGCCGGCGTGTCGTTCGCCTACGGCACGGAAGCCTTCCAGAACTTCGCCGAAGGTGACGCGCAGATCGAACTCTACCTCGACGACGGCGCGACGAGCCCCGGCGTCCTCGACAAGAATGAAGACACGCTGATCTTCACGGACAACTATCGCGGCCTGACCGCCAACACCGGCCCGTTCGGCGCCGTCTTCTTCGGGCGGCAGGACACGATCATCCCGATGCCGACGTCGTTGATTCCGAACGGCGCCACAATCTGGGCCGGCATGAAGTTCACGCACACGGCGGGCGGCAACCTGCACGGCGTGCATTTCGCTCCGGTTTCGGTCGGCGCTTCCGACCCGTTCACGTATGACGACGACAGCCCGCCGTTCGATCTCCTGAACTTCGGTCTGCCGGCGAACCCCGGACTTGGCTGGGAACTTTACACGGTCCCCGTCCCCGAGCCTGCGACACTGTCGCTGCTCGGCCTCGGCGGCCTCGCGATCGTCCGACGACGACGCGCGTAGGCGAAATTCTCGCTCCTCGTTGTTGGCGCGACGCGCCGACGACGCTGAATAAGCCCACTACCTTCCCTACATGAAGAAAGCCCTGGACTGCAATGGTCCAGGGCTTTCTTCTTTGTACATCCTCTGCATCAGGGTCGAATCGCGAACTACCAGGCGGCGCCCGGATAATGCGGCGCGCCGCTTTCACCCGTCAGGCGGCGACCGACCTGGTCGATTAATCCACGAACAACGCCCGTCGCGATCGGCAGCGTGACACCGAAATAAACGATCTGCATGCGCGGATAGGCGTCGCGCGCAAAGACGAGCGCAAAGGCGCCCATGAACAGCGCGAGCAGGATCGACGCCGCGATCGTGTTGAGAGTCTTCCAGCGAAGCGATCGAGGCGTCGCGCCGTACCAGCCGATCCACCCCAGCAACGACGCCCAGGCGACTGGCAGAACGATCATCATCCTGAGGTGAATGGGAATCGTGCTGCCGTAACCCTCGAGATGTTCCGGCCAGCTCGTGTGCTGGTGCAGCCAGCATCGCAGCACATCGGCGACGAGATATGCGCCGACGACGATGGACGCGTCGAGCAGAACCACCCAGACGCGCGACGGCGTCTTCACGTCATTCGCGACTGGCGCCCTCGCCGCAACGATCGACCGATACAACGAGTATCCCAGCGCAAAGAGTGACGATACGCCGAGAAACACGACGTAGAACGGCGCAAGCAGAACGCCGCCGACAGAAACTCCGGAATGAGCCCGCTTCTTCTCCATCCGCCCCCGCCCCCGCGCTGGAACCCGGCCCGATCAGATCGGCGCAAGAGCGCCGCTCCGAACCGGAGCGGCGTCCAGCAGGTAATTCTACCATTCGTGAGAACGGGGATTCAACGGTTTCGGACGTCGCCCGTCGCAACGCGCTCTTCACGCGCGGCCGGAATCCGATAGACACGCCAGTCGGGCGTCGAGAACTCGATGGGAAAATCGGCCAGCGATCCGACATGCGATCGGGACCGCGTGACGACATAGTCCGCCCGATAATCCTCGCAAAGCGACCGCGCTCGGTGTATGTCGAGCGCCCGATACCCCGCCAGGCATTGATCCATGCTGGTGAAGCGAACCCCTGCGACGTCGACGAGTCGCTCGTACCAGCGAAGCGTGTCGGCCGGGAGAATGGGCATGCACTTCCAGTCAATCACGACGGCGCGGCCGGCGTTCAGGCGGAAGCCCGCGAGGTCCGGCGGGATCACGAACCGCGTCCCGACAGGCGTTGATCGGCACCACTGGTACAGTGCGGCGTCCGCGGGCGCCGGTGGCGGTCCCAGTCGATCCTTTCGCTGGGCGCCGACGCGCCCCACGAACACCATCGCCAGGACGAATCCCATGGCGACCAGGGCGTTGTTCCGCAACTCCGCGCCGCGCCACACAACACGCTCGATCCATTCGCCGACTCGCCAGCGCATCGCGATCGCAACGACGCCGGCCCCCATCGCGGCCACCAACTGCATCCGGCCGACACCGACGCTGAATAACAGCGCGATCAGAAACGACTGCAGGACCAGGAGTCCGCGCGTTCGCTTCTCTGTCGGGTTCGCCAGTCGATTCGATACGCCGATGGAGGCAATCGTTCCCCACGTGATCACGCCGTATGGCTCGACGCCGGCGGCCACGAGCGCAGCGGCTGTCGTCAGCAGAAGGACCGCGAAATTCGACGGAGTCACATCCCTGGAAATCGCTGCGCGGACAAGGGCCCCGGCGCTGAAGAGCATCGCCGAAACCAGCAGAAAGGGAATCAGGCGATAGGGAAACAGGAGCGCGACGAGATCGACCTGCCAGATTGTTGTCAGCAGCATACCCGCCACAATGATGGCGACGAGAACGACCGCGACGGATCGCGTCAGTCGACTGACGCGTCGAGGCCCGGCGATCGCCATGGCCACCCCGCCCGCCAGCAGGATCGCGGCGAACTGCACGAACGCCTCGAGATTCCAGGTGCAGGGCCGCGAGTGATAGGGCATGTAGAGATCATGGAGAATCCACTGGGCGTGCGGCGCCGCCGCAAGCTGTTCGCTTGTCCGCGACGCCGCGATGAACGGTGTGTGGTAGAGCGTCGCGATCGCCAGTGGTGTCAGCAGCCACAGCGCTCCGCGCGCCCGCAGCGATCTGTAGTTCAGCGGCGTGACGGCGCCGACGATCAGGACGGCCCAGACCATGTAGTTGATATGGAAGATCGCCGCCAGGCCCAGGACGAGTCCGGCGTTGCGCGTCCGCCCGAGGCACAGGAGGACCAGGCCCGCGAAGAGGCCCACGGCGCCGATCGTCGAGGGCTGAAAGATCAGGCCAACGAGGGATGTCATGCCGACATACGGCAAGGGAACAACGACCATCAGGAATGTCGCCAGGGCCGTCACGATCAGGGGCCGCTCAAACCAGCGTCGCGCCAGCCCGTGCAGACAGAAGACGACGACACTCGCCGCGACGGCGTTCGCCAACGCGAACATCAGCGGCATCGGTCCGATCATCGCGAACAGGCGCATCAGCGGTGTGAACGCCGAATGATGTTCGCTGGTGGAACACGTGAACCAGTCCCCCGCGAGGAAATCGGGGTTCATTGCATGCAGGCCGTGGAGAAGGTACTGATTGTGATTGCTGACGCCGAAGGCGACACCGTTGGCCAATGCAAAGACCGACGCGATCGCGACCAGCGCGGCGCACTCGATCAGTCGCGCCGCGGCGCCACGATCGATCTGAGTTGGCTGAAGTTCCGACATGACACGCTGACTAAGTCGATGGCGCGGCGGCCTGCTTGATCGCCAGGATGCCCTGGTTCACGCAGAACCGCCCGAGCGTCCGGCCGTACCTGTCCAGCCGCCGAAGCAGCGGGTGCAGGACGCGAATCTGGAACGGGAACAGGTGAATGCCGCGACGATCGACGATCTGCACGTTCTCCGTCGCGAACCAGGAATGAAAATCTCGCCATGTCGGCCAGTTCTCAATTCCCTTGTACGGGCGCCAGTCAAAGCGATTCGCCATCGCGCAGAGCCAGTACCACGTGCGATTGTTCGACGTGATGGCGATGAGACCGCCGGGCCTGCACACGCGAATCAGTTCACGAACGGCCCGCTGCGGATAGCGTGTGTGCTCGATGCACTCCGAGCTGATCACGACGTCGAACGTGTCGTCCGGATAGTCCAGGTTGAGCACGTCACCGATCACGGTAGTGGCGTCGCATTTCTCGTGGACGCGCGCCAGCAGGCGGGGACCGATATCGAGGGCCGTGACATTCGCGCCGCGCAGACACGCGGCCTGGCTGAACCAGCCCGTGCCGCAGCCCGCGTCGAGCAGGCGCCGTCCGCGCAGGTCGATTCCCTTGAAGAAGACGTCGAAGACCGTGTGGAGTCGGCGTTCGAGGTCGTACTTGTTCATGACGTCGTCAAATTCATCGGCGATCGAGTCGTAGAAGAGCTCGACAGGCGGATGGCCCGTGGCCGGATCGATCGGCAGCGCCGGTTCGGCGGGAATGGGAAAGGCGATGGCCGCGGCGCCGCGGCGCATGCGTTCGAGCGTCTCGTCGGCGCGTGCGTCGGGCGTTGTGGATTCGGCGCCCGTTCGATCGGTCGCGCGCACGCGGGCCGCGACATCCGACAGCGTCGTTTCGTAGTCTGATTGCGTTTCCACCGCCATGATCGATCGCCTCCCGCTCCGCGGCGCGCATTCGCTCGGCGCCATCGCCCAATGAGTGGTCGGGACGACGGCCGAGGGGTTTCCGTTAATCCATCGGTCCATCCGGGCGCAGGATTGACCTGGGGGGCGCCCTGGCGGGCGATTCGCGCAAAATCCGCCGATCCGACGAAGGGCGACCGAACTGCGCCCGCGAGGAAGCAGGCCAGTGGCGACTGCAGGACGCGCGACGTGAATCCACATCGCGCCACGCCGGACTCTCCGTCTTGAGAACTCAATGCGATCCGAACGTGCGTGCGCCGTCCTGTTGAGTCGATCGCCTCCTGCACTCCCGATGCGCTGTGATGGCATGCCCCATTCGCTGCGATGGAATGTGTACGCGTCTTGCCCTGTGTCACAGCCCCCGCCCGCAATGGCCACAGACGCTGGCCTGCTTCGTGGCCGTCGCAGTTCGGTCCGGGCCGCCACAGCAGAAACAACGCACGCCAGGCGTGACCGAACTGCGCCCGCGAGGAAGCAGGCCAGTGGCGAATGCAGGACGC